>OFGH01000043.1_pt1 | contig 115227 bp, 88 predicted proteins | sample 1521721 | NCBI WGS metagenome assembly OFGH01 (sample SAMEA3504132, study PRJEB24116) | mouse gut metagenome | biome: mouse gut; feature: mouse-associated habitat; material: faeces | place: Denmark | collected 2011
GTCGCTATCCGTAGAGCTCGTTCACTCGCTAACGGCTACCGCTCCCCCATACCCCCACAGTGCTTGTTTTTCTTTCAGAAAAACAAGAAGATATGTTTTATAGGTGATTGATTATCAACCTCTTTTTATATAACAAAGCATAATTTTTTTATGGGGACACAAGTGTCCAATTCCGGCTTATCTTTTATTTTTCAGAAAAATAAGAAAAACTTTTTAGTCTCTCTGCTAAACATTAAAAATTTTTATGCGAGGAAAAACATTATTTCTATTGTCCGGTTCTTTCGCTTTACTGCCGCTATTGCGAAAAATATGCTTGTTAAAATACAGCAACACAAAAAAAGACGTACCCATACGGATACGTCCTCTATATTTATGGAAGTTAATTGGCTATAAACGAAATCTTACCATTCAAATTTAACTGTTTGTACAATGTCGGTGCTTAAGCTATGGTGAACACCGCAGGAAGCAGCAACTTTTTCGAGCATCATTTTTTCTTTGTCAGAATATTCTTTATCCTTAGGCATTACGAAAGTAAGGGTAATTTCTGTAATACGTTTCGGGTTAACAGCAACTTTATAGTCACATTCAGAATATGCACCTTCGATATCGATTTCATGGTTATCAGCGTAAGTTCCAACCATTGACAATGAACAGCAGCAAAGAGATGCAACACAAAGGTCGATTGGGCTGAGCAAATCACCTTTATTTTCATAACCTAAGAAAGCGTCAGTAGTAACAGCTGCGCCGCTGATTGTATTAGTGCAGGTTACTTGCAAATCGCCAAGATATTCTGATCTAAAAAGTGCCATTTTGTTTCTCCTCAAAAAAGCTTATGTGAATTACTTTGATTATCAAAGTTGTTGCTTTCTTGTATACAGGCACAAGTATTTTGTCAAGCATTTTGTGACAAAAAGAACAAAATTTTTATTTTTTATCTTCAATCCCTTTATTAAATTTATCTTTTTATTTTTGCATACTTATATTTTCCTTCAAAAAATTTTTTTATGTTTTTTCTCTTATAATCCACATTAAAAAAGAAAAAAAATTTTGTAAAAAGACTTGCTTAAATTTTAGTTTGTGAATACTATCACGGAGTGCTTGTGCAGGTACGCGCAAGTACGTGTGTAAACAAAAATCTGCAAAACATATGTTGAGCAAATTTTATAAAAAATCTTACGAGGTTGTTATGAGTAAACGTATTACTGTAATTGGTGCAGGTCCCGGAGGATATACCGCTGCATTTGACGCTGCAAAAAAAGGCGCAGCTGTTACCCTTATTGAAGCTAAATGGCTCGGCGGAACCTGTTTAAACTGCGGTTGTATCCCAACCAAAACATTAAAAGCATCTGCTGAAGCATTTGAAGCAATTCATCAAGCAAAAGAATATGGTATTAATGTTGAAGGCACTGCAACTGTTGATATGCCTGCCGTTATTGCTCGTAAAGAAAAAGTTTCTTCTGTTCTTCGCGGAGGTCTCGAAAAAACAGCTGATTCCCTCAAAGTTAACGTCATTATGGGTACTGCGAAAATTAAAAGCGCAAGCCTTGTTGAAGTAACAAAAGCTGACGGTTCTGTTGAAAACGTTGAAAGTGACGATATTATTATTGCAACCGGTTCACTTCCTCTCAATCTCCCAAGTCTTCCTGTTGATCATAAACACGTTCTTTCTTCTGATGATGCCCTTATGCTGAACTATGTTCCCAAAAGCATGATTATTGTCGGCGGCGGCGTTATCGGTTCAGAACTTGCTATGGTATTTAATACATTTGGCTCAAAAGTTACCATCATTGAAGGTGCAGACAGAGTTCTTCCTGTTCCGAGCCTTGATGAAGAAATGAGCAAAATCCTTACCCGTGAAATGAAAAAAGCCGGTATCAAAATCGAAGTAAGACGCGTTGTTGATTCCGTTGAAATCGTTGATGGCAAAGTAAAAGCTAAAGTGGTCGATTCTCCGTTCTGTCCCCCTGCAACTCCGGGTGAAGCAGCATTTGCAGAAGCTGATGTTGTTATTTCAGCTGTTGGCCGTTCTGCAAACAGCAAAGGACTTGGACTTGAAGAACTCGGTATGGAGCTCAACCGCGGCTACATTGTTGCCAACGAATACCTTGAAACCAGTATTCCTCACATTTGGGCTATCGGCGATATCTTAGGACCAGCTAAAATTATGCTCGCTCACATGGCTGTTGCTGAAGGTCTTACTGTTGTACAAAATATTCTTGGTGACAAAAAAGTTGCCCAAGATTATCATATTGTTCCTTCCGCTGTCTTTGTTACCCCTGAAATCGGTACTGTTGGCGCTTCTGAACTCCAGCTCAAAAAACAAGGTCTTGAAGAAGGCAAAGATTACAAAGTTGAAATTTTCCAATTCCGTGAACTGGGCAAGGCTCAAGCCATGGGTCAGCTTGCCGGTGCATTCAAGCTTATTGTTGATGTCAAAACCAATAAAGTGCTTGGCGCTCACCTTGCAGGTGCTCATTCTTCCGATATTATTGCAGAAGTTACCATGGCAATGCAAATGGGTGCAACGGTAGCTGACATTGCGCATACCATTCACTCTCACCCAACCCTTGCGGAAGGTATTTTTGAAGCTGCACACAGAGTATAGCTTCGCTGCTTTTCTTCAAAAAAAAGCCCTTGCTTCTGCAGGGGCTTTATTTTTTTACTGCCGAAATTTTGTATGATAATTTCCTGATAAAAACTTCACTTTGGTATCTTGGCTGTTGATACTTCGTTTTTATCCTTTTACGCATAAAGTGATGTTAAACGAACTATGCATTTTATTTTAGCAGGATGAAATGAGGCAAGCAAAACCGCAAATGCTGAGAGAAAGTGAAAGAGAAATTTATCGGGATTAGCTCCGCCGTGCAAAATTGCGTATTTTTTACCGGTATTTTTCGTTTGTTTGGTAGTAAACACGTTTGCGCTGGAACATCATTTCATCAGCATGTTTTATGCTCTCTTCAATGGTTCCGTTTTCGCAATACTGTTCACCGTAGGACATATCATAATGATGTCCCTGCTGGGCGTTTAATTTGTTTACAAATTTTGTATAGAGTTCGTCAAAGGCTTTTTGAGGAACTCCCCGCAGCAGAACAACAAATTCATCTCCGCCAATGCGATACACATTTTTTCCAAAAAATTGCTGTAAAAAATTACACGCATTAACAATAAATTCATCCCCTTTTTCATGTCCCTGCAAATCGTTGATTTTTTTCAAACCGTTTAAATCAACATAGAGAACACCCACATTTTCTTTATTTGTTTTGATCGTTTCCAAGAGTTCAAGGTATTTGTTTCTGTTATAACTGCCTGTCAGTTCATCAATATTGCTCAAATAGTTGAGGCGGGTGAGCAGCCTGCGCTGCTGCAGGTGGGTAAGAATAAAGAGGGAGATAGAGCTCAAAATTTGTAAATTTTCAATATTATAGCGAGGATTATCAACGCCTATCAATCCTGCAAATTCTTTATTATTGTAAAAGGGGATAATGAGCATATTTTGGATATTTTTTTCCTCAAAAGCCTTTTGCAGTTCCGGCACATGCAATAAATCGATTTGCACATTTTGCAAATAAACCTTTGATTTATCGGAAAAACTTTTTAACCATAATTGCAGGATTTTCTCATCCGTTTCCGATAAAATTTCTTTGAAAGAAGAAACAAAGGGGCGCACAAAAAAGAGTGTGCATTGAAGTTTTGTCGTTTTTTTGCTGTATTCATACAGATAGGATCTGTCTGCTTCAAAAAATTCCACCACGTTTTCGAGGATAATTTTAAACGCATTTTCAATATCGTCCAGTCTGCAAAGCGTGTCGGCACAATTTATTAAAAGTTCTTCTGTGGAGATTTTATTCTGCAATTCTTCCATATTATGCTGATATTCATTAAAATCAACGCCATATTCTATGCGGTAGTTCTTCCCCTGCCATTCAATAAGGGAAACTTGCGCCTCAAAAGGACGTTCCAAAATTTGTTTATGGATTTGCCATCCATGAGCCTGATGAGCTTTTAATTGGCTGTTAATACAAAAATCACAAGGTTCGGATAAGCCTTGGAGCACTTGATAGCATTTTTTTTCAAGGTAGGAGTCGTCAGTGATATTTAAAAGTTCTCTGAAGTGTTTATTAATATAAACAAAATCATAGGTATCGATATCGACAATATAGGCAATGCCGTCAAATTTATCGAGAATAATTTTTGAAAATTCATTTCCAAGACTTGCTAATTTATCCATAGGTATAACCAAATGCGTCGTGCATGTTTTTTTAAGAAGACTATCAAATTGGTCTTTTGTCAACAAAAACTTTCTTTTTTTTCGATTTCTTCGGAGTTTTTAAGGTAAGGGCTTCGTTTCTTTTGAAAAAGGAAATTTCAAAGGATCTGAGGTGTCAAAGCAAGTAAAAAATCGCTAACATTGTGGTATAAAACAGAAAAATACCATTATTACAGAAAAATATTTACAAAGAAGGGAAATGGGGGTATATTAAGGTATCTGTGTAAACTGACGAGGATACGGATTTTCTGTTTTTTTGATTAGTTTTACGGATGAATAATGAGGCAAAACAGGAAATGGACTGCAAATACAAAAAAGACACATTGCCTGTATGAAAAATATTGTAATGGTATCAATCGCCAATTTTATTAATCTATGTTTGTAATGATAGGGTTTTTCTATGGATAGATTTTTGAAACATGCGTTTGTCAGTTATCGCTTACATATTATCATGCTTTTGGTATATATCGGTTTTACTGCCATTGCCTATTCTATAATGCGTCATAGTATTGTTGAAAACTTTACAAATCTGGGCAAAGAAGTGGTGCAGTTTTATAAACTGGAAGAGGAAAAGAGCTTTACCCACCATAAACATTTATTGACGCATCTTGTAGCTGTTTTGGACGGAGCTCAAAAAAAGAATAAAGAATTGCTTGATATTGAAGATGTTTTGACAGCACTTGCCAATTCTTCTATCCATAGTGAATTTGAACCCTATGCCATTATTAACGGAAAACTTGTCAGAGGAAAAAGGTATGGCAGTGAAAACTCTGTGCAAAGTGAAGATATCAGATGGTATTCCCTCATTAAAAATGTTCAGGACGGTATTGCCATATCCGACGTCTATCTTGATGAATATACCCATGAACCTACCATTACCATTGCGCGGTTTATGGAGAATTTCAAGGACATGGTGGCGGTTGATATTTCAGTAAAGAACTATGTTCCTCCTATTAAAAATGCTTTTTTGCCTCCAAGCAGCAACTATTATCTTTTTGGGGTCAGCGGCAATCTTTTTTATTATGATGATGATTTGGGGCTTTCTGAAGAGGGCATCGCAAAAAATGCAAAGCTTTTGTATGATATTGTAAATAGTGCTGACAACAACAGTGACGAATTATCCTATTTTGATGCCAATGGGGTGAAGAAATTTGTTTTTTTTGACAGGACAAAGGATAATCTTGTTGTTATTGTTACTATTCCCTATGACTATCTTGTTTCCCGCATGGAATTGCTGCTGTATGCTTCTGTAGCGTTTTTAGCTGTTATTGCTCTTATTACAATTGTCAACATCGTCTTGACCTATAATGCCAATAAAAATAAATCCAAGCTGTCCGAAACTCTCACTTTTTTAGGAAATATATACTACGCTATCCTTCTTGTGGATGTGGAAAAGGAAAATTACACTGTTGTCAAAGCGCCAAAGCGGTTATCCGATGTTTTGAAAAATAATAATCCGTATTCACAGCTTTTGGAAGTTCTCCAGAGAAAAATGGAAAAGTCTGTTGCAGAATCCTTTGCAAAAGCTTTTTCCATTGAAAATATCCACAAAATTTCCCAAGATGGAGTAAAAGAGTTTGGCGGAGAATTTAAAGCTGTGATTGATGATCAGCCTTGCTGGATTTCTGTCCGTCTTTTCCTTGATCATAATGAAAATAGGCACAGTGTCATTATTTGCTGTAAGGAAGTAACCCGTGAAAAAGAACAGGAAGTCCGCCAGCATGAACTTTTAAAATCCGCTGTGGAAAATGCAAAAAAAAGCGAAAAATCCCGTAATGACTTCTTTGCCCGCATGTCTCATGATATGCGCACACCGCTCAACGGCATTATCGGATATACCGAGCTTGGCATGAACCATGCTTTTACGGTTGAAGAAACAAAAGACTATCTGCGTAAAATTAAATTATCAAGTCACCAGCTTCTTGAACTCATTAACTATATCCTTGAAATTTCCCGTCTGGAAAATGGGAGCACAGGGGAAATCAAAACAAAAATTAATTTGCGGGATACCATCGAACATTCCGTACAGCCTTTTTATAGCCTTGCGGTGACAGAAATCCGCAAATTTTCTGTCCGTTATGATTTGAAAAATGAGTTTATTTATGCTCCTGCCTTTAACCTCGTGCAAATATTAAATAACCTTTTATCCAATGCGTTTAAATATTCCAATAAAGGGGACTCTATCACTGTTACCGTAAAGCAGCTCTCAGGCAGCACAAATGAATTTAAACAAATTAAATATGTGTTTATTGTTGAAGATACAGGCATTGGTATGTCGAAGGAGTTTTTGGAAAAAATCTTTATTCCTTATCAGCGGGAAACCATGTTTGCCTCAAAAGATATTATTGGAACAGGGCTTGGCATGTCCATTGTCCAAAGTATTGTGACGGGCTTGAACGGAGAAATTAACATCAGCAGTGAGCTTGGGGTGGGAACAAAAATTTCCATTGTTATACCGTTTGATATTGTTGAAGGGGAAGAAGCCGTTGCAGAAAAAGAAAAAATCGAAGCGAAGAGCTTAGATTTATCGGGCTTGAATGTTTTATTGGTGGAAGATAACCAAATCAATATGGAAATCGCCAATAAGCTCCTCAATTTCAAGGGTATGATTGTTGATAAAGCATTCAACGGGGAAGAGGCTGTCCAGCATTTTCTTGGCTCTGATAAAGACCAGTATGATATTATTCTCATGGACCTGCAAATGCCGGTTATGAACGGATTGGAAGCCGTGAAAATTATACGGAATTCTGATCACCCCAATGCAAAGACAATTCCGATTATTGCGGTTTCGGCTAATACCTTTTCGGAAGATATTGCCCAAAGCCTGCAGGTGGGTATGAATGACCACATCAGTAAACCTCTGGACGTTTCCGCACTGTATTATACCATTTATAACCATACGCGGGGCAAGAAAAAATAAATAATTTTTTCTTATAGCAGTCAAACAGTTCCAAACGAAAAAGGCTTATAGCGCGTCACTATAAGCCTTATAAAACTGGTGGACCATTGGTGACTTGAACACCAAACCAACTGATTAAGAGTCAGCTGCTCTACCAATTGAGCTAATGATCCGTATTCAAATTTTTTATATTTTCATTATGGAATAGTCAAGCATTTTTTCTCAAAAAAGAAAAATTCCTCTGCACTGCTCTTTTTTTATGGAATAAAATAATCGAGTAACCTGAAGAAAGAAAAAAAATACGTATTCATAACGAAGAGAGAAAGAAAACAGTAAAAATCAAGAGGCGGACATAAATTTATCTTGACAGAAACCCAGAACATTGATTAAAAAAATCTTGTGCCAACTTAGCTCAGATGGTAGAGCAACTGATTCGTAATCAGTAGGTCGCGAGTTCAATTCTCGCAGTTGGCTCCAGAAATTTTAAAGGCTTATAGTTTTTACACTGTAAGCCTTTTCATTTTATATGCATTCAGTCGTGCACGATTAAAATTTTTCATTCCGCTTTTTTATTTTTCGTCTTCTGTAAAACCTGTATCTTCTGCAAGATTTTCGGCACTGGCGCTCGCTCGTGCCAGCTCGTCACAGCGTTCATTTTCCGGGTGCCCTGCATGTCCTTTAATCCAGTTAAAAGTCACATTATGTCGGCATAGTGCCGTGTCGAGCGCTATCCATAAATCCTGATTTTTGACGGGCTTTTTTGCAGCAGTTTTCCAGCCGTTCTTTTTCCAGTTTTCCAGCCAGCCTTGTTTGATTGCTTTTGCCACATATTGAGAATCCGTGTAAATATTGACAGAACAAGCTTCTTTGAGTTTGTTCAGACCGGAAATAACAGCAAGCAGTTCCATGCGGTTATTGGTGGTGCGTAAATAGCCTTGGGAGAGTTCCTGCTTTTTGCCTTTAAATTCTAAAATTGCTCCGTAGCCGCCTTTGCCTGGATTGCCAAGACAGGAGCCGTCAGAATAAAGATTGACTTCTTTTTCCGTTTTAAAAGCGTGGTTAAAGACACTTTGCTCCGGGCTTTCGGCTTTGGCTTTTTTTGCTGCCGTTTTTGTTGCTTTTGCAGCAGTTTCTTTGTTCTCCGTTCCGGTACTTGCTTTTGTTTTGCGTGTTTTTGGGGCTTGTTTCGGTTCTGCAGTTTTTTCCTGTGTCGTTTTTACCGGCTTTTTTGCCGTTCTTTCTTCTGCCGGAATATCGGCTTTAGGAGGAAGCTGGCTGGGCAAAAGAGGAATTTGCACAAAGCTTGGCTCAAATTCTTCGCCGTCCTCGCCGATAATGCGTTTATAGGAACAGGATTTGTTGGGGCAGGCATAATGCTCGCCATTGGCCTTGGTATTTTTACGAACGAGAATTGGAGAATCACAGACCGGGCAATGTTCCGGCACAGGGTAGTCCCACAGGGCATAATCGCATTTGGGGTAGGTACTGCATGAATAAAAGAGTTTGCCCCGTTTCGTACTTTTTTCCACCAGAACCCCTGTTTTACACTGCGGGCAGGTTACACCCGTGGAATAGGGAGCGGCATAGTCGCATTTTGGATAATTGGAACAGGCAATAAAGCGCGCTCCCGTGTGGGAACGTTTTTCTACCGTGTTGCCTCCGCATTTTGGACATTTGCCCACAATTTTTTGTTCAGGAGCAGACTGCAGTTCAATTTCCCCCTGTTCGTTGCGGATAAAGTTTGAAGTAAAGGTGCAGGAAGGATAGGCGGAACAGGCGAGAAATTCTCCGCTTTTGCCAAATTTTATGTTCAGCGGTTTGCTGCATTTAGGGCAGGCAATGGAAGTTTCCACGCCGGATTTTATGGTTTTCATGTGCTCGCTTGCTTTGGCAAGGGTACTGTTGAAATCTCCGGAAAAATCAGTAAGAAGCTTAACCCAGCCCAGTTCGCCGTCAGCAACTTTATCAAGATTTTCTTCCATTTTTGCAGTAAAACCGACGTCCATAAGGGTAGGGAAATTATCACGAAGCTGAGAGCAAACCACGTTCCCGAGGTCAGTGGGAATAAAATGTTTGCCGTCCAAGCGCACGTATTCACGGTCTTGGATAGTGGAAATAATGGTTGCATAGGTGGAAGGGCGTCCAATACCTTTTTCTTCGAGTTCCCGCACAAGGGAGGCTTCTGTATAGCGGGGGCTCGGCTGGGTAAATTTTTGTTCCTTGCTGAGCTGTTCAACGCCGAGCACATCACCCGCCGTCAGTTTGGGCAATTCCTCCGCTTTTTCGTCCGTACTTGCCAAAACTGTTAAAAAACCTGCAAACAAAAGGCGTTCTCCCTTGGTTTTCCACTGTGTTTCAAGGGGATATAATGTCTTTTCCACATCACTTTGGGCTTTGATATCCTTGTTATTGCAAAGAATAGTTACAGCTGTATCGTGGAATTTTGCATTTGCCATTTGTGACGCCACAAAACGTGACCAAATAAGATGATACAGGCGGTATTGGTCAGGGGTGAGGGCAGATTTAACCTGTTCGGGACTCAGGGTCACATCAACAGGACGTATGGCTTCGTGGGCGTCCTGTATGCTTTTTTTGCCTTTGAAATCTCTGCCTTTTCCGCCGAACGCGATAAATTCTTTGCCGTATTTTTGTTCAATAAATTCTTTGGCGGCTTTTTTGGCTTCGTTGGCAATACGCACAGAGTCCGTACGCATATAGGTAATAAGGGCTACTGTGCCTTTATCTTCTATGTCAATGCCTTCATACAGTCGCTGGGCTGTGTCCATGGTTCTTTTTGCAGAAAAGCCCAGACGCTGGTTAGCCGTTTGCTGCAGGGTGGAAGTGGTAAAAGGAGCCTGCGGAGCTTTGCTGCGTTCTTTTTCTTCAACACTTTCCACAAGAAAAGAGGCGTCCTGCAAAGCTTTTTCAATGGCAAGCGCCTGCTCTTCGTTTTGGATTTGTACTTTTTTACCGTTCACTTTGGCAAGTTCTGCCTTGAAAGACATACCGCCTGCAGCAAGCCGGGCTTTGAAATTCCAAAATTCTTCCGGAACAAAGGCGAGACGTTCTTCTTCGCGTTCCACGATAAGACGAAGGGCAACAGACTGTACCCGTCCTGCGGAAATGCCCCGTTTGACGGATTTCCATAAAAGCGGAGAAATTTTATAGCCCACAAGGCGGTCTAAAATACGCCGTGCCTGCTGGGCTTCAAAAAGAAGGGGATCAATTTCACGCGGGTGAGCAATGGCGTCTTTGACGGCACTTGCAGTAATTTCGTTGAATTGGATACGTTTAATGGTATGAGAGTAATCTTTTATGGCTTGCGCAATATGCCATGCAATAGCTTCTCCCTCACGGTCAGGGTCAGGCGCAAGATAAACAATATTCGCTTTTTTCGCTGCTTCCTGCAAAGCGTGCACAATTTTTTCTTGGTCTCTTTTTTGGTTTTTAATGGTAATATATTTAGGTTCAAAGGTTTTTTCATCAACTCCCAGTTCTTTTTGAGGCAAATCGCGGATATGCCCATAACTTGCCTGTACCATATAATTATTGCCGAGAAATTTTTTAATTGTCTTAACCTTGGCAGGTGATTCCACAATAATAAGGTCTTTGCTCATAGATTTCACTTTCATATTTTTTTTTAGAAGATAAAGCAAAGAAAAATAGCGTCAAGAAAAAAATGCTGTTTTTTACAAAATTTCTCTAAAAAATTTCTAAAAATTTTTTAAACTGTATGTGTTTTGCTTGCTTTTTTTTTATGCCTATATAAAAATACTCCAACGAGGTACAGTATGAAACAAGCCTATGCAGTTATTCCGGCACGCTATGCATCAACCCGTTTTCCTGCCAAAGCTTTGGCTGAAATCGGCGGAAAGCCCTTGTTTTGGCATGTGTATATGCGGGCAAAGCAGGCAGATATTTTTGAAGATGTGTGGCTTGCCACGGATGATGAACGGATTGAAAAAAAAGCCGGGGCTTTGCATGTTCCCTTTGTCCATACGAAAAAAGAACACCAAAGCGGAACGGACAGGGTGCGTGAAGCTGTCAATATTTTAAATTTGCCGGCAGATGCCGTTATTGCCAACATTCAGGGTGATGAACCCTTTGTCCGCAAAGAAATGTTTGAAAAATTGCTGGAGCCCTTTCAAGCTGCCAATTGTGACTGTTCTACGATTGGGGTTGTACTTGATGAGGAAAAGGATAAAGAACGTATTGTATCCCCCAATCAGGTAAAAATTGCTTTGGCGCAAAATGGAGAAGCCTTGTATTTTTCCCGTTCTCCCATTCCCTTTGCTCGCGATGCAGTGCGCATGGCTCCTTCTGTCGGGCATGTGGGGGTGTATGCGTTCAAAAGGGTTATTCTGGAAAAAATGGCGGAATTTCCCCCAAGTCCTTTGGAACTGACAGAAAAACTGGAACAATTACGCCTGCTTGAAAATGGTATCCGTATGCAGGTTCGGCTTATCAGTGAAGCCCCCCATGGGGTTGATACACCGGAGGATTTGCAGGCAGCACTGCAGTATTATCGGGAACACCCGGAATTTTGGGTGCAGGAGTGAAGGAATAAAGATATCGGTACAGGAATAAACGATAATGAAAAAAAATATTTTATTTGCGGTTATGGCTTGCTTGCTTGTCCTTGTGGGCTTCGGCTCCTTTTTAACAGGCAGGGAGAATGCTTCCGGCATGGAAATCGGAGATGCATATGCGGCGGAATATATCGGGTATCCGGAATATGTAAGCATGTTCATGCTCAAGGATTTATTTCCTTATGCCGTCTATAAAGAATGTGTCCTTCCCCATGCGAAAAAACTGTTTGCCCATGAAAAAATCACCAAAAAAGATTTTTTGAAGTTTCAGCAAGACGTGGACAAGAGCTTGGCAGAAAAGGGGTATTCTGTCCGTCAGCTTGTGAGCGAATACGTATGTGAAGAAAGTTTTTCCGATTCTTTTCGGCGCAATATTGATAAATTCAATGACGATGCCCGTAAAATGGGAAAGGGCATGAAAGACGGTATTGAAAACTTTATGAAAGGGCTGACAGAACCTGAACGCCATGAAACGCAAAAAATACCCCCAAGTACGGAGCTGTAATGATACGTTTTCAATCATGGAATGTGAATGGATTTCGTGCTGTGCGCAAAAAAGAAGATTGGGCATGGTTTGAAGCAGAAGGTGCGGATATTATTGGTATCCAAGAAACCAAAGCCCATGAAGAGCAAATTTCCGAAGCAGATAAAAGCCCCTTGGGCAGGAAAAGTTACTGGGCAAATTCTCTGGTCAAAAAAGGGTATTCCGGCGTTGCTGTTTTTACCCATTTAACACCTTTGAAAGTGGAAATTGAATTGCCCGATACAGCGTATCGGGGGGAAGGGCGTATTGTGCATTTGGAGTTTCCCCGTTTTCACTATTTTAATGGCTATTTTCCCAATGGGGGAGAGGAACTGGATAAGGGTGTTTTTAAACGTGTACCGTATAAAATGGGCTTTTTCGAGAGTTTTTTGGCATATGCGCAGAAGTGCAGAAAAGAAAAGCCCATTGTTGTGTGCGGGGATTTTAATATTGCCCATAAGGAAATCGATTTAGCCCGTCCCAAAGATAATATCTATAATACAGGCTTTTTGGAAGAAGAACGGGCTTTTTTGGATAAAATGGTACAATATGGCTATGTGGATACGTTCCGTCACGTACATGGCGATGTGGAGGGAGCCTATACATGGTGGTCATACAAAACAAAGGCACGAGAAAGAAATATCGGCTGGCGTATCGATTATTTTTTTGTTTCGGAAGAACTCAAACCCGTTATTGCAGACGCATGGATTGAAGACACTGTTTATGGTTCAGATCATTGCCCTGTGGGGCTTGCCCTTGATTTGCCATTGGAATAGGGGAAAAAAATGGCAGGATTGATTTTATTGAAAGATAAAAAAGGAAGATATAAGAAAAAAGAAAAATACAAAAAGGTACAAAAAAACCCAGACGAGGTCTGGGTAAATCTGGGGCGAAAGAAGAGACTTGAACTCTCGGCCACCTGGGCCACAACCAGGTGCTCTGCCAACTGAGCTACTTCCGCCGTGAAAAATTTTTGTATGCTAAATTTTATTCCTCGTCAAGTTTTTTTTGAAAATAATTTTTTGGAGTATATATGGATAGTCTTTTGATTTACGGCGGTGTTCCCCTGAAAGGAACGGTGAAAGTAAGCGGGGCAAAAAATGCTGCTTTGCCTATTCTTTTCGGCGGGATTTTATTTGATACCCATGTTGTTTTTGATAATGTTCCCCATTTAAGAGATATCCGGACAACGCAGAATCTTTTAGGTACGCTTGGTTTTGAAACAAATTTTGAAAATAACCGTATGGATATTTGCCTTAAAAATTCGATTTTGCCCGAAGCGCCCTATGATTTGGTAAAGACCATGCGAGCCTCCGTGCTTTGTCTTGGTCCTCTTCTCACCAGACTTGGGGAGGCAAGCGTGGCTCTTCCCGGCGGTTGTGCCATTGGGGCAAGACCCGTTGATTTACATTTGTCAGCTCTGGAAAAAATGGGAGCGGAATTTACCCTTGACGGCGGTTACATCAAAGGCAGATGTAAAAAATTACACGGAGCTCATATTCAATTTGATAAAGTTACTGTCGGCGGAACGGAAAACCTTATGATGGCTGCCTGTCTTGCCGACGGGGAAACCATTTTGGATAATGCCGCCCGTGAACCGGAAATTGTAGACCTTGCAAATTTTTTGAATAGCTGCGGTGCAAAAATTGAAGGCGCCGGGCAGACGCAAATCAGAATACAGGGTGTGACAAGCCTTAAACAGGAAAAGCCTTATCGTATTATGCCGGACAGAATTGAAGCAGGAACATATCTTATCGCCGCTGCCATGACCAACGGAGAAGTGCGGGTTGAAGACTGCCCCTATAAAGATATGGAAGCTTTGTGCAGTAAACTGGAAGACTGTAACGTAAACCTGAGCATTGAGGGAAATGCCGTTGTGGCAAAACCCCATGGAGAGCTCAATGCAGTGGATGTCCGCACAGTGCCTCATCCAGGTTTTCCCACCGATATGCAGGCACAGTTTATGGCTATGCTGACGCTGTGCAAAGGCTCCGGCATTGTGGAAGAAACTATCTTTGAAAACCGCTTTATGCATGTGCCTGAACTTGTGCGTATGGGGGCGGATATCCGCCTGACGGGCAATTCCGCCATGGTACGGGGAGTGCCTTCTCTGACCGGTGCTCCCGTTATGGCAAGTGATTTGCGGGCAGGAGCAGCCCTTGTTATTGCAGGGCTTTGTGCTGAAGGAGAAACACGGGTAGACAGGATTTATCACGTTGACCGCGGGTATGAAGGCATGGAAATAAAACTCCAGCAGCTTGGCGGAAGAATTAAACGTATCCCCACGCCGAATTAGGACAAGAGAGTTTGAGGGTATTTCTGCATACTAAGAATTATTATTTTTCAAGGGGAAAACTTTTGAAAAAGTTTTCCCCTTGAACCCCTATCAAAACGTTTTAACTTTTATGGCAAAATAGTATGAATGTCATAAGGAATTGCTCAAAAAAAATCAGAGAATTAAACAAAAAAGGTGCAAAAGTTTGCACCTTTTTTTGTACGGCTATGCGGTACAAAATATACGGTTATTGGACATTGTCGTTATTATTGGCACTAGCCACGGTGTAATTGGAGTTTGGGATTTTTACCTTTTGTCCAACGGAAATGCTGTTGTTTGCAAAGTTATTATAAGCAATAATAGCGTCTACGGAAACATTGTAATTTCTGCTTATGCTGTACAGTGTTTCCCCTTTTTTCACGATATGAATAATCGGTTTTGCGCCGGCTTGTGCTTTTTGTCCTTTTGCAGGAATAGTAATATTTTGTCCTATACTGATACTGGAACCGAGATTTTTATTGTGGCTTTGCAGTTCTGCAACGGTTAAGCCGTGTTTTTTGGCTACAGAATACAAGGTATCGCCTTGCTTAATTGTATAGGTCTTATTTTTTACGCTTTGGGCAGTCTTTTTAGCATTGTCAGCGTTCAGCGTATTTTTATCGGCACTGACATGGATTTTCTGTCCGATGGCTAAACCATGCGGAGATAATCCGTTATTGATTTTTTGTAATTCGGCAACAGTCAGCCCATGTCTTTTTGCCACGGAGTACAATGTATCGCCCTGCTGAATAGTATATTTTGCTGATTTTTTGGAAAGTTTGGACGTTTCGCTTGCCAATTCTTGGGTTTTGCTTGTTTTTTTGTTATTAACCGTTTGCTTTTCGGCAGCAGCGGTGTTTTTGCTCTTGCCGGCAGTATTTTCTGCAGCAAGAGTCTGCTTGGCTGTTTTTCCGTTTTGCTTTGGAATATAAATTTTTTGTCCGAGTGCAAGTTTTGTTATATTGTGTATTTTGGGATTAGCTTTTTTGAGTTCTTCAATGCTCAGCCCATGGCTGGAAGCGATTTTTCTAAACGTATCCCCTGATTGGACAGTATAGGTATAGTTTTGTTTTGCTTTTGTTTTATTCTTTTCATTTCCGGAATTATCAGCAATATAGGTGTTTTTTCCGGGTAAACGCAGAGTTTTTCCTACTTTTAAAGGTTCGCTGACCGCATTTGCCTGACGAAGCACATGGACAGGCACACCTGTTTTTTTACTGATAGCGGAAAGCGTATCGCCTTTTTTAATGGTATATTGTGACCAGCCGGCAACAAGCTGCTGTTTGCTCGCTTCCACTCCCTTTGCCTGCATACTGACGGGAACGTAAAAATATACGTCACTGTCAAGAGGGGTTACGCCTTGCAAAAAGGCAGGATTATAATCACGGAACATTTGCCATGAAATATTCATTTCCCGTGCAAGAGCTCTTAAATCCGTTCCTCGCTGGGCTTTAATAGCAACAGCCTGTTCTTTGATTACACTATGGCCTTTGCCCAAATCGTTTTCTATTGCTGTATAGCCTAATACGTGGAAATTACGCATAATTTTGACCATGGCAAGAAAACGGGGCACATAGTCGGCTGTTTCCTGTTTGATTTTTATTTTGGAATTGGTAATGCTTTCATTGGCTGCCATAAGGTCAAAGAAATTGTTTGTTCCTGTTTCGGACAACGCACGTCTGATTTTCCCGGGACCGGCATTATAGGCAGCAAGAGCCAAATACCAGTCATGAAATTCATTGTACATTTCCTGTAAATAATCAGCGGCAGCATGGGTTGCTTTGTAGGGGTCGAGGCGTTCATCTATCCACCAGTTAATGGCAAGTCCGCAGTGACGGGCTGTAGGAGCCATAAACTGCCACATGCCAAGGGCATTGGCACTGGAGCGGGCAAAAGGATGATAGCCGCTTTCTACAAAAGCGAGGTAGGCAAGTTCTTCGGGCATATTTTTGTCACGAAAAACCTGTTTTGTGTATTTGAGATAGGGCATAGCTCTATACATAAAGCGTTCAATGGTAACACGTCCGCGGGGATTTTTTACATAATGCTTGTATTCTTTTTCAATAAATTTTAATTGTTCTGCAGTGATATTTTTATCAATTTCGCCTACGGAAAGGAAGGCGTGCTTTTCCGGTTCAAGGAGGGGACCGGTTTCTTCATCAACACTGAGTATATAATCTTCGTAAAGAGAGTCATGGGTGGAAACATAGGTATCGTCTGTCTGGTAATTTTTTGTTCCGCAAGCGGATAATGTCAGGCAAAGGGCAAAGGGAACTGCAAAATGTTTGAATTTTGATAGTGAAAAAAGCACAATTTTCTCCTTAAAATGACCGAAAAATGCTTGTCATCTCTTTCAGTATGCTTTACAAAGCGTATATCTTTTCCATAAGGAATATTGCAATGCAAGAACAAAACTATACACCCTATGGCAAACATAAACAAGAAAAAAACACCCAAAAAAATAAAAAAAAATTTCATACTATTTTGCCGGGTTACAAGCCTGTTTTAGAACTTTTGCAGGATGAGCCCGATAAAATCGACCATCTCTATTTGCGAAAAAATAAAAATTCCAAAGATACAACTTTAATCCTTTCGCTGTGTAAGGAACACGGCGTCCGCCATACTCTGGTAACAGAAGAGGCTTTAGCGCGGATTTGCGATAATGCCAATCATCAGGGCATTGCTGTCCGCCTTCGCGAAATATGCTATACTCCTTTTGAACTATTGCTGGAAACAGCCTTTCAAGCGCCGCTTCCGCTCATCATCGCCCTTGATCAGGTGCTTGATCCCGGAAATGTGGGAACATTGGTTCGCACCATGTATGCCATGGGTGCTGCAGGGCTTGTTGTTCCCTTGCATAACAGCGCCTTTTTAGGGGCAGGGGCAGCGCGTTCGGCAGCAGGAAGTCTCGGGAAACTGCCCATTGCACAGGCGGTAAACCTTGCCCGCGCTGTCGAGCTTGCCGGAAAATCAGGCTATACAACCTATTATGCTGATATGCATGGAAAAAATGCTCTTACTGCGGAAACGCAAAATTTTCTGCAGTTTCCCGCCCTTTTAGTCCTTGGCAGTGAAGAAAAAGGCGTGCGTCAGGGAGTGCAAAAACAGTGCTCTGCTGCTTTATCCATTCCATTTCTGCGGGAATTTGATTCTTTAAATGTTGCACAAGCAGGAGCGATTTTGCTGGCTTCTTTTTTTCAGGCATACGGCAAAAAATAATGCAGCGGCAAATTTTTTGCTTACAAACCATATCGGCCGGACGGACAAGTTCTTAAACAAAAAAGCGAGGATTTTTCCCCGCTTTTTTTGTTAAAAATGTCCGTCACACAATTTTGTTACGCTGTTTCGTAAATTTTTTTGTTTTGTACGTGATAGATTTTTGTATCCGGGATAATTTCCTGTAAAATTTGTGCGGTGTGTTCATGGCAGGTGTAATAGAGAATTTGCTGATTATTCTGCATGCCAAGATTTTCCTGCACCATTAAGCGCAGGACTTCTGCGGTATTTTTCATTCTTCGCACATCAAAGTTTACCAGAATATCATCCATTAAAATGGGCAAGGGACGCTTTGCGAGGGAACGATTTTTTATGTGTGCTAAGCGCAGAGAAAGATAGAGCTGTTCCTTTGCTCCTTGGCTCAGCATTTCAGCAGGCAGAAGTTTGCCGTTTTCGTCAAGGACATTAACGCTTCTGTCTTCCAAATTAACTTTTATGCCCTGCCATGCGTTGTCGGTAATTCTATTAAAAAATGCGGAGGCTATTTGCACAATTTGCGGCTGACTGTTTTGCTCATATTGTTTTTTTGCCCGTTCTAAAATTTCTTTGGCAAACGCAAATTCTAACCATTTATTATAATTATCTTTTATTTCCACTTCTGTTTTTTTCATGCGATAGCCTGCTTCATTGGAAAGGCTTTCTTCGTAAACAAAAGAACTTTCTGCTTCCACTTGCCCTTTGAGGGTTTGGATATGTTTTTCAATGCGGTCAAGCCCTGCATCTTCTTCCTGCAAATCCTGCAGTTCTTTTTCAAAGCGTGTTTTTGCATTTTCATCAAAATAAGCAAAAATTTCAGGCAATGGCTCTTGGTTTGGCAATTGTCTGTATTCCCGCTGCATGGGGTTTTTACTTTTGGAAAGAAAGCGGGGCAGAGCTTCTTCCCTGAGACTTTCTTCTATAATAACAGCCTGCTGCGTGTAGCGTTCACTTTCTTTTGTTTTTGCAAATAATGCCCGCAAATCATGCTCGTTTTCCACGTTGGCGGAGGCATACAGTTCCTGCAGCGTATTTTCTACTTCCTGAACTTCCCGCAGTGCTTTTTGATACTTATTTTTTGCTTCCTCATATTCTTTTAAAAGCGCTTCTTTTTCTTGGAAAAGGGCGTATTCTTCTTCCATTTCAGCAGCAACATCTTGATAAATTTGGATATAATCGCTTTCGTCATGGATAGTTTTTTTAGGGGTAAAATCAGTCCGCATTAAAATAGTTCGCAGGGGTTCGATAAATTCTTTGAGAGCATCGTAGCACGTATTTAAATGTATTTTGCGTTCTTCCTGTTCCGTGTAGAGGGTGTGCAAATGGTAAAGCTGTTCCAAGCATTGTTTAACTGCGGCAAATGTTCCTGTAAAAATATCCTGTTCCTCCGTGCAGAGGTTTTTGACAAAATCCGCACTGCTTTCTTCAAAAAGCAAACCGTTTTTTTGCAGAAAATCTGCCAGAGCATGATAGATTTTTTCAAGCGCTGCGGTGCGTTCGGACAGGGATTTTTCAACCTGTGCATAATGTTCGGTACTTTCTTCAAGACTTGCAAGGCTTTCGGCAAAAATAGCTCCGTGTATTTCTTGGATATGTTTAAATTGCTCGTCCCTGACAGTATGGCGGTAGTCGATTAAATGGGGTAAATACTCGTCACTGGCGAGAGAAGAAAGTTTTTCAAACAAAGGAGGTATTTTTGCTTCCGCCCACTGCATAAATTCCGCATAGATATCATGACAGGCACGGACATTGACACTCATGCCGTTGATGTCTTCAATGATTAAATCCAGACGGGCAATCATCTTCATAAAATTGGGAATATGGGCAATGGTTTTGACGCTGCATTGGGCTTGGCGGAGCATATTGTGTATTTGTGCTTCCAGTTCGTTTGCCTGTGCCTGCAAATCAGCAAGGGAAGAGGGTATTTGCTCATCGGCAAGCGGCGCATCAGCATTAAATTGCTTTGCATAATGACTGTAAAGGGCTGCTTTTTCTTTTGCTTTGGCAATGACCTGCGATAGCCATGAATGGTTAGGCTCATCTATTTTTAAAGATAACTCTTTATCAAAATGCAGCAAATCAAGGGCGGCATGGAGCTTATTTTCTTCTGAAAGGTTATTTGCCTGTTCAGGATAGAAGTTTTGCAGGAGTTTTTCCTCTATGGTTTGTAATTCTTGTAAATCATGCACAAGAAGTTCTATTTGCTCATTGGAGGTTTCAGGTTCGCTTCTTTGGCTGCTTTGGGTGTTCTTTTGCTTGATATACCATAAAAATGCTCCTTGTCCCATGCCGGAAAGGAATAAAATAACAGGGAGCAAATAAGGAATATTCAACGTTCCCAAAAAGGTGCTGACTTCCGCACTGCTGCTGCTCATGCGCAAAAGGAAGAGAATAACAGCGCTTACAACACACAAAATTGCCGGAACGGGAGCCCACTTGGGCATTTCCGGGGCGGGTTCTTCCTGATTTTGCTCTATTTTTTCTAATTGCTGAATAATAGTATTGGTTGCTTTTTCAATGGCATTGATTTTTTCTATGCACTTTTTATCCTGCTCATTGGCTTGTTTTGTTTTCTTGACTTCTTCCTGATAATTTTGTTTTTGTTTTTGCAGGTTTTCAAGCGTTTCTTCATAGCTTTTGACTGCGGTTAAAATTTCTTCTTCCCTGCCATGGATATCACGTACGATTTGTGCTAACTGCATGTATTTGTTTAAAAAATCTTTTGCGTTATCGGTATTGATTTCACTTTCCTGCAAAATGCCAAACCCGAGGGCTTTTGCCTGATTCAAAAATTCCGTGCATTTTTCGGTAGAAATATCCAAATAGGAATTTTCTTTTTCCTGCGTTTCCTGTAAACGATTTTGCCATTGCTGCAGTTCTTGTTCAAAAGCAATTTCATCTTTGCCGAGCAGGGTATTTTTATTGAAATTTTTATTTGTATCCGGTTTTTCCTGCAAGACTGCCTGATATTTCAGTTTTGCTTTATCCGCATCACGCTTGGCATATTCAAGGGCGGTTTTGGCGTTTTGGGTCTGCGTTTTGGCTTCACGAATTTGGACAGCAAATTTTTCTAAATCTTCCATGAAAAGGCTGTCTTCTAAAATCGGTTGGAAATGGGTTAAAAGCTGTTCCGGTTTTTTCAATTCATGCACAAGGGGGCTTGGGTTAAACGCATGCCAAATATCAAGCACTTTTTTATTTTGTCTGGTAAGGGCTAAAAACGATTGTTCAATCCGAACTTTTTGCGGAGGAATTTCGGCAATAATTTTCAGTGCTTCCTGAAATTTCACTTGCAGGTTTTTCACAGGCATGTATTGGGAAATAAGGCCTGTTCTGAGGGTATTATATTTTTTCAGGCGCAGTTCTATTCTTTGCTGGGATTGGAGCAGGGAAGCTAAAATTTCTTGTTTTATTCTGCGCTGTTCAAGGATTTTTGTAAATAAAATTTCTGCATTTTCTGACTGTTCTTCAAAAATATTACCTGTCAAGGCTTTCATTTTGATAAATTCTTGCTGTAAATCCGCCCATTTTTTCCATTGTCCCCAGAAAGTAATAAAGGTGCGCAATTCCTCTTCATGGGCTTTAATCTTGGCTTTTTCCTGTTTTAATTCTTCGTAGGATAGGCTTGCACTTTCGAGTTTACGTTGTAAATTGTCAAATTTTTCAATGCGTTGATTTGTTTTTTCAAAAAGGGCGCTTTCTTCTTTCCATTTTGAAAAAAGATTTTGCAAAAGGGAATTTTTCCCCTTTGTTTTATAGAGCAGCTCCATTTGACTTTGGATTTTTTGTAAGGCAATTTCCGGGGTAATAAGCCCAAGTCCATAGCTTGCCCCTAAAATATTTTCTAAAATATTGGTATCCTGAAAAGCGGAAAAATTTTGCAGTTCTGCAAGATTGAAACCAAAAATAAGGCGGTAGACGTCTTGGGAAATATTGTCCGTAACATCATAAAAAATACTGTTTTCTATTTTTTTTCTGTGGCTGTCATATACTTTTAAATTGCGGTTGGAACGGGCGGAAAAATTCCGCTCCACAAGCATTTCTCCGTATTTTTCATCATCAATAAGGAGAGAGCCTCCCTTATATTTTTTTAAAGATTGGAAAAAAAGATCACGTTTATTGGGAATACCGGTAAGCATGCTCCGGATAAATTCCATGGAAGAACTTTTGCCGGCTTCATTATCACCGAGAAAAACCGTCATTGTTTGGGACAAATTATTAACAGTAATATTTTCTAACGGTCCAAACTCTTCTATATGAAAATTTTTAATATACATATATCCACCAAATTATTTGGGTTCTAAAATATTCACACAAATATTTTCACATGCCTGCAAAAGTGCTTTTTGGTATTTCTCAAGCTGTTCCGGATTTGGTTTATCGCTGTGCATAAAAAAGCCAAGGTCTATTTCATTTTTGATTTTAAAATCATTTTCAATGGATTTAAGCAGTTCTTCAAAAAGTGCCGGATTTTGCCGTAATTCTTCAATAACACGGAAAACTTCACCTAACAGGTCATCGCGTTTGTGGGCATTTTCATAGCTGAAACAAGGACGGATTAAACATTTAATCGTGTGGATGAAAATCCGTGTATCAAGATTTAATGCTTCGAGTTGTGTTTTGAGTGTCTGGATGAACTCTTCGTCCTGCAGTTTTTCGGATAAATCGTGCTGTCCTTCCAGAAAAAGGGTGAAAATTCTTGTGTGGCAAAGGGGATTTTTAAGAATTTTCGTGTATTCTTTTTTGAAAGTATAGAGGAAATACTCAAGACATTGTTCCGTATTTTCCAATTCTTCTCCCTGCAGAGAGGGAAGCGGAAGGGAAAAGGTATAGGATTCAAGGGGAGCGAGGGGGAAAAACTCTGCAGTAATGTCAGCGTGCTCGTCTTTTTCGTCTTTTTGAAGGGTGACAAAATATGCACCGTGACCGCCGTTTTCATTCATGCGGGCAGCCTGCATGGCTCCTGCATACACAAGCATGGGATTTTTCCGGATGACAGCGGGCTCATGGATATGCCCGAGTGCCCAGTAGTCAAGAGGATACGGATCAAAATCCTTTTCTTTGCAGAGGGCAACGACATGCTTGTCTGTATTTTTTACTTTTTCTAAGCTGTGCACGCTTGCATGCAAAACGCCGATATTGAAACAGGCTTTATTTTCATAAGAAAAGTCTTTAAGTAAATTTTTTAATTCTTTTCGCACGGTGTGGCTTATGCCGTAAATATGGCATAAGGGAGTATTTTCTTCATTTTTGTCCGTTTCGTTTTGCGGCGGAAACGGAAAGCATGACCATGTATCGGAAAAGCGAAAAACGAAATCGAAATTTTGGAAAAAACTATCGTTTTGTCCAAGGTGATCGTGGTTGCCGCAGGCATAATAAAAAGGAATGGAGAGGGTTTTAAGGCTGTTAAAAAAAATTGTTAAATGAAGCCGTGCTTTTAAGCTCAAAGGTCCATGCTCATGGATATCACCGGAAAAAACAATAAATTGCGGTGACTTTTGTCGGCAAAGTTCCAGAAGATTTTTTAATGCCTCATAGGGAGCTTCATGCAAACGCATTGCCATTTCATCATTTTCTTCTTTTACAGGAGGAAAATTATCCAAATGCAAATCAGAAACATGAATAAAGGATATTTGCTGCATAATTCCTCTTATTTTGGTTGCATTTTATTAACTTCAATAAAGCGTTTTGCCACGTCCTGATTATTGGGTTCAGCCTCGGTAGCTTTTTTGAAAAAGGATTTTGCACGGGTAATATAATTGTTTTGTAAATAGAGTTCGCCAAGGTAGGCAAAAATTTTATGCTCGTCCCGATAGAATTTCATTGCTTTTTCCACTTCCGCATCTGCTTGTTCAAGGAAATTGCGGCTCAAAAAGTCTTTTACGGCAATAAGATGAGCATCGAGATTTTTTTTGCGTTTGAGTGCGTCTTCGTAGTTTTCTTCTTCGACATGTTCTTTGGTTAAATGCTCATAGGCTTTCATGCAGGCAACAAGGAGCTTTTTTTCTTCTCCTGCAACATAATTGAAGGATATGCCGAGATCATCTTTTATTTGCTTAAATGAGTTGTATTCTGTTGCCGTATCGCGGATAAGGCTTTTGATATCTGTAGGAATAGCGGCATTTCCTTGGGTAAGGGCATGCAGGGCATAGATAAAGCGTTTTAAAGAATTTGTAATATCTCCTTTTAAAACATTGGCTTTTGCAGCTGCGATTTGTGTTCGAATTTGATTTATATCCATGATAATTCCTCTCAGTTATATTGAGCGTATTTTGTCACATCTTTACTGCTTAAGCAAGGCTTTTTCTTTTAACAAACTCAATTTATTATAGAATAGTTTTTTTATGCGTTTAGCTTGCAATAAAAAACGACTTATGGCATAAGAAATGCATAAATAACTGTTTAATCTCGGAGAGAGGAACTATGGCTTTAGAGCTGAGGCAACAACTAAAGCAAACACAGCAGCTTTTGATGTCACCGCAATTGCAGCAGGCAATTAAATTGCTGCAAATGTCCAGACTTGAGCTTGTCGAACATATACAGCAGGAACTTTTGGAAAATCCTTTTTTGGAGGAAGCTCCGAATTCCCCTGATCTCTCCGAGGGTGAAGAAAATTTTGCGGAATTAAATAATGAAAGCCGTCCCGCGCAGCAAGATGAGGACGAAGGATATTCCTATGAGGAGGTTTCCAAAAACGGTGACTGGGAAGACTATTTAGGGGAACTTTCTTCTGCTCCGAGAACCTCGTCCCTGCACGAATACGAATCCATTGAAGACAATAATTTTCTGGAAACCCGCTATGCCGAAAAAAGCTCCTTGGATGCCCATTTAATGTGGCAGCTGCGGCTTTCTGATTTGAATGAAAAAGAAATTGAAATTTGTGAAAATATTATTGGAAATTTAGACAGCTGCGGATATTTGCGGGCAGAGACTGCTGAAATTGCAGAAAGTTCCAAAAGCACGGAACAGGAAGTGGAAGGGCTGCTTTATAAAGTGCAGCGGCTTGACCCTGTCGGGGTTGCCGCGAGGTCGCCGCAGGAATGTTTGCTGGTGCAAATTGAAGTACTCAAATATGACCGTGATCCTATTTTGGTTGATCTGATAAAATATCATCTGACAGATCTCGAAACACACAGGTATAAACCTCTTTTGCGGAAATTCCATTTGGATATGGATACACTCAAGGAATACCTTGATATTATTCAATCCCTTGATCCCATGCCCGGAGCAAGCTTTGGAGAAAGTGAACCTTTGTACGTCAGCCCCGACGTCTATGTTTTTCCCAGTGACGGGGATTTTGTTATTGTTTTGAATGATGAGGATATCCCTAATTTACGCTTGAATGATTTTTTGGATAAAAGCAATGTTTCTGCGGACGTCAAGGAATTTACAAATAAAAAAATAGCATCCGCCTCATGGCTGATTAAAAGTTTGGAACAAAGAAAACGCACCCTCTATAAGGTCATGGAAAGCATAGTAAAATTCCAGCGTCCTTTTTTTGAAGAGGGAGTGGATAAGCTGAAGCCCCTTATTTTAAAGGATATTGCAGAAGATATTGATATGCATGAATCTTCTGTCAGCCGTATTACAACCAATAAATATGTTTCCACGCCGCATGGTGTTTTTGAATTAAAATTTTTCTTCAACAGTGCATTAAATTCCGATGACGGCGATTCTGTCGGTTCAGAAAGTGTAAAATCTCTTATTAAAAAAATGGTTGGCAAGGAAGATCCGAAAAATCCCCTTGCTGATGAAAAACTTTGTGAACTGCTCAAACAGGAAATTGGCGTTGATATTGCCCGCAGAACTGTTGCAAAATATAGAACAGCACTGAATATTCCGTCCTCTTCAAAACGAAAACAGCGTTTTTAATTATTTTTTGATAATTGAAAAGGCGGCAGCGCGGTTCTGCTGCCTTTTTTTCTTATAACCTGCATGCTTAGCGGAAAAGTTCGGAGGGAAATAAGTATGATTTACAATATTGTAAATTTTTTTCTGAAATTCGCTTTGCAGCGGGAGCGTACTGTATCCGTTCTTTTAACCTTCATGATATCAAGAATATTTTTACACAGATAAAGATAAGACTTGCGTATTTTTAAAGAATAAGGTAGTATTCAAATTTCACAAAATTGTAAAAATCGGCTGTGTTTTTTGGATAAACAATTAATGGGAGAGGTTTCAGATGAACCAACTTTTGGATCAACTTAATGCACTGGTTTCAAGTATTAACGATGTCCTTTGGGGACCTTTTTGCTTGATTCCTATTTTAGTTGGTGCTGGCATTTACTTTACACTAAAACTCAGATTTGTCCAAATCAAGCGCTTTATGAAGGCAATGCGCTTTGGTTTCGGTGATATGTCCCTGCAGGGTGAAAAGGCCGGCAAGGACGGTATGAGTTCTTTCCAATCCCTGACAACTGCTGTGGCGGCACAGGTTGGTACGGGAAATATGGCAGGTGCGGCAACAGCTATTGCATGCGGTGGTCCAGGGGCGATTTTCTGGATGTGGGTGGCTGCATTTTTTGGTATGGCAACGATTTTTGTGGAAGCGGTGCTTGCACAAATTTATAAAACCAAAGACGACAGAGGTCATACCGTAGGCGGACCTGCCTACTATATCTCCAAAGGGCTCGGCAGTAAAGCTCTTGCAGGATTTTTTGCGGTAACCATTATTTTAGCCCTTGGTTTTATCGGGAATATGGTGCAGGCAAACTCCATTGCCGATTCTTTTTATACTGCTTTTGGTGTTCCTCCTCTTGCCATTGGTTTGTTTGTGGCAGCTTTTGTCGGCTTTATTTTCCTTGGCGGTGTTTCCCGTTTGGCCTATACCACGGAAAAAATGGTTCCGCTTATGGCGCTTCTCTATGTTATCGGCGCTTTGGTTGTGATGATTATCCATATTGATCAGCTTATTCCTGCTTTCAAGATGATTTTTGTGGGTGCGTTTGATCCCATGGCGGCAACAGGCGGGGTTATCGGCGCAAGTATCAAAGAAGCAATGCGTTATGGCGTAGCCCGCGGTCTTTTCTCCAACGAAGCCGGTATGGGTTCTACCCCCCATGCCCATGCCATTGCAAAGGTTAAATATCCTGCACAGCAAGGTTTGGTCGCTATTGTGGGTGTGTTCTTTGATACCTTTATTGTTTTGAATATGACAGCGTTTGTTATCCTGATGACCGGCGCCCTTGGTACTGATCCGGGAGCTGTTCCGCAGGGTATTGCCTTGACACAAAAGGCATTTACCATCGGTCTCGGACCTCTTGGCAGTTCCTTTGTTGCTGTTTGCCTGTTCTTCTTTGCCGGTTCCACGATTTTGAGCTGGGCTTTTTTTGGCGAACAAAATATTAAGTACCTTTTTGGCTCAAAGGCTGTCCGTCCCTATAAGATGATTATTATTGTTTTCCTTATTATGGGCTCCGTGCTCAAGGTTGACCTTGTTTGGAACTTGGCAGACTTTTTCAATGGTATTATGGTTCTTCCCAACATTATCGCCTTGTTTGCCCTCGGCAAGTTTGTAAGTATGGCTCTTGAGGAATTTAACCGTGATGTAAAGTAAACAGACGGCAGCATACGTTGATTTCAGAGTTGAAGAGGAAAAAGGCAGTCGGCTTAAAACCGACTGCCTTTTTCTGTCTAATTTTTATACAGACGGGGAAAAGATGTGTAAAATTTTTGTGGCAAAGGTGTTGGTGCAAAAAGAAAACTCAAAACTATCTTGCTGATTTTATAGATATTTTTTTTATAAAAATGTTTTGGCACAGGATTTGCTTTAGGATACATATCATATCAAAGTGCTGATTTGATATGTTTGTATAGCTAAAGAGCAAGGGGAGCAACGGAACCCCTTTAAAAACACCGTCTATATAAACTCTCCTTTGGTAAACTGCCTCCTTTTTGCCCCTTATTCTTCTCAGGATAAGGGTTTTTTATTTTGGCACGGCTGCTTTTTTAAATCATGAAAATCTTGATTTTGTCAGCGGCAAGAAAAAATAATGATCTCGGACGAAAAAATATGCGCTGTAAAAATATGATAATTACTTGAAAAAGGGGTATTTTTTGTGTTTTTTCCACTTGCCAAATATTGAAAAACTGATATGAATACACGCAAGTACAGTGAGGGAAGTCTTATGGCAAAAAAAGAAATAACATCAGCGAATGCGGAGAAAAACGAAGCAATTATTGTTGAAGGAGCGAAACAGCATAATTTAAAAAATATCAATGTTCGTATTCCCCGCAACGAACTTGTTGTTGTGTGCGGTCCCTCAGGTTCCGGCAAGTCTACGCTGGCTTTTGATATTGTTTATGCAGAGGGGCAGCGGCGCTATGTGGAGTCATTGTCCGCCTATGCCCGCCAGTTTTTGCCTAAAATGGATAAACCGCTGGTGGATAAAATTGAAGGTCTTTCTCCCGCCATTAGCCTTGAACAGCAGACAACAGGGCGCAATCCCCGTTCCACCGTGGGTACGGTAACGGAAATTTATGATTTTTTACGGGTATTTTTTGCCCGTCTTGGGAATATGTACTGCGTCAAGTGCGGTACGCCCATTGAAGCCCGTGCTGCTGACGAAATTATTGCAGATATTATGGAATTGCCGCAGGGCTCACGGCTGATGTTGCTGGCTCCGCTTGTTGAAATGCAAAAAGGTACCCATCAGGAGCGTTTTAAAAAACTGAAAGCAGAAGGTTTTGTCCGTGTGCGGGTGGCAACGCTTGGGGAAGAAAAGAAAATTTATACCTTAGATGAAGTGCCGGAACTGGATAAAAATAAAAAACACAGCATAGATCTTGTGGTAGACAGGCTGATTATCAAAGAAGATATGCGGACGCGTTTGGCAGATTCTGTGGAATTGGCGCTGAAATACGGGGAAGGACGCATCATTGTTTCCGGTGAGGGAATGGATGATGTTATCCATTCCACAGACAGTGTCTGCCCCAAATGCCATACGTCTATGCCTGTCCCCTCACCTCAGCTTTTTTCTTTCAACAGTCCGCAGGGGGCTTGCCCGCAGTGTGCGGGTATTGGGACTGTTGCAACCTTTGACGCCCAGCTTATTGCCCCTGATGAAAGCCTTTCGCTGGCGGAGGGGGCATTGGCTCCGTTTTCCGGCAAATACACGTGGAGCCAGATTGAAAAACCCTTGGAAGAGCTGGGAAAACGCCATGGCTTTACTCTTGATACTCCGTTAAAAGATTTCAGTGAAAATGCGAAAAAGGCGCTTTTTCACGGGGAAGCCGGGGGCATAAACAGGACAGGCAGTTTACGCCGAAATTTCATGGGCGGCACAAGTCTGAACCGAAATAGGGAAGAAGGCGGCATAAGTTCTTCGCACTGGTCCGGGGTCATGTATTTGCTTGAACGCATTATGCAGCGCGGCGATGCGTGGAGTGAAATTCTTTCCAAATACAGTTATGTGGTGGACTGCCCGCAGTGTCAGGGAGCGAGGCTTCGACCGGAGGCTTTGTGCGTCAAGGTGGGCAAAGCCCATGTGAAAAAAGTGCAGGCAGAATACAATATTTATGAATTTTGCAGCCTGTCTGTTTCCGGAGCCTTGGAATGGCTGAACAGTTTGGAATTTACAGGACGACATGCCGTTATTGCGGAACCTCTGTTAAAAGAGCTGACATTCCGTCTTTCTTTTATGCTCAACGTGGGGCTTGATTATCTTTCCCTTGCCCGTTCCATGATAACCTTATCAGGAGGAGAAGCCCAGCGCATACGCCTTGCCTCGCAGCTTGGCTCAGGTCTGGTGGGTGTAACCTATGTGCTTGATGAGCCTTCCATCGGTTTGCATCCCCGCGATAATGAGCGGCTTATCCAAACCTTGCGAAGCCTGCAAAAACGGGGCAATACGGTTTTAGTTGTGGAACATGACGAGGCAACTATCCGTGAGGCAGATACGATTTTAGAGCTGGGACCCGGTTCCGGCGAGCATGGCGGGGAGCTGGTATTTTCAGGAAACGTGCAGGAACTCTTTAAAAATTCCCATTCGCTGACGGCAAAATATATGCGCGGGGATTTGAAAGTGCCTATTCCCGATGAACGGCGGGAACCCGAAGAATTTTTGACCTTAAAAGGCGTAACAACCAACAATATCAAAAATATTGACTGTACCATTCCATTGGGCGTTTTGACCTGTGTGACGGGTGTTTCCGGTTCCGGCAAAAGTTCCCTTGTTATTGATACCTTGTATAAACATGTTGCCATGCATTGCGGGATTAAGGTTGACCAGCCCGGATCTGTGAAAAAAATTGTTAATATTGACAAAATTGAACGGGTTGTATCCATTGACCAAAGCCCCATTGGCAGAACCCCCCGATCCAATCCCGCAACCTATACAAAGATTTTTGATGAAATCCGCAATATTTTTGCCATGACTCAGGATGCAAAACGGCGCGGCTACAAGGCAGGACGTTTTAGTTTTAATGTGACAGGCGGTCGCTGTGAAACCTGTAAGGGGGACGGGCAAATCCGCGTTGAAATGCATTTTCTTCCCGATATTTTTGTGCAGTGCGATGTGTGCAAGGGGCAGCGCTTTAACCGTGAAACCTTGGAAGTGCGCTATAAGGATAAAAATATTGCCGAAGTCTTGGATATGACAGTCAGTGAGGCAAGGCAGTTTTTTGAAAATTATCCTTCTTTGGAACGCCGTCTTTCCATGCTCGAAAGTGTCGGGCTTGGCTATATTCGTTTGGGACAGCCGGCAACAACCCTGTCCGGCGGTGAGGCGCAGCGGATTAAAATTTCCCGTGAGCTTGGCAAACGTTTGCTTGCAGGCACGCTGTATATTTTGGACGAGCCCACAACAGGTCTGCATATGCATGAAGTGGGCAAGCTTGTTACCGTTTTGCACCAGTTGGTGGAAAGAGGGGCAAGTGTGGTTGTGATTGAGCATAATACAGATGTCATTCTTGCCTCCGACTATGTTCTGGACATGGGACCCGGCGGCGGAGAAAACGGCGGAACTGTTATTTCTCAAGGTACGCCTGAGGCAATTATGGCAGATCCTCATTCTGTGACGGGCAAGTTTTTAGTGGAAGAACGGCGTATGCGCCGCAAACATCGTTAGGACATTTCCCATGATAAAATATCTTTTTGCTGACAGAGACGGAACCCTTATTGTTGATAAACATTATCTTTCTGACCCTTCGCAGATAGAATTTTATCCGGGTGTTGCAAAATCCTTGAACGAATTACAAAAAAATGGTATAAAAATCTGTATGGTTACCAACCAGTCAGGAATTGGCAGAGGCTATTTTTCAGAACAGGATTTTTTAGCTTGCCAGAAGACATTAGAACAACAATTGCATGCCGAACATGCTGAACTTTTTGATTTTGCATTTTGTCCCCATGCCCCTGAAGAGCAATGTCATTGCCGCAAGCCTGCCCTTGGGATGTGGGAAATCTTATCCCGAAAGCATTGTCTTCATCCCCGTGAATGTGCAATGATTGGGGATAAAAAAGAAGATGTAATTTTTGGGATACGGGCGGGATTTTCCTTTTCCTGTTTGGTATTGACGGGAAAAGGGCAGAAAACGGTCCATGAGTTCAATCTTGACTATGCAGGAGAACTCAAAATGTTTTCAAGTGAAATTTTTGGAATAAAGCAAGAAGCGACAACATGCTGCCTTGCAGCAACAGTGGCAGAATTCAGTCATTTCCTTATTAATAAAAACAGAGAAGAGCTATGAGTATTTCAGATAATTGTTACCAATGGCTTATGAATATGCAGAATTTTGATGTTGAAGAAAGTTTTTGGAATAAGCTTTCCAAAGAGGAACAAGAGCAATTTTGTGCATTGCGGGAAAAAAATCTTGCCGGATATGAAGAATATAAGCGACTGAAAGAAGTAAAGGAATATTTTATCAACTCTTTTGAAGTGCTGCCTTTGCCCATGGCAATTAAAGACGAAAACAGAAAATTGATGTTTGTCAATGAGGAATATAAAAAAATTGTCCGTATGCATCAGGCGCATGAGGAAAACAGTGCCAGAAAAGGACATGAAGAAGGGCAGATAGAAATTACAAATTTGGCAAATTTCTCTGATGAAACAAAAGAGGCTTTTCTGGAAAACTGTAAGTATGCCATTGAACACAGTGCCATAGTTCAGCAGGAATTTACTCTGGGGCGCGGTGTTGATCAGCAAAACTATATTTATTGGCTCACCGGTTTTGAAACTTCTGATAAAAAACGCGGCTTGGTATCTATTTACTATGATGATTCCTTCTTTCAGAGCATTTTGAAACGGCTGAACAGAAAAATTGTTGACTTGGAAAAGGAACAGCAGAATATTATCCGAAATTCCACCCTTGATCCTTTGACAGGGGCATACAACAGACAGGTTTTATCAGGATTTTTGGAAGAAGCGCTGAAAAATGCAAAGGAAATGGGTAAGCCGTTCTCTATTCTCATGATTGATATCGACCATTTTAAGCAAGTGAATGACACCTATGGGCATTTGATTGGGGATCAGGTTTTGCAGCTTCTTGTCATGCTGCTGCAAAAAACGCTGCGTGACAGAGATTATATTATACGTTTTGGCGGTGAAGAATTTTTGATTATTTTGCATGATGCTGTTTTTGAAAATGCACGCCGTATTGCCGAGCGTATCAGAAAAATTGTAGAATCTAATATGTCAACCCCGACACATCAGCCTATTACCATTAGCATTGGGGTTGCTTCCTACCATGAGGGAGAAGAAATTAAAGGATTATTACAGCGGGTTGATGATAATTTATATAAAGCAAAAACTTCAGGACGAAACCGTGTTGTTCCATCAGAATAAAAAAAAACAGCTGTTTGTCGTGAGCGAGATTTTTAATTGGATATGAACTGATGAACACACCTTTGCTGTCAAAAAAAAATTGGCAAATGCAGTTTTGTTTTGCCTTTGTGTTTTTTCTTGTTATTTGTGCTGTGCAGTCATGGACAGATTGGGACTTTGCTTTTCAGCGCCTTTGGTATAATCAAACAACAAAGACATGGTGGCTGACCGCTGAGGAATTTTTGGCTACCCGCTGGCTCTGGTATGGCGGAGCTAAAAAAGCCATTTCTTTTTTTGCGGGTTTTTGTGCCTTTGTTTTTATTCTTTCTTTTTTTATGCAAAAAGTTAAAATTTGGCGAAAGTGCTGTGTTTTGCTGTTATTAAGTTTGCTTTTTGTTCCGCTTCTTGTGGGTTTGGGCAAAAAAATAACCAATGTATATTGTCCTGTGCAAATAGCAGAATTTAATGGTACCTATGAGCAGCATAGGATTTTTGAAATATTGGAAGGGGAAAGAGCCTTGGAACCTAGGGGCGGATGCTTTCCGGGCGGGCATTGTTCCGGCGGTTATGCGCTGATGATGCTGTTTTTTGCTTTGCCGTATCCGCGCTATCGGTATTTGGGTTTAATGATTGGACTGAGTGTTGGTTCACTCATGGGGGGATACCAAATTGTCCGCGGTGATCATTTCCTTTCTGACACGCTTGCAACAATGAGCTGGGCGTGGATGATTAACCTTATCCTTGTGTATGTTATTGAAAAATATAAGCACAAGCTAAAATTAGAAGACAGTCCGGCTCTTATGGACTTTTCTTTATAATTATCTGGAGCAATGACACATGAAGCTATCCCCTTCAAATTCTTCCCTTTCTCGTTCTTCCATGCTGATGTTCAGGTTTTCTTTTCTGGGCGCATTGGCATTTATTTTCTTTTTTATCAATATTGTTTTTCGCCTGAGTTTACAGTATTTTTTTTCTGATTCCCTGCCTTTTGGCTTTGATACTGTTTCTCACCTTTTTTATGGCATTATCAATGACTTTTTTACTTTGCTCTTTGTTCTGATTTTACCTGCCCTGTTCATTTTTTTGCCGGGGGACAGGTTTTTAAAGTCCATTGTGGGAAAAAGCTATTTAATCTTTACCCTTTTTGTGTATACGTTAATTTTTGTCTTTACTGCTTTTTCCGAATATTTCTTTTGGGATGAATTTGCCTGCCGCTTCAATTTTATTGCTGTTGATTACCTTATTTATACCAATGAAGTCATACGAAATATTATAGAATCCTATCCGTTGTTTTGGCTTTTTATGGCTGTTTTTGCCATAGCCTTGATCCTTAGCTTTGTGACATGGAGAACTCTGCGGAAAAAACTTGATACGGCTGTTCCTTCCACGCGTTTTTTCGGGCGCTTTATACAGCTTATTTGCTTTTACTGCATTGCTGCAGCAAGTTATTTTTGTTTTAATCCGCTCAATCACAGCGATAACAGGTATTGGAATGAATATGCAAAAAACGGTGTCTATTCTCTTTTTTCTGCTTATTTGCATAACCAATTGAATTATCGTACTTTTTATGAAACAATAGATACGGATTTGGCGTTTAAACTGGTGCGTGAAGATTTAAATATTCCAAATACGGTAACCCCTATACCCCACAATACGGTACGGAAGATTGCAGGGCATGACGAAGAGAAAAAACTTAATGTCGTGCTTGTGATTATTGAGAGTTTAGGAAATGCAAAGTATAAGGAATACACTCCTTTTCTTAATTCTTTAGCAGGCAAAAGCCTTTCTTTCAGTAATATGAAATCCACCGGAACACGGACAGTCCGCGGCTTGGAAGCCGTTATGCTCAGTATTCCGCCTACTCCCGGAAACTCATTAGTCCGCCGCGCGGATAACCATGATATCTACAGCCTTGCAACACCGTTTAAAGACAGAGGCTATGATATGTATTTCGTTTATGGCGGAATCGGTTTTTTTGACAACATGAATAATTTTTTTGAGGGAATAGGATTTACCGTTGTCGATAAGCTTTCCTTTGAGCACGATACTTTTTCCAATGCATGGGGACAATGCGACGGAGATTCCTATGCGGAAAGCCTGCGTATTGCAGATGAAAGTTATGCAAAGGGCAAGCCCTTTTTCCAAGCCGTACTGACGACCTCCAATCACAGACCCTATACATTTCCGGAAACTGGGCTTAATGTTCCCCAAGGAAGCAGAACTTCCGCTGTCCGCTATACTGATTATGCCATTGAAAAATTTATGGAACAGGCAAGCCGCAAACCATGGTTTGACGATACCGTTTTTGTCTTTGTCGGGGATCATCCCTCTTCTCTTGCCGGTAAGACTGAAGTTCCTTATGAAATGTACGGCGTTGTGAGTATGATGTATGCCCCCAAGCATATTGCTCCGCAAACGATTCCTGTTCTTTGTTCTCAACTTGATATTGCACCAACGCTGCTTGGCATCATTGGGTTTGAGTATATTTCTCCTTTTTTTGGCAAGGATGTTTTAAAAATGGAAGAGGGCAGAGCATGGGTTTCAACATATCAGCTTTTAGGCTATGAAGATGATAATTATTTTGCTGTACTCTATCCGTCAAAGACAAAGCATGCACTGCTCGTTAAAAATTCTCAGCATGACAGTCCTGAGCAGCGGGATATCTTTATTAAGAAGGCAATAGCATCGTATCAGGTTGCCTATGATGTGATAAAACAAAAAAATTATAAGGAAGAAGCCGTAAAAAAAGCCCTGCCATAAAGACAAAGAAAAAAGGTATCATGCGATGATACCTTTTTTATATGCTTATTATCTGGGCGGCGGACGGTGTCCTCCATGCGGCGGCGGGGGGCGGTGCCCTCCACTGTGGGGCGGAGGAGGGGGACGGTGAAAATGATGCCTTCGGTAAGGATAGCCTCCCCAATAATGATACCTGCGGTAAGGGTAATATCCCCAGCGGGGATAGAAGCCCGTATAAAATCCGGGATAAAACCCAAAAACAACTTGGGTTGACGGTGTATAACAGGTTCTGGTTTCTTTTAGTATTATGCTGTTGCTACCGGAATTCACAGGGGGAGTGCTGACCAGAGGAATTTCCTCCGCAGAGCCTTGCCCTGTTTGTCCTGTTTGGTTTTCCTGATACGCCTGATATGACTGTTGTGTGATTAAGACTTCATGCCGCGGCGGATAAAAAAGCCCGCAGCCCGTTAAAAAGCACAGACAAAAAAGAATGCTCAGTATACGCTTCATAATAAGTTCCTTTATATATCGGTATGAAGGAATGGATGTTACGTATCTTAACTGTCAGTATAGGGTGCTTTTTTCTTTTAAGCAACGGTTTTGTTGCGGAGATTATTATTCCTGCATGAAGAAATAGTTAAAGTTCGCTTTAATACTGTATTGGCTTGATTTTATAGTAGATTAATTTAATTATAAAAATTTACAGTTACTCTTTTTATGGGGGAAATGATGAGCTCTGCTGCTGCCTTTGGCAGAGCTCGTTCACTTGCTAAGGGATGCAGCTCCCCCAATCCCCCTCAATGCTCTGTTATGAATACTATTCATAACAGGGAAAATATTTTTCATTCCTCATGTTAACCCAAAATGCACTAAAATTCTATTTTGGTATCTATTTCGTGCATTATTGTTATTGTTTTTGATAGAGCCGCTATTATTTTTTGATAATGCATAATTTCATCATAGCTTAATGTCCTGCCCCTACGGTCTTTGAGCCATTTTTGCGCAGGCTGATATCCGCCTATACGGAAGTTCCATGCACTCTCAGGTACAGTATCAAAGTATTGTGTTTTATTAATATACACTTTGTTGTCTTCATATTTGAGATTGTTAACTTTATTTTCTCCCGATACGGGATAAGTTGTCATCAGGTTTTCAAGTTCCGGGGATTCCATTAAATGGAGTTGTCTTAATTGTTTGCCCAGTTCTGCAATTTTAAAGAAATGGTCTGCCTTGTCAGGATAAGGTATGCGGGGGAAATCAATTTTTAAAAATTCTTTGTATTTGTTTCTGTACTTGTCGGAGTGCAGCACTCCATAGATATAATCGAGGATATCAATGGGTGCAAAGGTTTTTTCCGTGGCTTCTTTTTCAGGAGTAAACGTTAACTGCAGTTTCTGCTCTAATTCATGCACAATATCCATATTCAAATTAGGCGTACGGTTTTTGGCAAAGAATGAGCTTTGTCTTGTATCATCATAGAGATAAAGTGGAAAATTATAGCTCTGAAAGCCATAAAAACTGATATCCGATAAGGTGTCGGCTAATTGGACGGTATTATAGATTTCAGTATTTATCAAACTTCTCATTAATATGAGACCGACATTCTCACCAAGGATAAAATGCTTCATGCCGGAATATCTGTGTCTTACCACTTTGTTTAAATCATAATCAATATATCTTTTATCAAACGGTCTGTAGCTATATGTTTTATTTGTCGCTGTGTTAAATTTATCAAATGATACCAGTGTATTATCGTGATGTGTTTTAACGCCACTTATAATGACGGGCATTAATTCAACAAGTTTAAAACCTTTTTTATAATCTGATTGGGCATTGAAATCTTTAGGGGTAAAAAAATAATGTGGTTCAACAGGTTTTAATTCAGTAAAGTCAATGGTATCAATTTCGTGTTTATTTAAATACTCAAATTTTTCATCCTTTAATCCAAATACTTCAGCATGATGGACTTTTGCTAATTTTTTAGATTTTTTTATGTTTGTTTTAACAAAGATATTGATACTGACACCCTGCTGTATATCAAACACATTTACATCCTTTGAACCATCAGGACAACGCTCCTTTTTTATGGAATTACCATGTAAATCAATAACATATATTGTATTAAAAGTTTGCAGCAGGTGTTTTCTCATTTGTCTGAATATAATACCGTCTAAAAAGCTGTTACTGGAAATGTATGCCAATATGCCTTCTTTGTTTTTTTCAATGTAGTTTTCACCCATGCGGATAAATTTAATATAATCATCAGAGAGAGGCAGTATATTTTTTTCGTTGAGGTCTTGCTTATATACTTTCATCAACTCATTAAGATATTTATTTTTATTGCAGCTGCTAATACTATACGGGGGGTTTCCCAATATAACCATAAGAGGAGTTTCAGATTTTATCCGATCAGCTTCTTTTGCCTCTTCTGCCAGCCATAAATCCAGCAAAGGCAGTTTTGTTGTTTCATCTTTTTCAAGCGCATTAGTTAAATACACATTAAATCTGTTTGTTTTGTTCGTTGCTGCATAGCCTGTTGCTTGGAGCAGCAAATTCAATTTTAAATGGCACATGACATAGGGGGTCATCATTATTTCAAAGCCGTTTAAACGGGGAATAAGTACTTCCTCCACATATTGCTGCCATGCACCTTTTTGCTTTATAACATACGAATATATATTGCGTATGGTTTCGGCTAAAAATGTTCCCGTGCCTGTTGCAGGGTCTAATATTTGAACCTTGTATGTTTCAATTTCTTTATACTGTTTAGATTTTTTATGAGATATTTCCGGACAGAATATTTTGCAGGTTGTTTTCGTATCATCAGCAAGCCCATGTGCCAATTTGAAGTCATTTTTTAATATGGTATCAACGGCTGAAACAATAAACCGTACAACCGGCTGAGGAGTATAATATACCCCCCTTTTCTTTTTATTAACTTTGTCATATTTTTCTAAGAATGTTTCATAGAAATGCAGGAAGGGGTCAGTTGTTTGTGTCGTTTTACCATAGTTTTTAAGCAGTTTATTTAAATCCGCACATCTGATTATTTCAACCAAGTCATCAACAATCCATATCAAATTATCATCAAGGCTTGCACCTGCAATATAATCAAATAACTGTCTTAAAAAAGGATAATTTTTTGAAACAAGGTCTCTTGCTTCCTGTCGGGAAAAGTTTTCAAGACTGGTATCGTTTAATCGTGCAACAAAAAGCCCATAGGCAATAGTTTGGGCATACATATCGGCAAAGGTGTGCGTTGTTAAATCATGCAGCAATGTTTCTTTAAATTTTTCTCTCAGGCGGGCTAATGAGTTTGTATTATATTCATGGTTTGCCAATGGTTCTTCATCGTATAATTCAAGCGTCTTTATGATAACATCTCGTATCACTGAGGCTTTTTGCGCCATTAAATGCGCTAATTGCTGCGGTGTTTTTATTGTTTGCCCTTTGTAGGCACAAAAGCTCTGTATATGAGTAATAAGTTTTGTAAATTCGCTCTCATAGACGATAATTTCTTTTTGTTGAACGGCGGCAATTTGTATAGTTTCAACACGCTCACCATTTCTATAAAACCAAAATTCAAGGTAATTCGTTAAAATCAGATTTTCAAGACTGCTGCGATATCTGTCGATTTGCTCTGTTTTTTCGGCAGTACTCAAATCTGTGTCAATGTCTTTTGCTTCTATATACCCAACAGGGATATTTTTTCTTAATATGATATAATCAGGAGCGCCGCATTGCTGTCTTTTTGGTTCATTGACAGCCTGAATACCAGTAGTGATACTTTCAATAAATTCCTGTAACTCACCCCTGAAACTGTGTTCCGTGGTCTGTCTTGTTTTTAATTTTTTACTGACTTTATAGAGGTATTGTTTAAGCATAGACAATACCTTTCAGCAAAAATTTCTTAGAAACTATCCTTCCGTATATATATATATATAGCTGTGCGCAGGGTCAGAATTTTATACATCAGCGTTTCTCCCCAATAATAATTCCATTGACAATGGTATGTTAAAAATGTGCCAATGTAAATATACAGCACAGTTTCCTTACAATTTTTTTTGAAACAAAGATACGTACACAGCTTATCGGTACATAAAAAAATCCTGCAAAGAATGAGAATTCTTTGCAGGAATGTAAAGAGTTTTATATTCTCAAAGACTAGAGAATTCTAAAATCACGGCTTGTATTGGTTGCGTTGTCAATAACGTGAACAGAGCAAGCCATGCATGGGTCAAAGGAGTGAACAGTACGCAAAATTTCCACAGGACGTTTTGGATCGGCAATAGGAGTTCCAACGAGGGATTCTTCAACAGCACTCATATTTCCTTTTGCATCGCGAGGTCCAAGATTCCATGTTGAAGGAACAACAAGCTGGAAGTTCTTGATTTTGCCTTCTTCAATTACCAACCAGTGGGAAAGACCTCCGCGGGGAGCGTTGACAATGCCAACACCTTTTCCTGCTGCAGGAACTTCAGTATTAATACAAATCTTGGAGTCGCCCTTTGCAAGGTTCTTTTTCAGTTCTTCAAACCAAACTTTAATTTGGCGGGTAATGATAAGGCATTCGGAAGCACGGGCTGCTGTTCTGCCAAGAGTTGAGAAGAGGTCGGCTGGCTGAAGTCCAAGAGCTTTCAAAACAAAATCAATCACTTCTTTTGTTTCTTTATGACCTTGAGCATATGCAACAACCATGCTTGCAAGAGGACCTGTTTCAACAACCATACCGTCATAACGCGGTGCTTTAAGCCATGAATAACGGTCTGTGTCACCAATTTTTGTAAATTTTGGTTTTGTTTCGCCTTCGTAAGGATGACGGGCTGTTTCGCCTTCATACCAGCTGTGGCGGACGTGTTCGTCAATTTTGGAAAAATCTACTTCGTAGGCTTTGCTCAAATCACGATTTTTTACAAAACCGGGTTTGAACCAGCGGCTGTTCAAATCACGTTCTTTGCCGGGAGCCGGGAATTCGCCGAAAGAAAGATAGTTCACGGCACCGCCGCCGATTTTTGCCCAGTCTTTGTATGCACCGGCAACAAGAAGAACATCGGGAATAAGGGTATTTTCAACAAAAGTAAGGGTTTCGTTGTACAGTTCTTCAAATTGTTTGAGAGGTTCTTTTTCGAGGCTGTTATAGCAGGTCACGCCGCCGGCGATGAGGGTTTGCGGATGCGGGTTTTTAGAACCGAAAATTGCCATGGCACGGGCAACTTTTACCTGAATTTTAAGCGCTGAAAGGTAGTGAGCAACAGCAAGCAGGTTTTGTTCGGGAGTCAGGTAATAAGAGGGGTGACCGCCAAGGAAATAGGCATTGCTGAAAGGTCCGAGCTGTCCGCTTTCAACAAGTTTAGCCACTTTGTCTTTTACTTCCTGCAATTCTTTTTCTGTTGTCGGCATTTTGGAAATAGATTTGGCAAGTTCTGCTGTTTTCTTTACATCGGCATTGATAGCGGAAGCAGCATCCACAAAGTCTAAGGCATGCAAATGATAAAAATGCACGATGTGGTCATGGGCAAAGAGCATGCCAAGCATAATGTTGCGGATATGGGTAGCATTAGCCGGAATTTCAACTCCCATGGCGTCTTCTAAGGCGCGGGTGGAAGCAAGAGCGTGGGTAAAGGTGCAAACACCGCAGGTTCTTTGCGTAAAGTGCTGTGCGTCCCGCGGGTCACGACCGACTAAAATATTTTCAAGACCACGGAAAAGTGTTCCGCAGCTTCTTGCATTTTTAACAATACCGTCTTCCACTTCAACTTCGATACGAAGGTGACCTTCAATACGGGTAAGCGGATCAACAACAACCGGTCCGCTGTAATTACTTTTTGGAGTTACTTGACTCATATTTAAACTCTCTTATTTATTATGCCATTTGGCGTGAAACAGATTGTTGACAGTCATTAGGATTGATAGAAAGGTGACAGGTCATCCCAGAAATTAGGCTCACTGCATCCAATGCAGGGGTGACCGCCTCTAACCGGCCAGCTCACTTCGTTGAAGAGAACTTTTGGACAGTTATTATAGGTGCTTGGACCTTTGCAGCCAAGTTCGTACAGGCACCAGCCTTTCTTTGCTTCTTCAGAATCAAAGGAAGGAGCAAATTCGCCGGCTTCGAAATGAGGTAGGCGTTCGCATTGATCGTGTACTGTTTCGCCAAAGAACATAACAGGACGATTGTTATCGTCAAGTTCAACGGTTTGTCCCTGCAGGAGGGCTACTAATGCACCAACCATATTGAGGGGGTTTGGCGGGCAGCCGGCAATATTGATAGCATTAACGCCAAATTCACTAAAGCAGTCGTTAACACCTTTTGCTCCGGTCTGGTTAGGAGCAGCTGCCTGCACGCCGCCAAATGCTGCGCATGTACCAATAGCAACAACGGCTTTTGCTTTTGTGAGAATTTTTTTGCAGTTTTCATACATGGTATGACCGGCAATCGTGCCAAAAATACCGTCTTGTGCGGTAGGAATAGCTCCTTCTACCAAGCAAATGAAACCGTCAGGGTTGTTGATTGCTTCTTCGAGAGCTTTTTCTGCCATTTCACCGGAAGCCTGCATAAGGGTTTCATGGTATTCAAGAGAAATGGTATCGAATAAAACTGCGTCAAGGAATGGTTGATAAGTACGAAGCAGAGCTTCGGAACAGCCGGTACATTCTGCATTATGAAGATAAACAACAACAGGGCGTTTACCTTGTGTCAGTGCTTTTGCAACAGATGGAGCCATAGATGGGGCAAGACCCATTGCTACGGCAACAGCAGAACAGAATTTAAGAAAATCACGGCGGGAAACGCCATTTTGTTCAAGACGTTCTTCAACTCCGTCTTTTCCAAGTCCGATGGAGAAACGCATAAGTAGCCTCCGTATAAGTTTTATGAAAAGGAAAAAATACCTTTTAAAAAGGAATTGTCCGACTGTAGCAGTTTACGACAAATACGTCAAGAACTGACAGAAAAAAAACAAGGTTTTTATTCTAATCTCCTTGAAAACAATAGAAAAATTAATTTAGAAAACTTTTTTTCATAGAAGAGATGTATGCATTGCAAGTCTAAATTTATTTTGCTTTTTTTTTTAATTCGGTATATGAAGAAAGGGAATTATTGTTTGGAGGTAGTATGAAAAAAATAAAATTGTTTGCTCTTGCAATGGCATTTGTATTTGCTTTGTCAGGAACAGCTTTTGCTGAAAATATTAAAATTGGCTTGATGTGTCCTCTGACCGGCGGCTGGACAAGCGAAGGCAAGGATATGGAACGCATTGTGAGCTTGCTTGCCGAGGAAGTAAATAAAAACGGCGGGATAAACGGCAGGCAAATCGAGCTTCTTGTCGAAGATGACGCCGGGGATCCGAGAAGTGCTGCCTTAGCTGCACAAAAACTTGCTTCCCACCAAGTGCTTGCTGTTATCGGTACCTATGGTTCTGCAGTGACAGAAGCCACACAAAATATTTATGACGAAGCAGAAATTTTACAAATCGGCACCGGCTCTACCAGTGTTCGTTTAACAGAAAAAGGGCTTGATTATTTCTTCAGAACCTGCCCCCGTGACGATGAACAAGGCATTGTTGCCGCTCATTATATCAAAGAACTTGGCTATAAAAATGTTGCCATTGTGCATGATAATTCTTCCTATTCCAGCGGCTTAGCGGAAGAAAGCCGTGCGGAGCTTGAAAAACTCGGCATCAATGTTGTTTTTTATGACGCCCTTACTCCAAAAGAACGCGATTATTCCCCTATTTTAACCAAGATTAAAGCGGTGAACCCCGACCTTATTTTCTTTACAGCCTATTATCCTGAAGCAGGCTTGCTGCTTCGTCAAAAATCAGAAATGGGCTGGAATGTTCCCATGATGGGCGGTGATGCTGTCAATAACTTTGATTTGGTGAAAATCGCAGGGAAATCAGCAGAAGGCTTTTTATTTGTCAGCCCTCCTGTTTTGGAAGATTTTACCACAGCACAGGGAAAAGCTTTTATCCAAACCTATAAAGCAAAATATGACAATACCTTGCCCCAATCTGTCTGGGCAGTTTTAGCGGGGGACGCGTTCAATGTGCTGGCTGAAGCCTTGAAGCACGCAGAACCAGATGCCGAATCCTTATCCGCTTATTTAAAAAATAATCTGGGTGAATATGAGGGCATTACCGGTACGTTTGGCTTTAGCCAAAAAGGCGACAGAGTCGGACCTTTATACAGATTGTATGAAGTGGACGCAAACGGCAAATTTGTGATTAAGCAATAAGTTATCTTTCACACTGCTGATAGGAGCAAAAAAGAGCATAGTATTATGCTCTTTTTTTTGTCCGCTTGAGCATAAAAAAACACCCGGCTGCGCTGGCGGATTGCAACGGCTCTTGATAAATATTCACCCGAAATTATAGAAAAATTGCGTGTATTAAATCAACAAATGGGTACGCATATTAAAAATGGCGACCTCGTTTTATATGATAAAGTGCATTTCGATTTTCATAATGTTTTTGTCGAATTAAATCGTAATATTTTTGCAGAACGGATTATTTTACCCATATAATACAGGCTGTGGGATTTTCCGCGGAAAAACCTTATCCAAGACCGGTATGAAAATGCGGTTAAAGAACATGCGCTGCTTATCGATGTTATCGAGCAAAAAGATTTAGTCCAAATTGAAAAGACAATAAAAAATTTCCACCGGAATTTCGAATACAATAAGGAATATATTATCAAAGCTTATAATTTGTCGACATATTAATTGGAAATGGGAATAATTTTAAAAGAGAAATACTCCAAAAGCAAATGGAGTATTTTTGTATGAACAGCAATGAGCCAGCTTTACTGAATCACTCATGCTTATTGAGAAAATCGGGGCTGTTGTCCTCGATGCCATACCAGTTATGACCACAGATAAACGGCAAATCAGAACTGCTTGTTACGGCGGTATCTTGGAATTTCCCTTTGTAATTGTTTTCCTTGACCCAGCTTTGGATATTTTCGCACGTTCTCCAGTGAGGATTTCTTCCTAAAAAATAATCCAGCCGTTCAAAAAAGAGGGCGCTCTGCGCTTCATCAAGGGCATTGACATTAAAATAAAGTTCGTCAGGCGTCTTGGGACGGAGAGACGAAGCGGGCGTTACGGTTAACTCCTGTGCTATTCCCACCATGACAGAAACCGCAAAACCCTTGTCTTTTTGCTCTTCTATATTGACTACCCATGTATCATAGCCAAAAATATATCCGTTTTTGACGGTATCGGAATAGAAACGGTAATTAATGACAGCATTATCCTGCAGGATAATTTTTGCGTTTTTTGTATCCATGAGATAAAGAACGTTTTTAATCGCGTGCATAAGTTCTTGTTTGGAACAACCCGTATAATTTCTTATGGCAGGATTATTTCGGGGGATTTGTTTTTCGGCTTCCTTTTGTATTATGCCGGTTGTTTGTATTTTTTCCTGTTGTATTTTTTTGTATTCCTGAGTTTCTTCTTTGGGTGCTTCTTCGGACAGTTCTTTTTGGCTTGTTTTTGTTTCTGAATAAACCGGATTAAATGTATCAAAAAAACTACAGCCTGTGAGGGAAAAAAATATCATGCTGACAGCTAAAAATTTTTTCATCAATCAACCTGTTATAAAAATTGTTTTTTGAGTATCAGAAAAAAAGAATGGAAACATAGTTTACGTTCATAGCTCGGTTTTGAGACTTGGAAGTTTGGCATGTATTAAATGAGAAAACATACCGGAGGGCAGTCTGGTATGTTTTCTGTGTATGCGGATACTTTTTAATTTTCTTCTGTTTTGCTCGTGGCAGGACGAATAGTCAAAACAGGAATTTTTGATTGGGTAACAACTTTTTCTGCTACGGAGCCAAATAAAATTCTGTCAATGCCTTTGCGTCCATGGGTACCCATAACAATAATATCTGCATTGTGTTTATCAGCAGCAGCAAGGATTTCTTCCGTTGCATAGCCCACAACAACATCTGCTTCCACGTCAACGCCTTCAAAGTGTTTTGCCACAAATTCAGCCATACTGCTTTCCGCACCGGAAACGATTTCGCCTACAAAGCCGTCAATGGTATTGGGTGCCACATGAAAGCCCGTGTATTGGGTCATGGTTGGAGCAACATACATGGCATAAATTTTTGCTCCGGATAATTTTGCAAGCATGGAGGCATGTTCGGCCACCACTTGACTGTGTTCTGATAAATCTAATGCACATAAAATAGTTTTTAATGATGGCATATTGCACCTCGTAAATTATATTTTATTCCATAATACGCAGGAAAAAGCCCGTTGTCAATATCATAAGCCCCGCAGCGGGAGCGATTAAGCGGGGTTAATTTTGGAGTTTTACGGTTGTCCTCATTGCTGAGTTAAAAATCGTCCTTTGCCGCAAGGTATATGCTGACAAGGTCTTCTTCGTTTTTGTATGCGCTTTCTTCCTGTGCTTCCCGCATAAGTCTGCCGATATATTGGATGTGCCGTCTTTTTGCTTCTTTATTTTTTATTCTTCTGTATTCGGCAAAAGCCTGTTCCAAATCTTCGGTCAGGGGCAGCCGTGCAAGCTTGACAGGAGCTAAGTTTGCGAGTTCCTCGCCTATTTTTTGCATCTGGGTGCTGTCTCGTTTTTTTTGAGAGCGGCTGATACGGGTTTCTTCCTCTCCCGCATTTTCATCATAAAGAAAACGATTTTTTTTTGCCATTATTGTTCTCTGCCTGTTTTGTTATGCTGCATTTCAAAACTGCGTATTTCTTCGGCTTCAAGATTTTCAATTTTTTCAGCAAGCCAGCCAAGGAGCGCTTTTGCCGTGTGGTGATTGATGAGAATTTTTGCCTGAATTTTACGCATAACAACCCGTGTGTCTTCTTCTGCCAAGGTTATTTCCGGACCGAAAGAACCGTCAGGTTTGAGATAGCGTTCGGAAATTCGGGGGATTTTGTCCTGCTCGGCATAAAAATTAATTTCAATTTCCCCCTGCGGGTTGATACCTCCCCAAACACCATGGGCATACTGCAGGGGAATAGTGCTGTCATCTTGGTATTCATAGCGGATTTTTCCGGGTAATTGTGTTTTGTCTATCATAGTGTGACCTTCGCTGTCTTTTTGGGCGTTCTCTTTTTTGGCTATGTTACTTTGCATGGATAAGAATGTAAAGGCATATATTATTTGACACCTTGTACAAAGCGTATATACTGTTGATAACGTTAATATATGAGGATATTATGGCAAAGTATACAAAAGAAGTGCTGACCGTTCAACCTTATTTTGATATGGAAGCTGTTATGGCGCTTTTGCAGGAAACCCGCCTTGGAGGGCAGGTTTTGGAAGATATGGTCAATACCTTTGAGCGAATGGCGAAAGAACTCAACAGTATTATTCTGAAAACCGAAAAAGGGGATTATCTGGCAGTTTGGCTCAATGAAAAGGTGGAAAAAGAAGCCGATGAGCTTTTTGCAAAAGATGCGGAAAAAGGTTTTCGCTTCAATTGTGTGGGACAAAGTATTATTATGAATACTATTTATCAAATTTTGCCGCAGGTGGAACAGGCTGGCTGCGCCCCCTGTCCTGAGCCCAATGATGCAATTGCGGAAGCTTTAAAAGCAGAAAATATCCCCTACATTGACGGAGAGCCTACGCTGGCTCGGCGCTTTAGTGTTTTGACCTGTCTGCCGTTTAGAGGAGCCTGCGAAATTTGTTATTTACGTGAGTCCTGCCCGAAAGCTAACGGGCAAAGTGATAATTTCCATTCTGTGGAACTCCCCGGCTATAACGCATAATGCAATTGGGGCAGGTCGTACGCAAGTCTGAACCAATACAAATTTAAAGGGAAAAGGCAAAAGGAATATCCAATGGAAAAGAAAACCGGTGTATTTAACGGAATATTGCATATATTTTATGCTCTCAGTTATTCCTTACAAGGTTTATGGACGGGTTTACGGCAAAGTGTTGCGATAAAACAAGAATTTTTGATTTTTATCCTTTTGTGCGTTTTAGGTTGGTACTCGGGCAAAGAGTGGTATTTGACTGCAGTGTCCTGCATTTCATGGCTTTTTGTTATGGTCGTAGAACTATTAAATTCTGCCATTGAAGAAGCCCTTGATTTGATTACCCATGAATATTCCACAAAAGTAAAAGCAGCCAAGGATATGGGTTCTGCGGCTGTATTTATTCTGATTATGGTGAATATTTTTATCCAGTCATTGATTTATTTGCCGGAATTATATATGTGCACGGAATATATTAATCATTATTTAAATAAATAGGATATGTCATGAAAAATCATTTACGCCTTTTAACTCCCGGACCGACGGCAATTCCTGACAGGGTGCGCCTTGCCATGGCTATGCCCATGATACATCACAGAAAACCGGAATTTAAAGCCATTATGGAAGAAACCCGCGGGTATCTGAAAAAACTTTTTGGCACGGAACAGGAAGTTTTGCCGCTCGCCGGTTCCGGTACCGGTGCAATGACGGCTGCCGTGACGAATTTATTTAATCGCGGAGAAAAAATCATTGTTGCGCAGGCAGGAAAGTTTGGCGAGCGCTGGCGTGAAATCGCCAAAGTGCAGGGGCTTGAAATTGTTGAAATTGTAAAACCATGGGGCGAGGCAATTTTAGCCGATGATATTGAGGAAGCCCTACAAAAAAATCCTGATGTACAGGGGGTTTGCCTGCAAATTTGTGAAACCTCAACAGGGGTCATGCATCCCATTTATGAAATTGCAAAAGTAACGCAAAAATATGATGTACTGCTGGTGGCTGACGGGATTTCCTCTGTGGGAATTTCCCCCGCACCTATGGACGAATGGGGCATTGACGCACTTTTAACCGGTTCCCAAAAAGGGCTTATGGTTCCGGCGGGGCTTTCCTTGCTTGCTTTTTCTGAAAAGGCATGGAAAAAGGCTGAACAGGTTGAGCCAAGCTGTTTTTATTTCAATATGAAAGCAGAACGCAAGAATGTGCTGAAAAATCAAACCAATTTCAGCTCTCCTGTTTCCCTTATTGTGGGGCTTCGGGAAGCGTTAACCATGATTTTTGAAGATGTAACACATGGCGGCTATGGCGGTTTGGACAATTTATACCAAAAACATTTTGCCTTAGCTCAAATGACAAGGGCAGGCATAAAAGCTATGGGGCTTGAACCCTTTGCCAAAACACACTATGCATGGGGGCTGACCTCCGTTGCCATGCCAAAGGGGATTTTGGGCAGTGACCTTGTGAGCACGGCAGCCAAAGAAACCGGCGTTATCATTGCGGCAGGGCAGGAACCCATGAAAGATGAGTTAATCCGTCTTGCCCACATGGGCTATGTGGACTTTGGGGATATGCTTGCGGGGCTTTATGCGGTTGGCAAGAGTTTAGCGGCAAAACCGCAAAATTTTGATAATGCCTATATGAGTATTGCGATGCAGGCTTATGAAAATGCTCCCGCTTATCCAAAAACAGCACTTGCGGATTAGCTTTTGACAATTTTTATGGCATATATGAAAGGTTTTTTTTATTTTCTTTTTATTTTCCTTCCTGTTTTTTTGCTTGCGCAGGTTTCTTTTGGACTTGCAAAAGACCCTCCTTTTTATGAGGAATTTGACCAACAGGAAGAATTGAAAAATCAGGAAGAAAAAAATAACACTGCACAGCCTGATGTTTTGGCGAAGCAAAATTCTTATATAGTTCAAGGCAGTGCAGGAAGTGGAACTCAAGGGGATTTCTTCCTGACTGATGAGAAACATGCCCGTTTTTTGCAGGAAAATGAACAGTATATGCTGGCTGATACTATGCTGAACCAAACATGGAAAGTCCTTACGAAAACACTTGGCAAAAAAGCTTATAGAGAACTTTGGCAAAAGCATAAAATTTGGCTTGAAACAGGCAGAAATACAGTGGCAAACAGTTTTAAAAAACAAGTGGCTGCCATTCCCGAACAGTATGCATTTATGCTTGCCGCGGTTGCCAAAACGCAGGAACTCGCACAGGATATCTGGCACGAGCCTGTGCTTGGGCGTTATGTCAGGGGCGATACCTTTGTAACGCTGACAAAGGAAGAGGATAAAATCGTGTTGCAAGGTTATGGCAATGTGCCGTATTTTGCCAAAAATTCGGATGCAGGCAAAGAAGAACAGGCAGAAAATACAGTAAAGTTTTTGGCTGATAATGAGCAGGGCAAAGGTAATCCTGACAAAACACTGCAGGCGGATACGCAAAAAGAAAGTAATCCCGAAAAGCAGACAGCAAAAAGAAAAATACAAACAATGCCCCAATTATTGCTGAGGGCAGAACTTCCCAAAGAGGGCAAACTGTGGCTTACTCTTTCCACTGCTCATGAACAAAAATTATATCTTTTGACAACAGTAAACAGTCTTTGCCTTGTCCATGCACCGAACGTTTTTTCTTTTGATTTTAATGGGATTTTTGAGAAAAAATAAATTTTGTTTCAATGGTTATAAAAACAGACTCGCAAGAGTTTGCTGTAAGGCTGTTTTATTTCCCATTATATTTTTTTGTTTGCTCAATTGTCTTTTCTTTCAGGCAATTTGCACTCCGGACTTTTATCGGGGCTTGTTTGACAATGCCGTTTTTTTTGGGGCCGGGTATTTTGCACTATTTGAGCGCCGGTATAAAAGAAGACATTATTTTTTTTATTTTATAGCGAATGAATACGGCTCCTGAGTTGTATGACTTAGCTTCAATTAATGTAAGAGGAGTCGGTTCGTTTTGTCCGTTGTCTTTTCTATTGAAAACAGGCGGGAATGATGCTCTGCCGTCAATACCTGCTCCGATAAGGACAATGACTTCATCTAATAATCCTGCGTCAAGAAAAGCCGTATTAATAGCCGGTCCGCCAACAATTCCCAATCTTTCAATTCCAAACACTTCTTTCAGTGTTTCACAGGCGGACGCTAAATCAATTTTTTCACTGCCGGCTACAATATAGGAAATATTTTTTTCGTCCAAATAGGCTAAATATTCCTGACTCACCTGCTTAGATGTGAGCATAATATGCGGTTTTTCATATTCACTGTCATGCTTCCAGAGAAGTGTACCTTTTGTATCCGCAACAATGGTGTATCCTTTTGAATTATCAGCTTTTTTAGAAAAACTTTCTTTTTCTGCATGTAGAGTATTTTTAGGCTGAAATTCGCCTTTTTCTGACAATTCCAGTTGAGCGGTTCTTTTTCCGCTGACTGCTGACTGTAATTTTAATTCCGCTAAAATGGGATAATAATCCTCTACTCCTGCAAGTTTTGCTGTCATGTCACAGTCAATTCTTCCGTCTACGGAAGTCATCATATAACATACAATATAGGGTTTACTCTTCTGAATTTTCCTTCCTTTTTTATTAAGTTAATTACAAAATAACGTGTAAAAATTTGGTTTTAAACAGCCCCGTTTTTGAAGCTGTTTTTGAGGACACTTTATATTTTATGGTCTTATAACGGTTTTCAGGACTTTTTCCGTGGGTGAAATTTGTTTTTCAAAGGCGTATTGGAGCTTGTCCAAAGGCAGGATATCCGTAACATATTTTTCCACATCAATAAAGCCTGAGGCGATAAGGTCAATGGTTTCTTCAAATTCCTTTCTCGTGCATGAAACACTGCCTGTCAGGCGGATTTCGTGTAAAACGGCACGATTGAGTTCAAAAGGAATGGTCGGGGTCATGGAATTGCCGATCATCATAATTTCACCCCCTGCCTTGACACCGTCCATGCAGGCGGCAAGGGATTCGGCTGCTCCCACTGCTTCAAAAACAACATCAAAACCACCATGAGAGGCTTTTTGCAAAATTTCTGCCCTGTTTGGGGCATTTTCGTCAAAATACGCATCAAAGTCTCCGATTTCACGGGCTTTTTCTGTTTGCCGCTCGTCAATTTTAGACATGGCAAGGTAAGAAGCTCCTGCTTTTGTGAGAAGTCCGCCAATAAGCTGGGCAATAATACCGCTTCCCACAACCAGCACCTTATCGTGTATTTTAAAACCGGATTTTTTGACGGCGTGATACGCAACCATAAGCGGATCAATCAGTCCGGCGGAAATATCAGACACAGTATCGGGCAGTTTGTAGGCATTTTTTGCTTTGCCCGTAAAATATTCCGCATAGCCGCCATTGCAGACAAAACCAATATAGTTTGTTCCGTTGACATCAAGACAAAGATGTTCCTTGCCCGCAAGGCACATTTCACACTTTCCGCAGTAAAGGTTTGCCCAAAAGGTGACGCGGTCGCCCACGTTAAAATCACTGTCACCGGCGTCAACCACAACGCCGCAAAATTCATGTCCCATAGTAAAATTTTCAAGCGGCTTCCAGCCCTTTCCTGCTTTCCACATATGGATATCACTGCCGCAGACGCCGCAGGCAGAAACTTTTATTTTTATCATGCCGGGCGTTACTTGCGGCATGGGGATTTCTTTGATTTTTATTTGCTTTTCGCCCACAAGAACGCCGGCTTTCATTGTTTTCTGCTGCATAACTTTCTCCTTATTTTTGAATTTTTTTTCATGTCTGAATATAAAATACTGAAGTGCATATATTACAGCAAGATACAATCTTTTCATTTTTTTGCCTGTTTGTCAGAGTACTTTTTTTATCCTGCGAGATTTAGGCAAAAATTTGGGAAGAATGGTTCTTTTTTCGTAAAGAGATTTTGGTGCAGTCAAAATAAGTAAAAATTTTGGGAGGAAATATGAAAAAATTACTTTTTGGATTGGCACTGTTATTTATTTGTATAGAAATAGTGTTTGTTCAGTCAGAAGAAAGGGCTTGTGCTAAAGTTGATCCTCAATTTGTGAAAGAGTATATTGTCTATTACCGCAATAGAGAAAGAGGTTTTCACCCTCGTTCACAAGGCGAAGGACTGGGTTGGAATGTGACGGGCTATCAGTCTTATTTCAATATGCCTATTTTGAAATACAGCAATGAAATTCGCAGTGCTGTTCTTATGATTCACGGAGAAAAAGCCCATTCCTGCTATTTCAGTAAAGACGCCTATGCCAATATGATAAAGGATAATCCTTATAAAAATAATAAGGAACTTCTCCTTATTCCTCATGCTGTGCATACAGATTTATATGATAATGCTAAGATTATACCTTTTGATAAAATAGAAGCATTTTTCAAACAAAATCTGACGAAAAAATAAAAACGTTCCTCAGCAAAATTGTACTCCATGTACTGGAAAATAAATTCATTAAATGGAGTGCAATTCATGTAATTAATATTTTTTATATTTGTGTTCTCAAAGTTATTTCTGTCTTTTAACAGATCTTGCCTTGGGGCTGTCGTATTTGGAAATAAAAAGTCCCACAATGGTTAAGGCAGTTCCTAAAGTCAGCAGCAGACTCATGGGCTCGGCAAGGACAATGGCGGCTGTGACAACAGTGATAACAGGAATTAAGTAAATATAGACGCTGGTTTTTATAGCTCCCAGTATTTTTACCGTATAATTCCACGTGACAAAACAAAGGGCGGAAGCCCCACCGCCTAAATAGAGGATATTGAAAAGATTTGTCAGATTATAAAAACGCTGTATTTCCATGTGGGTATCAAAAATAAAAAGCGTTGGAAAGATAAAAAGCAGTCCGTAAAAAAATGTTTTGCGTGTGGCAAGAATGACAGGAATTCCGAATTTACTGATTTTTTTTGTTAAAATCGAATAACAAGCCCAGACAAAAGCCGCGGACAGAGCCAGAATATCACCCAAAGGATTTAATTGCAGTTTTGAGCCATTAAAACTTATTAAAAAAATTCCCGTAATGGCAACAAAAAAACCAATAAAAAAGTTACGCTGCAGTTTTTCCTCGCTTTTCATAAAAAAATGTACCAGTAATGCTGTGAGAAAGGGGGATATGCATACCAGAACCCCCACATTGGAAGCCATGGTATAGGTCAGGGCAATATTTTCCAGCAAAAAATAAAGACATATGCCGGTAAAACCCGCCCCGGCAAAAATAAGTTCTTGATTAAAAATGAATTTTTGTTTGGAATTTGTTTGTACTCTGCTGTGCGGAGAAAGCAGGAATAAAATAAACCAGCCCATGCAAAAACGGACAAATAAAATTTCCACAGGCAGAAAGTCAATGAGCAGGACTTTGGTGGAAATAAAGGTTGTTCCCCAGAGAAAAACAGTAAAAAATGCGGCTAGATGTCCTTTATATTCTTCGGCAAGCATGGTATTTTCCCTTTAAAACATGCTGATGTCAGTATGCAGTAATCAGTTATAATTTTCCTTTTGCCAAAACACAATAAAAAATTATGCGGCAGGAAAATTTTGGCATGATTAGGCAATTAAATGCGAGAAATAGCCCTTTTTTTAGACTGAAATTTTGCTATCTTAAAATGAACATTCAAGGGTAAAACCCAAAGGAAAGCAGTATGGACAGAAGAATGTTTATGAAAAAAGGCTTATTGGCAGTTTTAGGAACAGGGCTTGCAAGCCCCGCTGTTTTATTTCCAAACAATTTGGCACATGCCGCAGCGCAAGAAGGAGCAAAGGCAATGAAAATACTCGTTTTAACAGGCAGTCCCCGTAAAAACGGCAATTCCAACATGCTGGCAGATAATTTTATCAAGGGAGCAACAGACAAGGGACATGAAATTGTGCGTTTTGATGCCGCAGAAAAAATGTTCATCCTTGTATTGCCTGCAATTCCTGCGGTATGGACGGACCCTGCGTCTTTGATGATGATTTTGATTTTGTGCGGGAACATATTATCAAAGCGGATTTGGTTGCTTTTGCAACGCCTATGTATTATTTTGGCATTTCATCCCAGCTCAAGGCTGTTATTGACAGATTTTATGCGATTAACGGGCAAATCCACGTCCATAAAAAAGCTGTTCTGCTCATGACCTATGCCAATAATTCCCGTGATGATGAACGCCCCATTGTCACGCATTATGAACAATTATTATCTTATTTAGGCTGGGAAGATGCGGGCAGGGTGATTGTTCCCGGTGCATGGGGGGCGGGTTCTGTCAGCGGAACAAAATTCCCTGCCATGGCATATGAGCTTGGAAAAAGTCTATAAAAAAGGAGAACGCCTGCTTCTATGACGCGCAGAACGTTTTTAAAATATATGACGGGATTTTTGCTTGCAAGTGCAGGAGCAGGCGGAGCAGGCTATGGTTTTATGCAGAAAAAAATGTTTGGGGCATTGCCTGATGAAAAGCTCATAAAGGAACTGATGCGTTCTTCCCATTATTACCGGGGAGAATTTCATAATCTTGTGGAACACGCTGTTTTATCGGATAAAAGTTCTGCTGTCATGGCATTGCTGAGGTCAGTATTAAAAAGAAAAGAAAATCCTTTCCCCGTAAATCCAGTACCTGTAAAGAAAAACGCGTTTGCAGGGCTTGAAAAGCAAAATGACAGGCTTGTATGGCTGGGACATTCTTCCTTTTTTATGCAGCTTGCAGGAAAAAGGATATTGATTGACCCTGTTTTCAGCGCCTATGCCTCTCCTGTTTTTTTCAGTGTGCGTGCCTTTGCAGGGGCAACACCCTACAGTGCCGACGATTTTCCTTTTCTTGATTATGTGTTTATTTCCCATGATCACTGGGATCATTTGGATTACCCGACCATGATGCAGTTAAAGCCAAAGCTTGGAAAAATTATTTGCGGGCTTGGGGTGAAATCCCATTTATTACGCTGGGGCTTTGCCGATACGCAAATTCTTGAAGGTGACTGGGGAAACAGCTTTGCTCTTGCCGATACGCTGCGTGTGCATTTTATTCCTTCGCAGCATTTTTCAGGCAGAACCCTTACCCGCAATAAAACGTTATGGTGCGGTTTTGTGCTGGAAACACCACAGCAAAAAATCTTGTTCAGCGGCGATACAGGGTATGAAAGCCATTTTGCAGAAATAGGCAAAACCTTGAACGGGATTGACCTTGCACTGCTTGACTGCGGACAATATAATGACAGTTGGCGCTATGTGCATATGACCCCGGAACAGGCAAGTCAGGCTGCACTTGATTTGAAGGCATCGGCTCTGCTTCCCATGCATATTGGCAAATTTTCTTTGGCGTATCATGCATGGAATGACCCCTTTATACGGATAAAAAATGCAAGTGCAAATAAACCTTATCAGCTGCTGACGCCGTTAATCGGAGAAGCCGTGGAATTAGCATATCCGCTTCCGACCTTTTCTTCTTGGTGGGAAACAGTAGAATAAAAAATATTATAAATCTTATTGGTGTGTTCTAAATGTCATACGGATATACACTAAAGTTTGCCAAATAAAATGACGCAAAAAAAAAGCCTGCATATGCAGGCTTTTTGAGAGAGGATTTTATATTGTTATGGAAGCTTATTGTATTCTTCGTCAGCAACAGGTTCAAGCCATTCATTACTGTTTTTTTCGCCGGGAACTTCAACGGACAAGTGTGCAAACCAACTGTCCTTTGCAGCACCGTGCCAGTGTTTTACCCCGGCAGGAATAATGACAACGTCACCGGTTTTGAGAGCCCGGGCTTCTTTTCCCCATTCCTGATACCAGCCGCGTCCTGCTGTGCAAAGTAAAATTTGTCCGCCGCCCTGTGCTGCATGGTGGATATGCCAGTTGTTGCGGCAGCGAGGCTCAAAGGTCACGTTGGCAATGGAAACACCTTCTGAGCTTAATCTGTTTAAATAGCTGTTGCCAATAAAATATTTTGCATAGGCAGTATTGGGTTCACCCTGAGCAAAGGGGCTGTTCAGTTCTGCGGGAATTTTGTTTTCGTCAGCTTGGGCTGAAGATACGGAAAAAAGCATGCAAAGAGCAACAAAGCTAACGGTTGCAATGGATTTAATGTTGTGTAAAAGCATAGAGCCTCCTTTTATGGTTAACATATATTGTCTGTAACGTTACAATAGAGGATTTTCATCACAGCGTATAGACATAATTATGGCAAAAACTTGCCTAATTTTATCAATACTCGAGGCTTTATACTGGGAAAAAAGTAAGTATAATCAGCGTGAAAGACGTAATATACACAGGAAAAAACTCCTCACTTCTTTTTAGGAAGTGAGGAGCATTTGTATAGTTTATCCGAGAATTGCTTTTAAATCTTCCTGCGGTGTTGAAATGGGAGCGATTTTGTAGTTTTCAACAAGGAAATTCAAGACATTGGGTGAAATAAAAGCAGGAAGTGAGGGACCCAGCAAAATATTTTTAATTCCAAGGTGCAGGAGTGTTAACAAAATGCAGACAGCTTTTTGTTCATACCATGAAAGCACCAGTGAGAGGGGCAAATCATTGACCCCGCATCCGAATGCGTCAGCAAGAGCCACTGCAATTTTGATTGCGCTGTAGGCATCATTGCATTGCCCGATATCCATGAGCCGCGGCAAGCCGCCGATTGTGCCCAAATTTAAATCGTTAAAACGGTATTTACCGCAGGCTAGGGTCAGCACTACAGTATCTGCAGGAGTATTCCGTACAAATTCCGTGTAGTAGTTTCGTCCCGTGCGAGCGCCGTCACAGCCGCCAACCAAGAAGAAATGCTTGATTGCTCCTGATTTTACAGCGTCAATAACTTTGTCTGCAACGCCGAGAACTGTTTTGTGTCCAAATCCTGTAAGCACAGAACTGCCGCCGTTAATGCCCGTACAGTGTTGGTCTTCTGCATACCCGCCCAGCTCAAGGGCTTTTTTAATGACCGGAGAAAAATCCTTTGTTTTTCCAATATGGGTTATTTCAGGATAGGAAACGACTTCCGTTGTGAAAACCCTGTCCGCATAGCCGGGGTTTGGGGGCATGAGGCAGTTGGTAGTAAAAAGAATGGGAGCAGGAATATCGGCAAATTCTTTTTGTTGATTTTGCCAAGCTGTGCCAAAATTTCCTTTCAAGTGTGCATATTTTTTCAATTCAGGATATGCATGCGCAGGGAGCATTTCTCCATGGGTATAAATATTAATGCCCTTGCCTTCTGTTTGTTCCAAAAGAAGCTTCAAATCCAAAAGATCGTGCCCTGTGACAACAATAAACGGACCTTTTTCAACATGCAGAGAAACTTCTGCGGGCACAGGATGTCCAAAGGTTTCCGTGTTTGCTTTATCCAATAATTCCATACAGGTAAGGTTATATTGTCCCACTTCCAAAACAATGGGCAAAAGCTGATTCATGTCCAGATCTTCAGCTATGGCAGAAAGGGCTTTGGCAATGAATTTGTTGAGGTTTTCATCGGTATATCCCAGTACCATGGCGTGGTAGGCATAGGCGGCAACTCCCCGAATACCAAATAAAATCAGGGATTTTAGGCTGCGTATATCTTCCTCGGCATTCCAAAGCCCGGACATATCATAATCGTTTTTTACGCTGTCAGAAGATACAGGATTTACTGCTTCTTGCTGAGCATGAACACGCCGGATTAATACTTCAATGGTTTGTGCATTGAAGTTGACGTTGGTAACAGTGGTAAAAAGTCCTTCAAGAATAAGTTTCCATGTGTCTGGTGCGGGGCTGAGGGTATTTTTGTCTATTATTCGGGAAAGCCCTATCAAAGCACCCGTCAGTTTATCCTGCAAATTTGCGACGTCAGCTGTTTTGCCGCATACGCCGGCATTTGCCTTGCAGCCTGTGCGGCCTGCGGTTTGTTCACATTGAAAACAAAACATTTTTGCGTTTTCCATAGTTCTGCTCCTTTATTACATGGGTAATGAATTTAAAATTCTGCCGTCTGCTGAAATGGTTATCACAGTCAGGGGAATAGATTTTCCACTTGCCCGCAAGGCTTTTTTGACGGCATTTTCCATACCGCTGCAGCAAGGGACTTCCATTTTTGTGACAGTGATTGTTTTAATGGTATTGCCGGCAAGGATTTGTGCCAATTTTTCGCTGTAATCCCCTTCGTCCAGTTTTGGACAGCCGATTAACGTGATATGGTTTTTAATAAAATCACCATGAAAATTACCGTAGGCATATGCTGTGCAGTCAGCCGCAATAAGAAGATTTGCATTTTCAAAATAAGACGCATTGACGGGCACAAGTTTGATTTGGACAGGCCATTGGGATAACTGGCTGGGAACAGAGGAAGGTTGTAGGGTATCTGTCTTGGCTTGGATGATCTGTGCGGCAGTTCCCGGACAGCCGCAGGGAAGAGGTTTTTCCTGTTTTTTTGCCAAAAGAACGGCTTTTTCGTTATAGGGCAAAGCCTCTCTTTCCTCAAAGCTGATAGCGTTTTCAGGGCAGGCGGGCAGGCAATCTCCAAGCCCGTCGCAATAATCATCCCGTATCAGTTTTGCCTTTCCATTGATAATTTTAATAGCTCCTTCATGGCAGGCATCAGCGCAAAGCCCGCATCCCGTACATTTTTCTTCATTGATTTTTATAATTCTGCGTATCATACGTGTATCCTTTATTGATTTTATAAATTTTTTTACAGCAGTGAAAGTTGAAAGCATACTCTTTGTCTTTCCGCATTGACAATATACCATTTTATTTTATAATTCTGTTGTTTTTACAACAAAAATGAGGTTTTTATGAATACATATCTTTCAGTTCTAAAAAAAACAGTCTTATTTTCAGGGGTAAAGGAAAATGAAATAGAAGCCATGCTTTCCTGCCTGCAAATGCGAAGACAAAGCTGTAAAAAAGGAGAATATGTTTTAAATCATGGACAAAGATGGGATAATATTTTGATACTTATCAAAGGAAAACTCCATATCCAGCAGGATGATTACTGGGGCAAGCGGAGTATTATTGCCGGAATAAATCCCGGAGAAATGTTTGGAGAATCCTATGCGGCACCGGAGAGCGGGGTATTGATGAATGATGTCATGGCAGTGGAGGACAGCGAGGTATTCTTCTTCAATGTAAAAAAAATAATCACAGTTTGTTCCTCTGCCTGTAAATTCCATACAATTGTTGTGCAGAACCTTTTTTTTTCCCTTTCTGAACAAAACAGAAAACTTGTCCAAAAAATGAGCTATCTGTCTAAACGCACAACCCGTGAAAAACTGATTGCCTATTTGTCTGATGAGGCGAAATACCAAAATACAGGCACTGTGTCTCTTCCTTTTAATCGTCAGGAACTGGCAAATTTTTTATCCGTGGAACGCAGTGCCATGTCAAATGAGCTGAGTAAAATGAGAGATGAAGGATTAATTACATTTCATAAAAATCATTTTACCTTGCTGTAACCTCTCTGTTTCCGGTGATACGTAAAAAATCGCCTGCTTGTTTTGATAGTTCTGACTGTATAACGGAAGATTTGCTTTGCCGATATTCACAATTATTTTACAAAATTATATAAAATTTATTGGCTTGAGCATGCTTTTGGAAACATCATATAGGATAGAGGAAGTATATGCATAAAAAAAGGACTTAGAGTTTTCTCTAAGTCCTTGAAAATTGTTGGCGTCCTCAGGGGGATTTGAACCCCCGTTGACGGCGTGAAAGGCCGCTGTCCTGGGCCGGCTAGACGATGAGGACGTATGCCGTGAAAAGTTTTTATGCAAATTTATTCACTTTGTCAAATGTTTTTTTGAAAAAATACAAATTTTATTAACTTTTTTGGAAGCGTGCTTATTGAGATAACAGTAACATTATTCTTGACTTTTATATGCATAGTAAATAAGCCTGTATTTGGTTTTTGTAGAAAAAGGAAATGTGTCTTCCCTTTTATTTTTAATGCGTTGTGTTGTGAACGGAATTTATTTTCTTTTTCGTGTTTTTGTCTGGCGTTCTTTGTTTGTGTGTTTTTCTTTGCCTACTTTTTGGGAGCTGCTTTTGCGTAGAGTTTTAGCAGAAGGCTTTTCCGCTGACTTTCTGGAATATCGTGAGCCCTTTTTATGGATGTCACGGAAAAGGGCGCTTTTGCCTTTTGCTCTGCCGGATTTTCTGGGAGTAACGCCCATGAGGATTAAATCAATTTCCAGACGGGTGACATCGACAAAATCAATTTGCACGGCAATTTCATCCCCAAGTCTGTAAGTGACGTCTGAACGTTCACCGTAGAGAATTTGTTTATCTTCATCATAGACAAAGTAGTCATTGCCAAGCTTTTCCATGCGGATCATGCCCTCTGCCATATTTTCCTGTAATTCGGCAAAAACGCCGAAATTACTCAAACCGCTGATAATGGCAGGGAAGGTTTTGCCAATGGATTTTTCCAGCATAAGGCAGGATAAACGCAAAAAGATTTCCCGTTCTGCGCTTTGGGCACAGCGTTCCTGATCATTGCAGATGTCGGCAATGCTTTCAAGGTAATCCGGATTGAAAATCGCATGTTTTTTTTCCATAAAGCCAAGTTCAGCTTTGAGGCATCTGTGCACCATAAGGTCAGCATAACGGCGGATAGGTGAGGTAAAATGGCAATAACATTTTGAAGCAAGCCCAAAGTGGATATCCGAAGAAGGGCTGTAGCGTGCCTGCATCATAGCCCGTAAAATCATGCGGTAGGCAAGAGAGGCGTTTTTTGCAATGGAGGCAATTTGCTCATTTTTTTCAGTAAATTTTCTCTGCTTGCTTTGCTCAGCATTTTCTGCGCCATGTTGTTTGTCCGTTCCTTGTGTTGCTCCCTGCTGTTCAACTATTTTTTTTGCAGTATCCAAATGAGCAAGAATTTGTCCAAGCCATACATTTTCTCCGATTTTTTCAGGAGATTCAACGGGCAGGATTTCAGCCAAACTTGTCTGGGCAAACACGGTACAGAGATTTTTCAGCCGTTCCGGGGCGGGGGCAGGGTGAACACGGTAAAGGCAGGGAGCATTTTTTTTGTATAAAAATTCTGCCACAGCTTCATTGGCGCTGACCATAAATGCCTCAATGAGTTCATGAGCAAAGAAATGGGGACGCACGCCAAGAGCTGTCATGGTATCGTTTTGGATAATGCATTGCTGTTCCGGAATTTCCAGATGCAAAGAACCTGCTTTGCAGCGTTTTTTGATGAGGATTTCAGCCAGTTCTTTTGCGATTAGAAGCATGGTTTCAATTTCTTCGTTCATGGGCGTGGAAATACCGTCCTCAAAGGCTTTATGGGGTTTTCCCGTATCATAAAATTCCTGTACAGCGTCATAGGTAAGCCGTGCCTTGGAGCGCATAATCCCTTGTCCAAAATCCGTTGCTTTGACTTGTCCTTTGGCATTGAAAAGAATTTTGGCAAAAATAATTCTGTGGTCTTCGTTTGGACGCAAACTGCATAAGCCGTTGGAAAGAGCTTCAGGGAGCATGGGCTCAACAGAACTCGGGAAATAATAGGAATTGCCGCGGGTTTTGGCTTCCTTGTCCAGCTTGGAGCAGGGTGTCACATAACGGGAAACATCAGCAATAGCCACAATAAGCGTATAACATGTGTCCTTCTTTTCTACATAAACCGCATCGTCAAAGTCTCTGGAATCAGCCCCGTCAATGGTGACAAGACAAATGTTCCGCAAATCCGTGTCATTTTGCTCTAATGGAATATGATATTTTTGCTGTTTATTTTCAGCTTGTAAAAAACCTTCGGCAAGGGCGATATTTTCGGCTTCTTTCAGTACATCGTCAGGAAATTCCGTAGGGATATTGTTGCTTGTTTTGGTAATACTTTCCTGCACAGAAACACTGTGCTGCCCACCAAGAAATTTTTTGGGCTGGGCAAGCCACAAGGGGCTATTGAGTCTTGAGGGCAGGCGGTCTTGGACTTCAACTTCCAAAAGGTCACCTTGTTTAAGGGTGTAATCTTTTTCTGTGCTTTGTCCCAAAAATTCTTCAGTAAGGGGGATTAATACCGTAAAATGAAAACGGCTGTCCGTGGGTTTGGCAAGGTAAGCCTGTTTGGCAGCGTGTTTAAAATGTTTTTTCTGCTGTTTTGTGGCTTCTTCTTCAATGCAAACGGTGAGAATTTTATGTGTTCTTTCTACAATTTCAACAACTTTTCCCTCACGTCTTTTGCCTGTATTGCCCAAAAGTCCCCGAGGGCTTATTCCATTGGCTCGTTGAGGGCGAGGTAAAAGAGCAACTTCCACAATATCTCCATTCCATGCATCGCCAAGGCTTTGTTCAGGAATATAAATATCTTCTTTGACATGGGGGAATTTTTCTTTATTGACAAGGACAAAAGCTGCCCCGGAACGCTGCACGGCAAGCTTGCCCAGAATATGCCCAAGGCTTGTGCTGAGGCAATAGGTTCCGCCCCGCTGATGAATGATTTTTCCTTCTTTGACAAGCTCATGCAAAAGGGAAAGAACTTCTTTTTTGGAACGTCTGGTTACATTTGCACGGCGCAGAATATCGTCAAGCCGCAGAGGGTGCGGTGTTTTTTCCAATATGGAATAAATATTTTCCAGCGTAAAATCTTCGTCTTTTGCATAGCGTTTTTCGTCATCTTCCAAATTGTGACCAAAATATGTTTTCTGTTTTTTGGATAATTTTTTCATTGTATTCTCATTTTATTTTGTATGATTGCTGACAAGGGGAAGGACACTATGACGAAACCATGTTTCAAAATCATCTGTGGTAAAGCAGGAAGTATAAAACTGCACTGCTGTTTGGGTATAATAGATTTCTTTTTGGGCTAACTGGGGATAATTTTGTAATTTGACAGCGTCCTTTTCTGTGCAAAGAAGGGGCATATCAAGCTGTAAAATTTCAGCAAGACGTCTATCCATGTTGGCATGGTCAGCCAAGAAAAATTTTTTTGCGCATGCATGCCCTATGTATTCCTGTACACCGGCTTGGAATTGCAAAGGATTGCCAATACCGGCAAGAATGGCATAGTCACTTTTTTTGAGGTCATGGACAGAATTTTTCTCCTGTGCAAAAAGCGGGATGATTTTAGTAATGGCAAGCTGAAAAACAAACAAAGGTTTTTGATAGGGAGTTAATTTTTTTACTGTGTGTTCTTTTATCTGTTCCCATTGAGCAGGGGGGCATTTGAGAAAAAAAGCTGCAGCTCTGTACAGGGCTTTTTCAGGTTCCCGCCACGAACCAAGGGGAATAAGGCTGTTCCAATTACGTTTTACAAAGCCTGCATGGGGGCTTAGGTCATCAGCGTCCAGCAAAACAAAATCCATATGCCGCTTGAGGGCAAAATGCTGAAAGCCGTCATCCATAAGCAGGACTTGGATGCGGGGGAATTGTTTTTCCACCAGTTTGGCACTTTCTGCCCGTTTGGGATCGATAACAATGGTGCTCATGGGATTTTTCTGCAGAAGCATGCAGGGTTCGTCAGGCAAAGCCATATCCTTTAAAGACCTGTCGGTATCCACGATATTTTTATTCAGTACAAAGGGATAAGATGCAAGTTTTGTCCCGTATCCGCGGGAAAGGACTGCACAGTGTACGGTTTGGGTATGAAAAAGTTTGAGCAAATAGTCAATAAACGGGCTTTTGCCTGTTCCGCCCCATGAAATATTCCCAACGCAGATACAGGGGATTTGAGGGGAATAGCTTGGGCAGATTTGCTTTTGATAAAGAAAATACCGAGCACGGGCAATGAACCCAAAAATCCATGAAAGGGGAAGTAAAAGCGGAGAAAGAAGTATTTGCAGTGTATGTTTTTGTGCCATGGTTTACCTTTTTTTTCCAAGTAAGTCATAATTGCGCTTGCTGCTGCAATCCAAGCAAAAACGCCAATTTTTTTTGTTTGGGAAGTTTTTTTAATGTTATTTCCAGAAGCAAGGCTTGGGATTTGTCCGCAACAGAATGATAGGCAAGCAGTGTGACAGGGCGCCGTCCTTTCGTATATTTTGCTCCCCCCGCCTTTATGCCGTTATGCTGCCAAAATCGTTTGACAATATTATTTGTAATGCCGCAATAAAGGCTTTTATCCTTACATTCTGCCAAATAAATATACCAGCGTTCTTGATTTGTTTTCATATTCTTTCTTGCTTTTTATAAGGATACACGGAAAATGCTTCTAAGACAATATGTGAGATGAGGAGAAAAATTGCAGGCATAGAATACATGCATTTGCCTTTTTCTGAGCATGAACGAAAAAAAGTCCTTTTTTTATGACAGAGAGAGCTTTTTTGTTCCCGAAAAAGAAAAAAAATAAATATTATAAAATTAGTGTGTTATGGAATAGTAATTAAAATCAAACAGCACATAAGAATAGAGAGAAGAGTTTTTGCACGGATGAAAAAATATTGTGAAAAAAAGAATAAAATAAAATTTTATGTTAACATATTGAATAACAAGGATAAGAGAGTAATTTTATTAGAAAGCACAGCTTGACGAAAAATTTTTCTTCTCTATAATACAAGAAGTTATTAAATTTTTGTTTAAAACATTTAAAGCTTGTGAATTTAATAATGATTAACGACGCTTTTCATGCGGAGAACAAAAATACGCAGGCAATTTTGTCCGCGTATGATTCGGTTTTGAGTTGGAGGATTTGATGAGCGACGACAACCAATGTCATGGTGAAATAAGAACACAGCTTGAAAAAAACCTTAGTCCCCTTGAAGTAACAGCGCTGGCTCTTGGCGCTATTGTGGGCTGGGGCTGCTTTGTTCTTCCCGGTATTCGTTTTTTACCGGATGCAGGACCCTTTGGAGCAGTGCTCGGTTTTTTGATTGGTGCTGCATTCCAATGTATAGTTGCACTTAATTACAGTGTTCTTATTCGCCCTTATCCGGTAGCAGGCGGAGCCTTTGCCTATGCCTATGCCGGCTTTGGATCAAAAGGAGCATTTATTTGCGGTTGGGCATTAGTATTAAGTTATGTCTGCGTTATAGCAGCAAACGCTACAGCCCTTATTTTGCTTACACGGTATTTATTGCCGGGCGTACTTGATGTAGGGCATTTATATTCTATTGCTGATTGGGAAGTAAATGCAGGGGAAGTTGGTTTTGTTTCTGTCATTCTTCTCTTATTAGGATATATGAACTATAAAGGTGTGAGTGCCGCTTCAGCCGTGCAGGTATTTTTGGCTATTGCTTTGACCCTTGGTATCATTGTTTTAGCAGGGGGAACGGCTTTGTCCGATACCGCAAGCTTTGATAATTTAAAACCTTTCTTTAATGAAAATATTGGTATTTTTGCAAGTATTTTAATGGTTCTTGCCCTGACACCGTGGCTTTTTGTAGGGTTTGATACCATTCCGCAAACAGCGGAAGAATTTAATTTCTCTCCGCATAAAGCACGCGATCTTATGATTATTTCCATAGTTGTCGGTGCTGTCCTTTATTCTGCCATGGTGCTTGCTGTTGCCGGCTATATGCCCTATCCGGAACTTTTGGCTCGTAAATTTGCATGGGATGCAGGCTGGATTGCTGATCAGGTCTTTGGACGTTTTGGCGGCATTGCCCTTTGTATTCCTGTTCTTGCAGCCATTTTATCCGGTATGAACGGCTTTTTTATGGCAAGTACACGGTTATTATTCAGTATGGGGCGAAGCAAATTTTTGCCTGACTGGTTTGCAGAACTCCATCCTTGCTATGGAACACCATGGAAAAGCACGCTCTTTATCTTAATTTTCACACTTATTTGCCCTTGGTTCGGCAGAGAAGCACTGCTGTGGATTGTTGATATGTCTGCTATCGGTACTGCGCTGGCTTATCTCTTCACCTGCATGTGCGCATACAAGTATTTGGATAAACATCCGGAAGTTGCCCGGGTTGCTCTTGGTAAAATTTTAGCGGTCGTTGGTTGTCTGACTTCCATTATTTGCTTTATTCTCCTTATTTACCCGAGCTCACCTGCAAGTATCGGCATTCCTTCTTGGTGCTGCCTTTTCTCATGGGTAATTTTGGGCGGTTTATTCTATTCGACAAAGCATGCAGACCTTTCTGCAACGCCGCATTCCCGTTTACGTTATTTGCTTTTTGGCAAGTCTGACTATCATGTTTTATTTGATATTGATGACGATGAAGAAAAGGCAAAAGAAGATAACTATCAGTATTAGTTTTTGTAACTGTAAAGAGGTTTTTATGAAAATGAAATCATGGTTGAAATCCGTTGTTATTGCACTGTGTGTAATAGGCTTGGCAAGTCCGGCATTTGCAAAAAAAGGTGATAATCTTGTCGATGTGAAAACAGCTTGGGTGACAGGACAGGAGACATTTCCTGTTTGGTTAGCAAAGAAAAACGGCTGGGATAAAGAAAAAGGAATGAATATTGTCACAAACTTCTATGGCTCAGGACATGAAGCTTTGGAAGATTTTGCCGTCAATAACTGGGTTATTGGCGGACTGGGGGCAATTCCCACGCTTAATGGCGCAAAAGACGGCAATATGCTCGTTATAGGTATTGCTAATGATGAATCAAAGGCAAATGCCATTTTTGTCCGCCCCGGCAGCCCCATTCTCAATAAAAAAGGCATCGCCAGTTCTTATCCCAAGGTTTACGGCGCCGCTGTAGATATCCGTAAGAAATCTTTTATTGTTACCCGGTTAAGTTCAGCCCACTACACATTTGTTAAATACCTTGAAGTTCTCGGGGTTGCACCAAAAGAAGTAAATGTAAAATTCCTTGACCAGGCATTGGGGCTTTTGAGTTTTGAACACGCAAAAGCTGATGCTGCAGTTTTCTGGGCACCTTATACTTTCATGGCGAGCGGTAAAGGCTATGTAGCCGCGGCCACCGCCTTTGATGTTGATGCTCGTTTACCTATCTATATTGTTGTAAATAAAGCCTTTGCAGAACAATATCCGGAAGTGACGAAAGACTTTTTAGCCATCTATTTCCGTGGTATTAATTGGCTTTTAAATGCTCCCCGTGATGAAGCAGTCAAAGAAATGCAGACATATTATAAAGAAGTTTTCGGACTTGATTATTCCGAAACCATGCTTGATTTAAACTTCAATGTCTTTGAAGTCTTTGATTTTGCAAAACAAAAAGAAATTTTTGCAGTAAAAGACAATGGCATGAGCGATGCACAGGCATGGCAGGAAAGCATTGCCCGCTTTGTGCTTGAATACGGCTCAGTTCACAAGAGCTTAACAAAGAATATTCTTGGCAGTAAATATGTTGTTCCAACTTTCATCAATATGATCCAAGAAAGTGATTTGAAGTAGGGAAATTATGCGTATTTTAGGTACTGTTATCATTGGTTTAATTATTCTTTGCATAGAAGTTTTTCTGGGAGTGCAAAGCTTTTATCCCCAAGCTTTGCAGAAGGAACAGGCTGATATTGTGCAAAAAATGATTGAAAACAAAAAAACTATTGTTGACGAGCTTACTGAAGATGAGCTTATATGGCTTGCACAAAATAAAGTTGTTCATGTTGGGGTTGACGCAAACTTTTATCCTTTGGAAACCTTTAACGAACGTGGGCAATATACCGGTATTGGCGGTGACTATCTGAGATTACTCACTTCTATGACGGGCATTAATTTTCAGGTTCAGCGCCAGCAGGATTGGGCTACAGTTGAAGAATTAGCGCAGCTGAAGCGTATCGACCTTTTTATGGCACTTGCAAAAACCGAGCGCCGTGAAGAATATCTGACCTTTGCAGAACCCTATATCAATTTGCCCGGCATGATAATGGTTCCCCGTACCAATACCGTCAGTGATTTAACCTTGGACGATCTTCGGGGCAAAAAACTTGCAGTGGTAAAGAACTATTATTGGGATGATTATGTTTCAGCAAATTATCCCGATATTGAACGCGTACCGGCAAGTGATACCATCAGTGCTATGCATATGGTGACCAACGGCGGAGCAGACGCTGTTATCGACTATGAGTTTAATTTAAATGAGAAAATTCAGGTTGCAGGTATTTATCAATTGCATACAGTGGGGCAGGTTCCGTCAGAGTTTGGGCATAGTATTGCCGTTCGCAGTGATTTACCCGAATTATTTTCTATTATCAGCAAGGCTCTCAAGCAAATTACTCCTGAGGAGCAAAAGGTTCTTATTGAAAGCTGGCTGATTAAATCAAAGCCTGCCGGTGATGAACGCCGTCTGCAGTGGTATTTTTTCTTCTTTACACAGGCAATTTTGCTTATTCTTCTTATTATCAGCTATGTTAAGAGCATGACAAGAAAGGCTGTTATTGCAAAAGCAAAAGAAGTGCGCAGTCAGGCATAATTTTACAAAAAGGAAAAAGTCCTGCCAAGGCAGGACTTTTTTTTTAATTTAAATTGACAATATCAAGATATCTTTATATAGTAATACTGTACACTGTAATGAAAGGAGTTTGCTATGCATATCGGTGAATTAATAAAAAAGCAAGAGAAGCCATTTTTTTCCGTCGAGTTTTTCCCTCCCAAAGAAAAAGAAAAATGGGATGATTTTTTTCTGGTTGTAGAAAAGCTGAAAGCAATTAATCCTCTTTTTGCTTCCGTGACCTGCGGAGCAGGGGGAACAAGTCAGGATAATACCGTGGAAATAGCCACAAAAATAAAAAATACCTATGGCATTGAATGTATGGCACATTGTACCTGTGTCCGTTCTGATAAGGAAAAAATTGATACCTATTTGGGGGAATTGAGAAACGCCAATATTCATAACATTCTTGCTCTTCGCGGTGATAAGCCCCGCAATGCCGAAGGGATTATTGATGAATCTCTCATGAGCCATGATTTCAAATTTGCCTCCGATTTGGTGGAATATGTACGTGCAAATCATAAGGATTTTGATATTGGCGTTGCTGCCTATCCTGCTCCTCATCCTGAATCAAAAACCTTTTCGGAAGACAGAAAATATTTGGTAGAAAAAATTAAAAAAGGTGCAAATTTTGGCATTACCCAATTATTTTTTGACAGCCGAGAATTTTTGGATTTGCAGGAACGCCTGAAAAAAGAAGGGATTACAGATTGTCCTATTATTCCCGGTATTTTGCCTATTCAAAGTCTTGCTTCCATTAAGCATACACTTTCATTGTGCGGTGCAAATATTCCGGGCAAGTTTTTCTTGGCTCTGGAAAAAGCCCATGAAGAAGGCGGTCAGGAAAAAGTGAAAGAGCTTGGCTTAAAATATGCTGTCGACCAAATCCGTATTTTGCTGGATAACGGTGCAAAGGGAATTCACCTCTACAGTTTGAATAAAGCAGATTTATGCTTGCAGCTCGTTGATATGATATAAGATTTTATTTGTATTTTTTACGCTTTGTTATAGTATTGGGTTGATTTTATAATAGTTGGATTTAATAACAAAAATTTACAGTTACTTTTTTTATGGGGAAACGATTATCTCTGTTGTTGCCATCCGTAAAACTCGCAAGCTCGTTAACAGCTGCCGCTCACATAACCCTCCTCAATGCCCTGTTATGAATAATATTCATAACAGGGAAAATATTTTTCATTCCACATGTTAACCGGAAAAGCTCTAGAGATTTTCCTGATAACATTCAGAATATTTTACCATAAAGATTAAAAAGTTTTGTAAAGAAGTGCAGGGGGAGAAACTTTTACAGCTGCCGAAAGCGGCGAAGCCGTTTCTCTTATGTCGAGCCTGCAAGACTTTCGGCAGCCGTTGTCAACTTTGTTGACTTACGGATAGCGACAGCAGAGATAGAGAAATAGACAGCAAAGATAACGTTTTCCCCCTGCATAAAAACTCCTCATGTTAAGTGGAAATGCTCTAGCTGAGATTTTGCGTAAAGAACTTTGCAAGGTGTTCGAAGGGAATGAGGTTCGTACGGTCATATAAATCCACATGTCCTGCATTTGGAATAATCAGCAATTCCTTTGGCTCTGCTGCCTTGGCATAAGCGTCTTCACTAAATTCTCTTGAGTGTGCATTTTCTCCGGTAATAAAGAGCATAGGGCGAGGAGAAATTGTTTCAATATCATTGAAAGGGTAGAAGTTCATAAACTTCACATTGCTGGAAAGGGTTGGATGTGTGGTTGTTTCCTTGGCTGCTCCTTTAGGCGTTACTTCTCCGCGAGGGGTGCGGTAAAATTCATAAAATTCCCGTTCAATAGGGGTGGAATTTTCATTGAGTTCATGGACTGTTCCGCTCGTATACCTTGTTTTTCCGCCGGTATATTCTACATAGCGCTGTTCTGCAGCTTCAGCTATAATGGCTTTGCGCTGTTCCAAGCTCAAGCCATGACGAAGCCCGTTACGGTTTGCAGCTCCCATGTCGTACATGCTTACCGTAGCAATGGCTTTGAGGCGTGGGTCAATTTTAGCCGCACTAATGGCAAAACTGCCGCTGCCGCAAATGCCAATCACGCCAATGCGTTCCCTGTCAACATAAGCCTGCGTGCCTAAATAATCCACAGCCGCACTAAATGTTTCGGCATATGTATCCGGAGAAACCGCATTGCGGGGCTCGCCTGCACTGCCGCCCCAAAATGCTAAATCAACAGATAAGGTCACAAATCCGAATTCAGCCATTTTTTGGGCATATAAATCAGCGCTTTGTTCTTTGACCGCACCCATGGGGTGTCCCACAATGATTGCCGGATGTTTTACATTTTTATCCATATTCTTTGGCAAATAGTAATTTCCTGTAATTTCCATTTTATATTGATTGAGAAAGGTCACTGCTTGTTTGGTGACTTTGCCGCTGACATAAAAATTTTGGGCGTCTTCAGGAATTGCAATGTCCGCAGCATATGCCGGAACGGCAAACAACAGACTAAACAGCACTGCAGTAAAACTTTTTTTAAACATAATGTCTCCTTTGTTATAATAACTATAGAAAATTATTTGCTTTTCAGAAATGAAACAAGCAATAGGGAAAATAAAAAACATACGCTCTTACCCTGTTCATGATTTTTTATTTTCATTTCTTATTTTTTATCTATGCCCCTTAAAAATAGCAAATACTTATTTTGAATACTTTACCATGCTTATTTTGTATGATAAAAGTAAAAAATATTTTCCAATACCAAAGTGAGATTAAAACTATGGAACTGCGCACTCTCCGATATTTTCTGGCTGTTGCCGAAGAAAAAAATATTTCAAAAGCTGCCGAAGTGCTTTTTATTACTCAGCCTACACTTTCACGTCAAATGATAGAACTGGAAGAAGAACTCGGCAAAACCCTTTTTATTCGCGGAAAACGGAAAATTTCTCTGACAGAAGAGGGCATATTTTTCCAAAAACGTGCCAAAGAAATCCTTACGTTAGTGAAAAAAACAGAAAGTGCTTTTCATGCTCCTGAGGAAGAACTGCACGGTGATATTTATATTGGCAGCGGCGAAACCCATGCCATGCAGCTGATTGCCCGTGTTGCTCAAAAACTGCACTCCCAAAATCCTCATGTTAATTTTCACCTTTTCAGCGGCAATGCCCATGATGTTATGGAAAAAATTGACAATGGTTTGGTGAGCTTCGGGTTATTTGTTGAACCTGCCGACCTTGCAAAATACGATTTCATGCGCCTGCCTGTCAAAGATACTTGGGGAGTGCTTATGCAAAGCGACAGCCCTCTTGCCAAACTTGAGTATATACAGGCAAAGGATTTATTGAACATTCCGCTTCTTTGTTCAGCTCAGGAAATGGTAAAAAATGAAATTTCAGGCTGGATGGGTGACTTGGCAAAAGAACTCAATATCATAGGTACCTATAATTTGCTTTATAATGCGTCGCTCATGGTGCAAGAGGGAATGGGCTTTGCCTTGTGTTTGGATAAAATCATCAATACCACAAAGGACAGTCCCCTTTGTTTCAAGCCCCTTTATCCCAAAATTGAAGCGGGCTTAACCCTTGCCTGGAAAAAATCCCAAACCTTCTCCAAAGCAGAAGAGAAATTTTTGGAATATTTGAAAACAGAAATACAAACCGCACGTCAATAAAAATATAAGGATTGAGCCGTACAATACAGAACTCAATCCTTATAAAGCCACTTACACTTGTTCAGCTTTTGGAACAATGCAAATGAGCTCTTCTTTTTATTTTATCAACTCACAGCAAGAAACATTTTTAGACATTTTTTCCCATGGTGCGAGCTTCCTCAAGTTTGGAAGACTTCTTTCGAATATCCCCGGGATTGGCTGCTCCTACTCCTCTGATTACACCTTTTAATTGTGCCTTTTCAAAACAGGCAATCCAGCCTTTAAGTCCATTTACGGCGCCGTCTGCTGCACTTTCTTCAGCGTCCGCAGCAGAAGCCAGCAAATAAATATCCCGAAAAGCATAGTCTGACGGAAACAAAGGATTGGCACGGTCCAACATCGTCTTCATCTGACCGCACATTTCATAATAATAAATAGGAGTGGCAAAAGCGAGTACATCAGCGTCTTTCATCTTCTGGACTATGGCATTTGCATCATCATGAATAACGCAGCGTTGTGTTTTTTGACAAGCCAAACATCCTTTGCAAAAATTAATGGTTTTGTCATACAAACAGACTTTTTTCACTTCATGCCCGGCTTCTCGCGCTCCTTCTGCAAATTCATCAGCCAAAATTTCAGAGTTGCCTCCTTTGCGGGGACTGGCAGAAATAATCAAAACCTTTTTCATTCAAATGCTCTTTTCATATAAGATTATACATTATTGGAGATTACGCTCAAAAAAACGTTCAAGTTCAGTAAAATAAAATTTAGTTTCCGGAGCCTTTGGTGACATATGATAATGTGCATGAGAAATACCTTCAAACACAATTAAATCAGCAGGAACGCCCGCCTCCCGCAATTTAAAATGCATGCGCACTGTGTTGCTGAGGAAAAGATCCCTTGTGCCCGAAGTGAGTATTGTAGGCGGAAATCCGCTGACATCACCGTAGACAGGAGAAAGCATAGGGTCTTTCAAATCGTGCTTTCCGGCGTAGAGCCGTGCGGCATCCCCGACCCAGCCGTCATAACTGACCAAAATATTATCCACGCCTTCATTGGTGAAATAGGTATCGCCTGTTTTACTCATATCTGTCCAAGGCGTTCCTGCCGCAAGAGCAGCCGGCAAAGGCAAGTTTTCTGTCTTGGCACGAAGCGCAAGGATTAACGTCATGCCGCCTCCGGTAGAAGTGCCAAAGACACCTATCTTTTCTGCCGGAGTTGTTTTGAGAAGTTCCCGATAGACAGTCATAGCATCATCAACAGCAGCCGGATAAGGAAAATCAGGAGCCATTCGATAATCAGCATATACAACCTTGAACTTGCCGATTCCGGCCATTAAAACAGCTTCCTGCATACCTGCTTCACCTGCTCCCAAAACATAACCTCCCCCGTGCAAATTCAAAAGAACACGGTCACGATTGACTTCAGGTAAATCTTTTGGCGTCAATATCCATACAGGAACTCCGCCCATTTTACTTTGAACGGCGGTAACTCCTAATTGCTCACGCAATTCTGACAAGCCCTTTACAGCTCCTTTATTGAAATTACTAATCCACTCCTTCCATTCTTGAATATTGGCAGGGTGCGTATTCCAATAGGGGGCAGGCTGGGCTGCAATGAGTTTTTGCCATTCGGGGCTGACTGTCTGCGGCACAGGGAAATTTAGTTCCCGTGCTTCTGCTGAAAAGACAGAAAAGCAAACCATAATAACAAGGATAATTCGTTGATATTTATTCATATTCTACTCCTTACTTCGTATTTAAACGTGTTGTCCTGCAATTATTGCATATCGGAAAAAACTGCTCTTCGTCAAAAAGAACGCTGCAAGCATAAAGATTGCGGCAATGATAAAAATTCCGCTCATGCCAAGCATATCAAAGGTCAAACCGCCTATAAGAGCCGCAAGCCCCACAGAGAACTGAATAGCGGCTACAGACAATCCGCCTGCCATTTCTGCCTTGTCCGCCAACGTCCGTGTAATCCAGGCAGACCAGCCAACAGGAATAAAGCCAAAAATAAATCCCCAAATAACAGCTAAAACCATACCACAGGAAATGTGACTGTTCCAAAACAACAAGACAGCTGTCACCATAAGGGCAAGCGGAATAGCATACATTGTCTGCCGAAAATATTTTCCAAGGACAGCTCCGGCAAGGAATGTGCCTGCACAGTTGGCAATGCCGAATATCAGGAGTATAACAGAAAGTGTTTCTGCTGACAATGCAAGTTCATGTTCCAAATAGGGACGAAGATAGGTAAAGAAAATATGGTAACCGCCATAACTGAAAATAGTTGCGCCTATTCCTGCCAGTACCCAATTTTGCCGTATCAAAGCAAACATATTTCTAAAACTGTTGGCACGTTGCGCAGGCAAAGACGGCAGTGTCAGAAATTGCCAAACAAAGGTTATGACACCCATACCGGCTCCCAGAAAAAAGACGATGCGCCACCCAAAGAGTTGACCAAGATAACTGGCAAGGGGTAAAGAAAGAATAGTAGCCACTGACACCCCTGCATAAACAATACTCAGAGCTCGCGGCACATCTTTAGTGGGCACAAGCTGCAGCGTAACTGCTGATGCCATGGACCAAAATCCGCCTACACAAATGCCCAAAATACCTCGTCCTATCAGCAGCACAGAATAGCTGGCAGCCATGGCGACAAGTAAATTGGAAAGAATAAGCAGCAGTGAAAAAGATAATAAAATATACCTTCGATTTATACTTTTAGTCAGTGGAAAAAGAAGAAGACTTGTTATCACGGCAAAAATCCCAACGGCAGTGACGGTTTGCCCTGCCATGCCTTCTGTTATAGTCAACTCCCTTGCAATGGGGGTCAGTAAACTAATGGGTATAAACTCCGCAGCAATAAGACTTGTTACCCCCATGAATAAAGATAATACGGCTGCCCAGCGGGTTGGTTCATTTTGAAATTTCATGATATTTTCCCTTGTTATTTCTTATTATCACAATAGAATATCAGCTTGTTCCGATTAACTCGGCAAAATCGCTTTCGCCGTATAATTTTTATACTTTTCTTCATAAAACATAACAAATACTTATATTGAATAGATAACAATGCTTAAAAAGTATGATAATAATATTTGAAAATCAAAAATACTTCCAATTATATTGTTCCGCATTTATGGGACAACGCGAAATCAATAAATGTTTTTTATACTGCCCTCTATTAACAACGTATGAAAATGAAGAGAGTATATTTTAAACAAGAACTAAAAAATATATCCATTCCTACAACCAGAAACGGATAAAATTAAAACTAAAAGGATTGAGCCGTACAATACGGAACTCAATCCTTATAAAGCCACTTGCACTTGTTCAGCTTTTGGAACAATGCAAAAGTTTTTCTTTTGCATAAACTTACTGAAATTTATTGGAAATTCTCCGGATTGTTTGTTATAATTCCTGAACTTTCATGATGCTGACTTCAAAATGCAGGGGATTGATTTTGCCAAGACGGAGCAGTACTTCCTGTCCAAGCTGTGCCTTATCGCCAAATAATTGCCGTTTAGCACGAACCAGCACTTGTTCACGGGTCAGGCTGACAGTCACATACATATCATTTTCATCAGATATAATACCGTGGAATGAACAGTTTTCTCCTTGCCGTTTGGCTTCCTGCTGCATAAAGACAAAACGCCAATAGCGCGGTCTGTTGCGCTGTACTTGTCCTGCCTGTCCATTGTACATATTGTAATGGATAAGTATTGTTTCCATTTCTTCTTTTGAAAAAAGAGGTGTTTGGAAAAAAATAAAATGCATGATTTGAGCCTGATTAAGCAAATCTCCGTAACGCCGCAAAGGAGAGGTAATGGGACTGTACGCCTTGAGCCCCAAGCCTGTATGGGGTTTTGCCTCAATTTCCGCAATGGCAGGACTCAAAAGGCGGGCAACTTTTGCCACTTCCTCAGGTTTTTTCCAAATACCTGCCATTTCTTTGGGTATGCCGACATTTTGCGTTCTGAATAAAAGAGGAATTGTATTTTTAACCGCATAATCAGCCACAATGGCATTGGCAATAACCATTATTTCAGACACGATACACTGGGCTTTAGGGCTTTGGGGCATGGCATCAATGCGAACGAGCGTATTTTTGCCCTCGCCTTCCAAACAGATGTCATATTCATCCCGTTCAATGATGACAGCACCGTTTTCAATGCGCTTTTGCAAATGGGCATTTGCAAATGCATAGGCATGTGCAAGCGTTGTTTTATATTTTTGGGCTTTTGCAAGGGCTTGTTCATCAGGAGCATATTTTTCACTGTTTGCAGGATAATATGTTTGCTTTGGATAATCTTCCGCTTCAGCCGGGCTGTCGATTTCGTCCAAAACTTTTTCACAGGCAGCATAGTGCAAATTATCCCGGACAGTTATTTTTGCAAAAATAATTTCACTGTCTATGAGATTATTTTCGTTGTCATAAACAGCTTTAATCAGCATGGAAGGGCGGATTTGCTGTTCCACAAGGCTAAAAGAATTTGTTGACAGGGCTTCCGGCAGCATGTGCAAATTTTGTTCAGGCAAATAAATACTGGTACAGCGTTTTGCAATAATTTTGTCAAAGTCGCTGCCAAACTGCCAAAAAAAGGCAGGACAGGCAAGGCTGATAATCAGTTCCTTTGTACCGTCTTCTTTCTCACAAAAAGAAAATGCATCGTCAATGTCCTTGGTGCTGGCACTGTCAATGCTGATGAATTCCTTGCTTACGGTATCCGCAAAAATACTGCACAGTTCTTTTTTATCGCTTAATGCGCAATGCAGGGCATTTTTATACTGCTTTTGCTGTGCAGGAAGTGAGCAGGCAGTACTTTCCTTTTGCGCTGCTATTTCAGATGAAAGGGCTTGAATTTGCTCTATTTCATCGGAAAATGGTTTGGCAAAATCTTCTGTTTGGTCATAGTCAATTTGGGTGAGCCAAAAATTATAGTGCTCAGGAACAAGTTTCCATGTGACAGCCAAGTAATACGCAAGATAGGTTTCATCCGGAATTTGCTTCGTAACTTGTTTCCATAAAATATTTTCTTCATGGCTTTCAGCCTCTGCCATGCGTTTGAAGAGTAAATTTTTGAGGGCACCCGAAACAGGTTCTTTTGGTTCAAGGGCACTGTCTTTTTCAGAAATATATTGATGTTTGCAATACAAATCCCAAAGGAGCTTAAACCATTCTGCTCCTCCCGCAATGAGGGCTGTTTTTTCCTTAAGCTGTTTTTCCGCAAGTAGTTTTGCCTCAACTGTTTCTTGATTGTAAACTTCAAAACAAGGGTTTTGGAACTTAAAATGGCTTTTGCACTCTAAAAGAGCATGGGCATAGCCTGCAACAATATCGGGATTAATTTCATTTTCCATGAGACCGGCAAAAAAATCCGCTTTTTCTTCTGTTACTTCCCCTTGGGAAAGTTCCCAAAGTTCAGCGATATCGACCTGTTCTTTGATTTTTTGCCGTGCTTCCTTATGGCTGTTTAAAGCAGATATCATTTCATCTTTTGCTGCGGCATTAATATGAGGTCCGAGCCATGGCAAAAGGCGCGCCTGCGTTAAATTTATTTCCCGTCTGTTGGCTAGCAGCAAACGGATTTTGCCCCCCTGTTCGTCAAGCACATAGCCGAGGGTTGGCACATTATCCTGCATAAATTCAACCAGTAAACCTGCTTTAATGGACATAGTATTCCTTATGAGAAAGGGCAGGATAACCTGTCCGTTATTAATATGTTAGAGCATTTTCGGATAACATTCGGAACAGGTCGGCAGAACGCTTGAAACGTTTTGTCAAGGGAGCAGGGGAAGAAAGGTATTTCCCCTGCATGAAATTCCTGATTATTATCGGAAAGAGTTAAATGTTGGTTAGTGCTTGAAAGAACGCTGTCCGGTAAAGAGCATGGCAATATTATTTTCATTGCATGCTTCTATGACTTCATAATCCCGTAAAGAACCGCCGGGCTGGGCAATGGCGCAAACGCCCTGAGCAGCCGCCGTATCCACACCGTCACGGAAGGGGAAGAAACCGTCAGAAACCATACGTGTACCGATAAGACCGCCTTTTGCTTCAGCAGTTTCAGCCATAACCTCATCAAGTTCTTCTTTTGCTTTTGCGTCCTTGAGGGCTAAAAGCTGCCATTCGTAGAGGGATTTTTGGTGACGGTGGTAAATAATAGCATCAGCGTATTTTGTATACGTCTTATGGACAGTAAGTTCAACGCAACCAACCCTATCCTGTTCTCCTGTGCCAATGCCAACGGTTGCGCCGTCTTTGACAAAAATAACAGAGTTTGAGGTCACACCTGCTTCAACAGCCCATGCAAAAAGCAAATCTTCTACTTCATCAGGGGCGGCAGTTCTCGTGGCATAGGATTTTCCTTCCTTATCCATGGCTGTTGCGGGAATAAAGTCCTGTGCGGTACGGATACGGTTGACAAAGGACTGCTGGACAATAAGCCCGCCGTCCATAAGGCTTTTGATATCTAAAAAAGGCGTGCCGCAGTATTCTTCCAAGCGTCCCAATTGGGGCAGTTCCATAATCCGTAAATTTTTGCGGGATTTTAAAATATCGACAGTGCCGTCCTCAAAGCTTGGGGCAGCCACCACTTCAAAATATTGGGAAGAAATAAGCTCGGCGGTAGCTTTATCTAAAGCACGGTTGACAACAACGGCGCCGCCAAAAGCCGCAATCCTGTCAGCCCAAAAAGCTTTATTCATAGCGCTTTCCAGACTGTCCTGCCATGCTGTTCCGCAGGGATTATTGTGTTTTAAAATAGTGGCGGCAGGCTTTTGGGTCAGATATTGCAAAATATTGGCAGCATTATCCACATCAGTCAGGTTGGTTTTTCCGGGATGTTTGCCGGCCTGAATCATCTGTTGTTCGGTAAGGGCAGAAGAAATACCCTGTCCGGCGTGACGCCATTTTTTATTACCAAGGGAAAGTTCTCCCTTTTCCATGGCATAGAGGGCTGCGGGTTGGTCGGGGTTTTCGCCGTAGCGAAGTCCGCGGATTTCACCGCCCATATCCCATGTGCGTTTTTTATAACAAATTTCTTTCTCACCTAAGGTAATTTTCAGTGTTTCAGGAAAGTCATCAGCCACAATTTGGCTGTACATTTTTTTTAAATCACTCATGCTATCCCCTATTCGTTGACAGAGCCAATATCAGCCTTGATGGCTTTTACAGGGCAAAGGTTTATGCAGCGGGTGCAGACAACGCATTTATCCACGTCAAATGCCAAATGCCGTTCTTCATCCATGTAGAGGGCTGCCGTAGGACAAATTGCCGTGCATGCGCCGCATTCAACACAAAGTTTTTCATCACGGGTAATGCTTTTTGCCAAATCGGAAACCTGCACGCCTTGTTCTTTCAAAAATTGCTTGGCTTTTTTGGCTTGTTCCTTTGAGCAGAGAAGTTCAAGAATTAAATATCCTTCCCGTCCGCTGCTAATTTGTGCTTTTGAAATATTAAAATCAATATCAAACTTTCTGGTTAAATTACAAACAATAGGTTCAGTACTGATTTTTTCGGAAAAGCGGAGATAAATATTGTAGCCCATGGAAGTTCGTCCTTATAATGTTTTTAAAATTGATTGTGCGCGTTTGCTTTCTGCAGCTTTCGGATAAATGGTGATAAGTTCATTTAACCGTTGTTTTGCCGCGTCATTTTTCTTTAATTCCATGAAGCTCATGGCTTGTTTGAGATAGGAAGCAGGGGTTTTATTGCTGTTGGGGAATTTTGAAATAACATTTTCATAGGCAAGGGCTGCTCCCGCATAGTTTTTGAGTTGGTATTGGCATTCTCCCTGCCAGAACCAAGCATTGGAAACAAGCTTGTGGTCAGGATAAACAGTAGTAAAATCTTTGAATGCGTTTAATCCCTTTTGATAATCACGGTTGTTAAAACTGTTGATACCGCTGTCATAGAGGGCTTGTGCCGTATCAGCGGTTTTTGCCGCGTTATTTTGATTGGTGGGAGAGGGGGTAACAGCAGGTGCTTGGGTTTGCGTATTTGGCGTTGGCGTAGTGATAATTTCCGTATTGTCGGTTTCTGTAGGAGCCGCCGTAACAGGAGCGCTTTGCTGTGTTACAGGGGAATTCAGCTGTAAATCCATGGCAAGCTGGGTTTCAATTAACCGCAGTGCTCTGTCATGGCGGGCAATAATATTGCCAAGTTCTGCAGTGCCTCCTAAATGGGCAGTACTGTTTTGCAAATTATCCAAAGCCCCTTTGAGGGCAGACATTTCGCGGTGCAGTGCCTGCAGCTGTGACCAGCTGTCAGCCTGAGCAGGCTGCATATTGGAAACTTGAGCCTGTAATTGACGTATGGCATTGGTATTTTCGTTGACTGCATATTGAAGGTTTCCGCCGCCTCTTGTGGTGGTACACGCACCGGCAAGCAAAGCTATGGAAAGAATAAGAGTCAGAGAAGATTTTTTCATGGTGTATAACTCCTTTAACGTAAGGGTTTACTTCGTTTCAGTCCAAAAAGAAGGTAGAGTATTCCTCCCAGAAGCGGGAGAAAAATTCCTGCAAGAACCCATATTACACGCTCTTTTTCCAAGGGAAAAGCATGGCGCAGAGCATGCCAGATTGTCCATAAATTGAGAACAGCAGGCAGCATCAAAAGAAAAAATGTCAAACCGGAAACATGGGAAAAAAACATAGCTTACCTTTTGGGCTCTTTATAAAAAATATACGCTATAATAAGGGTTCCGAAACAAATGGCAATGTCAGCCACATTAAAAACAGGCCAATGCCATTTGTCATAATAAATATCTATAAAATCAATAACATAACGTAAACGTACCCTGTCGGCAAAATTCCCGACGGCTCCGCCTAAAATACAGGCAAAGCCAAAACTGAGAATTTTTGAATAAGGCATTTTACGCATAAAGTGAAGAATAATCCCAAGGGCAAAAAGGGTTACACAGACAAAAAACCAAAATTGCCAATCGGTATCAGGATTATTCAAAAAACCGAAAGCCGCGCCATAATTTCGCACATGCACAATATTTGCACATTGAGGAATAATGACAAAACCTTCATGAAGCGGAAGATTGTGGACAATAAGCCATTTGCTTAGCTGATCCGCAATAATCCAAAATAGAGCAAAAATAATGAGAATTTTATATCTATTATCTTTCACTATTCTTCCTGTGTATCAAGTTTTTTCATCACTTCTGCACAACGGGGGCAAAGCGTCGGATACTTGTTGTCAGTACCGAGTTCATCAGAATAAATCCAGCACCGTTCACATTTTTCCCCTTTTGCCTTTGTCACTGCAATGGCAATGCCTTCCGTTTCAGCAAAAACAGCGTCAACAGGGGCTTTGTCAATGCTGTATACATGAAGCTGGGAAACGATACACACAGCGCGCAAATCTGTATTGCATGCCTTGAGAGCCTGTTCATAGCTGTCTTTTAAATACAGCTCAACGGCAGTATCAAGGGAATGTCCGATTTCGCCTGACTTACGCAGGGGTTCAATGGCTTTTGTCATTTCAGAACGGATAAGCAATAATTGTTCCCAATTTTGGCGTACTTCGTCTGATATAGTAAAGCCTGCATAATTTAAATCCTGCGTTGCAAAAATAGTTTTTGCATCGTCTTTGAGCGCTTCAGGGATATAGTGGTAACTTTCTTCAGCCGTGAAACTGAGAATTGGCGCCATATCACGCAGTAAAATTATTAAAATATAGTAAAGTGCAGTTTGGGCGGAGCGTCTTTCCTTACTGTCAGGGTGAGAAGAATACAGTCTGTCTTTCAAGATATCGAAATAAAAGGCACTCAGCTCCGTTGCACAAAGACCGTGCAAGGTATGATAGACTTTATGGAATTCAAATTCTTTGTAAGCTTCCTGTACTTTTTCATGGGCCTGCACAACGGTGTCCAGAGCGTATCTGTCCAGACTTTCCATGTTATTGGGGGCAATCATGCTTTCTTTGGTAAGGTCAGAAATACTGCCGAGCATGTAGCGGATAGTATTGCGGATACGGCGGTAGGCGTCCACAAGACGGCTCATGATTTCGTCAGAAAAACGGATATCTTCGCGGTAATCGACACTGGAAACCCAAAGACGCAAAAGCTCTGCCCCGTGTTTGTCAATGACTTCCTGCGGAGCAACAACATTGCCTATGGATTTGGACATTTTTCTGCCGGCACCGTCCACAACATAACCATGGGTCAGCACGTTTTTATAGGGGGCAGTGCCGCGTGTGCCGACAGATGCGAGCAAGGAAGAGTGGAACCAGCCGCGGTGCTGGTCGGATCCTTCCAGATAAAGGTCGGCAGGGAATTTGCCTTCAGGGCGTTTTTCCATAACAGCGGCAAAACTTGTGCCGGAGTCAAACCAAACGTCAAGGATATCTTTTTCCCGTTTGAAGTGCGTGCCGCCGCAGTGGGGGCATTTAATACCTTCCGGGATAATTTCGGCATCTTCTGCTTCATACCAGTAGTCACAGCCTGTGGGGTGCTTTGCAAAACGGGAAGCAATATCGCGCATCCATTTCGGATCCTGCCATGCTTCACCGCAATCCTGACAAAGAAGTGCAAGAATAGGCACACCCCATGTCCGTTGACGGGAAATACACCAGTCGGGGCGCTGTTCCACCATGTTATAAATTCTGTCTTCACCCCAGCTTGGTATCCATTTTACCTCATTACGGATACTGTTGAGTGCTTTTTTACGCAGGTCATTGGTATCCATGGTAATAAACCATTGAGTGGTAGCGCGGAAAATAACCGGTTCTTTACAGCGCCAGCAATGGGGATAGGAGTGGCTGATTTTAGCCTGTGCCAGAAGATTACCCGTTTCTTCCAGTTTGGCAATAACATGAGGGTTGGATTCAAAAACATTCATGCCCGCAAAAAATTCAACAGAGGGAAGGAAACATCCCTTGTCGTCAAGCGGAGAATAGACTTCCAAACCATATTTTAAGCCCACTTCATAGTCTTCGCGTCCGTGTCCCGGAGCTGTGTGGACACAGCCGGTACCGGCGTCCAGTGTAACATGCTCGCCAAGAATGACAAGGGATTTACGGTCATAAAAAGGATGATGCGCTTCTAAATTTTCAAGATTTTTGCCTTCACATTCTGCAAGAACAGTATAATTTTCCCAGCCGAAAATTTTAGCACAGTTTTCAAGAAGTTCTTTGGCTAAAATGTATTGTTCATTGTCAACCTGTACAAGCACATAGATAAATTCAGGGTGCAGGCACACGGCAAGGTTGTCAGGCAATGTCCATGGGGTAGTTGTCCATATCACAATATAGCTGTGAACAGGATCAGCCTGAGGGAAAACGTTTTTCAGTTTTTCATCGTTTAAAGGAAAACGCACATACACGGAAGGGGAGGTATGGTCATTATATTCCACTTCAGCTTCAGCAAGAGCTGTTTGGCAGGAATTACACCAGTAAATAGGCTTTTTGGAACGGGTCACATTGCCTTTTTCCGCAAAATCGGCAAGTTCTGCCGCAGTCACGGATTCATAAGCCGGATCCATAGAAATATACGGATTATCCCAATTTCCGAGCACACCAAGGCGTTTAAATTCCTTTCTTTGGATATCAAGGAATTTTTGGGCATATTTTCTGCATGCTCTGCGGATAGAAGCTTGGGGCATTTGTTCTTTTTTGTCCCCCAGTTCTTTTTCCACATTGCGTTCAATGGGAAGCCCGTGGCAGTCCCAGCCGGGAACGTAAGGGGTTTTGTAACCTGCTAAGTTTTTGGATTTAATAATAATATCTTTTAAGATTTTATTGAGTGCCGTGCCTAAATGAATATGCCCGTTGGCATAGGGAGGACCATCGTGAAGCGTATATTCACCCTTGGCGCCAGATGCATTTTGCATGACTTCATAAATATTATTTTGTTCCCAAAATTTGAGCATTTCCGGTTCCTTATGGACAAGATCCGCTTTCATTGGGTATGCAGTTTTGGGTAAATTTAAAGTTTTTTTATAGTCAGCCATTCTTTATGCCTCCAGAATGTATAAACATCATATTTTGGTTTATTCTTATAAAATCGTCAAGCAAATACAGAGGATTTTAAATTTTTTTTTATAAGGCTGTCCCGAGAGCAAAAATGCTTCCATTGGGGGCATTTTCAAAAATTTTACTGCCATAGACAAGAACATTTTTTTCTACTTTCATAGCTGCCCATTTTCCAAATTTTGCCTGTAACGCTTTGAGGAGGGCTATGGCTGTGGGCGTTATCGTTTCTCCGGAGCCTGAAAAAGAACAAACTGCAACATCATTTAATAAAGAGAGCACCGCAGGAGCAGGGCTTGGAATAATGCCGTGGGCACAATGAATACTGCCGTCAGCAAGGGGAAGAGGACCGCAAATAAAGATTGCCGGGTTGAGCTCCACAAAAAATGCACAGGTAAGGCAAATATCCAAAATACTGTCCAGTGCCCCCACTTCGTGGAAAGTAACGTCTTTTGCTTCTTTGCCATGAACAGCCCCTTCGGCTTCTGCAAGCAGAGTAAAGGCTGCACAGGCTAATTCCTTGGCTTTATCCTGCATGGAACTTTTATTAATAATGTCCAGAATATCAAGAAGCGTCCTGTGGCTGTGTTCGTGAGCTACATTGACATCTGCGTTTTTGCCTCGTATACCGTTTACAAAACGATTTTGAAGAGTGAGGCAGTTTTCAAGCTGAGGAAGATTTAAGGTTTTTAAATATTCGTTGATTTGTTCCTGACTGAGCTCAAGCAGAGACGCCAAGCCGCAAAGGAACATGTCCCCGGATAAGCCTGATTGGGGACGTATACAGAGGATTTTTTCATCTTGTTTACGGGCAGGGTGATGATGTTTGTGTGTGTGCTCATGCGCATGCTCGTGATGCGTGTGTTCATGCGAATGGTGTTCATGTGAGTGTTCAGGGTGATGAGCATGTTCGTGCGTATGGTGCTGATGTTCCATATTAATCCTCAAGACTATCATGATAGAAACATATTTAAAATACGGGCAGCAGCGCAGGCTGCTCCAAAGCCATTATCAATATTAAAAACGGAAATGCCGGAAGAACAGCTGACAAGCATGGAAGAAAGTGCTGTTTCACCGTGTTTTGCCATGCCATACCCAACAGAGCTCGGTACAGCAAGAAGAGGTTTTTTGGTCAGTCCTCCCAAAACAGAAATCAGCGCGGCATCCAGTCCTGCAACGGCAATGACAATGTCATGTTCTTCGATTTCGGGCAAAGCTTTTTGGATACGCCAAAGCCCTGCAACCCCGCAGTCTTCAAACATGGTATGGTCGATTCCCAAATATTCAAGTGTCCGTGAGCTTTCCCATGCTGTTTGCGCATCAGCACTGCCGGCGGAAACAACAGCAACTTTTTTCTTTGACGCATGGGCAGGCAGGGCAAAAGCAAATGCCGTACGGGAAAGGGTATGGTAAGACACTCCTTCCTGCACTTCACTTGGGAAGCTATAAAAAATTTCAGGAGATAAACGGGTAAAAAGGATACTTTTCCCCGTATTTTTATTAAATTCCTGCAGCAGGGAAAGAATAATGCTCCTGTCTTTTCCCTCACAAAAAATTGCTTCAGGTAAGCCGAGGCGCTCTTTTCGGCTGTAATCAAAATGAACATGCTGCGGGGTATTTTGTGTGTTTTTCATGGGGTATTTATAGTTTTTTTTTGCTGAAAAGTAAAGAAAATTTGAAAGGTTGCACAAGGTGTTTCTTTCCGCGGGATAAAAAAATTTTTTTGCCGTGAAATTTTTTGCTGCGATGCGCGAAAAAGTGTATGTTCTCCCTGCAAAAGCATGCATTACATTTTTCACATGTTGAGCAGGGGACATAACGCATTGACTGAAAAAATTGTGAAAAGAAAAACGATCAAAATAATCTATATAATTAGGGTGATTAGCAAAATAATTTGAAAAGATGAAAAAAAAATTATAAAAAAGCATGGACGGTCTTATTTTTTTCATGCTAGCGTTTTTTCAAATAGGAGGTGTTCATGGAATCATTGATGAATTTTTTAAACAGTTTTAGCGGTTTTCTCTGGGGACCTACCATGCTTGTTCTTTTGGTGGGTACGGGTATTTATTTAACCTTTGGTTTGAAATTTTTTACATTCCGCAAAATGCCGCATGGCTTTGCAGGTATCTGGAAGGGACGCAGCAGTTCCGGTGACGGGGAAATTTCTTCTTTTAACGCTTTGATGACAGCTCTTTCCGGTACTATTGGTACGGGGAATATTGCAGGGGTTGCAACGGCTATTTTCTTAGGCGGACCCGGCGCCTTGTTCTGGATGTGGATAACGGCTCTTGTCGGTATGGCTACAAAATTTTCAGAAATTTTGCTTGCCATGTACTACAGACAGCGCACCCCGCAAGGCAACTATGTTGGCGGGGCTATGTTTTTTATTGAACGCGGTCTTGGTCCCAAATTTAAATTTTTGAGCATTCTTTTTTGTATTTTCTGTATTTGTGCGTGTTTTGGTACCGGTAACATGATCCAAAGCAACACGGTTGCAGAATCGCTTGCTTCCAACTTTGGCGTGCCAAACTGGGTGAGTGCGCTTGGTTTGTTTATTATTGCCGCTATTGTTATTCTTGGCGGTATCCAGCGTATCGGTAATTTTGCCGGTAAGGTTGTTCCCCTCATGGCTCTTGTCTATATTCTTGTTTCTATGACCGTTATTATTCTGTATGCCGACAGAGTTGTGGACGTCTTTATTTATGTTGTCAATGATGCCTTTACACCTACGGCTGCACAGGGCGGTTTTGCGGGTGCTACCGTCATGATGGCTATTCGTTACGGTATGGCGCGCGGCGTATTTTCTAACGAAGCCGGTCTCGGTACTGCTCCTATTGCCCATGCAACAGCTACTAATAACTGTTCTGTCAATCAGGCTATGCTCGGTATGCTCGATACCTTTATTGATACCATTATTGTTTGCAGTATGACAGGTTTTGCAATCTTGGTAACAGACTTATGGCGTGCTCCTGAAGCGTTGAACGGTGTTGCCCTGACAACAGCAGCATTTGACCTTGCTCTTGGCGGCATAGGCGGCAAGCTGGTAACTATTTGTCTGCTCTTCTTTGCTTTTACAACAGCTCTTGGCTGGTGCGTATACGGTGAACGCTGTGCAATTTATCTTTTTGGTGACAAGGCGCTGATGCCTTTCCGTATTGTTTACACCTTGGCTATTCCGGTTGGTGCAATGGTGCAGCTGGATTTAGTATGGCTTATCGCTGACTGTGCAAATGCGTTAATGGCAATTCCCAACTTGATTGGCATATTGCTGTTAAGCCCATTAATCTTTAAGCTCGTCAAGGAATACAATGCGACAGGCAAGGTACATACCTTTGATGATGAACAGGAACGAAAGGCAGCCGGAAAGTAATATTCCTTTTGCATAAATAAAAAAAGCCGTTTTGATAACGGCTTTTTTTTATGGTTTTTGAAAAATTTTGCTTTGTTATGTTACCCGGTTGATTTTATTTTACTTAGATTTAATGACAAAAATTTTGGTCAATAGTTTTTTATGGGGAGGTGATCATCTCTGCTGCCGCTATCCGCAAAGCTCGTTCACTCTCTAAGGGCTGCCGCTTTCCATACCCCCCGCCGCTTGCTTTTATTTCATAAAACAAGAGTTATGCGCTGCAAGCGAAGAAATAAAAGTTATTTATCAACCACTTTTTTAACAGCGGGCTAAAAATATTAATCTTTTTTTATGACTGCATTGATATTTTCTTCATTTTCAAGGTAGATGAAATCATAATCTTTATATTTATTGCTTCTGTAGGGAATTAAATAACTGATTGCAACTTCTATAGCCTGATTTTTCGCCATATCATATTTAAAAAGAATTTCGTTTAAATATTTGTATTCTCTTCCGGTATCAGTCTTTGCCACTTCCTGCAAAATTTCCTGCAATTCTGTGCTTAAATGCTGACACCGTGTTTCAGCAAGTATGGCTGCTGTAAATAAATCTGTGTTAAAATCATCTGTTTTGGCAATATTATCTTGAATACAAAGACGGTAAGCCAATGCGGTATTTTCAAATTGTTCACGATAAGGGTCTGGAATACTTTGTAAAGATCCCGTTTCCTTTGCTGCGCAGCCAGTTAAAAGAAAAAGCAGGCAAAGGGAAAAGGAAAAAAATGTCCGCATACATAAAGTGGATTTTTGCATAAGAACCTCGGATAAACCTTATTCTTTGTTTTTATGATAAGAAAAAGCAAAAAAAGGTTTTTGGAAAAAGGGTATAAAAAAAGCCTCCTATGAGGCATAAACTGGTGGATGGTGAGAGGCTCGAACTCCCGACCCTCGGTGTGTAAAACCGATGCTCTACCAACTGAGCTAACCATCCGTTGTTTTGTTCTTATATAGAGAACATTTTTTATTGTCAAGGAAAATTTTAAGAAGAGCAGGAGAAAATTAAAATCAACACCTCAAATTGATACTCTTTTTCAAATTTTAACCCTATGGCTATAAACTTACCATTGTTCCTAAAACTGAAGTATGAGTCAACAAAGCCTGCAAGCAATTTTTAATAGGGTGTCAGGCTTTCTTGGGGTAACATGAGGAGTAAAAATATCATCTCTGTCATGAATAGTATTCATAACAGGCATTGAAATCATTTCTCCAAAAATAATGCGTTATGCTGAAAAGAGGTTTATGAACGAATAGCCTTTATGAGATTGCGTTATTAAAAGTATACTAAGCACCAAGTATAAAAAGATATTTATAATTATATCTGTCAGTTATAAAATAAACCTCATAAGAGAACAAAGCAAAAAATTAATTTAAATTCCATGAACACTCTTTGAATGCCAAACGGAATAGTCCTGTATAAAAAATCCCCGTTTACCGGCTGTTTGTTCAACCAATAAACGGGGTAATTGAAAACACGTTTTAGCGTTTATTCTGCTACTTTCTCTCACCGAATAGTCTGAGCAAATACAGGAAGAGGTTGATAAAATCAAGATAAAGGGTGATAGCGCCAAGAAGGGCACCGCGGCGCATGGCAACAGCATCATCTAACGGAGCAGTTTCGCCCATTTGTTTCAGTTTTTGGGTATCAAAGGCAGTCAGCCCGACAAAAACAATAACGCCAATAATGCTGATAACAAAGTCCATGGCAGAGCTTTTCATAAAAATATTGACAATCATGGCAAGGATAAGTCCCCAAAGTCCCATGATACAGAAAGATCCGATACCTGTGAGATCTTTTTTGGTTGTCATGCCGAAAAGGCTCATGCCTCCGAACATACCGGCAGTAATGATGAATGTTTTGGTAATGGAAGCCTCCGTATACACTAAGGCGAGAGGAGCCAGAAAAACACCGTTGAGGGCTGCATAGAGAAGGAAAAGAGATGTCGCAACAGCCGGGGATAGTTTATGCATGGCAAAGGAAAGATACATAACAATGCCGATAATGCCTGCAATGAGGAGAATTGGCGTATATCCTGAAAATGTTGCCATTAAAATCGTTTCATTATTCACAGTGAAAAAAGCACTCAAAGCGGTTACAAGGAGTGCTGCCGTCATCCAAAGGTAGACTTGCTGCATGAAAATCGCAACACCGGAACGACCGGTCGCCATGCTTTGGGTTTGATTATATTCCATTTTATTTCCTCCGTTTATTGGATAGGGTTAATATAAGCACGATTTGTAAATGAAGCAAGGTATTCTTGCACAAATTTTTTAGAGAAGTTTTTTTAGCCCGGCATCAATAGCTTTTGCCATGAGAGCATTGCCCCTTTCACTCGGGTGCACGCCGTCTTTTAAATCGCTGATAAACTCGTTATTGTGCAGGGCAGGGAAAATATTGAGGTAGGGCACATTGTGCTCCGTACAGATTTTTTCCTGAATACTGATAAGTTCCTGCAGGCGCGTATTTTGCTCTTCGTTTGCAACAGGACTTGGGCTTATGGCGATGATTTGCCCTTTTGCCTTTGCTTTTTGGAGAAGAGCAAGATAATTTTCCCTGCTTTCGCTCAGGCTGCAATAGGGGGTATCGGTAAATTTCATGGTATCCACAACCCCGCACATGAGAAAGAAAAAGGGAGTGCTTCCGGGCAAATTCCGAGCAGAAAATTCGTTGTCAAAGCGGGCAAGGATTTCTTTGGAAGAGTTTTTGCACGCACCCAGATTGTAAAATTTTGTTGGAGGAACAGGGAATTTTTCCTGTAATTTCTCGAGTAGTAATTGATAAAAACTGTTTTTAGGCAAAACATTAACGCCAAGAGTAATGGAGTCTCCAAAAAAATAGAAAATATGCATAGTTTTTTCCTTTATCTATAAAAAAAGCACTCACACGAGTGCTTTTTTCTTTATGCAAGTTTTTCACTTCGCTTATGCAAAAGTAAAACCGCAACAATTAATGTCAGCAAAGCACCGCCAAGGCTCAGCCAGATATTGGCATCTGTGAAGCCTGCAATAATATAACCCACAAGACTGCAGGACGCAACTATAATTGCATAGCCAAGCTGCGTGGAAACGTGCTGAACATGGTTGCAGCCTGCCCCTGCACTGGAAAGAATGGTGGTATCGGAAATAGGGGAGCAGTGGTCGCCAAAAACAGAACCCGCCAACGTTGCGGAAAGGCAGACAGTAATAATTTCTGGGTTGATAGCCTGTGCGACAGGAACAACAATAGGAATTAAAATACCGAACGTACCCCATGCGGTTCCGGTTGAAAAGCTCAAAAATCCTGCAACAATGAAAATAAAAGCAGGCAGGAAGCCGGCAGTAGCGCCGCCGTCTGCTTCAAATAAGGTTTTTACAAATTCCGGAGTTTGCAGGAGGTTACGGCAGACACCGCTGATTGTCCATGCAAGCACCAAAATCATATTGGCCGGAAGCATGGCTTTCATGCCTTCCACAGCACCGTCCATAAATGCATGCAGGGTCAAAAGACGGCGGGGAATGAAGAGGAAGAAGGCAACAGTCAAAGCGCCGAAACTGCCCCAAACAAGGGAAGGAGCCGCAGAGCAGTTCCCAAAAGCTGCGCCTAATGTATGGTATGCCGGATCATCGCCAAAGTATCCCCCGCTGTATAAAAGGGCGAGGGTGGCAAATATAATCAAGCTGATAATAGGAATAAGCATATCATAAATAGTACCGTTATTGGAAGCATTGAGCTGATGGGTTTGGCTGTCAGTATCGCCGATAATGCCTTCGGTGAGGGCTTGTTTTTCCGCCTTATACATAGGTCCGAAATCAAGGCTGAACATGCAGACAAGGAAAACCATGGTCAACGCTAAAATAGCATAAAAGTTATAGGGAATAGTTGAGACAAAGGCAGCAAAATCGCTGTCAAAAGCTCCTGTTGCCTTGAGGTTGCTGCCAACCGCAGCAGCCCAGCTTGAAATAGGTGCGATAATACAGATAGGAGCGGCGGTAGAGTCAATAATATACGCTAATTTTGCACGGGAAATTTTATAGGTATCCGTTACGGGACGCATTACAGTACCTACAGTCAGACAGTTGAAATAATCGTCAATAAAAATGGAAGCGCCTAAGCCTCCGGTTGAAAGCATGGCTGCTTTTCTGCTTTTAATGCGTTTTGTCGCCCAAACGCCGTAGGCTTTTGTTCCGCCGGCTAAAGAAATAACGTATACAAGAGCGCCAAGCAAACTACAGAAAAGAATGATATTGAAATCAACTTTGTCTGCCATTGTCTGAAAGGTAACATCAATGGTTTTAATGAGCACATGGTCAGCATTTATCCCAATGGAATAAATCAGTGTTCCGCTTAAAATACCAAGCAGAAGTGATGAAAAAACTTCCTTGGTAATAAGAGCAAGCACAATTGCTAAAACAGGTGGAACAATGGAAAGCCACCCAGCGTAATATGGATCCATAAAGCCTCTCCAAAAAGTAATCAGTATGCCAGAGAGAAACGGTTAAAATTTTCTGAGCATAAAGTGAATGGACTTTATATTAAATAGCTAATTTTGTACATAGTTTTTTTACAGAAATAAAAATTTTTTTGTAAGCTCCATAAAAGACTGAAAATATATTAAAAAACGTTGTAATAAATGAATTTAGTTAATTGTTTGACATAAATAGTCATTAAAATTAAATTCATTGGTTAATAAAGTTTTTGCTAGTAGAGAAAAAGCCACAAGTGTATTGGGAGCCGAATAATTCATATACATTGTTTTACTGTTTGCCCAGAGCGTACAATACGGATAAATGGTATCATTAATAAAATAACGGGAGAAATTTATCACTTCACTGGTGTTAAAAAGGGCAGATAAAATTTCCTGCGGAGTTTGGGTTGGTTCTTCATTTTCTGGAATTACCCGTTCGCCAAAATCCAGCATAACTGTATCATCTATATGAATATTTTTTGGATATTTTTTCTGTATTAAATCTGCCTGTTCTTTAACGGATTGTTTAATTTGTTCACTTGTAATGGCAATGTCGATCACAGTCGGCATATAGCGCTGGTATATGACAGCGATTAATAATAAGTCGTCATAATTGCAATCATTTATTTTGATTAATTTTAACATTGGATCCTGTAAAGGGCTTATGGAAAATTGATTACGCAGCATAGCAATAGCATTGGCTTTTCCAGAATGTGTCTTATTCCATGTATAATTATACAGTTCTGATCCAAGATTTTCTTTTGTAATCTTTTTTAAATAATCAAAGCTTTCTCTTATAAAATTATCCTGATAATTTCTTGAAATACCTGTAGAAGCTTCCATATCATTGACCTTTTTGTTTATAAAACTTGTTGGTGACATTTTCCATGTATTGCGCAAGCCTTCTCCGCCTAAACCATTAAATCTGAAGCTTGGCTTTAAATGGTAATGTTCAACAAAATAAAATTCTTTATGCAAACCTAACTGCATGAAAAATGTAAGGAGAAAAGCAAGTTCACTGCTCAGTTTATTTTGTAGAGTATCATCAATTTTATTATTTAATTGGAAATGATATTGTTTGGCAATATGACTGGCAATGATAAAATCTACTTTTTCACGGTCAGTTTGACCTGTGGAAGTACGAATATTTATTTTTGGTAACAAATTTAAATGATTAAATAATGTTAAAACAAGCCGTGTATCTCTTCCCCCTGATAATGATGTTTCAAAATAGATGTTATTTTTAGAAAGAGATTGAATAAAACTGCAATATTTCGAAAACCATTTATCTAAAATTTCAAAACATTCTTGGGAATCGATATTGAAAATATGCTGCTGCAGTTTATCCCTAACAAAATCCACGGAATTAGCTTCTGTGTCAATAATGATTTTCATGTCTTTATCTATTTGTTTTATTTCATAAATCGGTGTTTTTGTTATGGATAATGTGGTGAGGGGCTGGGTCATAAAATATTTTATATTATCCATGTTTATTGTAAGCTTTTTATTCTTATTTAAATAAAGGACAAGATAATAGAATGAATTGGAAATGGCAAAATAAGCATCTTTTTGATAGATGAATAAACCATAACTTCCTATTGCGTCTTGTTCTATAATCAGCTTTTCATCTTCTTTGATAATATTAATGTATGTGCCGTATTCTTTTTTTTCAATATGTTTATTATAATTATTTTTAAAAGCTATCAGTTTGTTATCTAATAATACAAAACCATAGAGTTTGCTTTTAATAGTTTTGCAGTTATCGGAATCAATAACAAAGAAATTATCATCAATGAAATCCTGATATTTTTTATTATAATACATATTAATCTCCCTAAAAATAGTTATTTTTAGGCTAGCTTAATATATATATATATAAGTCAATAAAGCCGGGGAGGCTCTGCTTTTATAAAGGCGGCTCGGCGGGCATATTTTTTGGCATGGTATTTGCTCTATGACAGGCAAAGGAGTTTGCTATGCAATTTATGCCTACAACATTCGATACGGTAAATAACGATGTCATGTTTACTGATTTTATTCCTCAAGATAGCTCAATGTCTAATTTTTCTAATGAGTTGGATACTGCTATGGCAGAAGCTCAAAATGGAAAAAGAAAGTCCGCAAGCACAAAGGATAACGAAACTGTACGTGAAACGGATGAGGAAAAAAATTCTCCTTACACTGAGCGTGCGGAAATTTATTCCTTTTTTGCCCCGCAGGAACCTCGTTTTAATTTGGAAGAATTGTCAAAGCTGGCAACGGCATTCCAAAATGATGATATTTGCATAGAGGCTCAAAATGCGTTGTCAGGCCTTATGAATATGCCAACCGGTCCAACCTTGAAGGATTTGCTTGCAACCCTTACTTCCAGTATCAAGGGCGGCAATACTGCATTGGATACCAATGAAATAAGCTATTTACAAAATTTATCAGGCAGAGCAAATCCAAGTCAGCCGACAGTTTTGTATGACAGTATTCGCTATAAGGACGCGCTCTCCGGCATGAGTGCATTTGTTTCTGCTATCAAGCAAAACCCCACAACGCTTTCCAAGGAAGAATTATCCGCCCTTTGCAAGTCTTTTAATCTTTCTGAAGATATGGAAAGAGGCATGCAAAAAACTCTTGCCCAGTTTGATAAGACTACTCCTTTGACAAACAAGCAAGTGGACGCAATTTTTGATGAAGCAAAGACATTCCTGACAAGCAAGAATGACGAATTTACCAAGATGAAGAAGAGCTTGGAACAAAATTTAAAGCCTTTGTACGAATCAGCCCAAAAGCGCGAAGCGGCTGACCGCCGTTTGCTTATGCAGGAAAATAAGGACGTTTTGTATTCCAAGACTGTGATTGAAGATACCGTTATTACCAAGGTACTGGGCGAAGATTTAAACCGCAATACAGTCAACGGCAAGAAGCTCGAAGAAAAGGAAGGACAAAACAAGTCCGCCAAGGCTCAGGCTTCTGCAAACGAAACAAAGACTGTCTATCACAAGACAACACAAAATATCGAAACAGAACAAAATATCGCTGCAAAGCAAGAAAATTCCTTGTCTAATCAAGAAGTTCTCACCCAAACCAGACAAGAGGCAGAAGGAAGGCAGGAAAGTACGCTTATTGCCAATATGGTGCGTGATGAACGCAGCGCTGAAGCAAAGGCTGAAGACAAGTTCTTTGCCGATAAGGAAGAAGTGAAGGAGCAGGCAAAGGAACAAATGGAACGCTTTGGTCTTGATAAGCAAACGAATACCGAAGACCGTAAAAATGATTTCTCCCATGATTCCCATGCCGATACAAGAAATAAAGAACAGGAAGCAAGCATTGCCGGAACATTAGGCGTACAAGCCGGCACAAGCTTTGAAGCAGGACAGGCAAATTTTGCCGAAACCGTAACAAATCTTCGTTCTCAAGTCCAAGATACCGTGCTGACCATGATGAAGAACGGCGCTAAGCGTTTGGAAGTTTCTTTAAATCCTGTGGAACTTGGACAAATGGCAGTTGTGCTGACCGTGAAGAACGGGGAAGTAAATGCCGTTATCCAAGCTGACAAGGCAGAAAGTGCTTCTCTTATCAATCAGCAGCTTGATGTTATCCGTGCAGAGCTGGAACACCAAGGCTTAAAGGTCGAAAATATTGATGTTGAAGTTGGTCTTTCTGATTATTCCGATACGCAGACAGGACTGAACTGGGAAAGCATGCAGCAGCATAACAATGAACAAACCTTTAGAGAAAATCTCCAAAATCTCAATTATTTACGTGCACTCGCCAGAAAGGGCTCTTCCTCAAATATGAATGAAGATAATTCTTTGGCACATAATATGCATAATCTGGGTAATATAATGACCGGAAAGGAAAATACTTCCTTGCAAGGTCTGCACATTATTACCTAGAGAGTGAATATTATGAGTAATATAAGCGGAAATACAGCATTAGACAGTGCATATGCCAACTCAGGTTCATCTACCATGAAGACAAGCGGCGGTTCCGAACTGGATAAGGAAGCTTTCTTGATGCTGCTGGTAACGCAGTTCCAATATCAAGATCCACTTAACCCGATGGAAGATAAGGAATTTATTGCTCAATTGGCACAATTCTCCGCATTGGAACAATCCATGCAGACCAATGAAAGCATCACTAGCCTGACTAATGAAGTGGCAAGACAAACTTCTATCAGTATTACCAATTATATCGGCAAGGAAGTTTCTGCCCGCGGTTATGGTATCAGTAAGTCCGGTTCTGATGTTTCCGTTATCCAGTTTGCAGGCGCAGAAGAAATGGCGTCCTGCTCCATCAATATCTTAGACGCATCCGGAAATATTATCCGTACAGTAAATTTAGGTTCACAGTCCTCCGGTATCCATGACTTTGTATGGGACGGCAAGAAGACGGACGGCTCAGAAGCTCCTGACGGTACGTATACAGTTGCCCTTTCCGGCAAGAACAGCGCAGGGGATATGGTTTATATTGATACTTCCGTTTCCGGTCGTGTTGTGGGTACAAGTTCTTATAACGGTGAATATTACCTTAGCCTTTCCGGCGGAAGAACAGTACTTCTCAGCAATGTCCGCGAAGTCGTTGAAGCCCAAACCACAAGCTCTGCAACCCAAGGCAAGGAAATTGTCGGTACGAACGGTGATGATTATCTTGCCGGTGAAGAAAATGCGGCAGATACAATTTCTGCCGGGGCTGGTGATGATATTATTGTTTATGACCCTGTCGATACCCTTGTTGACGGCGGCGAAGGCTTTGATTTCCTGATTGCCAGCGGTGAGCTGCAAAACAATTATAAGAATATAGAAGCCGTTATCCGCGGTGCTGATGCAAGCGGAATGCAAAGCCTGACTGCTCTTTCAAAGGTTGGCGTGAATATTACTGATGGCAAGCTCGATATGACCTCTTCCGCATGGCAAAATAACTGGAGAGATGCGGGCAATAACCAATGGACATACACAGGCGGCAAGAAGCTGACCATTGAAGTTTTAGATATATCCAAGGTTATTACAGGTTCCGATGATAATACGGCAGAAGATGACGCGGCAAATTTTTCCGGCCGAAGGACGCTTTCTGAAAATAATATCCAACAAAATAGTTTTGAAAATCAATCATTTGTACAAGAATTGGCAAGTGGCATGAAAAATGCAGCTACTAGTACCGTAAGCACATTGAAGGAAAAAGCTTCCAGTGCTTTAAGTAACTATGTAGAAGGTCTGCTTCATTAATAACAATATCTATCTGAGGGGATAGAGAAAACATATTGCAAGGTAAGGAGAATTTTTATGAGCGTAACTTCAACATTATGGACAGGTGTTTCAGGACTTTTGGCACACGGTGAAAAGATGAATGTTGTCGGTAACAACATTGCTAACGTAAATACGGTTGGTTTCAAAAGCCAGCGTATGGACTTCGCAGACTTCGTTTATCAAGATGCGCATAGTTTGGCAGGTCAAACCCAAATCGGACGAGGCGTAAAGATTGGCACCATTATCGGTAACTTTAGCCAAGGTCCTTTTGAAACTACAACAAATGCAACCGACATCGCCATTGAAGGCAAAGGCTTCTTCCAAGTGCAGGCTGTTGGTACTGACGAAACATATTATACTAGAGCCGGTAACTTTACTTTTGATAAGGAAGGTTATTTGAAAGACCCTAACGGTTTTTGTCTGCAAGGCTGGAGAATTGACAACTCCGGCGGCGTAATGCAGGCGACCGGCGGTAATGCCCAAATGGTTAATGCTTCAAAAGGTTCTACTTCCCCGATTAAAGGTTCAGGCGTTCCTACCGATATTCAGCTCGATACCTTTACTGTTTTTCCTCAACAAACTACGAAGATGGATTTCAAGGTTCAGCTTCCTAAATCCGGCGGTGATAACGCTGTCAATACGGAAAACCCTTTTGCCGCTCTCTTTAAGCAATGGAACGGCAATGATGTGGAAAGAGCCAACAACGTTCCCGCTATCGCCCAAACTTCCTATGCGGAACAAACTTCCATGCAAATTTTTGATGAAGCGGGTGTAAAACATACTGTTACCGTATATTTTGATAAGGTTTCAAGCACCGATTACGAAGGCGGCGCTTCCGGTGAGGAAATTTGGGAATATATTGTAACCATGGACCCGGCTGAAGATAAAAGGCAATTCTTTGATAGGGCAACCGGCGAATTGAAGAATGTGAACGCGACCGCTGCCGGCGGCATGCTCATGGCAGGTACGCTCACCTTCAACTCCGCAGGCGCCATTGTGAACCAATCCGCTTATACATGGGGCGGAACGCAAACTCCCGAAAAGAACCCCGGTTCTTTTGAATCAATAGCCGACCCAGCCGGCGGACTGAATAATTTGGATGTTATCAGCCTTGATCCGACAGACATGAATAACTGGGAACCCGCTCCTGTTTCAAGCAACGGTTATCCGATTGTTGTTCCGAACTTCAGCGGCATTTTGGACGCGCAAACTTCCGGAACCCAAAACGGCGCCAAATACAATACGGAAATCAACTTCGGTCTTCGCGCAAGCAACCTTTCCCAGCCTTGGTCTTCCCAAGGCAGTCTCGCCGACCTCAACGTTGATGCATATGTCTTCAACAACGCCTATAAAGCCAACGACCCTTCAACCGGTTCAGAATTCATTCTCCTGAATCCAACGTATGATGCTTCACTGGACGACAAATGGAATATCAATACCGGTCGTTATGATGTCAGCGGGCTGAGTTTGTGGGGAGCTGTTCCGACAGATACCAATACACTGTTAGCGAATATGCAGGCTGATGTCACGGCGGCTATTCAATACAAGGCAGGCGGAGCGGTTACTGTTGCCGATATCTGGAGAAGTCTTGAATTGTATAATGTTGAAACTGTGAAGGTTAAAGCAGGCAATTATGTGGACAACGCCGGGGCGCAGGGAACACAGGATATCACTATCAATTTGAGAAACGGAACAGCAACTTTTGCTGACGGAACGGTAGCAACTATTGGTGCGGATATTGATATTACCGATGCGGGCACTTTGGCTGCATTGTCAAATGCAATCACAACCGCCGTGCAAAAAGCTTCTCCGAAGAATTTATATATGTATTCAGCAGCTGATCCTGCCAATGCCAATCTTTTAGCTGACTTTACGGAACCTGCTGTTATTGAAGCTTATGCTTCCACAAATCTTGACGGTGCGTTCTCAAGCTCCAACGCCCAAAACGGTTACGGTTTCGGTGACCTCACAAGCTGGGAAGTCGACTCTGACGGTATCTTGAACGGTATTTACTCAAACGGCGTGACCCTTCCCCTTTGGCAAATCACCATGTATGACTTCGTGAATACGCAAGGTTTGCGCCGTGAAGGCAACAACCTTTATTCTGAAACAAGAGCTTCCGGCTATCCGAAAATGGGTGCGGCAGGCAACAGCGGTTTAGGAAACATCGCAAGTTATACTTTGGAACAATCCAACGTCGACCTTGCAACGGAATTTGTTTACATGATTTCAACCCAGCGCGGTTACCAATCAAACAGTAAAATGGTCACAACAGTTGACACCATGCTTGAAACGGTTATCAACATGAAGAGATAATATGTAAGTTGCCTGTCCGTTTGATGCGGTTAATCCGTATCAGGCTGGCAAGGCAAAGAAAAAATTCCCAACTCGCTTATTTTTCTTCCCTTGAAATTGCTATCAAAAAAAAGATAATGCTTTCATATCGGCGGGATATTCTCCGCCCGCTGATAGATAGAAATATTCTGAAGCGATTATGCTTCTTCCTTGCATACTACATGCGTTTTCCCTCAACTCGCTCTTTGCCCCCTTTCCCTCAAGGGGGCTTTTTTACTTGCTGTTAGCATGGCGAAGCCATAAAAGCTTACAGCAAGTTAAAAAGTTCTCGTCCTGAAAAAATCAAGCCCGCAAGGGACAACTTGATTTTTTGAGGGCTTTTTTTAACATTCTGTTAGATAAGTCAATGAGTTAAAATCTTACAGAATGTTAAAGGTTCTCGTACCCGGCTTAGGCTGCAAAATGAAACTTTAGCAGCCTAGAGCAATTCCTGTTAACATCAAGAATATTAATTCCCTGTTATGGACAACGTCCATAACAGGGCTTTGAGGGGGATTGGGGGAGCGGCAGCTGTTAGCGAGTGAACGAGCTCTACGGATAGCGACAGCAGCGATAATCATTTCCCCAAAGAAAATAAAAATTACGAATATTATGCGGAAACGCTCTAAAGAATAACATCTTAAAATTTATTGGAAATGCACTCATGAGAGCAAAATAAAATGATATGCAGGGATATAAGTACTTTTGAAGTTTTGCCAAAATTGCAGCAGAAATTTTGTATTGAAGGCTTTGAAACGTTCTTTCATGCGTAAAAGAGATCTCTGCAAATAAAAAAGCCTGACTATTGTCAGGCTTTTTTATATCGTGTGTGGTTAACGCATTACTTCTTATTGAGCTCTGCTTCCTGCGGGAAGAGCGGGCAGTAGCGGTAAGTGATGGCTACGGTAATGATAGAATAGCCCACTACCAAGGCAAAAGCTCCCCATTCTGCCCAGTTAGCCCAGTACCATTGCCATTGTTCAAAAGGCATAACAGGAATGCCAAGGGCCTGCACTGTCATTACAAAGCGGTTTATCACAATGCTGAAGCAGGTGACTAAGCAGCCAAAGTAGAAAATTGCAGGGATTTTCCTAAGCGCCGGCAGAGCCATGCAGACAATACCGATGACAAGGGCAATATGTTCTGCATAGAACCAGAAAGAACTATAAACAAAGCCGGTAAACATTTGGTCAAAGGTCAGCCCGCTGCGGGGAAGAATGTCATTTACCCATGCGTAGGAATCAAGGAACTTGCCTATTGTATAGACAATAAGCATGGTTCCGCCGATTTTGCCCATGAGCTGTTTTACTTTCCATGAAACAAGTTTTTTACCGGTAATTTTTTCAACTAGGGCAACCATGAGCAGGGAGAACATCGGTCCGGCACTCACAGCAGAAAGCAGATAGAGGAAGAATGTCCACGGCCAAATAAAGAACCCGTCGCGGTAAATATAAGGGCGTCCGAAAAGAACACCGTACATACCGCCTAAACTGCCTTGGTGGAAGGTGGAAAGAAATGCTCCGATACCGGCAAAAAGCGGCATATAGACGTGGAAGTTATGGGCAACATGCCGGATAAATTTATTTTTTTCAAACAGGCGCTGTTCAAGAATAAGAGGTACATATTCAATAATAAGCACAATGCAGTAACAGGTGATACAGAAAATAACTTCTGTCAGCATGGAATGGACGTTAGGGTACCAATAGCCAAACCAAGCACGGATTGGCTGCCCGATATCAAGTACCAAAATAAGCATGGCGCCTGTATAGCAGAGGAAACCAATCACTGCGGTGAAGCTGACGATATTTTTGAGCTCGTCAATATTCAAAATATAACGGAGGAGCCCCGTAAAGAAAGCTCCCGCACCAAGCGCAATAACCGCAAGGTCTAAGGTAATCCACAAACCAAAACCGAATTTATCGTTAAGTCCTGTTGTTCCAAGACCCTGTGATAAAACAACAAATGCTGCAAATACTCCCCAGAGAAGCAGTACTGTAGGAATAAGCATAAAGAGGGAGAATTTCGTAAAGGAGCAACGTTCACACCCTTTTGGGAAAAGGGCATTATCAATTGGTTTACTGTAATCCATAATTTATTCCTTTTCCTTAGTGAGATTTATTAAAAATAACATCTTTTGGTTTTCCTGTTTCTTCATGTTCAAGGTAGTTATCCCCTAAACGGCGTACCCATTCACGTTTGCTCATGTAGTAAACTTGCGGCTCAGTGCCTAAGCGTTCGAGCAAGCGGAAAGCATAGGGGCTTTGTTTGAGCTCATAGACACGGTGTTCAGGATTGTTGAGATCACCAAAAACAATAGCACCATTGGGGCAAGCTTCAGTGCAGGCAGTTTGGTATGCTTCTTCAGGAAGCGCAAGAGGATCCTCGCCATTGGCAATGGCTTTGTCTTTTGCTTTCATCAGGCGGTGATGACAGAAACTGCACTTTTCAACCACACCGCGAGGGCGGGTGGAAACATCAGGGCTGAGAGCTTCTTTCAAATCTCCCGGCCAGTATGGGTCAAACCAATTGAAGTAGCGAGCATGGTAAGGGCAGCTTGCCATACAGTAGCGGCAGCCAATACAGCGCGGTGTTACCTGACTGACAATGCCGCCTTCTTCATTTTTATCCGTAGCAACAACAGGGCAAACAGAAACACAGGAAGGCTTGCCGCACTGCATGCAGGGGCGAGGCAGGAAAACCGTTTCATGTTCGGGAAAATCCTTCCCGTTGGAAAGACGGTAAACTTTGAGCCAATTGAGTGCCCGCAGCTTATTGCCGGCGTCTTCCTGCGGTGCAACGTTATTTTCAGCTTGGCAGGACATCATGCACGCACCGCAGCCTGTGCATTTATCAAGGTCAATTACCATGCCATAGCGAACAGTAAAATCTTTAAAGTCTGACATATATTACCCCTTTACCACAGAAACAGTATTTAGCCATACGGGAAGGTCTGAGTCTGCTTCCATATCTATTTGGGTGAGTGCTAAAATGTTATCCCCTTTGCCCACAGAAAATCTGTCGAATTCCGTGTGTCCAAGTCCTGCCATAACAGCAATAACATCGGGCATAATGCCTTCGTAGATTTGAACAAGAACAAGCATTGCTCCGTTTTTGGTCTGCAGCATTGCCTTTTGTCCATTGCCAAGTCCGAGTTTTTGTGCCGTTGCTTTATTTATTTGGGCAACACACAAGCCATCTTGGAGCTGATAATCGGTAATGGCGCGGTTGGCATAGGGAGGAATGCCTGTGCTTGGAGTACCTGCAGCAGCATTGGTGTAAGTATAAAGAGCAATGTCAGAAACAGGGGCTTTTGCCTGTTTGCTGTGAAGCGGCATAAAGTTCAGTGTTGGAACAGTAAAGTTGTAGAATGCTTCCTGATAGGTGTTACCGCTTTCAAGATATTCTTTGAAATTAACATGGAGGGCTTGAGCACGTTTTTCAAGCAGGGAAGGAATGTCGGAAACACCCAGATTTTGACCCAGTTCATCAGCAAGGGCAAGGATAAGCTCCCCTAAAGGACGTGCCTGATAGTGGGGTTCTGCAACGGGTTTAGCCAGTGTCCAGTTGATATTGCCTGAGCCATAGGGGGTGTAGACATCGTCAAAGCGTTCCAGACCGTGGGCAATGGGAAGGACAAGGTCACATTCCTTGCAGGTTTCATTAAAGTGGCTTGCAAAACAAATTTTATAGTCGATTTTTGCCAGACATTCCTTGACTTCCGCATCCTTTGAAAGTGCATACACGGGGTTTGCATCATTAATAAAGAGAAGCTTTGGAGCTTCTTTTGCCCCGGAGGCAACCTGCATGCTGAAGGAAACAAAATTGCGTGTAAAAATGTCAGTAAGGCTTTGTGCAGAAGGAAGAAGCGGATCATCCATAGGCAAGCTGACAAGACCGCCGTCCTGGTTAATACGTCCAAGGACAGCATTGACAGCAATAGCAAGCATGTGTACGCCCGTGCCCTGACTTTGCCCTTCCGTTGTGCCTGCAAAAACAAGAGGACGGTTTGCGTTTTTGAGCGCAGAAACAAGTTTTTGCATACTTTCCATGCTTGTTCCGCAAACTTTATTTGCTTCTTCAAGGCTGTAACGACCGGTTAATGAAGTGAGGCTTTCGTCTGCAAGTGCGGCACTTTTTACCAGTTCTGCAAGAATAGCGCCGAGGAAAATTTCTTCTGTGCCTGTTTTTACGGGGAGCCATAAATCAGACACGACAGCGGTATTATTTTGCATTGCGCCTGCATAATAAATTGCCTGACTTGCGTCTTCCGCATTTTGGTGTGTTTCATTGAAAACTGCACGGTTATGCGCAACAGGTCCCCAGCTGTCCAAAAAGTTTGCGCCAACAGCCAGAATGCAGTCACTGTTTGCGATATCATAGCCAATACGACCGCTGCCGCCCAGTGCATGCCATGCAAGAGTTGCAGCCTGTTCATCGCTGGGCATGAAGAAGAAATCTTTTGAGCCGTTTTCAGCCAAAAAAGCAGAATAGACATCGTTCAAAGAAGATGAACTGTCGGCACTCAAAAATGCCATGCTGCCCTTTGCTTCGCCGGTTTTTTCCTTGAGGATATTTTCTGCCTCTTCCCATGATATATAGGCATATCCGCCGTCAAATCCGCGTTTTAATGGACGTTTGATACGGGATTCGGAATATAAAAGCTGTACTTCCGATGCAGCAAGAGGAGTAAGTCCGCCTTTTGAATAGGCATTTTCTTTATTTCCATTTGTCCGAACAACCCGTCCGTCAACTGTGCGGACTTTGAGCGGTGTTCCGTCAAGTTTTGATACTGTAGCAATTGAAAGGTCTTCACCTTTTTGCAAGCGAGGAATCCAACCCCAGTTTTGCGTCCAATACGCAAGATCATAAAGGGTAGTCCAAATCGCAGGAGAGGCAACAAGACCTACTGTACCACCAAGAGCAAATTTTAAAAATCCACGTCTTTGCATGTTCGATCCCCTTTCCCTTATTTATGGCAGACAAAACAAGCAGTGCTTGCATTGGTTGTGCCATAGTGTCCCGGATTTGCGTGACAGGCTTCACATTCAGGCATTTTCATGGTGTTGACAGAATATGTTGAAATTTTATTTTCTTTGTAAACCGGAGGTTTTGTTGTAGAAGCAACATCAATATGGCAAAGGCTGCAGAATTGCTGTGGTGTTTCAAATTCTGTATGGCAATTTGCACAGCGTTCCATTGAGTGCACTGCATGGCTGAAGAAAACATTGTCCGGCTGTTTTTGATACACAAGCCATTCATCACGAATTTCTCTTCCTTTGGCAACGTATTCTTTAATGAAACGGTGTTCTTCAGGATTTTCCGTTACGGCTTCTTCGTGACAGGCAGCACAGGCAGCAGTATCGGGCAAACCGTGATAGGTGCCGTCTTCGCGCAGGAAGTGACAGTCCTCACAAGCCATACCTGCATTTTCAATATGTGCTACGTGGTTGAATTCAACAGGTTGTTTTTTTTCTTCGAGCTTAATTGCAGGAATTACAGACCAACCAATTACAAGGGCTAAAACAAGACCAACAAGAAAAGGTCCAAAGCCGCACCCACAACGGCATTTTGTGGGTTTTACTTCTTTACTTTTATCCTCCATCGGCATCCTCATCTTCTTGAAATGTATCCTAGAGCCATGCAAAGGCATGACAAAATTTTAAAATACAATATAGTATTTTTCAAAATATAGCAATAGGCAACAGGGGGAAATCTTTTTTTTTATTAAGGAGATAACGGATTGATATGCATAGGTTAAAATTTTTCCTAAGGGAATAATTTTAAAGAAAAAAATGAGAAAAGTTGAATGCAGTCGGCAAATGGAAATGGCAGGGAAAAGGAGAACCGGATTTTTTTGCTTGACAAAGCAGATATTTTGACATAAAAGTTTTTTCTACTGTTTGGAAAGGTGTCCGAGTCGGCCGAAGGAGCTCGCCTGCTAAGTGAGTATACGGGCTTAAACCTGTATCCAGGGTTCAAATCCCTGCCTTTCCGCCATTTTTTAGTAAGATATTGATTTTATTGTCAGTATTTTCAGAATTAGCCTTGATTATTTCGGTGGTACATTTCACTGATACAATCAAGGCTTTTTTTATGTCCAAAATTTGTTTAGACAAATCCGCGAGCAGGAATTTAAACTCCGGATACGGTTCCTATCTGCTCCTTAGAAATGGTGTGTATTACGTTCGTATACCTGTACCTAAGCACTTGCATTCATTACTTAATAGAAAGGAATTGCGTAAATCGCTTGGCACAGGACGGCTGAAAGAAGCCCGTCCCCTTGCCTTGCGGTATGCTGTGCTCTGCCGTGAATATTTTGTGCTTGCCGAAAAAGTTCTTGCGGGCATGGTACGAATGGATACGGAAACTTTACTGCAATTTACTGATTTTACAGAGAAAAGTTCTGGTACAATTGGTACATTTATGTTCTTGTCACAGGAAGATGATTTTTGGAATGATCTGTTTTTAGGCTATTTTTCAGGAAAAAATGAGGACAGAACCGCAAAAGCGGTTCTGCCTCAGGCTGTTTATTCTCCTGTAGTTGTCAATCAAAATGTACCGGCAAAAAATGTACAGAAGAGAAGATTTATTGTTAATGAAAGTCAAGAAGTTCAATATGCTGCAAGCAGAATTGTTGTTGAGAAGAACAAAAAGCAAGCTGAATTGGAAAAAGAAATTGTACCACATCTTTCCAAAGCGGTTGATGCTTTTATAAAAGCTAAAAGTTTGGTATGGACTCCTGGCAGTGCTAAAGAAATTCCTCCTCATGTAAAGCAGTTTACAGAAATTATTACAGAAATTGAAGGAAGAGATATTTCTGTTGCTGAACTTTCTCGCGGGCATATTCGTTCATATTTTAATGTATTGAAATATTTGCCCAGCCGAATAATACCTAAACTTCATGGAAATAAAAAATGGAAACAACTTGCTGAAATGGGTAAACAAGGAAAATTTGAAAGGCTTCTCAGTGCCAAGACTATGCATAATCGGCAAATAAATGTTCGCAGTTTTATTAATTGGTGTGAACTGGAATATAAAGGCGTAATTCAAGCTCGATATATTAATAGTGGTTTCCAAAAAACATTGGAGGATAAACAAGTTGTCAGGAATAAAAACAAGAGAGAGGGATTTTCTCAAGAGGAACTGGAAAAACTTTTTGGTGATATGACTCAATATATAGCAGAAACTGAGGGCTCTGATGCTCGCTTTTGGGTTCCGCTTATTGCCCTCTATTCAGGTATGCGTGTAGAAGAAATCTGTCAGCTTTATATTGCTGATATTGTGCAAATTGATAATATCTGGTGTTTTTCAGTTAATGAAAATACAGAGAATAAAGAACACTTTAAACATGTAAAAAGTTTGGCTGGTATCCGTTATAACTTCTTACCATGGATTCCCGTAGTTATTGCAGTCCTGGAAACTGTAAAAGAACATTGGGATGATTAGTATGAAAAAGAAAACGCAAACTATGCAAGGGGCTGAGGGCGTATCCTCAGTCCCATTGCTTTATGAAAGTGGTGAAAATGATAATACAAATTGTAGTACCTTTGATTCTCAAAATACTTCGTTAACCTTTTACCCTCAACCCTATAAGGAGAAATTTATGGGAAATTTAGCATCATTCCTGGCAGGAGTAATCTCAGGAGCAGTAGCCCTTGGCGTAACCGCCTGTTATATTGATAAACTTGATAAAAGCTCTTCATGTGAAGATGAGCAAGCAGATGATGAACAAAAATCCTCTTGCCTACAAGATGATAAATCTGCATCTTCAAGTGAGGTGACTACTAATGAACTAAGTTAAAAGTTACTATAAATAGTATAAATTATTCTAAGGGAGTTTATACTCCCTTAGTTGTAATTAATTGTTTTTCTTTATTTTTCTTTTGGCTTGTTTTTTATTATGAAATATTATTAATGTATGATAAGTATTTAAGAAATAGACAAAGAATATATGTATAACTTAAGAAAATAAATAGGAATTAATATGAGTACATCAAAAGTGTTGACTAATCGGGCAAATGAACGAGTTGTTGATGAATTGAAAGAATATATAGGAAAGGGTTCAAAGATTTCTTTTGTATCGGCGTATTTTACCATATATGCCTATTCTGCTTTGCAAAAAGAACTTTCTAAGATAGAAAAAATGCGTTTTATTTTAACGCAGCCAGTAAAGCAAAAAGAAGCAGTTTATAAAGAATTTGGATTAATTCGTAAGTTACCTTCTTTGTTTCAGGAAGGTATAAATAGTATTTCAGGTACGGAATATGAAATAAAATTAAAAAATGAAATGTTGCAGTCCACAATTGCAAAAGCGTGTGCAAAATGGGTGCAGGAAAAGTGTGAAGTTCGTGCCTTTTGTGAAAAAGATATAGCAACTGCCCGTTATATTTGTGTAGAAAATAAGGAAAAATCTTTAACTATTAACGGTACAGTTGACTTTTCAACTGATGGTCTAGGTATAGGTTCATCTAAACGTCATGACGTGAATGTTGCGTTGTATGATAAAGAGAATTTGTCGGATTTTTTAAAAAGTTTTGATGAATTATGGAATGATAATACAAAGGTTGAAGATGTAAAAGCTGAACTTTTATCTCAATTACAGGTACTTTATAAGGAAAATTCTCCTGAATTTATTTATTTTATTATGCTTTATAATATTTTTTATGCTTATTTGGATGAGCTTACAGATGAAAATATTGTAAAAACAAAAACAGGTTTTAAGGATACTAAAATATGGAATAAATTATACCCATTCCAACGTGATGCTGTAATGGGAATAATTGATAAAATTGAAAAATATAATGGATGTATACTTGCGGACAGCGTAGGTCTTGGTAAAACATTTACAGCACTTGCCGTGATTAAATATTATGAGCTTAGAAACGATAGAGTTCTTGTCTTAGCTCCAAAAAAACTCCGTGAAAATTGGACTATGTATACCCAGAATGATAATCGTAATCAGTTTGAATCTGATAGATTTAATTATACTGTTTTGAATCATACGGATTTAAGTCGGCAATCAGGTACTTCAGGGGAAGTAAACTTAGCCACATTGAACTGGAGTAATTATGATTTGGTTGTCATAGACGAATCGCATAATTTTAGGAATAATCCTCCTGTAAAAGGACGTAAAACTCGCTATGAACGTTTAATGAATGATATTATAAAATCAGGTGTCCAAACGAAAGTATTAATGCTTTCAGCAACTCCAGTTAATAATAGAATGAATGATATTAAGAATCAGATAGCGTTTATAACCGAAGGAAAAAATGATGCATTTTCTGATCTTGGCTTACCTAATATTGAAGGTGTACTTCGTAAAGCACAGCTTATTTTTAACAAATGGTCAAGTTTAAAGGATGATGAGCGGACAACAGAGCTTTTTATTCAGATGATGGATATGGATTATTTTAAATTATTGGATACAGTGACCATAGCACGATCTCGTAAGCATATAGAAAAATATTACAATATAAATGAAATAGGAAAATTTCCTAAGCGATTAAAACCTATAAATTGTAATCCTGAATTGGATAAAAAAGGTCATTTTCCTCCTATTGCAGAAGTCAATAAAGAAATAAAAAATTTAAATTTAGCGGTTTATTCTCCGCTACGTTATGTTTTGCCTGAGAAAAGAGGAAAATATGAACAGTTGTATGACATGGAAGTAAAGTCAGGTTCATCTGTTTTTCGTCAGTTAGACCGTGAAGCGAGCTTAGTAGGGCTTGTTCGAGTGGGACTTTTGAAGCGCATGGAGAGTTCTATACATTCATTTTCTTTGACTGTTGAAAATATTATTGAAAAAATAGAAACAACTTTGAAACTCATTGAAAAAAAACAAGGCAGTTTTCAAAATATTGATGTTAATGAACTTGATTTTGATGATGAAGATTTAGAAAGTCTTTCTTTTGGTAATAAAATTCAAGTTGCACTTGGTGATATGGATTTAATAAAATGGCAACAAGATTTGCAAGAAGATAGAGCAAAACTTACAAAAATTCAAAATGAAGCACAATCCATAACAGTTGATAACGATAAAAAGTTTTTAGCGTTACGAGATTTAGTATTAGATAAAATCCATCATCCTATTAATGGACAAAATAGAAAAATAATAATTTTTACAGCATTTGCTGATACTGCTCTTTATTTGTATGAAAATTTGCATAACGAATTAGAAAAACTAGGTATATATACGGCGTTAGTAACAGGTTCTGCTGATAATAAAACAACTCTTCCATTAACTGCACAGGATAAAAAGAAAATAAAAATACAAGATTTAAATACGTTATTAACGCTTTTTTCTCCTCTTTCAAAGGAACGTCATAAAGTTTATCCAGAATTTGAGAAAGAAATTGATATTCTTATTGCTACAGATTGTATATCTGAAGGTCAGAACTTGCAAGATTGTGATTATTTAGTAAATTATGATATTCACTGGAATCCTGTACGTATTATTCAACGGTTTGGCAGAATAGATCGTTTGGGGTCAAAAAATGCCAGTATTCAATTAGTTAATTTTTGGCCTATGGATGATTTGGATGGTTATATTGATTTACAGCGTCGAGTAAAAGGACGTATGGTGCTTTTAGATGTGTCTTCTACAGGAGAGGAAAACGTTATTGAAGAAACTAAGGAAATGAAAGACCTTGAATATCGTAAAAAGCAACTTGAACGTTTAAAGAATGAAGTTGTTGATTTGGAAGATATTTCAGGTGGAATTTCAATAACGGATTTAACTTTTAATGATTTTAAAATAGACTTACAAGAATATTTAAAGGAACATAAAAAAGAACTTACTGAAGCTCCTACTGGTTTATATGCTTTAGTTGATATTTCTGAACAGGAAGAAATGGAAGAAGGCATGCTTATTACTTTGCGTCAGGTACAAGGAGAAGAAAAAGGCAAAGAAAACAATGCACTCTTTCCTTTTTATATGTTTTACATAACGGACAGCGGAGAAATCCGTCTTAATTCCGTGCAGGCAAAACAGATTTTGGATTTTTCCAAAAAAATCTGCAAAGGAAACAGGGAAACGGCACAGGAAGCAATAAAGCTTTTCAATGAACAGACAAACGACGGGCAGGATATGGCTAAATATTCCGCACTGCTCAATCAGGTGATTGATTCTGTTTTGGGCAGAAAAAGTCTGTCAGGTAAAGCAAGTATTTTTAATCGCGGAGGCACAAGTTTACATTCTGTTCAGGAAAGGGCTGAGGATTTTGAGCTTGTTAGTTTTCTTATTTTGAAAAAGTGTAAATAAGAAAATATAAGGAGAAAAACGTGCTTTTTTATTCGCAAATAGGAATTTGGAAGCGAACAGAACTTTATCAGTTTTTACCAAAGAAAATGTTTTTTGAAAAATCTTCTTTGTCCTCAAAGGAAAAAGATTTTCTGTCTTCAGCTATACAAAAAATTATGGTTAAATATTGTCTAAAACCAGATTTAATAAATATTCCTAAGTTTCAGGATGAAGCCTATTGTTATGAAGAAATTTTAGTAATTGAAGTTCAAGTGGCTGAAGACATTTTGGAGCAAAAATATAAGCAAATAGCCTCATTTATTATGTCACCAGTGCCTTATCCCATGATTTTGCTTTTGTGCAGACAAAATGCATATCAGGTATGGCTCGCACACCAGCAGTTAAATACGGTTGACAAGAACAAAAACATTATAGAAAATTACATACATTCCCATTGGTTTGAAAATAATGCGGAACTTCCAAACAATATGCGTTTGGAAAACTGCAGGCAAAAAAATCTTTTTGTCTTGTACGATGATTTGATTAATGCCGTTATTGTCAACAATGCCAGACAAAAAACAGGCATACAGGGAGAACTTTCGCCCGAAAAGGCAAAACAGCTCCTACAGGAAACCGAGTTTTTGGAAGAACAAATCCAAAAGCTCAAAGCACAGCTGAAAAAGGAAAAGCAGTTTAATCATAAAGTTGCATTGAATATGCAGATAAAAGAATTGGAAAAGAAAAAGAAAAGGATAAAATGATGCGTAAGCTATTGTTAAATCTTTTTTTTGCTATGAACTCATGTAGTTGGATTTTTTTTGTTTTTTATGCGAAAACTTATCCTTTTTCATGGAGGGAGTTATTTTATTTGTTAGGAATTGGAGTAAGTATTGTTGGAACTGGATTTATATTATCATTATTTTTTAAGCAAAAAACAATTGAAAATCTAAAATCATCTAAACGTGTTGAAATTAATAATGATGTTTTTTTGCCTATCTATTTAGGATATTTTTTTGCAGCATTAAGTATATCTTGTCTACATACATTAGTTATTATTTATGTTCTGTTAGTTTGTTTTAGTTGTTTATCAAAAACAAATTATTATAATCCTACATTATTTTTGTTAGGATATAATTATTTTGTTGTAACGACAAATAATAATGCTACGATTTATATTCTTTCGAAAAAAGAAATAAAAATTAATGAAAAATGTACTTTTAATGAATTATCTCGTGTAAGTGATTACTTTTTTATAGATATAGAAAAAAGAAAAAAATAAGGAGATTTTTATGGGTAATTTAATAGCCTTTATCAAAAATCGAAACGTTGAAGATTATAAAATTCTACCAATATCTGAAAATATTTTTTCTGATATAGAAATAATGAGTGAAATTGCTTATTCTCCTGAATATTCTTTGGAAGAAGGTGAATGGTTTAAGATTGAAAATTTTTCAGGGTCTGATTATTATCCTGATTATTTTAATATTATAGCTTCAACAACTGATTTACTTTCTGCAGCTGTTGCCGATTTTTCAAAAATAAAATTTTTAATTTATGTTACTGAAGAATGTTTTTACTTTCAAAAGGTATTTAAATCAAATTTTATTAGAACCAGAGGGTTTCGTTTTTGGGAAGAAAATTATAGTTATATAGAAAAATCAGATATGTTTGTTATAAGAGAATTACCTAATGCAATTTATTATAGAGAGCAAAATAAACTTGTTTTTACTCAATTAGAAACTTTAGAAGTTATGTTTAAAGGAATAAGTGGATTATACAGAGAAGCAACTGACCAAGATATACAAGAATTTTTATCTAATTCATTTATTATGTTAAATGATTTTAGTTATGAGTCTGTAAACAAACTAAATAGACATAGAATTGCAATGGTACATGATAGATTATCAACTTTTTCTGAAGAACAAAAAAATTCCCTTATTGAATATACAAAAAGTTATTGTAATGAGCTTGTACAGGATAATAAATTTGTTATATCAACAGATAATGATTTAAAATTATTGCTTTATGGTATATTAGAACGTTATTATACTTCACCTGTGTCATGTGAAAAACGTATTGCAAATTCTATAATAAAGATTGAAAATTAAGGAGAGCCGCAATGACTAAGCTTACAGGGGCGACAATGGATATAGCAAAGGAAAATATTGAGCAGCTGAAAAGGATTTTTCCTGATGTGTTTACAGAGGGGAAAGTGGATTATGACAAGCTCCGTCAGGTTCTTGGTGAATATGTGGAGGAGAGTACGGAAAACTATTCCTTCACGTGGAACGGTAAGGGACAGGCTTTGAAACTTGCCCAGACGCCCACGGCAGGCACACTCCGCCCCTGCAAGGAAGACAGCAAAAATTGGGACAGCACGAAAAATCTGTATATTGAGGGCGACAATTTAGAAGTTCTGAAACTTTTGCAGAAAAGTTATTTCGGAAAAGTAAAAATGATTTATATTGACCCGCCGTACAATACGGGCAAGGATTTTGTGTATAAAGACGATTTTCGTGACAGCATACAGAATTATAAAGAAATCACGGGACAGGTGGACGGTGAAGGAAAAAGAGTTTCCACAAATGCCGAAACAAGCGGTCGTTACCATACCGACTGGCTGAATATGATGTATCCCCGCCTGCGTCTTGCCCGTAACCTCCTGACAGAAGACGGCGTTATTTTTATTTCCATAGATGACAATGAAGTGACAAATTTAAGAAAGATTTGTGACGAAATTTTTGGGGAGGATAATTTTGTTGCACAAATTATTTTAGAAAATGATCCAAGAGCGAGACCGTATGGTGCTATAGCAACAACTCATGAATATATAGTTATTTATTTTAAAAATGCAGAAAATGAATTATATCAGTTAGTAGATAACAATAAAAAATTTGATTATCAGGATGAAAATGGTGGATTTGATTTATATGAATTAAGAAATCGTAATATAGCATTTAATGTTAATAATAGACCAAATTTATTTTATCCATTTTATTTAAATCCTTCTAATCACGATGAAAATGGACTGTATCAAATAGATTTAGAATATCATTCTGATTGGATAGAAGTTTTTCCTGTAAAGTCAAATAATGTTCAAACGGTTTGGCGTTGGGGAAAAGAAAAAGCAAAAGCTAATTTGAATAGCATATTGTTTGGGAAAAAGAATAGTTCTAATGGGTTTCAAATAGTGAAAAAATATCGAGAGAAGACTTATTCTATTCATACAGTGTTAAATGAGAAAATTTATTATACCGATAGAGGAACATTAGAACTTAAATCAATTTTTTCTAATAAACTATTTGATTTTCCTAAGACTATTAATTTGTTAAATTTGTTATTAAAGTTATCGTCAAAATCAAACGACATTATCCTTGACTTCTTCTCCGGTTCTGCGACCACTGCTCATGCTGTTATGCAATTAAATGCGGAAGACGGCGGAAAGCGTCAATATATCATGGTTCAGCTTCCAGAATTAACGGAGGAAAGTTCAGAAACCTACAAAGCAGGTTATAAAAATATCTGTGAAATCGGCAAGGAACGCATACGCCGTGCAGGGGAAAAGATTAAAGAAGAAAAAGGCATGCTTGCCGATGATTTGGACATCGGTTTTAAAGTGTTCAAACTGGATACGTCCAATATTTTACAGTGGCAGCCAAAGGAAGAAAAGCAAGATATCGAGGAGCTTAAACGGCAGTTAATGGCAATGGGACAGGTAATAACCACAGGCAGGACTGACCTTGACGTTGTCTATGAAATCATGCTCAAAATGGGGCTTGATTTGACCTATCCTGTGGAAGAACTGACCTTTGCGGACAAAAAAGTCTATTCCGTGGGGGCAGGAGCTTTGCTGATATGCCTTGCCGACTCCGTTCCCCTTGAAATTGCGGAAGAAATGCTCAAATACAAAGACATTAATCCTGAACTGACCCGCATTGTGTTCAGCGACAAAAGCTTTAAAAACGACAGCACCAAAATTTCCGTAAAAGAACGCTTTACCCAAGCAGGCTTTAACCAAAACGCTTTTATGACCATCTAGCGAGGCTGAAATGGCTGAATGTAATAATTTTTCTAAACAGTTTCGTCGGTTGAGACTTCAGGGGTTTTCTATAGTAAGGCAAAAAAAAGTAGCAAAATTAAAATCTGATATAAGAAATACCATTGCAGAAAGAAAGTGTTTATTATGTGGAAAAGAAGTAAGCAGTTTATGTAATTCTCACTTTATTCCACGATTTACTTTGGAAAAAATAGATGAAAAAGGTATGCTTTTGCAAAGTTCGTCTGTTTTGGATTTACCAGAACAAGTAACAGAATTAAAAAAGGCTGTGGGAACTTCAAATGCAGGAACATTTATGTTAATATGCCGTGAATGTGATAAACAAGTTTTTGCAGATTATGAAAATCCTCAAAATTATGAAAAAGCATTAAGTCAGCAGATATTGTTACAGATAGCTTTAAAAAATTATTTAAAATATTTTTCAAAACGAAAATATGAAATTGAACTTGCCAAACGGGCAGTTGCAAAAACAAGTAATGATTATTTTAGAAAACAAGTAAAATTATATTCATTGGATATTCAAGAATATAGAAGAATGATTAATAATTTGTATGGTAAATTAAAAAAAAATGTAAAGGAGCCAGGCAGGGTGGCACAGGCCTTTGATCCTAGTCAGGAGGCAGTGACAGGCAGATCTGTC
>OFGH01000050.1_pt1 | contig 105534 bp, 93 predicted proteins | sample 1521721 | NCBI WGS metagenome assembly OFGH01 (sample SAMEA3504132, study PRJEB24116) | mouse gut metagenome | biome: mouse gut; feature: mouse-associated habitat; material: faeces | place: Denmark | collected 2011
ACATCAGAAAGTCCTGTATGACATTTTTTTTATGGAAAAGTTGTAAAGTGGTGTTTTATGAGTAAAAAGGCAAAAAAGATATATGTAGTGGGGCATAAAAACCCGGATACGGACTCTGTCTGTTCTGCGATTGCATATGCGGAGCTCAAGCGCAGGGTGACCGGGGACGAATACGTGGCAAGGCGGGCCGGACAGATCAATGAAGAGACGCATTACGTGCTGAAAAAATTCGGGGTGGACGTTCCGGGGCTTCTGCAAAATGTTAAGCTTCAGGTGAAGGATATGGATATCCACAAGATCGACGGCGTGGCTCCGAATGTGTCGATTAAAGAGGCGTGGGAAAAGATGAAGGAAAATCACGTTAAGACCCTGCCCGTCATCAAAGATGATGAGCTTGCCGGAGTGATCTCCACCGGAGACATCGCTACGTCATACATGGATATCTATGATAACAAAGAGCTTTCTTCAGCCAGGACGCAGTACCGCAACATTGTGGAGACGCTGGACGGGAAGATGATTACGGGAAACGAGCATGGGTATTTTGCCAAGGGGAAAGTTACGGTAGGAGCGTCTAACGATGAGCTTATGAGAGAGTTTATCGAAAAAGACGATCTTGTGATCTTAGGCAACAGGCCGGAGGCGCAGGCATGCGCTATCAATATCGACGCAAGCTGCATGGTTGTGTGCCAGGATGCGGACATCTCCGCGGAGCTCATTAAGAAAGCAGAAGAGCAGAGCATCGTGATCATCCGCACTCCCCATGATACATACACGGTGGCAAGGCTTATCAACCAGAGCATACCGGTCAAATATTTTATGAGCAAAGGGCCTCTTGTAACGGTACAGATGAGCGACTATGTGGATGATATCAAGGATCTGATGACGAAACATAAATTCCGTGATTTCCCGATTCTTGACCGGCACGGCAGGTTCCGGGGATTTATCTCCCGGCGGCGCTTTCTGAACGTGAAGAAAAAGCAGGTTATATTAGTGGATCACAATGAGAGGTCTCAGGCGGTTGACGGGATTGAGGAGGCCGACATCATAGAGATTATCGACCATCACAGGCTGGGAAACATCGAGACTATGGGGCCGGTGTTTTTCCGGAACCAGCCGGTAGGCTGTACGGCCACCATCATCACTCAGATGTACGAGGAGGCCGGAGTGAAGATACCGGCGAATATCGCAGGGCTTCTGTGCAGCGCCATTATCTCGGACACCCTTTTATTCCGCTCGCCCACATGTACGGCAGTTGATGAGAAGACGGCAGGGAAACTGGCGAAGATTGCCAGGATAGACATGGAAAAATTCTCCATGGAGATGTTTAACGCAGGCAGCAGCCTCAAGGGAAAAAGCGCAAAAGAGATATTGTTTCAGGATTTCAAGCAGTTTACGGTGGGAGAGACGGTATTTGGCGTAGGGCAGATCAACTCTATGAACAGGGAAGAGCTGGAAGAGGTAAAGGAGATGCTTACGCCGTATCTTCCGAAAGCGCTGGAGGCAGAGAAACTGTCCATGATCTATTTTATGCTGACGGACATCCTGAAGGAGTCGACGGAGCTTTTGTGCAGCGGCATAGGAGCCAGGAGCAACATTGTCAGTGCATTCGACCTCCCGGAAGACACGGATAAGATTGTCTTAAGCGGAGTGGTGTCGAGAAAGAAACAGCTGATTCCGACTCTTGTGGCGTCCTTGCAGCAGTAAAGGAGTGAGAAGATGGGAAAACAGATTTGGAAACCAGGGAATATGCTGTATCCGCTGCCGGCGGTGATGGTGAGCACGGCGGACCGGAATGGAGAGGACAATATCATAACGGTAGCATGGACAGGTACGGTATGCACCAACCCGGCCATGCTGTATATCTCCGTTCGCCCGGAGAGGTATTCTTACCATATGATAAGGGAGAGCGGGGAATTTGCGGTGAACTTGACGACGGAGCGGCTGGCGAAGGCGACGGACTGGTGCGGCGTCCGCTCAGGAAGAGATGCGGATAAGTGGAAAGAAACCGGGCTTACGAGAGGAAAGGCAGAGAGACTGCAGTTTGCCCCGGTCATTGAAGAATGTCCGGTAAACATAGAATGCCGGGTCACGGAAGTAAAGGAGCTTGGCTCCCACCATATGTTCCTGGCAGAGGTGCTGGCAGTCCAGGCGGAGGAGGAGTGCATGAGGGAGGACGGGAAGTTCGAGCTGAATTCTGCCGGGCTTATCGCATATTCCCACGGGGAATATTTTTCCCTTGGCGAATCCCATGGGAGATTCGGGTGGAGCGTGAAAAAAGAGAAAAAGAGATAAAATGCAGAAAAATAAAAATGCTGTGGCGCATCACAGCATTTTTATTTTTTGCCTGTAGATTCGTATGAATAAGAGCGTACATAACAGCACCGATACAAGCTCGGCGATGGGGAACGACCACCACACGGCGGACAGCCCGAATATTTTCGCTGAGATGTAAGCAACCGGAAGGATGACGAACAACTGCCTTGCCGCTGATACGATCAGGCTGTAAACACCGTTTCCGAGAGCCTGGAAGGTAGAGCTTATGATAATGCTATACCCTGCAAGCACAAAGTGGAGGCTGATGATCCTGAGCGCCGGTACGCCGATGGACAGCATATTCTCCGATGCGCTGAAAAGCGCCGACAGGAGAAATGAGGGGCATGCAAGGAAGACAATGCACCCTGCTGCCATGATAGACATGGCAATGGCAACGCTCATTTTTATCGCCTGCGTGATGCGCCGCTGCCGCCGCGCGCCGTAATTGTACGCGATAATGGGGATCATGCCGTTGTTCAGACCGAAGATAGGCATGAAGATAAAGCTCTGCAGCTTAAAGTATACCCCGAATACGGCTGCTGCCGTCGAGGAGAACATGAGCAGTATCTTATTAAATCCGAAGGTCATGACAGAACCGATGGACTGCATGATGATGGACGGGATGCCTACCTTATATATAATGGCGATGGTTTTTTTGTGGGGGCGGAATCCGCGGAAATCTACATGGATTTCCTTGTTTTTTGTCCGGTTGAAGTAGACGGACATGAGCACGGCGATAACCTGCCCGGTCACTGTGGCGACAGCGGCGCCTGCAACTTCCAACCGCGGGAAACCGAAAAGCCCGAATATCATGATGGGATCCAGGATGATGTTGATGATCGCCCCGGTTCCCTGGGTGACCATGTTGTAAAAGGTCTTCCCCGTGGACTGCATGAGCCTCTCGAAGGTAATCTGCAGGAAGATGCCGGCGGACAGGACGGTAATGATCCTTAAATATTGTGTGCCATAGTTTATGATAACCGGGTTGTCCGTCTGAAGGGTAAAAAACAGCCGGGAACCAAAAAAACCTGCGGCGGCAAATACGATGCAGCTTACGATGGCAAGGAAAAGGCCGTTAGTTGCGGCCCTATCTGCCCCTTCAAAGTCTTTTTCGCCCAGGTTCCTTGAGAGCAGCGCATTGATGCCGACACCGGTTCCGCCGGAGATGGCGATCATCAGCGTCTGTACCGGGAATGCCAGAGATACGGCAGTGAGGGCGTCCTCGCTTAGCTTGGCAACGAACATGCTGTCAACAATATTGTAAAGCGCCTGCACAAGCATGGAGAGCATCATAGGCAGCGACATGGTGATTAACAGTTTCGGAACAGGCATGACGCCCATCTTATTTTCCGGGGCATCTGTTTGCTTTTGTATGTCAGACATTTAAAAACCTCCTTTAAATATGCATTGGCTATTATATCATTCATATATTTATAATGCAATGGTTAAAAGAGGAGAGAAAATGGTGGGCAGTATAAAAACAGACCTTAAAGGGCGGGAAGAACGGCATGCCATCCGCAGCCTGTGCGCGGTGCTGTATTTATTTATTGTACTGAACATGCTTGGGATCGGCATTGATTTACATGGGGAAGACAAAAGGGAGGCGGTTCTGGCGGCGGGGGAGGCGGTGTCGGAGAAACCGAAGATCGCGCTTACCTTTGACGACGGGCCGAACCCGGCGTGTACAGGGAACCTTCTTGACGGACTGAAAAAGAGAGGCGTGAAAGCGACTTTTTTCGTGCTAGGCAGAAACGTTAAGAAATATCCGAAACTGGTAAAGCGCATCAGCGAGGAGGGGCATCTGATCGGAAACCACACGTATGACCATATCGAGCTTAATAAAGTGCCGGAGGAGAAGGCGAGAAAAGAGATCAAAAAGGCAAACAAGGCAGTCCGTAAAGTGACCGGGAAAAATCCGGAGTACATGAGGCCTCCTTATGGAGAGTGCAGCAGGAAACTGGAGGATTCGCTGGACATGATACTCGTGCGCTGGACCATAGACCCGCTGGACTGGAAAACGGAAAATACAGATGAAATCGTAAATAAGGTAGTGACGGAAGCAGAGGAAAATGCTATTATCTTATTGCACGACTGTTATGATACGTCAGTCGACGCGGCGCTTAAGATTATAGATACGCTTGAGAAGGAAGGCTATGAGTTCGTGACAGTGGATGAACTGCTTCTGAATTAGGCATGGGAGAGACGGAAGATGGATTTATTTGATTATATGCGGGAAAAAAATATGGATCGGGAGGCTCCGCTGGCATCAAGGCTCAGGCCGGAAACGCTGGACGAGGTGGTGGGCCAGCAGCATATCATAGGAAAGGATAAGCTCCTTTACCGGGCGATTAAAGCGGATAAGCTTGGCTCCATCATTTTTTACGGGCCTCCGGGCACGGGAAAGACGACGCTGGCAAAGGTCATCGCCAATACGACCAGTGCAAAATTTATGCAGATCAACGCTACCGTGGCGGGGAAAAAGGATATGGAGGAGGTGGTGCGCCAGGCAAAAGACATGCTTGGAATGTACCAGAAGAAAACTATATTATTCGTAGATGAGATACACCGGTTCAATAAGGGGCAGCAGGATTACCTTCTCCCGTTTGTGGAGGACGGCACGCTGGTCCTTATCGGGGCGACGACGGAGAACCCGTATTTTGAGGTGAACGGGGCTCTGATCTCCCGCTCCAGTATCTTTGAGCTGCATCCTCTGGAAAAAGAGGATGTGAAGACCTTAATCCTGAGGGCGGTTACGGATACGGAAAAGGGGATGGGCAGTTTCGGCGCGGAGATTGATGAGGACGCGGCAGAGTTTCTTGCGGACGTCTCCGGGGGAGATGCCAGGAACGCGCTGAATGCGGTGGAGCTGGGCATCCTGACGACAGAACGGTCGGCGGACGGGAAGATACATCTGACTCTTGGCGTGGCATCCGAATGCATCCAGAAACGGGCGGTGCGCTACGACAAGACAGGAGATAACCATTATGACACGATATCGGCTTTTATCAAGAGCATGAGAGGGTCCGACCCGGATGCGGCGGTATTTTATCTGGCAAAGATGCTTTATGCGGGCGAGGATATAAAATTTATCGCCAGGAGGATCATGATCTGTGCGTCGGAGGACGTGGGGAATGCAGATCCTATGGCGCTTACCGTGGCAGTCTCCGCAGCGCAGGCAGTGGAGCGGATCGGGATGCCGGAGGCGCAGATCATCCTGTCGCAGGCTGTCCTGTACGTGGCGACTGCGCCCAAGAGCAATTCGGCATGCAACGCGGTCTTTTCGGCGGCGGAATGTGTAAGGAGCCGCGGGACGACGGTTCCAGCCCATCTGCAGGACGGGCATTACAAAGGCTCTAAGAGCCTGGGGAGGGGAACCGGGTATAAATACGCCCATGATTATCCAAAGCACTACGTCCGCCAGCAGTACCTGCCGGAAGAGATTGCTGACGCCAGGTTTTATGAGCCGGGGGATAATGGGTACGAGAAAAAGATAAAAGCGTGGATGGAATATATCAGGGAGTAAGCACGGATAAGAAGAACCATTATTATACTAGGAGGAGATACGATGAAAGAGAAGGTAACATTCCGTTATGCACAAAGAGAGGATGCACCGTTAATCATGGAGTTTGTGAAGGCGCTGGCAGAATATGAAAAGATGCCGGAGCTGGTGCGCGCTTCGGAAAAAGATTTGGAGGAGTGGCTGTTTGATAAGAAACGGGCGGAGGTGCTTTTTTTGGCAGTGTCCGGCAAAGAGGCAGGATTCGCGCTGTTCTTTGACAGCTTTGCATCATACCCGGGGAAAGGCGGCATCTATTTGGACGACCTGTACATAAAACCGGAGTACAGGGGAAAGGGCTATGGAAAGGCATTGTTCCGGAAACTGGCACAGATAACAAAAGAGAGGGGCGGCATGAGGATTGAATGGCTGTGCCTTAAGAGCAACCTGCCAAGTATCGGGTTTTACGAATCCATGGGCGGGAGGCAGATGGAGATGAGCACCACTTTCCGTCTTGAGAATGATGCACTTGAGAAATTGGCGGAAGAGTAGTATAATTTTACATGTAATGAATACAGTAAGCTGGGAGGAAACAAAGATGAAGATTTATGATGCAGTGAACAAGACAGAGGTAGAGGTTGACGGAACAAAGGGCCTGATTCAGATCATGAAGGACGGACGCCAGGTTGACATCTATCTGAAAGAGAAGAAATCCGATGAGGATGGCTACATGAGCTGGGATGTGGAGCATTGGTCAAGCGTGGACGGGAAGAGATTTATCCGATGCTATTCCTTGGAGGGAAGAGTTCTCGGCGAATCTACGGGGCATAATATCTATGACCTTGAGAATGAGTTTAAGCCGGAGGATGCGGCGATGGTCGAGAAGGTGGAGCTGAGCTAAAGAATCAGAGCCGGAGGTGCGGGAGTGAATGTAATGAGAAAAGAAGAATTTTATACCGTTGATGACATCTATGCGCTGCCTGAGGGGGAACGTGCGGAGCTGATTGACGGGAGGATTTATTACATGGCACCTCCCGGCTGGAAACATCAGAAACTCAGCATGTTCTTATCAATGGAGATATCTTCTTATATAAAGAAGGCGGGCGGAGGATGTGAAATATTGGCAGCCCCCTTTGCCGTGTTTTTAAATGCTGATGACTTGAATTATGTAGAGCCTGATATCTCGGTCATCTGCGACCAATCAAAACTGGATGAAAAAGGATGTCATGGCGCTCCTGACTGGATTATTGAAATCGTATCGCCAGGCAGCAGAACCATGGATTATATGACAAAATTATTCAAATACCGTACAGCAGGAGTCAGGGAGTACTGGATTGTTGATCCGGAAAAGAGTATGGTAATGGTATATGCATTTGAACAGGACAGGGCAGAACAATATTTATTTGGAACGGATATACCAGTAGGAATTTATGACGGATTTCAGATAAACCTGGGAACACAATAGTGTTCCCGGGTTTATTATTTTTCTGCGCTGACCAGACAGTAAACTGCTGAATACGGCGCGAGCGTGAGCACGACCTTCTCTTTCTTAAGCTGGAGCACGGTCTTTTTTTCATAGGATTTCTCTCCCCCGTAGATATCCCTGTCACTGGCGAGAAGGACGGTCAGCTCTCTTCCGCCCGGAACAGTCAGTTCAAAATCCTCCTGCTCCTTATCGGAGAAATTAAAGACGGCGGCAATCCTCTCTTTTCCGTCAGTGCGTTCAAAAGCATAGATGCATCGTGCCTCCTGATGGCAGTCGAGCCATGTAAATCCTTTTTGTCCGTAATCTTCTGCAAAGAGAGCCGGGTGGGTTAGGTACAGCTTATTTAAGTCTTTCATAAAGCGGTGGAAGGAGTCGTGGCTTGGGTATTTTAACAGGAACCAGTCCTGCTCCTTTTTTTCATCCCATTCTCTTAGCTGTCCGATCTCATTTCCCATAAAATTCAGCTTTTTGCCGGGATGCGCGTACATATACATATAAAAAGCACGAGCCTGGGGGAATTTGTCCTCGTAATCACCGCTCATCTTTTGGAGAATCGTAGCTTTCCCGTGTACTGTCTCATCATGAGAGAGCGGAAGAAGATACCGATCATTGTAGTAGTACATCATGGAAAAAGTGAGCTTATGGTAATGTTCGCTCCGGTATTCCGGTGCGGTGCGGAAATAGTCTAATGTGTCATTCATCCAGCCCATATCCCATTTGTAGTCGAATCCAAGCCCGCCCTCAGAAACCGGCTTTGTGACGCCCGGGTAGGAGGTGGAGTCTTCAGCGGCAAGAACGGCGGTGGGGTGCATGGCTTTAAGGCCCCGGTTCATCTCCCGGATAAAATCAACGGCAGTATTATTGACACCCCGGGCAGGCTCGCCCTGCCAATAGATGATACGGCTAATGGCATCCATGCGGATACCGTCAGCATGATATTCTGTGAGCCAGTAGTTGGCTGCAGACTGTAAGAAACATCTCGTCTCCCCGCGGGAATGCATGAAGTTGTAGCTTCCCCACTCACTAACGCCAACATCTTGATGGGGATATTCGAAAAGCGCTGTTCCGTCATAGTTTGCAAGGGCATATCCGTCCACGGCAAAATGCACGGGAACGAAATCCATAATGACACCGATTTCATTCTGGTGGCAGGCATCGATAAATGCCATCAGCTCACAGGACGTTCCGTAACGCGAGGTAGGTGCGAAGAACCCGGTATTCTGATAGCCCCATGATTCGTCGCATGGATGCTCGGAGAGGGGCATGATCTCAATATAGTTATAGCCGTATTCTTTCAGATAAGGAATCAGGATGTCTGTCATCTCCGTGTAAGAGTACCAGTCGTCAGCCCTGTCGGAAGGTTTCCTGAAAGAGCCGAAATGCAGCTCATAGATATTAAACGGCGCGCTTTTGCAGTCTGTCCGCCTCTGCATCCATTTTTCATCTCTGAATTGATATGCCGATAAGTCACGCACGATGGAGGCGCTGTTCGGGCGCAGCTCCATGCCGAAACCGTAAGGGTCGCAGTGATCCGTGAAGGATCCGTCCTGCTTGTAGATGCGGTATTTGTACATCTGCCCGGGTTTTGCCGCTCCTGCGTAACATTCCCAGAAGTTGCCGTCGTGGACGCGGTTCATGGTCCACTCCTCCCAGCCGGTAAATTCACCGATGAGGGAAATTTTCGCGGCGCCTGGAGCAAAGGTGCGGAATGTGACCCCTCCCCCAGGTTCGGTATGTGCGCCGAGAAACCTGTAAGCGTCAAATATTTTTCCTGTGTAAAATCCGTAAAAATCCATATTGCCAGTCCTCCGGTAAAATAATAGACAGCAGTTGTTTTCCTGTGCTGTTTTGCTATAATAGTGCAGAGGGATTGCGAAGAGTAAAGCAATCCATAGCCTTATTATAGTAAAAATCAAAAGAGTTGGACACCGACAATTTCAGATGACAGTCGGATAACAGACGCTCGTCGGAAATTGTCGGGTTACAGAATGGTAAGAAAGGGAGGATGAATTTATGGATCTGCGGATTGAAAAGACGGAAAATGCGATACGGAATGCATTTATACAGCTCCGGGCGAAAAAGGCTCTGGAGAAGATTACCATAAAGGAGCTATGCGAGGCGGCGCTCATCCATAAATCTACATTTTACTCTCACTATCGAGATATCTATGACCTGTCCGATACGATGGAGACGGAGGTGGTGAAAAATATTACCGGCAGCATTCCGCTCGCCAGCCTTAATACTGCCAGCCTATCCCAGGTGACAAGGGAGCTGACTTACGGGTTTGTCGCCCAGAGCTCGCTTATCAATATCCTGTTTTCTGGAAATGAGAGGAGCCGCCTGGCTTACCGCATTGAGGAGAGCTTAAAGGAGATTATTTTTGAAAAATACCCCGGGTACAAGAATGACTTGAGATGGAATATCGTGCTAAGTTACTGCATCCAGGGGGCGTACTGGGCGTTCCAGGGCAGCCGGGGGCAAGACGTGAATGAGGTGATCGCGGTCATCAGCGAGCTTACGGAGCGGGTTCAGCCGTTGTGCTGAGGATTTGTGCTGAGGAGGCGTATTTTCTTCTTGACAAATCGCTTCCTTGTGATACAATATAGCTAAGAACATTGCAATGCAAGGTAGACGGAAAAGGAGAATGGTTATGGGCATATTTTACAGCAACTATCGAAAGCTTGTTAAAGAGAATAACGACGAACTGTTAAGGCTTCCGAAGCAGGACTGGGAAATTTTTGAACGGATGATGAAGTATATGGCGAGTTTCCGCCTGTCCCGTTTTGAACTGGAAGTGATAAGAAAAGACCTTATCGGTATGGCGGGGGAGGCGAAACTTGAGGGAATAGAATTTTCCGACAGGCTTGGCATGCCTGAAAAGGAGTTTTGCGACAGGCTGATTAAGGATGCGGCGAGGCAGGGTGTAATGGAGCGGGCAATCCCTGCTGTGCGGAATGCCATGCTTGTTGTCCTGGGGTTCTATATACTGGAATGGCTGCTGGAAGGAACCCCGGAGATTTATGGCGTCACAAACAAGCTGCTATTTTTTGGTGGAACTATGGCAGTACTTACATTATTTGACGAATGGAGTAAAGGCCGGGGGATTTATATAAGTAATCGCTGGAGAAAGATTACCTGGACAGTTTATTCTATGATTCTTTTTTGGGTTATTATTGGGATTGACGATTTTGTCTTTGAGGATCCGAGCGTCTATTATACAGGCATATTCCCCATAAAGTTTGTGGTAATGGGAAATGGAAAAGTGATTCTTGCTGTTTTGGCAGTTCTTTCGGCAGCGGTGTATCTCTGGGGAAATTACTACTATGACCGATGCCTGAAAAGATATCTATAGGAGTTTTTACAGAACAAAAATTTAAAATAGGGTTGACATGAAGAACGTTTGTTTGTATAATTTATTTATCGAACGAACGTTCTTTGTGTTGCGGGGTGGACATTATGAGGATTCAGGAAACAATGACAGTATATGACAAGCTGAATATTCTGTCAGATGCCGCGAAATATGACGTGGCATGCACTTCCAGCGGAGTAGACAGGAGCAATGACGGAACTGGGATGGGAAACTGCAAGGCCTGCGGGATCTGCCACAGCTTTTCGGCGGACGGCAGATGCATTTCCCTCCTCAAGATCCTTTTTACGAACGAATGCATTTATGATTGTAAATATTGCATTAACCGCAGGAGCAATGATGTGGTGAGGACATCTTTTACTCCGGATGAGATATGTACGCTCACAATGGAGTTTTACCGAAGGAACTATATAGAAGGACTGTTTTTAAGTTCCGGGGTGCTTGTAAGCCCTGACTATACGATGGAGCTTTTATGCGCGACGCTGCATAAGCTAAGGAAAGAGTGCAATTTCCAGGGGTATATCCATGTGAAGGCAATTCCCGGGGCAAGCCCGGAGCTGGTGCAAAAGGCCGGTTTCCTGGCCGACCGTATGAGCGTCAACCTTGAACTGCCGACTTCCGAGAGCCTTAAGCGGCTTGCGCCCCATAAGACTCGAAAGAATATCCTGACGCCTATGCGCCTCGTACAGAACGGAAGGCAGGAGAACAGGCAGGAGCTTGCCCTGTATCGGAATGCGCCCCAGTTCGTTCCGGCAGGGCAGAGTACCCAGATGATCATCGGGGCGACGCCGGAGTCGGATTACCAGATTATGAAAGTGACGGAATCACTGTATCAGAAGTTTGAGCTGAAGAGGGTGTTTTATTCGGCCTTCGTCCATGTGAACGAGGATTCGAGCCTTCCGGCGAGGACGGACGGGGGGCCGCCTCTTCTTCGGGAGCACAGGCTGTATCAGGCGGACTGGCTTCTGCGGTATTATCATTTTCAGGCGGATGAGCTTTTATCAGAGTCCTCGCCGAACTTTAACGTGTTTTTTGACCCAAAATGCAACTGGGCGTTAAAACATCTGGAACAGTTTCCGGTGGAGGTGAACCGGGCGGATTATAAGCTGCTCCTGCGTGTTCCGGGAATCGGCTACCGGTCGGCGGAAAGGATTGTGAAAGCGAGAAGACATGCCGCGCTCGACTTTGACGACCTGAAAAAGATAGGGGTAGTGCTGAAACGGGCGCTCTATTTCATCACATGCAGGGGCAGGATGATGTATCCAACAAAGATTGAGGAGGATTACATTACAAGGAATCTTTTGAATGTGGGGGAAAGGCTGCCCATGAATGTTGTAAATATGGGGTATGAGCAGCTTTCTCTTTTTGATGATGTGAGATTTGACTCAGACAAGGTTGTGCAGATGGGGTGAAAAGCTTTTATGAAGACAGTGTATGTTTGCAGCGATACGGTGACAGGGATATTCTCTGCGGTATATGATGCCTGGAGGGCAGGCACAAAGGCGGAAGAGCGCGGGATCGCACTCAGGGATTGCCTGGAGATGGAGCTGTTCTGCGACTATGTGCAGGTGGAGGAGACAGAGCGGAAGGCAGCGGCTGTAGACGGTATGATACGGAAAAACCTGGGGCTTTTTGCCTACCGCAATATTTACCAGGCAGTTTTAGCGGCAGACGCGCGCAAGGGGAGCGCAGTGCTCGGAACTTTGCTTGCTGCCAGGAACCTTTCGGACAGCAGGAGGATTATGGAGCATTTAAGCTGCCCGGATGTGGGGAAGGTGTTTGAACTGAGCCGTTCAGTAGGGAATGAAGCGCATCTTTTGACAGAGTTTATCAGGTTCCGGGAGCTGGAAAGCGGGGTCATGTATTCTCCCATAACGCCGAAAAGCCAGGTGCTAACCTGTCTTGCGCCGCATTTTGCAGACCGGTTTCCGCTTGAAAACTGGATGATTCACGACAAGACCCATCACGCCTTTGCCGTGCATGAAGCAAGGAAAAGGTGGGTGATCGTGCAGGAGGAGAGAGGAGGAACTGACGGAGGCTGCGGGGCTGCGGGAGGCAGGCAGGAGATGTTTGGGCAGATATCGGAGAAGGAGGCAGAGTACGAGGTGCTGTGGAAGAGTTTCTGCAAGACCATTGCCATAAAGGAGAGAGAGAATCCGGTGTGCCAGAGGGGGCATCTGCCGCTTTGGTACCGCCCTAACATGACGGAGTTCTGCTAGAGACTATTTTCTGAAACTGCTGAAAGAAATTTTGGGAAATTTTATGCGTTTTTAATTGACAGAACAGGGGGCGGTATTTATCATTATCCTGTAGCAATGTGAGGTCAGAGGGAACGGTAGAGATGGAGCAGCCTTGTGTGAGGATTTCGGTACGCAGCCTTGTGGAGTTTATTATGCGTGGCGGAGATATAGACAATCGGATAGCGGGAGGGGATAAGGATGCCATGCTCCTGGGCGGAAAGATCCACCGCAAGATCCAGAAACGGATGGGTGCAGATTACCGTGCGGAGGTTTCCCTGAAATATGAGATACCCTGCAACGGTTTTGTGCTTTTGCTTGAAGGGCGGGCAGACGGCATTATAGAGACCCCGGCGGGAACGGTGATTGATGAGATCAAAGGGGTTTTTAAGGAGCTTGACAGTTTGGAGGAACCGATTTTGGTGCATCTTGCACAGGCGAAATGTTATGCCTATATTTACGCAGAGCAGCATGGCTTACAGGAAATCGGGGTGCAGATGACCTACTGTAATATGGATACGGAAGAGATTAAGCGTTTCCAGTATGTTTTTGGCACGGCGGAACTTAGGCAGTGGTTTTTGGAGCTTGCGGGAAAGTATGAGAAGTGGGCGAGATATCAGATCAGGTGGAAGGAGAAGCGTGAGAAGTCTATAAAAAAAATAGAATTTCCGTTTGCCTACCGGGAGGGGCAAAAAGAGCTTGCCTCATCTGTCTATCGGACAATCCTACGTAAGAAAAAACTGTTTATACAGGCGCCGACCGGGGTTGGGAAGACGATGGCCGCAGTATTTCCTGCAGTAAAAGCTGTCGGGGAAGGCTTGGGGGATAAGATTTTTTACCTTACGGCGAAGACAATCACAAGGACAGTGGCATGGCAGGCTTTTGAGCAGTTAAAGGAGCAGGCGCTGAGGATGAAAGTCATCGTCCTGACGGCAAAGGAGAAGATCTGTTTCTGCGAGGAGACAAACTGCAATCCGGAGAGCTGCCCGTATGCGAAAGGGCACTATGACAGGGTGAATGACGCTGTCTATGAACTGCTTGCGGAATCCGACGAGATCAGCCGGGAAAGGGTGGAAGAGCAGGCGCAGAAGTGGCGGGTCTGTCCTTATGAGATGAGCCTTGACGTGTCAAGCTGGGCAGATGTCTTAATCTGTGATTACAATTATGTATTTGACCCTAACGCGCATCTCAGAAGGTTCTTCGGTGAGGGGAACCGCGGGGAATACCTTTTCCTTATCGATGAGGCGCACAATCTTGTGGAGAGGGGAAGGGAGATGTACAGTGCCAGTCTTTACAAGGAGGATTTCCTTAAAGTGAAAAAGCTTGTAAAGGATGAGGACAGAAAACTTGTGAAAAGGCTGGATGACTGCAACAGGCAGCTGCTGGCAATGAAACGGGAATGTGAAGAGTTTCAGGTGTTGGAGAACATATCGCACCTGTACCTTAAGCTCCTTAACCTTATGACGGAGCTGGAGAGGTTCCAGGAGGAACACCGGCTGGGGAACAGGATAGCAGAAGAGTCAAAAAAGGAGCTTTTGAATTTCTATTTTGATGTGCGTAATTTTTTGTATATACATGAGCGGCTGGATGATGATTATATCATTTATTCGGAACTTGAGGGAAACGGGAAGTTTAAGCTTAGGCTCTTCTGCGTGGATCCGTCCAGAAACATTCAGGAATATCTGGATAAAGGAAACAGCACGGTTTATTTTTCGGCGACCTTGCTTCCTGTCCATTATTATAAAAAGCTTCTCAGCACGGCGAAAGATGACTATGCAGTCTATGCCGAGTCTCCCTTTGATATTTCAAACCGCCAGCTTTTGCTGGGAGTTGACGTGAGTACAAAGTATACAAGGAGGGGAAAGGAGATGTATCAGAGATACGCCAGGTATCTCCTTCTGGCGGCATCTGCAAAAAAAGGGAATTATATTGCCTTTTTCCCGTCCTACCACTTTATGGAGGCAGTGTATGAGGAGTTTATCGGATTTTTAGAAGATCCTGAGGCAGAGAGACCGGGAACCATATCGGTTGATTATGTGGTGCAGTCCCAGTATATGTCGGAGGAGGCGAGGGAGATATTCCTCGAAAACTTTGACGAGGAGCGGGAAAACAGCCTGATGGGGTTCTGCGTTATGGGAGGAATCTTTTCTGAGGGGATTGACTTTGCACAGGACCGGCTTATCGGGGCGGTGATCATAGGCACGGGATTGCCTCAGGTATGCCGGGAGCGGGAGCTTCTGAAAGAGTATTTTGACTCGAAAGGATACCGTGGATTTGACTATGCTTATCTGTATCCTGGTATGAACAAGGTGCTGCAGTCTGCCGGAAGAGTGATACGGACGGACAGTGACAGGGGCGTGATACTTCTTCTGGACGAGAGGTTTCGGGACAGCCGCTGCAGGGAGGTGTTTCCGAGGGAGTGGAGAGACATAAAGCTGTGCCGCGAAGGGAATGCGGCACAGCTTATGGATGATTTCTGGAAAAGAAGATAATAAAAGATTGTTCCTCTAAGCCAGATTTATCTTTTTCTTCATAATGCCGTAGGTCACAGCGTACAGGACAGCGGTCACTACAAACATGAGAACGCCGGTAATGCGGAGCACCTCTAAGATGTAGCCCACTGTGCTGAAATCAGCATTGACGGCATCCGGATTAAAGGTGAAGACAGAACGCAGCGCGCCGGAGCCGAAAATGACGAGAGAGATGAAAGAAAGTATGGATTCTGTGAACGATATTACAAAGTAAGCGATTACGGCTCCCAGAACATGGTGGCTTGGAAAGAGCTGGCCAAGCGCAACGGATGCATAGATCATAATAACGTTTCCGATGGAACCGAATAAGATGAAGACCAAAAGGGCAATCACTATGGCGGCGGGTGAAACGCTGGCATATTCACCTGTGAATCCGGCAGACTGCAACATTTCATCTATGGTAAAATCAAGCATCGCCCTGGAAAGAGGGGCTGAGATTACGATGAAACCGCATATAAAAGTTAAGAGGGTGTTAATGCATGCCCATATGCTTCCAGAAACTGCTTTTGAGAACAGATGCTGTCCGCTGGTAGCCGGCAGCGTATTGGTAAGATACCCTTCATTGGAAAACAGATTTTGGTAAAAGCGGATGCCTGCCATTACGATGGTGCCTGTCATCAATACTGTGGCAATCATCATAAATAAAAATACCAGGATGAAACAGATAAAGGGATTCAGTAAAATCGGCGTAAAGAACCTTATAGCCAAGGCGGATACGATCAGATATCCGTGAAGGGCAAGTAAGAATCGGTTTAAATATTTTAAGTCGTATTTAATTAGTTTCCTTAACATCTGAATACCTCCCGGAATAATGTGTCTACAGATTTTCCTTGTTCTTCCCGGATCTCGTCTACGGTAGCATTTAAGACAAGCTGTCCCTGTTTCAGGAAAAGCACCCGGTCAAGGACATTCTCAACATCGTGGATGAGATGGGTGGAGAGAAGGATTGTAGCGTTTTCATTGTAGTTGCTTAAAATCGTGTTTAAGATATAATCCCGAGCAGCAGGGTCTACGCCGGCGATGGGTTCATCCAGTATATACAGCTCGGCATCCCGGCTCATGACGAGGATTAACTGAACTTTTTCCTTTGTGCCCTTGGACAGTGTCTTAAGCCGCGCCTGCTCATCAATCTGCAGTTCTGACAACATGAGGCCGGCGCGCTCCCTGGAAAAGTTCTCGTAGAAATCCGAAAAATAATCGAGCACCTCTGATATCTGCATGGACTCATTCAGATAGGTGCGTTCCGGCAGGTAAGAGACAATCTTTTTCGTCTCTACGCCCGGAGCCATGCTCTTTATCAGAACCTCTCCTGCCGTAGGTACAAGAAGGCCGTTAATCAGTTTGATCAGGGTAGTCTTTCCGCTGCCGTTTGGACCGAGGAGCCCGACAATCTGCCCCCGTTCCAAAAAGAGGTTCAGATTATTCAGGGCGTTGTACATCTTGCCGTAGCTTTTTGTGAGACCGTGACATTCTAAAATTGAATCCATATTAATCGTCCTCCTTTACTGTTTGCTGAATGAGGGAGAGTATCTCCCCCGTTGAAAAACCCAGCCGGTTCATCTTTTCTAAAAAAGCTCCTATCTGTTCTCGGGCAAGTTCTCCTTTGAGCTGTTCTATCATAGATCTGTCCTCCGTAATCAGCCGCCCGCTGGTTCGCATGGAATGGACGATGCCGCTGCGCTCCAGCTCGGCGAGTGCTTTCTGCATGGTATTAGGGTTTACGCTTGCCTCAAGCGCCAGTTCCCGTACAGAGGGGAGCCGGTCACCGGGCTTGTAAGTGCCTGAGATAATGTCAAGCTGTATCCGCTCCATAAGCTGAAGATAGATCGGACGGTTATTGTCTAAGTCCCATGGCATGTAATTCACCTCTCTTGTTTCACTATTGTATTAGTGGATTAGTACAATTGCATTATGACATACTTGCAAAGATATGTCAATATATATCTTGGAAATTGTCATATGTCTTAAAAGGAAAGACGGCCGGAACAGCTAATGCCCTAAGGCATGGCTCCCGGCCGCCTGTATTTCTGATATGTCAGAAGGCTGTCCTGTTATTCGATTTTTGAAAAATCAGCCACGCCGTGCTTGCACAGAGGGCAGATAAAGTCATCCGGCAACTCGTCGCCTTCGTAGATATATCCGCAGATTTCGCATACATATCCTTTTTTGCCGTCCGTGTCCGGCCTTGGCTTAACGTTGGCCTGATAATAATTGTAGGTCATGGTCTCTACGTTTGAGATTACTCGGGCCTCGGTTACGGTACAGATAAACATACCGTGGGTGTCAAGGTCTACATACTGCTCCACCTTGAGAGACATGAATGCGTTAATGTACCTTGGCAGGAATGCAAGCCCGTTGTCAGAGCGGAGGACTTCATAATCCGCAAACTTGTCAACGGCGCGCCCGCTCTGGAACCCGAAGTTCTGGAATATCTTGAACGGAGCTTCTGTGGACAGGCAGTTTACATTCATGATGCCGGTCTGCTTGACGACATGATGGGAGTAGTTTGCTTTATTGATGCATACGGCAACACGATTCGGGCTGTCTGTGACCTGAGATACGGTATTGACAATCAGGCCGTTATCCTTTGTTCCGTCATTGGATGTCACCACATACAAGCCGTACCCAATCTTAAACAGAGCAGTGAAATCCTGCTTATTAGCTGTCTCATCGTGCTGTGCCAGATAGTTTTTGCAGAATTCTTCTGCCATAGCCTCGAGCTGTTCTGTGCTTTCCTCATTAAGGGCAGATTTGATGGAGACCGTAGTCTTTGCAAAGGTAAGGTTCTTGCATCCTTCCAGCATCCGGCGCATGGTCTTTGCCGCCAAAGGAGCCCAGGTACCGTTTTCGATCAGGCCTATTTTGCGGTTCTGGAAGTTGCGCTCGGTCAGGTGATTGATGAACTCGCGCATAAACGGAAAGATGTCGGCATTATAAGTAGTGGTGGCAAGAATAAGCTTTCCGTAGCGGAATGCATCCTCGACAGCCTCTGCCATGTCACAGCGTGCCAGGTCATTTACTACAACTTTGGGGCATCCCTTTGCGCGCAGCTTGTCCGCAAGGAGCTCTACGGCTTTTTTTGTGTTTCCGTAGACAGAAGTGTAGGCGATTACGATGCCGCCTGACTCAACGCCGTAGGAAGACCAGGTGTTATAGAGGTTGATATAATATCCAAGGTTCTCAGTCAGGACCGGTCCGTGAAGAGGACAGATGATCTGTATGTCAAGCCCTGATGCTTTTTTGAGAAGGTTCTGCACCTGGGCGCCGTATTTCCCTACGATGCCGATGTAATAACGGCGGGCTTCGCATGCCCAGTCTTCTTCTACATCCAGTGCGCCGAACTTACCGAAACCGTCGGCGGAGAAAAGTACCTTGTCGCAGGAATCATAAGTAACGATGACTTCCGGCCAGTGAACCATTGGCGCTGACACGAAAGCAAGCTCGTGTTTTCCCAGGGAAAGGGTATCGCCCTCTTTGACTGTAATCTGGCTGTCTTCAAATTCAGTGCCGAAGAACTGTCCCATCATGACAAATGATTTTGCGCTGGATACAATCTTTGCGTCAGGGTAAACTTTCATAAAGTTGGCAATGTTTGCCGAGTGGTCCGGCTCCATATGCTGCACGATGAGGTAATCAGGTTTCTTGCCGCCCAGAACTTCCTGGATGTTATCCAGCCATTGGTGGGTAAAACGGGCGTCAACCGTATCCATGACAGCGATTTTATTGTCCATGATCACATATGAGTTGTAAGCCATGCCGTTTTCTACAACATACTGCCCCTCAAATAAATCTACATCGTGATCATTTACGCCTACATATTTAATGTCGTTGGTTATAACCATTGTGATTCACTCCTTTGTTTTTATTCTAAAGGCATTATATCATAATAATTTCCAAATGGATGTTTTTTTGGAGAAAATAAAAAAAATCATAGAATATTAATATTTTTGAAAGTGTATCATTAAGAAATTTTCTGTAGGATAGGTGCAGATGAAAATGCAAAGGAGGAAAAGGATGATTGATATATTTAAAGTATACAGCCTGGCATGCGTATTTTTGCCGTGCGTGGCCTGCCAGATTGTTTTTGTATTTAGGAGCCGCAGGAGAGGAAAAGGGGTCTCCGCTGTATGGCTGTCATGGCTGAATGTTTTTCTGCTTTATCTGTGGATGGTGTTTGATGTTACAGGTGTTGGAACGATGGGCGATATCCTGAGGAACAGAGACCATCCAATTATCGGGGGCTATAATTTTATTCCTTTTGATTCATTTGGAATCGGCTTTTTCCTAAATATTATCATGTGCATGCCGTTTGGGTTCCTTCTTCCGCTTATCTGGAGAGAGGGAAGGAGCCTTGTGAGGACAGTTCTGACAGGCGCTGCCTTTTCCCTCATGATTGAACTTACACAGATATTTAATTTCAGGGCGACAGACGTGGACGATCTGATGGCAAATACTTTCGGTGCCTTTGCCGGGTATCTGGCGTGGAAACTGTTTTGCATGATATTTGGGGAGCGTCTTGAGGACGCATCGGACAGGAAACATGAGGCGGCTGGTTATATTGTACTGGCGATGGCGGGCGTGTTTTTCCTCTATAATCCCTTTATCATTATCCGGGAAATGATGTAGGGGAATGAAGAGGCGATGCCCGGCGGCTTATTCGTTTTCGGCAATAATCTTTTCCGGCATGGCAGGGTCAAATTTATTCTCCAAAAGCATGGCGATCTCGTGCCTATATGGGGGATAAGATTTTTTAGCTTTTGTCGGGGAAGGTATATAGGGAGTCTCCAGGATTTTCGGGACCTCCGCAAAGTCAGGGTGGTGCACGATGTAGGAGAGCGCGTCAAACCCAATCTCCCCGAACCCGATATTGGCATGCCGGTCTTTCTTTGCCCCGCACAGGTTTTTGCTGTCGTTGACATGGAAGACTGCGATCTGGTCTTTCCCCAGGAGCTTGTCAAACTGTGATATCACTCCGTCGAAGTCATGGATGATGTCGTAGCCGCTGTCGTGGGTATGGCAGGTGTCAAAGCAGACACGGAGCTTGTCATTATATGCGACGCCGTCGTAGATGCGGGCAAGCTCCTCGAAAGCACGTCCGGTTTCCGACCCTTTTCCCGCCATAGTCTCAAGGGCGATGTACAGGCCTGTGTCTTTTGTGAGCACTTCATTTAATCCTTTGACAATCTGCTGAATGCCGATGTCGGCCCCTTCGCCTACATGGGCGCCGGGATGGAGGATTAATACCTTGCTTTTGCAGCTTAGGGTACGTTCAATCTCCTTTTGGAGGAATGTTACGGCCAGCTCATATGTCTCGGGTTTCACGGCATTGCCCAGATTGATGATGTATGGGGCGTGGACCAGGATTTCATCGATGCCGTGATCCTTCATATACGCCCAGGCTGCGTCGATATTCAGTTCACTGATATCTTTTCTCCGGGTGTTCTGCGGAGCGCCGGTATAAAACATAAAGGTGTTGGCTCCGTATGAGACAGCTTCTTTTGCGGAGCCAAGGAGCATGTCCTTGCCGCTCATTCCTACATGAGAACCTATTTTCATATGAATATCTCCTTTTGAATATAATAATAGTAATCATTATTAACAGAATATCATAAAAGATTCGATTATACAATCCTGTTTTTGCAAAAAGAATACGCCATGCAAAATTTACATGGCGTGTCCATATGCTGCTATTTTTTTAAGAGTGCGAACGCCTCGTAAGGTTTTAAGATGATTTCGCGCCTGCTGTAATCATTTTCCACATTGGAGATCAGCCGGTCACTGCCGATGAATTCTTCAGGCAGGGAGAGGGATGCCTCCTTGTCGGTGAAATTGCATGCCACGAAAAGTTTTTCGCCGCCGAGGATACGGGTGTATACGAAGAGCTCCTCGCTGTCTTTTAAAAGAGGCTCATATTTGCCGTACACGATTATGGGGTTCTGTTTCCTTAAGGCGATAAGCTTTTTGTAATAGTGGAAGACGGAATCCGGGTCGGCGGTTTCGGCTTTGGCGTTGATCTCTGTGTAGTTGGGGTTGACAGGTATCCACGGGGTTCCCGATGTAAAGCCCGCATTTTTAGAGTCATCCCACTGTACAGGCGTCCTGGCATTGTCACGGCTGATAAAGAGCATGCAGGGCCAGAAGTCTTCATGCGCTGCCTTGCCGCTTTCACACCATTCACGGTAGGCGTTGATGCTCTCGATATCCCGGAAGTCCGCGGGGCTCTGGAACGGGTAGTTCGTCATGCCAAGCTCCTCGCCCTGGTAGACGTAGGGGGTTCCCTGCATCATGTGGAGGCAGGTCGCCAGCATCTTTGCGGCTGCATCCCGGTACTGCGGGCGGTCATCCCCGAACCTTGAGACTGCTCTTGGCTGGTCGTGGTTATCCCAAAACAGGCTGTTCCACGCCTCGCCGTAAAGCTCGGTCTGCCAGCGCGACATGATGTCTTTCAGCTTTTTGAGAGGCATCTTCTCATCCGTCCATTTGCCGTATTTTCCAGCGGTGTCCACATGTTCGAACTGGAAGACCATGTTAAGCTCATGGGTATCCTCGCCGGCATACTGCTTTGCAAGCCCGGGCGTTACGCCAGGGGTTTCCCCTACCGTCATGATGTCATATTTTGAGAGCACTTTTTCATTCATTTCCTGGAGGTATCTGTGGACATTTGGACCATGTACGCAGTAGGGGCCGTAGTCTCCGTAAAATCCGTTTATCTTTCCGTCCGGCATCTCTTTTGTCTTGGAGATGAGGCTGATGACATCCATCCGGAAACCGTCTATGCCCTTGTCGCACCACCAGGTCATCATGTCGAAGACTTTTTTGCGGACATCCGGGTTATCCCAGTTTAAGTCCGGCTGCTTTTTGGAAAACAGGTGCAGGTAGTACATGGCTGTCGTTTCGTCATACTGCCACGCGGAGCCGCCAAAGCAGGAGCCCCAGTTATTCGGGGGAGTCTCAGCGTCTTTTCCCTCTCTCCAGATGTAGTAGTCGCGGTAAGGATTATCTTTCCCGCTGCGGCTTTCCATAAACCATCTGTGCTCGTCGGAGGTATGGTTGACTACCAGGTCCATGACGATGCGGATGCCCCTTTTATGGGCCGCGTCAAGCATCTCGTCAAAGTCTTCCATTGTTCCGAATTCCTCCATGATTGCCTGATAGTCGCTGATATCATATCCGTTGTCGTCATTTGGCGACTGGTATACGGGGGAGAGCCAGATAACGTCGATACCCAGATATTTCAGGTAATCCAGCCGGCTCGTAATCCCTTTCAGATCCCCGATGCCGTCTCCGTTGCTGTCCATGAAGCTGCGGGGGTAGATCTGATAAATAACTGCCTCTTTCCACCATGTTCTTTTCATAATCTCAATATCCTTTCTGCTTTTTTGCTACATTTCTAAAATCAGCACCTGGTAGCCCAGGAGGGTTACCGTGCCGTTTTTTTCATCCAGGCTGCATTGGTTGTTCAGGAGCACGCGCCTGAAAGGGGCGGTCAGCGTGACGGACTGCGCTTCCCTCTGGTAGTTTCCGATTACAAGCAATGTCCTGTCGGCTTTCCGATAATATGCCATCAGATTGTGCCGGTCTTCCCATGCAGGCTCAAGAGTGCCGTAGACGATAGTCTCCTTGTATTCCGGATGCTTTCTCAGGGCAATGAGTTTCTTGTAAAAGGATCTTACGGAATCTGGATCCGCTATCTGTGATGCGGCATTGATGCGGGGATAATTGGGGTTTACTTTTAGCCACGGAGTTCCTGTAGTAAATCCTGCGTGCTCGCCGCCGGACCACTGCATGGGTGTCCTTGCATTATCTCGGCTGTATTTTGACACGGCTTTTAAAGCGTCCTCCGGCGACAGCCCGGCATTCAGGGCAACCTTATATTCTTCCAGGGTGCTGATATCGTCTACGTCGCCGATGGAAGAGAATACAGTGTTCTCCATGCCAAGCTCCTGCCCCTGGTAGATGAAGGGAATGCCGCGCAGCATGAAATTAAGCGCAGCCAGAAGCTTTTTGCTCTCAGGGCAGCAGTCCCCTTCCGGGATATAGTGGCTTACGCCTCTGGGTTCGTCGTGATTCTCGATAATATTGGAAAGGAATCCGATGTCTGCCGCCTTCGCCTGAGATTCAAAGCAGCACCGCTTGTAATCGTCGGGCGTGATAGGTTTTGCGTCGTACCATCCCTTGTCGCTTCCGCCGAATATCGTTTCGTTAAAGTCAAAGATGCTGGAGAAGTAACCGTCCTCCCCGATAAAGTCCGGCAGTTCGTCCGGCTTTTCGTTAAAGACCTCCCCGACGGAAAATGCATCGTATCTCTTGAAGGTCCGGTCGCGCATCTCGCTTAAAAACTCCCCGATGCCGGTAGCCTCTTTTAGCATTGCCTGGATGCTGCACAGCCCGTCTTCCCTGTCCGGCGCGTAATTCCGGAAGGGATGTGCCTTCTTGATATTGATTATAGCATCGATGCGGAATCCGGCAAGGCCTTTGTCCAGCCACCAGTTGATGTTCTTGTAGACTTCCTCCCTAAGCTCTGGGTTCTCCCACTTTAAGTCGGGCTGTTTCTTGTGGAAAACATGGAGATACTGCTTGTCGGTTCCCGGCAGGTCATCCCAGGCGGGGCCTCCGAAATAGGAGCGCCAGTTGGTGGGGAGCTCCCCTTCTTTTTTGTCTCTCAGGTAGAAGTATTCGCCGTATTTTCCGTCCGGGTCTTCACATGCTTTTTTAAACCATTCATGCTCGTCAGAGCAATGGTTGACAACCAGGTCCATCAGTATGTACATATTTCTTTTTTTTGTTTCGGAAATCAGGCGCTCCATGTCCTCCATCGTGCCGAAACGGGGGTCAATGCCATAGTAGTCCGAGATGTCATATCCCTCGTCGGCAAGCGGGGATGGGTAGCAGGGGGAGAGCCACAGGATGTCTACTCCCAGGTCCTGAAGGTAGTCGAGCTTGCTTATGATGCCCGGGATGTCGCCGATGCCGTCGCCGTTGGAATCGTAAAAGCTTTTTGGATAAATCTGGTAGGCAACCTTGTCATGCCACCATTTTTTTGTTCTATTTTCTGCCATAATTTATACCTCCGATAGTTGTTACGCTATATTATAATAGCTGTTTCTTGTTTTGTCTTACATTTCTCTGATAAAAAAATACATTATTTTGACTTTTTGGGGATTTTACATATTTTTACCACGCGGAAATGATGTTGACAAAAATATAAGGGGGGGGGGTATAATTGGCATGTAGAAATAAAGACGGACAGTTTCAGACCGTATCTGGTCTGCTGTTTGTGTGGATAACAGTGGGTCAGTACGCTGAGGAAGGCAATATGCCCAAGACAATATGTAAGATTATAAAACAGTATAATAAAGGTCCTGTCGCATCGGAAGATATGCGGAAACTGCAGGAAATCGCGGAGGACTGCCGGAAGGTAAAAAATTATGTGTATGACCGTTTCGGCGGGATTGGAGGGCTGCCAAAGCTCTATCCAGGGTATACAGTCCAGAATGAGATGACAAAGACCGGGCTGAGGGGAGAGCTCAAGCTGCCGTCCGTATACTTTTATCTTGCTGTTTTTGACGCGGTAAGGGATATTAAGTGCCTCTGGGCGCGCACAAAGTCCGATGTATTAAAAAGGATTGGCAGAAATGAAAACCTGACGGCTGAGGAAAAGCATTACCTGAGGTTTGTCCTGAGGGTTAATAATGCATTTGCGGCGGTGCTGCATAAAGAGGAGATCGTGCTTGAGGGCGCATTGGGAGAAAAGCATGCCGAAGTATCGAAAGGGATATCGCAGGAAAATATGCACAGATATCTTTGCAGGCAGGTGAGAAAATGCCATGTAAAGCTCCGCGCGGAGCTTGCGGAAGGATTTTCGGCATCTCCAAAGGCATACTGTTACGGGGACCATGGGATATATATTGCTACGAAAGAGCGCCGGAGGAGGATTTTTATTCCGCTGACAGACGCAAATGCATATAACAGCCAGATTTATATAAAGATTTTTCCGGAGAAATGTGCCGTTAATATCCATGTTCCGGTCAATGTGGCAGTCCGCTCTCATCATGATTATGTAAATGAAGTGGGCATTGCCATGGGGATGAATGTGATGGCAACTACGGACGCGGGGAACAGGTACGGTGAGAGGCTTGGGGAGTATGAGAGCGGGTATTCGGACTGGGTACGGGAGCAGACTGCGGCTTACAACCGGAACAGGGCAGGCAATCCGGGCAGAAAGAAATATCAGGCAAAGAAAAGGCGTTTCACAGAGCGTATGCACAGCTACATCAATCAGGAGCTGAACCGTCTTTTTGAAGAGGAAAAGCCCCGGATAATTTATGTGGCGAAACTTCCAAAGCCGCAGGCGGCCGGCAAGAACCGGAGAGTGAACCAGAAAGTATCTATGTGGCAGAGAGGATATATCAGGAAGAGGCTGGAATGGAAGTGCCGGGAGAGGGCAGTGGAGCTAGTGGAAGTCTTTGGGAAAGGAATCAGCAGCGAGTGCAGTGAGTGCGGCGGTGAGGGAACGCGCAAGGGCGGGGAATTTTTCTGCGGCGCTTGCGGATATGCCGCAGAGGTGAAGGCGAACGCAGCCAGAAATGCGCTGAAACGCGGACTGTCAGGAAAGACGGCTTATTAACATAATGGAGATCATAGGAACGGCGGTTCGGATAAATAACGGCGGTAAGCCGGGATTTTACTGAAAAGACCGGACGGCGGGCTCATGATATAAAAAAAGCAGGCTCCGTGAAAGGAGCTATGCTAAAGACAGCGGCCTTAGAAGGCGGGAATTTTTCCGCGCATTGGGTAGGCCAGGACCTTTGCGAACACAGGAAACCGTGACGTAGCAAGGAGCGAAGCGGAAGTGATTTCCGCATCATTTCGGCAAAAGAGCCGGGATGACCAATATGCCTTATTATTCAAAATTATTGCAGACAAAGAGGAAAGAAGATGAGAAAAGCGCAGAAAAACCAGGCGGAAGAGTTTCTTAAGGTACTGGAAGAAGCACATGGCCAGATCCGTGCAATGGCAGAAAAGAAAAATGTGTCGGCTGTCCTGGAGATCTTAGAGGACTGCCAGCAGGGGGCATTAAGCCTCGGAAACATGATAGAGACAGCCGAGGGGGAGGGCTGCGCGGTTATTCCGCTGCTGGAGAGGTACTGTGAGCTTGTCTGGCAGTTTTATGAGGAGCTCTCACAGGGAAAAGCCCTCAACGGGAACAAGATGCATAAGCTCTTGCGCTCTTTCCTGCTGAAGATCGAAAACAGTGTGAGGAATGATATAAAAGTACGGGTGGAGGCCGTTTTTCTTCCGTATAAGGCATCCATGTGGGATAGCCTGGAGAGCATATGGAAAGCGGCAGATGCGGATCCTGACTGTGACGCATATGTGATTCCGATACCGTATTATGATAAGAATCCGGACGGGAGCTTTCGTGAAATGCACTATGAGGGCAGCCTGTATCCTGCTGACGTGCCGGTTATGTGGTATGGGAATTATGATTTTGAAAAAAGGCGTCCGGATATGATATATATACATAATCCATATGATAAATATAATTATGTGACCAGCGTGCATCCGGACTTTTACAGTGAGAATTTAAAGAGGTATACAGACAATTTAGTTTATGTTCCTTATTTTATACTGCAGGAGATAAGCCCGGATGACAAAGTTTCTGTTGATAAAATAGCGCATTTTTGTACCAGCCAAGGTGTATTTAATGCAGATAAAGTAGTAGTTCAGTCAGAGGATATGCGCCAGGTGTATATTAATGTGCTGACAGAGTATGCGAAGAAATACGGGTATACGAGGAAAGACTGGGAGGAGAAGATAGTTGGGCTGGGATCTCCAAAGATTGATAAAATATTAAATACGAAAAAAGAGGATTTGTATCTGCCGGAGGAGTGGATTAAAATCATAGGAAAATCTGACGGCAGCTATAAGAAGGTTGTATTTTACAATACAAATGTAGGCGCGCTGCTCAAGCACGAAGGGAAGATGCTGGAAAAAATAAAGGATGTTTTCAAGCTGTTTGAGGAAAAGAGAGATGAAGTTGCGCTGCTCTGGCGGCCGCATCCGCTGATGAAAGCAACGATAGGGAGCATGAGGCCGCAGCTGTGGGAAGAGTATGAAAAAGTTGAGAGAGAATACCGTGATGCTGGCTGGGGGATCTATGATGATTCAGCGGAGCTTGACCGGGCGATTGTTATGTCTGGGGGATATTATGGGGATTTAAGCAGCGTAGCCTCACTATGCCAAAAAGCTGGGATTAAAGTTATGTTTCAGAATGTAAATATAGGCAATAAGAGCGAGCGGGCGCTCGGCTTTGAGGCATTGGCAAAAATTGATGCGTCTACAGCATATGCGGCAAGCGATAGCTTTAATTCGCTTTTTGAGGTGGATATGAGTACAGGGAACTGTACTTATCTGGGAATGTTTCCGAATGAAAAGCCGGACGGGAAACGTTTATACACGGCTGCAGTGCCGTATGAGGGAGAGATTTATTTTGTTCCTTGTTCGGCAGATAAAATAGCAGTGTATGATATTGCGGAGAAAGATTTCATGATGCTGGATGTGAAAGGTGTTGACAGCCGGAAATATCCGTTTTATCGCCCGCAGAGCAAGTTTAATGGGGGAATGGCATATGGAACATGGATTTATATGGTCTGTTGCACATATCCTGGAATCATCAGAATTGATGTAAAGACGAAAAAAATAGAATATTTTGACGATTGGATATCCGGGGAGTATACATTTAGAAAATCTCCTTACATAGATGACGACAAATTTTACATACCAAGCGTTATAAACAATTCTGTACTGAGATTTAATATGGACACTTGCGAAGGCAAGTTGTATTCCGTGGGAAAAAATAATTCCGGATGCTGGAGCATGTGCAGGCTGGGAGATGCTTTCTGGCTTGCCCCGCAAAAAGAAGGCCCGATCATTAAATGGAATCCTGAAACGGGCGTATCTGAGGAATATGACGAATATCCTGGAGGTTTCAAGAGTAATGGATTTGTATTTTCTAAAATATATGCTAGACAGGGGGCAGTTTACCTGCTGCCGGTATACGCTAATATGCTTTTGCAAGTTTCTGCGGAAGAAGGAACAGTTTCTGACAGCGGGATTTTGAACCTTTCGGATGATTCTGCTGTTTATTATATGTTTTGCGATGATGATTTCTATTACCTTAAGATATTATCAGGGAATAAGAAAAAATATCTTAGGCTGGATATAGAAAGGAATAAAACAGATGAATATCTGTTCAGGTTTTCAGGAAATACAGAAAAGTTTATCAGGGAATACTGGAAAGCGGTACATAAAGACAGAAGATTTATCAGAGAACAGGAGTCTTTCGGGCTGCGGGAATTTTTGGATGCCATTGAAACGTTTGACGAAAATGATTTATCAGATGAGGTTTTTGTGGATGGATGCATTGGATCGGAAATCTTCAGGAAGGTTAAAAGCGGCGAATGGTAAAAAGATTATCTGTACAGGAATTAAATAAAGTAAGCCATGGCAGAGAGATATGGTGCTTTGGCTGCGGCAAACGCCTGAATGAAATGCTGTCACTGTATAAAGAGGAATCTTTTGTGGAGAATGTCACAAAGCTGATTGATAACAATAAAAGTATACATGGAAAAATCAAAAGAGTCGGCAGGAAACAGGTTTGCATTACAGGTGCTGATGTAATCAGGAAGAGCAGCCTATGCAATATGATTCTGCTGATTACATCAGATTCTTACAAGGCAATCTATGAGGAAGTGAAAGAAGAGCTTGCAGCGCATATGGCAGATTGTTATGCATATCCGCTATATTACTATTCCATGGCAAGCAGGCTGATGCGTCTCTTTTGCAGATTTCCAGTCAGGAAACAGCTGATCTTTGCTGCGGGAAATGAACCCCATGAAAATGCGGATGCGATAGTGCGTTATCTTTCACAGGAATATAAAGGGCGCAGATATAAAGTTATATATCTGACGGACGGTGAGGCTGAAGAGAATCGGCCAGTGAGCTGCCTGGATAAAAATCTGATACGCAGGAAGGCAAATATCATGAGGGTCATGCAGTATTGTTGGCTGTATGCGGGAACGTCATGCCTTTTGTATGAAAACGAGCCGATTGTTAAGGTCCGTCCTGAACAAAAGCTTATTTATATGAACCATGGAACGATTCCTCTGAAATATGTCAGCGATGTACTGGGCCAGCCTGAGGAGGTGGACTATGCTTTATGCCCTTCAAGGCAGTGTGCAAGTCTGTATGAAGAACAGTATCACCTTGAGCCTAAAAAGCAGCTGTATATCATGCCGCCCCGTATTCAGACACTTCTTTATCATCGGGAATCCATAGAGCAGGTTGTTCCTTTGAGAGGCAGGCAGGTAATCATATGGCTGCCTACATTTCGGCAGCTGCGCGGAACTGACAGGAGAGATTCTGATGTGACAGAAACGTTTAGTATATTGAACCCCCCGGGGTCATTTGCGAGACTTGACCGCAAATTGGAAGAAAATAGGCAGCTTTTAGTGATAAAGCCTCACCCAAGGGAAAAAACAGATGAACAGATTCCTGACTGCTACAGTCATATAAAGCTTCTTACAGAAGATGAACTGAAGGGAAAGAATTTGGCATTGCATGAAATTCTGGGAAGTACGGCGGCTCTTATAACAGATTATTCCGGGATTGCATTTGAATATATGCTGCTCGACAAACCAATTTGCTATTTGACGGCGGATATGGACGAGTACACAAGAGGTTTTTCCGTTGAATCTCCGATGGATTATATGCCTGGAACTAAGGTAAATGATTTGGCGGAGCTTTTTGACTTCCTGGATGAAGTGAAAAATAACAAAGATGATTATCGGGTTGAAAGAGAGCGGGTAATGAAAAGAATTTATGGCGAGAACATTTGGGAGAACGGGGCGGAGAAATTGATAGGATTTTTAGATAAAATATAGAGTCATCGGGAGAGATGGGATTATGAGCTTTCAGGAAAAGTTTTGTTTAGAATTAAAAAAATATGAGGATGTTATTATCTATGGGTATGCGGATATCGGAATGTGTGTATTAGATTATATTATCGATATTGAGACGAGCATAAAGATAGCAAATTATTCAGGAAGGGTAAAATATTTTGCAACGACAGAGCAGAACAGGCAAAGCATGCGCTTTGAGCGAAAAGGGATAAAAATAAAAAGCATCTATGAGCTGAGAGAATATGCAGATAAGGCGCTGATCATTATAGCGACCCAGGAGCAGCATCATAAAAATATAGAAAAGACGCTTGATGAACTTGGATTTTGCAATCGTTTTACAATACTTCATGAGAATTATTGTGCTCTGAGAGAGTGCGTAGAGAACCACAAGCTGATTGTTGCGAATAATATTCAGCAGTATCATTTGAATCATCAGGTAAAATTGGAAAGGCTAAGGCGTAAAGTAAGCAAAGGGAAAAAAGTTAAAGTGTTTTTTATGACACATGATGCGGCAGTGTTTGGATATTCTTCGATTTATCGCGCCATGGAAAAACAGGAATTATTTGAACCATACATTTATGTTGTTTCAAGACGGGATGTTGGGTATAGGGATTTTTACATAGATGTAAAAAAGGATATTGCGTTTTTTGAATCTAAGGGCTACCGAGTTATCAGCGGGTATGATGAGTGGGGAACCCCGAAGGACCTACATGGGCTGAATCCAGATATCTTGTTTTACGACATTCCAAAATTGCATGGTCCGGCGGCAAACTTCTATAACCGCCTTGACCAGTTGAACTGGGAATACCTTACTTGCTATGTGCCTTACAGTTTATTGATGGTAGATTCGTTCTATTATCATTACCATACCAAATGCATACGTGAGACATGGAAATTTTTTCTCGATACAAGCGATAGTTTTAAGCGCGTATTGGCGGACGGGGAGTTTAGCGGGTTTAATACAGTTCTCAGCGGCTATCCAAAATTAGATGAATATTTTTATGAAGACGGACGGTTACCGGAAAAATTGAGTAATGGGAAACCGATTGTAATTTATGCACCTCATCACTCTTTATTTGTGAGTAATAATTTTGCGACCTTCGACCTTTATAAAGATATGATGATGGATTTGGTAAAAAAACATCCGGAGATTAATTTTGTTCTTAAGCCGCATCCGCTTTTGCCCTTCCAAATCAAAGCAAGGGAAAAAGAGGGGAGTATCTCTTTTGGGCAGAAGGATTATTTTGATTATCTTGATGAGTGGGGCAGCCAGCCAAACGGGATATGCATCACACAGGGAGATTATATTAAGTTGTTTAAAGAAAGCGATTGCATGATTACAGACTGCGGTTCTTTTATCGGAGAATATTTACCGTCGCTTAATCCTTGTATTTATATCTTTAACCCGAGAAAAAGGAAACAGGACGAGGTGTATACGCGTTTGGCAGGCAAAATTCTTGATACATATTACGTTACAAGGACAGAAGATGAACTGGAACATGCGATTCGGGAGATTATAATAGGCGGGAAAGATTCCAAAAAAGAAAAACGCAGGCAGTTATTGTCTAAGGAATTTCCGAACATTGGGAACGCCGGAAAATATATATGCAGTTATTTAAAGCAATTAATTGAGGAATAAGTGGAGGACGAAATGATAATAGGTTATACGACAGGCGTATTTGATTTGTTTCATATAGGCCATCTGAATATGCTTAAAAATGCAAAAGCAATGTGTGATAAGCTGATTGTTGGAGTGACGGTGGATGAACTGGTTGCATATAAGCATAAAAAAGCCGTGATTCCATTCGAGGAACGGCTGGAAATCGTGAGAAATATCAGCTGTGTTGACGTGGCGATCCCTCAAAGCACTATGGATAAATTTGAGGCATGGGAAAAGCTCCGGTTTGACCTGATGTTTGTGGGGGACGATTGGTACGGCACGGATAAATGGAGACGGCTGGAAAGACAGTTTGGGGAAGTCGGGGTTAAGATTATCTATTTTCCATATACAAAAGGAACGAGTTCAACCCTGATCAATGAAACACTGGTATCTATACGGGAAAATGAAAGTTAATAATAGATTTAGTCTGGTATTGGAGGATTGTTTATGGTAGATAAAAGATATTGCATGAGTTCTTACATGGCGTTTCGCTACATTGAAGATGAAAATAAAGACTTTTATGAGGGGATGAGACACGAATGTATTAAGGCTGTTCCGGATGAGCAGAGAATCCCGGTTCATACGTCTGACGATATTGACCGGGAGATTGGAAAGCAGATGGATATGTTTAAGGGAAGGAAAAAAGGAATCCTTTTATCCGGGGGTATGGATTCTGCCATTGTGGCATCTTATCTTGGAGGAAGCCATGCTTACACATTTCGGTTTCTTGGGGGTGAGTTCCAGAAAGAAGAGCTTGCCAGGGCGGAGTATTATGCAAAATATTATGGGTTGACGCTCCATTATGTTGATATCAGCTGGGATACAGTGATTTCGCATCTTGATGAAGTAATGGAAAAGAAAAATGCGCCCGTCCATTCCATAGAGCCGCAGATTTTGCAGGCGGCTCTTCAGGCCAAGGAAGACGGAGTTGAGATGATGTTTGTTGGGGAGAGCAGTGACCTTATCTTTGGAGGCATGGATCAGCTGTTGGCGAAAGACTGGACTTTTGAACAATTCATGAACCGATATATCTTTACAAAACCGGAGGATGTTCTGGCTGAGCCGGAAAGCATGCAGTATCTGTTTGAGAGATACCGTCAGGGAGAGCATATTGATTTTCTGTCGTTTATGGACGATGTGTTTTCAATCGAATCCTCCAGCTCTTACCTCAATGCTTTTGCAGCTGCTGACATGCCGTATTACGACCCGTACGCAAAACTGAAGATGGCAGATAAGCTTAACTTATATCGGATACGTCATGGTGAGCCCAAATATTTGATCCGCAGTCTTATGTCAAAGAAATATCCGGAGATACCGGTTCCCGATAAGGTGACAATGCCCAGGCCGGTTGATGCTTATTTTGCCGGCTGGGAGGGTCCAAAACGGCATGAATTCCGAATGGATATGGACATGAAACAATTTTCCGGGAATCAGAAATGGCAGATGTATTGCCTGGAAAGATTTCTGAATCTACATGAGGCAGACGTATAGTCGGGAAAGACGACGACTTCTATCTATAGTTAGGATATGGGATGGCATGGTACTTAAAAATTGCAGATATTATGAGCTGGCGGAAAAAATAAAAACGGAGGACAGTAGAATTGTAATATACGGAGCCGGCATGATAGGACAGATTGTGGTGCCTTATTTTATACGGTCATTTGCGCTGGAAGAGTATGTTGAATGCTATGTTGATATGGATAGCCGAAAACAGGGAAGATTTGTGAATTTTGGCAGCTGCAGATATAAGATCTGTTCTCCGGAATATCTGGGATTACTAGGCAAACATATGGTTCTGCTGCTCACAAACAGTAAATTTTATCCTGTCATAGAATTTTTAGACAGGATTCAGATTTCTGATTCTGTGGAGTGTTATATTGTTCCTCTGATCCAGCTTTTGGAAACGGAGGAGCAGGAGATTTTTCAGATTAGAAAGCTGGTTTCCGAGCAGATGATACCCCGCAAAATACATTATTGTTGGTTTGGGGGAAAAGAAATGCCGGAATTTCTTCGGCGTTGTATGGACACATGGAGACGGCACTGCCCGGATTATGAGCTCATATGCTGGAATGAAGATAATTATGATGTGGGCAGGATTCCCTTTGCAAGTGAGGCATACCGGGAGAAGAAATACGGCTTTGTAACGGACGTCGCACGGTTGGATATATTGTATGAGCACGGCGGCATTTATATGGATACGGATGTAAGCCTGATAAAAAAGCTGGATGAGCTTTTATATCAGCCTGCCTTTACAGGAGTTGAAAAGTGGGGGAATATTAATACAGGAGGCATGGCGGGCGCCGTGCCTATGCACCCTATGATAAAAGAAATGTTGGAGTATAGGAAGAAATTTCATTTTATGATTGAGGACGGGAGCCTGAACATGGAAACCAATGGCTTTTATGAAACGGTTCCTTTTATAAAGCATGGGATGAGGGTAGATGGCAGCCTGCAGTACATAAATGGAATGACCGTATATCCAGCTCAGGCCTTTCATCCGTATGATTATATGAGCTGCCAGACAAAAACAAAAAAGTCTACATTTTCCATTCACCATTTTTATGGAGGATGGATGGAAAAGGAAGACCAGCTAAACAGAGGGAACACGCAGGCGGCATTTTTGTCAGTGATGGAGCGTATCAACAAATCAGAGGAGATAAGGAAATAATATTGGACATTTTAAATGACTTAGAAAAATATGACGCGGTAGTCGGATATGGGATAGGACAGAACTATGAGCGGATGAAACCATATTTTCAGAGTAAGCTTGTGTTTGATTACCTGGCAGACAAGAAATGGGAAAATTTGCCTGGCATACAGGAGTACGATGGAATACCGATTATACGGATGAAACAGTTAATGGCAATGGAGCAGATGCTAATCATAACATTTCCAATGACTCCGTCTTTGAGGGATACGGTCATGAGGCAGCTGCAGGGAGTAAAAGCAGATATCTATTATGTGATGGATCTAATTAGGGCAGAGTATTGGATCAGTGAGAAAGAGCTGTTGTCGCTGCTGCTGGAAACGAAATATGAAGACGAGTTCCATAACCGCATTATATTTGATGCGACAATTCCGGGTAGCATCAGGATTTGCTTTTTGGAAAAAATAGCCTGGTTAAGGTTGGCACCAACTTAAGCGTAAAGCGTTTGGACATTTGCTGCGGAAACAATGGAAGATGTATCATTGGAGACAAAATATCTGTGCAAGAGGCAAAATTCCATGTGTCGCAAGCCAGGCTGGAAGTGGGAGAAGATTGCATGTTTTCGAGGGGGATCAGGATTCGCACACATGATTCCCATCATATTTTTGACTGTATGACACATAAAAGGATTAATTATGCCAGAAATGTACGGATTGGAAATAAAGTGTGGATAGGTTGTGACGCAGTTTTGCTTCCTGGGGCAGATATTGGAACAGGATCAGTTATCGGGGAACGGACGGTGACATCTTCCCAATTTGGCGAATATGTGGTTATTGCGGGAAGCCCGGCTAAAGTGATTCGCGAGAATGTATGCTGGAGCAGGGATCGTACAGGGATTTTTAATCATGACTGGCTGGAAGAATGTGCTGATGATGCTGCACTTAAATATAAGGCTGGAAAGTAAGTGTTCCTAAAGAGAGGAGACGAGGTAATGACTTTTGAATTAATGGCCTCCATGATGTGTGCTAACTATGGAAATCTGGAGAAGGAAGTGAAAAATTTGGAGGATGGCGGCATTGACTCTTTCCACATCGATATTATGGACGGGCGCTACGTTCCCAATTTTGCAATGTCTTTAAATGACATGCGTTATATAGCAAGTGCGGCATCAAAGCCGCTGGATGTCCATCTCATGATTGAACACCCCAATAACCGTATCGGGCTGTTTCTTAATAATCTGAGGAAAGGCGATACTGTTTACATTCACCCGGAGGCGGAATACCATCCCTCAACAACGCTCCAAAGTATTATAAATGCGGGCATGATACCAGGTATTGCCATCAATCCGGGAACTTCTGTGGAGACAGTGATGGAGATGCTCAGAATCGTGAAAAAGGTGCTGGTAATGTCTGTAAATCCGGGAAATGCGGGGCAGATGTACCTTCCGTATGTTGGCAGGAAGATTACCAGACTGCTTTCCATGAAGGATGATATGGATTTTGAACTGTACTGGGACGGGGCGTGCAGTGCAGGCAAAATCCGTGAATTTGCCCCTAGGGGCGTAAAAGGTTTTGTCCTTGGAACGACTCTGCTTTTTGGGAAGAACAGGACTTACGGGGAGACTATTCAGGATATCCGTGAACTTAAATTCTGATTATTTGATGATTTATAATGGAGGCAGATGTTATGAATATAGCAATATTGCTGTCCGGAGGAGCAGGATTACGCGTAGGAGCGGATATCCCAAAGCAGTATATCCGGGTATTGGGGAGGATGCTGGTTACTTATTGCCTGGAAACGCTGCTTATTCACCCGCTGATAGATACGGTACAGATTGTTGCAGAGGATGAGTGGCGGGAGAGTATACTGGCCGATGCAAAGGAAAATGGGCTGGATATTAAAAAGATTAATGGATTTTCTTTGCCGGGGGCTGAACGTCAGTCCTCTGTTTTTAATGCCCTAGAGGATTTAAGAAGAAGTTTCGCTGAGTATGGTGATTTCGAAAGAAGTGCAGTCCTTATCCATGATGCTGCCCGTCCGAACCTGGCGGGGGAACAGATATTGTCTTGCCTTTGTGCATTGAAGGGGCATGATGGCGTGATGCCGGTTCTTCCGATGAAAGATACAGTTTATTTGAGTGAAGATGGTGTCCGTATTTCAAGTCTGCTTGATAGGGGGAAGGTGTTTGCAGGGCAGGCTCCGGAAGTATTTGACTTTGAGAAGTATTATGCGGCGCACTTACTCCTTCAGCCGGATAGGATGCAAGAAGTGAAAGGTTCTACAGAGCCTGCGGTTATGGCGGGAATGGATGTTGCCATGATTCCGGGAGATGAGAACAATTTTAAAGTTACAACAAAATCGGATTTAGAACGTTTCAGAAAACAGAAAGAGGCAGACAGAAAATGAAAGCATATGTTTTGCAGAATGTTGGAGATATAAGGCTGAAAGAGGCAGAAGAGCCCGTGCCGGGAGATGGGGAAGTGGTGGTGAAGGTGAGAGCCTGCGGCATTTGTGGCTCTGATATTCCAAGAATCTTTCAGAGCGGCGCTCACAGGATGCCGCTGATTCCCGGCCATGAATTTTCAGGGGAAGTGGTAGGATGCGGGAAAGGCGCGGATGCAAGGCTCCTGTATAAAAGAGTAGGCGTATTTCCGCTGATTCCGTGCAGGGAATGCGATGCCTGCAGGAAAGGCATTTATGAATTATGCAGGAATTACAGCTACCTTGGGTCAAGGAGGAACGGGGGATTTGCGGAGTATGTCTGTGTTCCTGCGGAAAATGTGATGGAATTGCCGGAGAATGTCTCGTTTGAGTCGGCAGCCATGCTGGAGCCAATGGCAGTAGCAGTGCATGCCATGAGAAGGGCATTGCCGTGCATAGAAGACAATATAGTAGTCTGGGGCGTGGGAACGATTGGGCTTTTGCTTGTGATGTTTCTTATGGATGCGGGGTTTGAGAATATCTTTGTGGTCGGCAATAAGGGATTCCAGGAAGAGGCCGTTCTTAATATGGGGATTTCAAAAGATTGCTTTTTTTACGGCGGAAGCCTGGAGGGCGGCTGTCCTGGCAGAAGGAAGGCGGATATTATTTTTGAATGTGTGGGAAAGAATGAGGTTGTTTCTAAGTCTGTTGAACTTGCCGCTGCGGAAGGGAAGGTATGCCTGGTAGGGAATCCATATTCTGATATGACGTTTTCAAGAGATGTTTACTGGAAGATCCTCAGGAATCAGATTACCATTACGGGAACCTGGAATTCTTCATTTACAGGGCGGGCAGACGATGATTGGCATTATGCACTGAAGAGGATATCCGAAACAAATTTTGCTCCGGAACGGCTGATTTCCCATAGGCTTTCAATGGAGGGGCTTGAGAAAGGCTTTCGGCTTATGCGGGATAAGACAGAAGATTATATAAAAGTTATGGGGGTGTGGGGGGATTAATGGCACTGCAGAAACATCGATGAATGTGCTGGGTGTAAGGACAGCATATCGCATATTACTTTCTCCGGTATTTTAACGGCGTAGTTCCCGTCTGTTTCCGGAACTCCCGCAGAAAATTCCCCAGATTGCCGTAACCGCATTCCATGCAGACCTCCGTGACCGGGAGGTCTGTTTCTTCAAGCAGGCGCAGGGCCTGCTTGATGCGGTATTCGTTTACATACTCCATAGGGGTGCGCCCGATGGATTTTTTGAAGAAACGGCAGAAATACTGCTCGTTCATGTTAATCTGCCCTGCCAGGTCTTTTAAGTATATTTTCTCTTTATAGTTTTCTTTTACATAGGTAAGGATAGTCTTGACATCTTCCACATGTTTATCATAATTTTTTTCAGCAGGCGTAAAGAGCCGGTGCTCCGAGAGGATTGCAAGGAGGCGCAGAAGGGAGGACTTGACGTATAGCTGGTTTGTCAGGTCATCTGTGATCGCGCCTTTTTCCAGGGGGGAGCCGCTGTCCAGGGAATAGCCGAAAGAGCGCATGGACTCTAAAAATGCGTCGCGCACAGGGATGAACCCGGGATGGGCCGGCTTAAGGCAGCGGGGAAACAAAAGCTTTCCCCCCTGTATGGGCTGGATAAGCTCTGTCTGCGCGGCATCGCAGGAGTCGAAACTCAGGATGCCGGGGGAGAAGACAATTGCATACTCGCCCGGGTTTCCATAACTCTCTGTAAATATGCTGTGCAGCTCGCCGGGGTTGATGAAAAATAACGCCTCTGAATGTACGAAGAACTGCTCCATATTGATTTCCAGGCGGAAATCTCCTCCGAAAAAGTATAGGATCTCTATCTCATCATGCCAGTGGTGCTTGACGAGAGTGCCTTTGCCGAGAGAGCGGGTCTGGTAGATGGCGCAGGGAAAGGACTTTGTGCCGTGGAGGCATATTTCTTTTAATGCGGTTGGATGCGGGCGATGCATAAGCGGCTCCTCTCTAAGGTGATATGCGGAATGCTGATGAACTATCCTGACTTAATGCTGCAGGTAAGATTTTATCATTGCCATGTGATAATATCAAGTTTTAGGTTTTTAAAAACAGATAATTGTGTTATACTCATCTATGATAAAATGAGAAGAAATTACAGAGCAGGTAAACATATTGCGGCAGATTAGGAGGAAATTATGAAAAAGATGATTGATCTGATAGAGGAGGAGCTTGGGGCGGCCTTTGAACGTGCGGGGTATGACAGGTCTTACGGAAAGATTACCCTCTCGAACCGCCCGGATCTCTGCGAATACCAGTGCAACGGGGCGATGGCGGGGGCGAAAGCCTACCGCAAGGCGCCTTTTATGATCGCGGACGACGTGATTGCAAACCTTACGGACAAAGTGCATATCGGGGAGATTGAGGCGGTAAAGCCGGGCTTTATCAATATAAAGCTCAGCAGGAAGGCCGTCGCGTCCTACTTGAACAGAATGAGGGGCGATGCCGGGCTTGGTATTGAAAAGGCGGAAAACCCTCAGTCCATCATCGTTGATTACGGCGGGCCGAATGTGGCAAAGCCTCTTCATGTGGGGCATCTGCGCTCTGCCATCATCGGGGAGAGCGTGAAACGGATTGCCAGGAAGATGGGGCACAAGGTGCTAGGAGACATCCACCTGGGAGACTGGGGGTATCAGATGGGGCTGATTATCACGGAGCTTAAGGAGCGGCAGCCGGAGCTTGCGTACTTTGACGATGAGTTTGGCGGAGAGTATCCGAAGGAAGCTCCGTTTACCATCGGGGAGCTGGAGGAGATTTATCCCACTGCCAGCGCGAAGGCGAAAGAGGATGAAGAATACCGGGAGAGAGCCCTTAACGCCACCCGGCTTTTGCAGAACGGGCACCGGGGGTACACGGCGGTGTGGCGGCATATCATGGATGTGTCGGTAAAGGACCTTAAAAAGAACTATGAAAACTTAAATGTGACATTTGACCTCTGGAAAGGGGAATCGGATGCCCAGAGCGACATACCGGACATGATCGGGCGGCTTAAGGCGGACGGGTTTGCCCATATCGACCAGGGGGCGCTTGTGATTGACGTGCAGGAGGAGTCTGACACGAAAGAAGTTCCGCCCTGTATGATCCAGAAGTCTGACGGGGCATCCCTCTACGGAACGACGGATCTTGCCACGCTGGTGCAAAGAAGGCGGGATTATGACCCGGATCAGATCATCTATCTGGCGGACAAGCGGCAGGAGCTGCACTTTGTCCAGGTGTTCCGCTCGGCGAAAAAAACGGGCATCATAGCGCCGGAGACGAAACTGGAGTTTCTTGGATTCGGCACGATGAACGGAAAGGACGGGAAACCTTTCAAGACAAGGGAAGGGGGCATCATGCGCCTGGAAAGCCTGATTGCGGACATCGAGGAAGAGATGTACAAAAAGATAACGGATAACCGCACCGTGGAGGAGTCGGAGGCAAAAGCTACGGCGAAGATCGTGGGCATGTCAGCCATTAAGTACGGGGATCTGTCAAACCAGGCGGCAAAGGATTATGTGTTTGACGTGGACAGGTTTACCTCGTTTGAGGGAAATACAGGGCCGTACATTCTGTACACCATTGTCCGCATTAAGTCCATCCTGAATAAATATACTGCCGGGGGAGGCTGCCTTGAAAACTTATCTATTGCCCCTGCGGCGGGAGACAGCGAGAAAGCGCTGATGCTGGAGGCGCTGCGGTACAGCGATGTTTTGGAGACGGCTTATGGGGAGCTTGCGCCCCATAAGATATGTGCGTATATATATGAGCTTGCAAATGCGTTCAATAAATTTTATCATGAGACAAAGATCCTTGCGGAGGAAGACGAAAAGCAGAAGGAAAGCTATATCGCGCTTCTGCTCCTGACGAAGGATATCCTGGAGTCGTGTATCGACCTGCTTGGCTTTGAGGCTCCGGAGAGGATGTAAAAGATGCCGGCGGCAGCCGGTCTGCGGAAAAGTATGAAGAAAGGGTAAGGTTTTGCGAAAGATGGAGGCTACGGTAAAGTTATTTTATGAAGACAGCCACATGGAGGAATTTGACGCGGCAGTCTGCGCCTGCCTGCCTTACGGGGATAAGTACAAGGTGGTTCTGGACAGGACTGCCTTTTTTCCTGAGGGCGGAGGCCAGTATGCGGACAGCGGGGAGCTTGGCGGCGTAAAGGTGTTTGACGTCCATGAAAAAGAAGGCGTCGTGTACCACTATACGGACGCTCCGCTTGAAGAGGGGCAGAGGGTTCACGGGCGCATCTGCTTTGAGGAGCGGTTTGAGAAGATGCAGCAGCACACGGGGGAGCATATCGTGTCCGGCATCGTGCATGAGAGGTTCGGGTATAACAATGTAGGGTTCCATCTGGGAAATACATACTGCACTCTTGATTTTGACGGCCCCATCACGAAGGAACAGCTGAAGGAGATTGAGCTGGCGGCAAACGGAGCGGTGTTTAAGAACCTGGATGTCGAGACAGCGTACCCTTCTAAGGAAGAGCTTGGGAAGATGGAGTACAGGAGCAAGATAGAGATTGAGGGGCAGGTTCGTATCGTGACGGTGCCGGGGTATGACGTATGCGCCTGCTGCGCGCCCCATGTGAAGAAGACAGGGGAGATCGGGCTTATCAAGTTTGTGAATATGATAAATTACAAAGGCGGGGAGCGCATTACCATGCTCTGCGGGTACCGTGCGCTTAAAGATTACGCGGAAAAAGAGGAGAATGTGAAAAAAATCTCCGCACTGCTCTGCGCGAAGGAGGAGGAGACCGCGGACGCGGTATCGCATCTGAAGGAGGAGAGTGGAAAGCTTAAAGGGAGGATTACATCCCTGGAGCAAAAGATGATCCGGTATAAGGCCCAGGAGATTGAGATTGGGAACGGTGTCGTGTCGGTCTTTGACAGCGAGATCTCCGGGAACAGCCCGAGGGAGCTTATGAATCAGGTGCTTTTGAGGGGGGCATCCGTGTGCGCGGTTTTTGCCGGAACGGACGAGGCGGGATACCGCTATGTGATCGGAAGCAGGGAAAGAGACGTGCGTCCGCTGTGCAGGGAGCTTAATGCGTCTTTTGAAGGGCGCGGCGGCGGAAAGCCCGAGATGGTGCAGGGATCGCTTAAGGGAAATAGGGAAGAGATACGGAAACTCTGCAGTGAAGAAAAAATATTTTGACGGCAATCGGCAGCAGGGTGTCCGACGGAGAGAGTATACGAAGGAGGAGATGGCATGCGTCTTTTGGAGGAGCGCATCCGCCGGGACGGCATTGTCCGGGGCGAGGATGTATTGAAGGTGGACAGTTTCCTGAACCATCAGATGGATGTGGAGCTGTTTGCGGAGATGGGGAAGGAGTTTAAGCGGCTGTTTGAAAGGGAAGAGATTACAAAAATCCTTACCATTGAGGCATCCGGAATCGGTATTGCCTGTGTGGCGGCGCAGTGTTTTGGAGTTCCGGTGGTATTTGCGAAAAAGAGCAAGACAAAGAATATCGAGGGAGATGTATACACGTCTAAGGTAGAGTCCTTTACCCACGGAAGGGTTTATGACATTATCGTCTCGAAGAAATTTTTGGGGCCGGAGGATAAGGTTCTTTTGATTGATGATTTTCTGGCAAACGGCGCCGCCCTTATGGGGCTTATTAGCCTTGTCTGGGAGTCTGGGGCGTCTCTTGCGGGCGCCGGAATCTGTATTGAGAAAGCTTTCCAGCCGGGAGGCGAGAGAATACGGAATATGGGCGTGAGGGTGGAATCGCTTGCGAGAGTGAAGTGCATGAGCGAAGAGACTGGCGTTGAATTCTGTAAAGAAAGAGAGGTTTAAAGATGATGGGGAAATTTAAAAAGATCGTGGCGGTGGCTCCGGTAAACCTTGTGCCGTGGGCGAGGGAAGAGCTGAAAGAATATGCGGAGGAAACGGTGTTTTATGACACGCCGCCGAAAGACGACGAAGAGATCCTGGAGAGGATTGGCGATGCGGACGCGGCGCTTATCGGAATCTCGTCCTCCATCGGGAAATATGTGCTGGAGAAAGCGCCGAACCTAAAGTATGTGGGGATGGTTTGCAGCCTTTATTCGGAAGAGAGCGCCAATGTGGACATCGCATTTGCCAGGACGAAAGGGATCACGGTAAAGGGCGTGAGAAATTACGGCGACAGGGGCGTGGCAGAGTATGCTGTCTACCAGCTGATCCGGATCCTGCACGGCTATGATTTTAAGCGGAGGCAGGAAAAATCCCGGGAGCTTACGGGGCTTAAAGTGGGTATGGTCGGAATCGGGGATTCCGGCGGGCTGATTGCGGACGCGCTGCATTTCTTCGGTGCGGAGGTATCCTATTTTGCCAGGAGCAAAAAGGCGGAGAGGGAGCGGCAGGGAATCTGCTACAAGCCTCTGGAAGAACTTCTCCGTGACAGCGAGGTAGTGTTCACCTGCCTGAATAAGAATACCATCCTGCTGCATGAAGAGGAGTTTCGGCAGCTTGGAGACGGGAAGATTATGTTTAATACTTCCATCGGGCCGGCGGCGGATATGGATGCACTGGAAGGCTGGATTAAGAGAGACGGGAATCTGTTCTGCTGCGATATGACGGAGTCGCTGGGAGATATGTCGGAAGAGGTGCGAAACCGGGAGAATGTAATCTGTATCGGGGGGTCTTCCGGGATGACAGAGCAGGCGTATGACCTTCTGGCTAGAAAATCGCTTGATAATATAAAGGAGTATCTGGTAAAAAATATTTAAGAAATCTGAGGTGGATTTTTCCAGAAGGGATGGTATAATAAATAACATGAAGTCAGTGATTTCCTAAAGAGAACGAGTGGCGGTTCTGACTCGTTGGAAAAATAAAGATGACCAGGTGAAGAGTGTACGGGAGGTGAAAATCGCCTCCCGTTTTAAAGGTAACCAAACCTTGTGCGGAAGAACGCATTGAAAGGGCAATATTAAAGGCCAATACATGGCTGATACCAGCAGATGCAGAAAAACCGAAAGATCCAACTATTGAACTTTTTGCAGGAGCCGGCGGATTGGCACTTGGAGTGGAAAAAGCCGGATTTCATACAATTGGCTTGGTAGAAATTGATAGAGATGCGTGTGATACGCTTGAAAAGAACCGACCTGAATGGAGAGTTATATGTGATGATATCGCCAATATCTCACAACTTGATTTAGTAGAGTATTTTGGTATTAAAAAGGGAGAACTGGATTTATTGTCTGGTGGTGCACCATGCCAGGCATTTTCATATGCCGGAAAAAGATTGGGTCTGGAAGATGCAAGGGGAACTTTGTTTTACCATTATGCCATCTTTTTGGAGAAGCTGCAGCCCAAAATGTTCTTGTTTGAGAATGTCAGAGGGTTACTTACTCATGATGGGGGAAAAACATATCAGACCATGCTCAATATTTTCGAGGGAGCCGGATATGATATTCAAAAGCAGGTACTTAATGCGTGGGATTATGGAGTGGCTCAAAAGAGAGAACGTTTAATCACAATTGGAATACGTAAGGATTTGAAAAGTCAAATTACATTTGAATTTCCCGAAAAGCATGAGTATAAGCCAGTACTGAGAGATGTACTTCAGGATGTGCCGGAGAGCATAGGAGTTCCTTATGGCGAGAACAAAAGGAAATTATTTGAATTAGTACCACCAGGGGGATATTGGAGAGATATTGATCCGGAATTAGCAAAAGCGTATATGAAGAGTTGCTGGGAAATGGAAGGCGGCAGAACAGGAATTCTTAGACGAATGAGTCTGGATGAGCCTTCATTGACAGTTTTAACATCTCCGTCTCAGAAACAGACAGAGCGCTGCCATCCAATTGAGGCAAGACCGTTTAATGTAAGGGAAAATGCGAGATGCCAGAGTTTTCCGGACAAATGGGAATTTTGTGGTAATGTTATGTCGCAGTATAAACAGGTAGGAAATGCGGTGCCGGTAAATCTTGCCTATGAAGCAGCAAGATGTATTAAAAACGCATTGGACAAGGAGGATAAATAATGTCATGGACTTTACCATTTATTTCAGAAGAAGATTTTACAAATCATGTTAAAGCTACAATAGATAAATACGGAGAAAAGTTAGAATCATTTGATATTGTGCGTTTTAATAAAAATATCATTGATCCAATAAAAATGATTTTTGACAAGACCGTTTATCAATCTACATGGGAAGAAATTGTGAGTAATGAAATCTTTCGTCAGAGAGATAAGTCTAATAACAATGATATTGGATATTTTCACCAGAGAATCTTCCAGTACATTGCAGATTGCCATGTTCCAGACAATGGAAAAGAAGGAGGATGGCTGAACACGATGAAGGACTTGCTATGGCAATGGCAATTTATCTATTGGGATTCAGCACCTATAAAGGTTTTACAAAAGCTGCAGGAAATGTAATAAATGACGTGGATGACAATATGCTCCGTAGAATATATGAGTACGCAAAAAGAATTCAGAAAAGATAATTGTATAAATACGGCGGTGTGCAAATAATTCACGCCGCTTTTTACGTTAAAATGAAAGTGACAAAAACCGGTTAAAATGGTACAATTATTTTGTACAGATGGCATTTTTGATGAAAGAGGGCTGAATATGAAGAGAAAAATAATGATAGCATGTTGTGTTGCTGTTGCGCTGTCGGCAGCTGCGGGCTGTGCGACAGCAGATGGGAACGGGAAGAATGCCGAAACAGCCGCAGAACAGGAAGAAAAAAGTGATGAGCGCAGTGCGGCGGATTTTATAGGGAACGAAACAAAAGCTTATTTATCAATATCGGATAATGATACGACTGCGGTGGCATCTATGATGGAGCTTAATGGGGCTGACTCTACATTTGCTTTGTGAACGATATGCTGTCATCGTTGGCATCTGCCCATATGGATGGCAGCTTTAGTATTGAGGGCGGTGTTTTGACAGCTGTTTCCGCAGACGGGGAGAAAAAACTGTTATTTGAGATTGAAGATAAAGATACGCTGAGATTTATGCAGGACGGTTCTTCCGAGATTGTGCTGTCAGGCGCGGATGATTACAAAAAGGTTCTGGCTGACCGGACGGTTTTTAAGATGGAAGAGATGGCCGCGCCGTCGAAGGAAGAAGTGTTTGCCATGCGAGAGAGGGCTTTAGAGGGCATGACGGATGCTGAGAAGAAAGACTTAACGGATAAGGTGAAAGCGGCCAATGAGTGTCTGGAGAGGGAATGGGTGAACGGAAACCTCTTTGACAGATTGGCTGACCCGGAGGATCTGTATTGGAATTACCTGGAGCAAAAAGGGGAGATTCAGACCGGCTGGGCGTTTTCGGATGGAAAGGAATATGACGAGTCTTCCGGCATGTCTTTTAAAGAATACGCGGAAAAATACGGGGAGCGTGTCGTGGCGGACAACGAGTATGACGCAGAGGACTTGATAAAGCTGATAAAAGAGTTGGAAGGAACCTTAAAAAATGACCTGCTGAAACCGGATTTTGAGAATCTGGCTGAAAATATCCGACAGGCAAAGGAAACTCATGACGCGGCGTATGTAAAACAGGCGTATTTTATCCTTCATGACATGGACTATTTTCTGCTGCGCTACGGCATAGAGGACGTAGGAAGGAAGATACAGGATATGTCTATGGTGTCTATCTACCGCGGGGCGCTGGAAATATATGACAACTGATACGCGGCATAATACATGTTCCTGCGGAACAGGCGGACTTTGTCCGTCAAGGTATACCCACAGGGCATCCCATAATACATGTTCCTGCGGAACAGGCGGACTTTGTCCGTCAAGGTATGACAGAAGGGAAGGTTCAGGATGAAGAAGGTGCAGCTTGCGGTCGCGGTTCTTGCTATGTTCCTGCTGGTGACAGCGTTGCTTTTGACAAGCTTTCAGGTGGTGATTTACGGCGACCCGGAATATAAATTTTATGAAAAAGAATATGAAAAATACAATGTGACGCAGTCTCTTGGCATGACGCTCCCGGATGTAATGGGCGTGACAGAACACATGATGGACTATCTGATCGGTCGGGAGGATGTGCTTTCCATAGAGACGGATGTAGACGGGAAACATCAGGATTTTTTTAATGAGCAGGACAGGCTCCATATGGCCGACGTGAGGAAACTCTTCCTGGGAGGGCTTAAGCTCAGGAATGTCCTGGTGATTTCTGCGGCTTTGCTGCTTGCGGCTCTTGGGCTTATGAAAGCAGACTTAAAGAGCCTCCTGTTAAAAGCATACAGAACAGCCATGGCTGTATTTGCGGCGCTGCTTGTTTTTCTGGGCGTAGCGTTTACGGTGGATTTTACGAGATGCTTTACGATATTTCACAAGATTTTTTTTACAAATGACCTCTGGCTCTTTGACCCGGATACGGATTATATGATCCGCATGCTGCCGGAAGGATTTTTTTCAGACATGGTGATAAGGATTGCCCTGATATATGTGGGGGCGCTCGCAGCTTTGGGCGTGGCGACGGTGCTGGCGTGCAGGAGGCGGTCGCAGGGAAAGGATGTCAGAAAGAAGAAAAATTGATTTTCTTTGCGGGGATAAATATGGTACAATGTACACACACGCATCGGCAGATACGGGAAAACTGCCGGGGCAATAAGGAGGAGAATGGATGAGTAATGTAAGACGAGTATTCGTAGAAAAGAAACCGGATTTTGCCGTTCAGGCGAAAGACCTTAAACATGAGATCAAAGGCTATCTTGGAATCAGCGACGTAGAATCGGTGCGCGTCCTGATCCGGTACGATGTTGAGAACGTTTCTGACGAGACGTTTGAGAAGGCTTGCAAGGGCATTTTTGCGGAACCGCCGGTGGATTTCCTTTATAGAGAAGAATTTCCCATGGAGGAGGGCAGCAGGTGCTTTTCCGTAGAGTACCTTCCGGGCCAGTTTGACCAGAGGGCGGACTCGGCGGTCCAGTGCATCCAGTTTATTAAGGAGGATGAACAGCCTGTAATCCGGACGGCGACTGTCTATGTGATAAAAGCTGCGGGGAGGCCGATATCTGACGAGGAGCTTTCGGCAGTGAAAAACCATTGCATCAATCCGGTAGACTCCCGTGAGACAGGGATGGAGAAGCCGGACACGCTGGTGGTGAGATTTGAGGAGCCTGCGGATGTCCTTATCTTTGACGGATTTACGGAGCGCGGCGAGGACAGCTTAAAAGAACTTTACGGTTCTCTTGGCCTTGCCATGACCTTTAAAGATTTCCAGCATATCCAGAACTATTTTAAAAACGAGGAGAAGAGAGACCCGTCCATGACGGAGATCCGGGTTCTTGACACTTACTGGTCCGACCATTGCCGGCACACCACCTTCTCTACGGAGCTTACGGACGTGGCTTTTGGAGACGGGGATTACCGGAAACCGATCGAGGATACTTACAAGCAGTATTTAAGCGACCACAGTGAGATATTTAAGGGCAGGGAAGACAAGTTTGTCTGTCTGATGGATCTTGCGCTGATGGCGATGCGGAAACTGAAAAAAGAAGGGAAACTTGACGACCAGGAGGAGTCGGATGAGATCAACGCGTGCAGTATCGTAGTTCCGGTTACGGTGGACGGCAAGGAAGAGGAGTGGCTTGTGAATTTTAAGAATGAGACCCACAACCACCCTACGGAGATAGAGCCTTTCGGAGGAGCGGCTACGTGCCTTGGCGGTGCCATCCGCGACCCCCTTTCCGGGCGTACTTATGTGTATCAGGCGATGCGGGTGACCGGTGCGGCGGACCCGACGGTCTCTGTAAAGGATACGCTTAAGGGCAAGCTCCCTCAGAAAAAGCTGGTGCAGGAAGCGGCTCACGGGTACAGCTCCTACGGGAACCAGATCGGGCTTTCCACCGGTGCGGTAAAGGAGATCTATCACCCGAACTATGTGGCGAAACGCATGGAGATTGGGGCGGTCATGGGAGCGGCTCCAAGGCGGGCGGTCATCCGTGAGACTTCCGACCCGGGCGATATCATCATCCTTCTTGGCGGGCGCACCGGGCGCGACGGCTGCGGAGGCGCGACAGGCTCTTCAAAAGTCCACACAACAGAGTCCATAGAAACCTGCGGAGCGGAGGTGCAGAAAGGAAATGCGCCTACGGAGCGGAAGATTCAGAGGATGTTCCGCAGAGAAGAGGTGAGCCGGCTGATTAAAAAATGCAACGACTTCGGCGCGGGCGGCGTGTCGGTGGCTATCGGTGAGCTGGCTGACGGGCTTAAGGTAGACCTTGATAAAGTTCCGAAAAAATATGCCGGGCTTGACGGCACGGAAATCGCGATATCAGAATCACAGGAGCGCATGGCGGTAGTGGTAGACCCGAAGGACGTGGAAGAGTTTATGGCCTATGCGAAGGAGGAGAACTTAGAGGCGACGGAAGTTGCGGTCGTTACCGAGGAGCCGAGGCTCGTCCTTTCCTGGAGAGGGAAAGACATCGTAGATTTGTCCAGGGCGTTTTTAGATACGAACGGGGCGCATCAGGAGACATCTGTCGCTGTCAGCATCCCAAGCCGGAAAGACAGCATCCTTGTCAGGGAAGAGGTAAAGGATGTGAAAGAGAAGTGGCTTTCGGCGCTCTCAGACCTTAACGTATGCTCTCAGAAAGGGCTTGTAGAGATGTTTGACGGCTCTATCGGGGCAGGATCTGTCTTTATGCCTCACGGCGGAAAGTACCAGACGACGGAGACTCAGGCCATGGTGGCAAAGCTGCCGGTGCTTAAGGGCGACTGCGATACGGTTACGATGATGAGCTATGGGTTTGATCCCTATCTGTCTACATGGAGCCCGTATCACGGGGCAATCTATGCGGTGACGGAGTCTGTGGCAAAGATTGTGGCAAACGGCGGCGATTTTAGAAAGATCCGCTTTACGTTCCAGGAATATTTCCGCCGTATGAGCGGGGAGCCGGAGAGATGGAGCCAGCCTTTCGCGGCGCTCCTGGGCGCATACAGCGCGCAGCTCGGGTTCGGGCTGCCGTCCATCGGAGGGAAAGACAGCATGTCCGGAACATTTGAGGACATTGACGTGCCTCCGACCCTTGTCTCTTTTGCTGTGGACGTGGCGAAGGAAGGCGACATTATCACGCCGGAGCTTAAAATGGCGGGGAACAGGCTTGTGTGGCTGCGGATTCCTACGGATGAATATGACGTTCCCGTGTATGGAAAGGTGATGGAGCAGTACGGAAAATTCACGGAAGACATTCGTGCGGGAAGGATTGTGTCTGCGTATGCCCTTGACCGCCACGGCGTCATTCCGGCGGTGAGCCGGATGGCGTTCGGAAACCGGATGGGTGTGAAGATTGAGCATAATATTGATGAGAGAGACCTGTTTGCCCCGGCTTTCGGCGATATCATCGCAGAAGTGCCGGAGGGCAGGGTGGGAGAGCTTTCCATTACCTATACCGTGATTGGCGAGGTGACGGGAGACGGAACATTCTCTTACGGACATATAAGTATTCCGGAGGAAGAGGCTGAAAAGGCATGGAAGGGAACCCTTGAAAAAGTGTTTAAGACCAATTCCGGAGCCAAGGGGCAGGAGGAAGAGGTGGATACCGGGCTTTACCATGCGGAAAATATCCATATCTGTGCTCACAAGATTGCCCAGCCCACTGTGTTCATCCCGGTATTTCCAGGGACCAACTGTGAGTATGACAGCGCCAAAGCCTTTGAGCGCGCCGGGGCGAAGGTAGTCACAAAAGTGTTTAAGAACCTGGATGCGGCAGATATTGTGGATTCCGTAAATATTTTTGAAAAGGCCATCGCTCAGTCGCAGATCATCATGTTCCCGGGCGGGTTCAGCGCAGGCGACGAGCCGGACGGCTCCGCGAAATTCTTTGCTACTGCGTTCCAGAACGCTAAGATAAAAGAGGCGGTAGAGAGGCTCTTAAGCGAGAGAGACGGACTTTGCCTGGGCGTGTGCAACGGATTCCAGACGCTCGTTAAGCTGGGCCTTGTTCCCGGAGGGAAGATTATCGGGCAGGATGAACAGTCGCCGACTCTGACTTACAACACAATCGGGCGCCACATATCGAAGATGGTCTATGCGAAAGTCGTATCGGATAAGTCTCCGTGGCTTTCAGGGGCAGAGCTTGGGGGTGTATACACCAACCCTGCGTCTCATGGGGAAGGCCGGTTTGTGGCGGATAAAGAGTGGCTTTCAAGGCTGTTTGAAAACGGCCAGGTGGCCACCCAGTACTGTGACCCGGAGGGAAATGTCTCCATGGACGAAGAGTGGAACGTCAACGGCTCTTATATGGCAATCGAGGGAATCACAAGCCCAGACGGCCGTATCTTTGGGAAGATGGCCCACTCCGAGAGACGGGGCAGAAGCGTTGCGGTGAATATCTACGGTGAGCAGGATATGAAGATCTTTGAGTCCGGCGTGGGATATTTCAAGTAATCCTATTGGGCATATCTCAATAGAAATGAAACATTTCTATTGAGATATTGCATTGGAACGTAAAAAATATACAAAAATCGATTGCAAATCAATGAAAATGCAGGAAATAGAAATAGAAATTGCAAAAAATTGAAGTTTTTGTAAAAAACTCTTGTATTCTGCACGGAAATCCTTTACAATGTTAAAGGACAAAAGCGTCATGTAAAAGCGGATAGCATTGTCTATCCGCTTTTGTTTTTCCGGCAGGCTGGAGAGCTATGCATTGCCGGGGCAGCTTTGAGGAAGTTGAGGAAATATATTCTAGGAGGTAAAAGCATATGTCGTACGTTGATGAAGTTTTAGAGAGAGTAGTAGCGAAGAATCCTGCGGAGCCAGAGTTCCATCAGGCGGTAAAAGAAGTTCTTGAGTCTTTGAGGGTAGTCGTGGAGGCCAATGAGGAGCAGTTTAAGAAAGACGCGCTGCTGGAGCGGCTGGTAGAACCGGAGAGGCAGATTAAGTTCCGCGTTCCGTGGGTGGACGACAAGGGACAGGTTCAGGTGAATACCGGCTACCGCGTACAGTTTAACAGCGCTATTGGGCCATATAAGGGAGGGCTTCGCCTTCACCCGTCTGTAAACCTTGGAATCATCAAGTTCCTTGGCTTTGAGCAGATTTTTAAAAACTCGCTGACCGGCCTTCCTATCGGAGGCGGTAAGGGCGGCTCTGACTTTGACCCGAAAGGAAAGTCAGACAGGGAGGTTATGGCTTTCTGCCAGAGCTTTATGACAGAGCTTTGCAAATATATCGGCGCTGATACGGACGTTCCTGCCGGGGACATCGGAACAGGGGCAAGAGAGATCGGTTACCTGTTCGGGCAGTATAAGAGAATTCGGGGCCTTTATGAAGGCGTGCTCACCGGAAAGGGATTGAGCTACGGCGGCTCTCTGGCAAGGACGGAGGCCACCGGGTATGGCCTTTTGTACCTGACGGAAGAGCTTCTTAAGATCAACGGCATGGATATCAAGGGAAAGACAATCGCCGTGTCCGGTTCCGGAAACGTTGCGATCTATGCGATTGAGAAAGCGCATCAGTTAGGCGCGAAGGTGGTGACGGCAAGCGATTCTACCGGATGGGTATATGATCCAGAGGGAATTGACGTGGCAGCGCTGAAGGAGATAAAGGAAATTAACCGTGCAAGGCTTACGGAGTATAAGAATTACCGTCCGGATTCCCAGTATCACGAAGGGCGTGGCGTATGGTCCGTGAAAGTGGACATCGCGCTGCCGTGTGCGACTCAGAACGAACTTTTTATCGAGGATGCAAAGCAGCTTGTTGCCAACGGGTGCATCGCAGTGGCTGAGGGTGCGAATATGCCTACGACTATGGAGGCTACCGAGTATTTGCAGGAGAAAGGGATTCTGTTCGCTCCTGGCAAGGCGGCAAACGCAGGAGGCGTTGCCACATCCGCCCTTGAGATGTCGCAGAACAGCGAGCGCCTGAGCTGGTCTTTTGAGGAAGTGGATGCAAAACTTAAAAATATCATGGTAGATATCTGCCATAACATCGACGATGCCGCAAAGCGCTATGAGCTTGACGGAAACTATGTGGCAGGAGCCAACATCGCAGGATTTGAGAAGGTTGTTGAGGCCATGACTGCACAGGGAATTGTGTAAAATACTCTTAAACATATGTATTTTTTGATATTTATGTGTGATAAATAGGAGGCAAATAGATGGCGAAGGATTTGACTACATCTAAAATAGATAGGCAGAATGTCCTTAACAATGATATCGCATTGCAAGAAATACAGAAGGCTGTCAATATTAAGTGCATAATATGGAATGATAGCCTTTATCTCATAAAAGATATGGTAGCGTCATTTTTTGGGGTAGAAGTAAGAACAATTGAACGTTATATAAGCAAATATAGCGAAGAGCTTGAAAGCAATGGATACACAGTCTTAAAGGGCAAAGAACTTCTGGAATTTTTGAAAGTATATGAGAGCACTTTTGTGACCGACATTAATGTCGGCCACAAAATTCGAGCTTTAAGCATCTTTGATTTTCGGGCATTTTTAAATATTGCAATGCTGCTTGCAGAAAGCGAAACTGCCGCAGAGTTGCGTAGAATAATGCTTGATATTGTAATAGACACCATAAATCAAAAATGTGGTGGTGGAACAAAATATATTAATCAAAGAGATCGAGATTTTATTGGTGCATTTTTACAAGAAGAAAACTACCGAAGAGAATTCACAGATGCGCTGCATGACTATGTTGATATGGGGAAAGCCAAATATGGTCTATATACTGACAAAATTTATCAGAGCATATTTAAAGAGAAAGCAAAAGAATATCGTCAGGTGCTAAAGCTTTCTAAGAAAGAAAGAATACGTGATACTTTTTATTCTGAAGTACTTACGTTGATTTCTTCTTACGAATGTGGGTTAGCATCAATGATGAAAGAACGGTCCGAACAATTAGGCAGGAGGCTGAATAACTGGGAATTATCTGATTTGTTTGAAACCTTTGAGAAACTGCCAATGTGGAAACCGCTGATTATATCAGCACGTACAAAAATGGCAAGCAGAGATATGGCTTTGAGAGATGCGTTCCATTACCAACTCGAAGAATATATCAAGCCACTTGATAAATCTGAATATGAAAGGTTTTTAGGTGCTGCCGGTGACGAACTTGAGCGTTTGATGTCAGAAAACCAAGATGTATTAAAACGCCTTAAGGAGAGTGAATAATGAGTGAAATAGTATATATCACACCCGAGCAGGCTAAAATGACGCACGCAAAAACGATCGAATACAGCGGTGGAGGAACGTTGGAAGAACTGGATTTTGGAAAACTGGAAGGAGTTCTTTGCAATATTCAAAATGATGATTGGTATCCTACATTTGTGGATAAGCTTACGCATCTATTCTTTTGCACTTGTCAATTTCATTGTTTTGCAGATGGAAATAAACGATTGGCTATTACTTTATCCGCATTGTTTTTATTGCAGAATGGGTATTTAAGTATTGCTCGAACATTTCTGGCGAAGACAGAAAATATTAGTTTAAATGTTGCTGCGAGCAAAATTGATAAGGATTTGCTACATAAGATTATGACTGCAATTATGAATGATACGTATGATAATGACGAAGAATTGAAACTTGAAATCTACAATTCAATCAATAGAGAACTATAATAGAAAAAGCCTGCATCAATGGATTTGATTCCTAAGGTGCAGGCTCTGTTCTGTCTTATATAAAGCATCCCTTTTTTGAAATCCTCTGCCTATGGAGGGATTATTCTATTCTGCCGCAAAAAAAATGATTCAGAGAATCCACTACATCAATGGTAGTCTTAACCGGCCTGGTGGCGAGGCTTACTGCAGCAAAGACAATCAGAGCGGCTATAAGGCCCCACAGCCCTGCCATAAGCCCAAGGGGGTTGGGCACGATGAATGTCGTAAACAGCATGACGGCCTCTCCGATGAGAATACTGGAAAGCGCGCCCTGCGGCGTTGCCTTTTTCCAGTAGATGCCGCCTAGCATGGCGGGAGCCAGCGCCGCGACGCCTCCGTTTGCCAGAGCTAAGATATCGCTGATAAGGCCCGGCCTCATCAGTGCGACGATGACGGAGCAGAAACCGAAAGCAAGCGTTGCCAGCTTGGCAATCCTGTACTGTGAATAGTCATCCGCGGATTTGTTGATATAGGTTTTATAAATGTCTGTGGATACCATGGTGCTGACCGCATGCAGCTGGGAGTCTCCGGTGGACATGGAGGCAGCCAGCGCTCCTGAGATGACAAGGGCAGCAAACACGATTGGCGTATATTTTAAAAGTAGTTCTGGGAAGATGGTGTCCGGCGACTCCAATCCTGGCATCAGTATGTTTCCTGCCATGCCTACTGCGGGAAGAAAGACATAGATGGATGTCAGGTAGATGGATGAAAAGACGGAGGACCACTTCAGCACCTTTAAAGATTTCCCTGCAAAGAACCGGAGGGTTACATGCGGGAACATCATCATGCCGATGGTGATTACCGTCCACCTTGAGATCCAGTCGGTTGCCGTGACCACCCCGTTAGGGCCGGGCAGCGTGAGGAGAGACGGTACTTCGCTGTAGACGTTTTGGTATGCCGCCGCAACGCTGCCGAAATTCGTCTTCAGGATGAGATAGGAGCCGATGACCATGCCAACCCACATGAATACGCCTTGAGCGGCATCCGTGAGCGCGACTCCCTTCATTCCGCCCATCCATACGAGCACGATCATAATGGCGAAAAAGATAATCGTGCCGACCTCATACTTCAGCCGTCCGCCGCTTATGGTCTGGAAGATATAGCCGGAGCCGATGGCCTGCATGGCCACATAGGGAACCGTGAATACCATGGCGATTACGGTGACTACAAGGCCGATTGCCCGGTTTTCATACACGTCGCTGATATATTGGGACATGGACATGTACCCTCTCGTCTTTCCGAGATACCAGAACCTCCTGCCAATGACCCAGAACAGTACGCCGGGGAATACAGTCCAGATTCCGTTGACCCACCAGCCGATTCCGTTGTTGTAGACAAATCCTCCCGCGCCCAGGAAAGCGTATGAACTGTGGTAAGTGGCGCTGAAAGTGAGGGTCAGGACGAAGACGCCCAGGGAGCTGCTTGCTGTTGCAAAATCCTTGATGTTTTTCTTGTCTTGACGGGATGCGTAAAAAGCAATCCCGAAAAGAGATAACGTATAGAGAGCCAGTATCATTAATCCTGTATTATTCATAGGTATCCTCCTCACTGTAGTCTTTTTTCCACGACCGGATCGTCAGGCACCCGGCCAGGAAAGCGATGATCGCCGCAATGTACCATGCGTTGAGCCAGACGAGGAGCGTAGGCCACCCCAGGATGAACGGATGCGTTCCGGCATAGTCGCTTACCAGGTTGACTACCGGCGGGTTTACCATAATTAAGACAAGTAAAAAGACTGCGTATATTACTTTTTCATTTGCGGATAGTTTCATTGCTTTTCCTCCTTTCGCTTATCTTTCTCTCAGTGTTTCGATGACTTCCACTAAACGTTTCACCAAGTGCTCGTGATAGGATTTTCCTTTCTGAGCGTCGGCTTTTGTGGGCTCTCCGGAAGTTCCTCCGGCAATCTCGGCATTTTTTTCGGCATGCGCGTATGTGCTTGGAACATAACAGAGCGTATCTTTTTCATAGGACGGGTCCACGGAATACAGATGAGCGTCCTTTACCGGGTTGTCCTTTGCCAGCGCAAGATTTACCAGATCCGGGTAGCGGTACATCATGTGGGAAGTCTCAATTTCCTCTGCGTGGCCGACTGCGCCGAATCCCAGATCTTTCACGATCTCTTTGGACATGTAGGCGGGGTCGAAGATCTTTACTGCCATGTCAAGCTCCCTCTGTATTTTTTCCGCCGCAAGCTGCATCCATACAACATTTACGATGCGGTGCCCGTTAATCATGATCAGCTTGCGGATCCCGTGGTGGCTTAAAGATGCCGCGATATCAAATGTGATTTCTGAGAGTATCTCGGGGCGGATGGTAATCGTTCCCGGCCTCACCATGTGGTGGGGGCTCCATCCGAACCACAGCGGAGGAACGATGAGGGCGCCTGCCTCCTTTGCAGCGTCTTCAGCCAATGTAATTGCCACGTAGCTGTCGGTGCCAAGCGGCATGTGGCAGCCGTGCTGCTCTACGCTGCCCACCGGGAGGATGGCGACTTTGCCGGCATTTTGGATTGCTTTTTTGGCCTCTTCCCATGACATGTCCTGTAACCATTGATTCATATTGATTTACACCTCCTGATGCCCTTTCGCTGAGGGCAATGATTTTTGATAATTTTATTTTACTGGAAAAATATTTTGAATAATGTGTCCTGTAACACATTGATGCAAAAAATATTGTTGAATTTACAGAAAATGTCTATTATTATAATAGGCATAAGAGGAGGAGAAAACATGCAGAAGGATATGGTTGACTTTTACCGCCGCTGTAATTTTAAATATTTCAGTGAATATGGACAAAGAGAAGATTACCCGCCTAAATTCATGATCGGATGCGGCGGCGTGCATGCGGAGCATGTATACCTGATATTGGGCGGGCGCATCCGGCAGTATTTTGTCAACAGCCGTGGAGTGGAAAAGACGATGCTGCTGCTGTCAAAAGGCGATATGTTCGGAGAGGTGACCGCGCTGCAGAGGGATATGGACCAGGTGGCAACCCAGACGCTGACAAAAGTTTCTGTCCGTAAGATTCCTGTGGCTTCTTTTGAGAAAGCGCTGAGAGAGAACGCTGAATTGTCGTTTTCCGTGGCGTTTATGCTCTCGTACAAAATAAGGATCCTCATGCCGCAGATTCAGGACGCATCGTTCTGCAATACAGAAGAAAGGCTGAAAAACCTTCTGATCCGTCTGTCCGTCCAGCAGGGCGTTCCGGTTTCCCAGGGAATCCGCCTTCCGCGTAAATATACGCATGAGGAGCTGGCAAACATGATTTCTTCCACCCGAAGCACAGTATCGAGGATTATGAAAGGGCTGGCGGAAGAAGGATTTATAAAAATCATTGACCGGTATATTTATTTATCATGAGCACCACTTTGCCCGACGGAAAGATTGCTACTGTTCACTTCGTGACCAGTAACATTCGCAAATCCATCTAAAATTCGCTCCGCGAATGGGATTTGCTCACTCCTGAATCACTTTCTTACGGTCTGTGCAGTGAATGCACAGACCTGTGTGAACAGTAACGAAAGATTTTACAAAAAATAAAAAACATTGAAAAAAGTGTTGACAAATACTGACAAAGGATAGTATAATAGCAAAGCGGGTTTGAGAAAAGAATCTGCAAAGATATGGGATCATAGCTCAGCTGGGAGAGCATCTGCCTTACAAGCAGAGGGTCATAGGTTCGAGCCCTATTGGTCCCATACTATATCTGGCGGGATAGCTCAGTTGGCTAGAGCACACGGTTCATACCCGTGGTGTCGCTGGTTCAAATCCAGTTCCCGCTATTTACAGGGAAAGAGACGGTTGGTGGCTGTCTCTTTTTTCGTATACAATGCTGCGGCAGGAAAAAGCAGGATTTCATATGACGGGGCCGGCAGCAGGCAATCAGAATGAAAGAGAGGGTGGGATATGAGCAGCAGATCACGGTTATATCTTTATATTGCGGCGGGGGCATATCTGGCGTATAACGGGTTCGGCCTTGTGAGGAATGCATTGGCGGAGCGCCCGGATAACAGCGCGCTGTATATGGTGTTTGGCGTTGCTTTTGTGATAATCGGCGGATTTTTGGCAGTAAAAAGCATCCGGGATATTTCAAAAGGGAATGATGACGATAATGCGGAAGGAGAATAGGCGATGCGGATTGGCATGGGATATGACGTCCACCGGCTGGTGGAAGGAAGAAAACTGATTCTGGGCGGTGTTGAGATTCCTTATGAGAAAGGGCTTTTAGGGCATTCAGACGCAGATGTCCTTTTGCATGCCATTATGGACGCTCTCCTTGGAGCGGCTGCCCTTGGGGATATAGGGAAGCATTTTCCGGACACGGATCCGGAATATGAGGGCGCGTCAAGCATTAGGCTTATGGAGCATGTGGCGCAGCTGATACGCGGTAAAGGATATAGAGTAGAGAATGTCGATGCCACGATTATCGCGCAGAGGCCGAAGATGGCTCCTCACATAGAGGAGATGAGAAAAAATACTGCGAAGGCATTGGGGATCGATGCGGATCAGGTGAATATCAAGGCTACAACGGAAGAAGGGCTTGGGTTTACCGGAACCGGAGAGGGGATATCATCCCAGGCGGCAGCATGTCTTGAAAGGATAGAATAAGGAGTCCGGTTATGGAGATAAGGAAATTAGGGCAGGATGAAAAAGCGGGCACGAGGGCTCTGTACGAAGAGGTCTTTTTGGAGGACAGCGAAGCCTTTGTGGACTACTATTATACGGAAAAGACGAAGGACAATGTCATCTATGGGGCAGAAGAAGACGGGCGGTTTCAGGCGATGCTGCACTTAAACCCCTATGTGCTGTCGGTGAATGGCTCGGAGCGTAAGGCTCATTATATTGTTGCGGTCGCTACAAGGAGAGAGTACCGCAGGCGCGGCTATATGGCGGCTCTCATAAGGCGCGCCCTCAGGGATATGTACAGAGCCGGGGAGACCTTTACCTTTTTGATGCCTGCGGCGGAAGAAATCTACCTGCCCCATGATTTCCGTACAGTGTATGAACAGGAGAAACGCTACTACAGCGGGCAGGAAGGGTACGAACCTCTGAGGGCGGGAGAGTGCGGCGCGCTGTCGGAGGCGGCTGATGCGTATTTGAGCGCGTCCTGCCAGGTGTTCGCAAAGCGAAGCGAGGCGTACTACCGGAGGCTTATGAAGGAGTGCGCCAGCGACGGCGGGCGGCTGATGGTAAAAAAAGAGGGCGGCGGGATTTCGGACTGCCGGATTTTCTTCCCGGATCCTGATGAGGGGAAACCAAAGATCATGACCCGCATCATTGACGTTAGACGGATGCTTATGGCGGTCACGGCCAGAAACTTTATGGCGGCGTGTTTCTTCGTCACCGATCCGGTGATTGAGGAGAATAACCGGTGCGTCATGATTACCGGAACTGAATTTTCCGGCATCATGCTGATGGATGGGAAAGCGGAGAACAGCGAAGGGGAGATTACGGTTGCCGCTCTTGCCAGCCTTCTGTTCGGCGCGAAGAGCACGGAAGAAGTGTGCAGGGAAAAGGGCGTTAAGATGACGGAGAGGATGAAGGGCGAGCTTGCAAAGCTCGTGCCTCTATCGAAGATTTATCTGAATGAGACAGTGTAGGTACTGAAAAGGAGGGGGAGCCATGCAGGAGAAAAGGCCGTTTATCAGCTGGGAGCTGGCAGAGGATTTTATGGCGGCGGTATTCGAGAAACACGGAGTGCCGGAAAGTGACGCACATATCTGTGCGGAGGTTTTATTGGAAAGCGACAGGCGGGGGATTGAAAGCCACGGGTGCAACCGGTTTAAGCCAATCTATATCGACCGGATCCGGGACGGCATATTGAACCCTAAGACGGAGTTTGAGATAGTGAAGGAGACAGCCACGACGGCGGTAGCTGACGGGCACAACGGCATGGGCATGGTGATCGGGATAAAGGCGATGCAGCTTGCTATAGACAAGGCCAAAGCATACGGCATGGGCATGGTGGCGGTACGCAATTCCACGCATTACGGAATCGCGGGCTACTATGCCACGATGTGCACGGAAAATGACATGATCGGCATTACGGGAACCAATGCCAGGCCGTCTATCGCCCCTACTTTCGGGGTGGAGAACATGCTGGGGACCAATCCCATCACTTTTGGGCTGCCGACAGACGAGGACTTTCCGTTTGTGCTGGACTGCGCTACGTCGATCTCCCAGAGGGGGAAGATAGAGTTCTATGCGAGGAACGGGATGGATACGCCTTCGGGCATGGTCATAGGAAGGGACGGAACGGCGCTGACGGACAGCGAAGAAATCCTCAGAGGGTTAAATAGCGGGGAGGCGGCGCTCACTCCCCTGGGAGGCATCGGAGAGGAGCTTGCGGGATATAAAGGCTACGGTTACGCTACGGTAGTGGAGATTCTCTCCGCAGCTCTCCAGGCAGGAAGTTTCCTCAAGATGCTGTCGGGAATCGGAGAGAACGGGGAAAAGATCCCCTATCCGCTGGGACATTTTTTTATTGCCATCGACACGGAGGCTTTTATGGGGGCGGAAACCTTTAAGAAGACGGCGGGCGAGATTTTAAGGCAGCTCCGGGCATCCGAGAAGGCTCCGGGCCAAGAGAGGATCTATACAGCGGGGGAAAAGGAGCATGAAGTGCGGCAGTTTCGCAAAGACAGAGGCGTTCCCATCGGCGGGGCGCTGCAGAAAGAGTTTATCTCTATGCGGGATGAACTGGGGCTTACGCAGTTTGTGTTCCCTTTTGAGAAGATATGAGCATATGCCCTGCGGGGCTTACGCAAAATACGGCATGTGCCGGGCAGAAGTCTGGCGCATGTTTTTTGTTTTTCTTTAGAAATTCTTTCGTTTTTCAAGGGTATGCCCTTAAGAAACGTTATCTATACTTTTTAACATCAAAGGAGGAGAAGGGTTATGGAGATGAATCACGTATTGGTGGTAGAGGATGACAAGGAAATCCGGGAGGGGGTTAAGATCTATCTGAAATCCCAGGGTTACGAAGTGTACGAGGCGGCGGACGGGGCGGAAGGACTAGAAGTCATAGACAGGGAGGAAGTCCATCTGGCAATCGTGGACGTGATGATGCCCAGGATGGACGGGATCACCATGACCATAAAGCTGCGGGAAAAGCATGACTTTCCGGTAATCTTTCTGTCGGCAAAATCAGAGGAGGTAGATAAGATTATGGGGCTTGACATGGGGGCGGATGACTATGTGACAAAACCCTTTACTCCAATGGAGCTTCTTGCAAGGGTCAATTCCCAGCTCAGGCGGTACAAAAGGTTTATGGAACGGCTCGGGAGCACGCAGATTTCCCGGACAGTGCATACCATCGGAGGGCTTGAGCTTAACGAGGAGACTGTGGAGGTGACGGTGGACGGCGAGCCGGTAAAAATGACGCCGATGGAGTTTAAGATACTGCTGCTGCTCATGAAGAACCCGGGCAGGGTGTTCTCGGCGGATGAGATTTATGAAAGAGTCTGGAACGAGCGGGCAGTGAATACGGATACGATTATGGTACATGTAAGGAACATTCGGGAGAAGATTGAGATTAACCCGAAGGAGCCAAAATATTTGAAGGTGGTGTGGGGTGTTGGATACAAAATTGAAAAACAGGCATAAATTAGCAGTATTTTTGATAATCATTACGATAACATTTCCTGCTTTTATCATGACAGACCAATCTCTGGAGGCACGCTATGAGATGCAGGAGAGAAAAGAGCAGCTGAAGGAAGAGGCATTGGTTTCCGAGACGTTTATAGAAAAGTTTGCAGATGTCTGCTATGTGCTTTACAACAAAGAGCAGACAGACGGCTTTGCTGATTTTAAAGAAGAGAATGGACACCTGTTTATGGATTATGACGTCTTTGAGAGCTGCCTTGACTACCGGGTGGTAGATGAGAAAGGAGAGGTAGTCAGTAAGACGATGGCAACTTCCAGCGGTTACCCGGCAGAGGGAAACTTAAATTCCTATGCCATCGGGATGAGCATATCCTTTGATGCATACGGAATGCCGGCGGCAGTCATAAGCCAGGGGGATTACAGAAACGAGCGCAGCAGGATACTGACAAGGAAACTGGGAGACTATTTTGACGAGTCTACGATTGGCATGAATTTCAGCTCTGCAGGAGAGGAAGATATGCTGAAAACTCCTGAGAACAGGACGTATTATCTGGCGATGAAGGAAGAGAACATGGAGGAATACTTAGATAGTCTATATGATATATATGGAGCACATGTGGGAGCCCCCGGATGGTTTGTCAATCTGTTCCTCTCTTTCATGGTGGCAGTTGCAGCAGCGGCGATTCTGCTTCCGAAGTTTCGGTCTTTAAGGACAGGGGAGGAGAGAATTTTTAAGATGCCCTTTGAGATTCCTGCCATTGCCGCTATCATCTGTATCGCAGCATCAGCCGACAAAGCAGAAGACATGGTCCGTTTCTCCGGGGACTATTATAGTACGGCAGACTTCCTGATGTGGGCGTTTATCTTTGCGGTAGTCTACTGGAGCGCGGCGAGCCTGAGGTATCTGTTTGCGATAGGAGTAAAACGGGGGTTTGGGGAATGTACGCTTACGGTGCCGGTCCTCAAATATGTAAAGAAAATATGGAAACAAGCGGTGTCGCTGTGCCGCAGATGGTTTGACAGGCTGTACCGTTCCTTTGACGATCTGGACTTTGGAGATAAGAACAACAAAGCGATACTGAAACTTGTCTTTATAAATTTTGCACTCCTTGCAGTGATAAGCTGCATGTGGTTTGCCGGGATTATCGCATTGATCGTTTATTCTATAATCCTGTATTTTATCCTGCAGAAATATTTTAACGATTTAAAGGGGAAGTATGCATGCTTGCTGAAGGCGACAAACCAGATGGCGCAGGGGAAACTTGATGTGGAGATTACAGAAGACTTAGGGGTATTCAACCCGTTTAAAGCAGAGATTGCCAAAATCCAGGACGGATACCAGAAAGCGGTTGAGAAGGAGGTAAAGAGCCAGCGCATGAAGACAGAGCTCGTCACCAACGTCTCCCATGACCTTAAGACACCTCTGACGGCAATCATCACTTATGTGAACCTTCTGAAAGAGGAAAGAGACGAGGAGAAAAGGGCGGATTATATTGATGTGCTGGAGAGAAAGTCGCTGCGCCTTAAGGTGCTGATTGAAGACCTGTTTGAGATCAGCAAGGCGAGCAGCAGGAACATCACGCTGAATTATGTGGATGTGGACGTTGTGAACCTTTTTAAGCAGGTGCGGCTTGAGCATGCTGAAAAGTTTGAGAAGGCGGGTCTTGATTTTCGCTGCACATATCCGGAGGAGAGGGCGATAGCGAGGCTTGACTCCCAGAAGACTTACCGCATCTTTGAAAACTTGCTTGTAAATGTGGCGAAATACGCGCTCCCGAATACAAGGGTATATGTGAAAGTGGAAAAGACAGAAGAGGAAGTGATCCTGCGTATCATGAACATATCGGCGACAGAGCTTAGCTTTAATGTTGATGAGATCACAGAGCGGTTTGTGAGGGGGGATGCATCCCGCAATACCGAAGGGTCAGGTCTGGGGCTTGCCATAGCTAAGAGTTTTACGGAACTTCAGAAAGGTCGCTTTAAGATTGAGACGGAAGGGGATCTTTTTAAGGCAGAGGCAGCTTTTCCCTGCGTGTAGCATGAACATGCCGGAAAGAGAGGAGGGGAAGCCGTGAAAGCGATGCTTAAGATTTTCAAGAGCAGCATATCAGACTGCATCCTGTGTTTTCTGAGTGCAGTCCTCGTCTCGGGGATGCTCTTTCTGTTCGAGGGGGTCAGGGTTATGATCCTGGCCTCCTTGGATGAGTATGAGAAGATGCACTCGAATATTGGAATTGCTGCCCAGACATATATTTTTGTCCTGCTGTTTATCGGGGTCATCCTGATTATGTATACAGTAGGCAATTACAGCAGGACGAGGCTTAGAGATTACGGCATGTTTCTTGTGCTGGGTGCAGAAAAGCTCCGTGTCATGGGGATGATCATTTCGGAGTACGCAGTCATATGCGGGATATCCAGTGTGATAGGCTGCGGGGCGGGTTTCCCTTTTTTGCTTCTGGTCCGGCATGTTTTTAAAAAGCAAGGGATTCCGGCACATTTTACGCCGGAGATGTTCATGGGAACGGTGTGTATGGCATTTCTTTACATGTTTCTTGTGTTTGCAGGAGCTGTTCTCCTCAACCTTATAAATATCCGGAACCATTCGCTTTCATCGCTTATGGACAGTAAGGAAAAGAAAAGCCGGATCCCGTCGTTGACGTGGAGCGCAGCGGGTGTGCCTGCAGGGGTATCCTGCGTGGCGCTTGCGGCGTTTATCCTTACAAGGCAGCCTGTAAGTTACGAAAAGATGAAGTACGCCTTTCTCCTGTTTTTGTGCGGAACCTGCCTGCTCTTTACTCATCTGGGGAATCTTGCCCTGAGATTTATGAAGAAAAGGGAAAAATGGTACTACAGGCATTTGCTGAGGGTAAAAAATCTGTATTACCGCTTTTCGGACAGCAGGAATCTCATGCTGGCTGTTTTTCTCATTAATTTTTTCGTGTTAGTATTTGTAAATATGAATATCGTGGAATATAAGAATACTACTTCAAAATATTTGTGGAAATATCCTTATGATTATGTGTGGATGACAGAAAAAGAGCAGATAGAGACGATCAGGAAAGCATCCTCGGAATGGGAGAACGAGATGAAGATATGCCCGTATACAAAGGTATTTTCCAATGACGGCGGTGAGTACATCGGGATCTCTTTATCTTCCTACCGTCAGATATCCAGACGTAAAGCAGAGCTGGAGCCGGGAATGTTCCTGTCGATCATAGAAAAAGCCAAGTCGGATGAAGATGTGATGTTTCCCGATGAACAGGTATATCTGATGGAGGATGGCAAGGCGAGGCAGTTCTGGCGTAAGGCGGAATGGAATGAGATTCTGTTTGTGGCGCAGCAGCCGGAGCTTATCGGAATAATAGTGATGGAAGATGGGGAGTTTGATGCCCTGCGGAAGTCACAGGGCACAGATGCTGTGATCGTTGTGCAGAACGTGGAAGGAAACAACCGGGAAAAGGGGAAGAAACTGAATAAGGCTGCGTTGTCTGCCGGTGCGTCGGTGTACTCAAAAGAAAGCCTGATGCGAAAGGACAGGCAAGAGGATATGACGACGCTGATCTTCTATATATGTCTGGGAATATTCCTGATCATATCGGATATGACAGCTCTGGCGGTAAAAGTATGGTCGGAGATTCCGCAGTTAAGCATAAAATATGGCTTTCTTAAGAAAATGGGAATGGACGACGCAGATGTAAGGGCCAATATCAAGGGAGAGCTGTCTGTGTACATGCAAGTTCCCTTCTGGCTTTCGATTGCGGCGGGGGGAGCTGTGGCGGCTTATATCCTGCAGGGCGCAGAGAAGATAATTATTGCGGAGGTTTTGGCACTGTTTGTATTTTTGGCAGCAGTTCAGGCAATCTATATTGCCGGAGTGAAGGAGTACGGTTACCGGGCGGTAAATGCCAGATTTGTCAGGAGGGATAGAAAGTGGAACTGATCAGGACAGAAAATGTCGTTAAGAATTATGGGAGCACTGAGGTGCTTAAGGGCGTCAGCTTAAATATCCGGGAAAGAGAATTTGTCGGCATCATGGGGAAATCAGGCAGCGGGAAGACGACTCTTTTAAAAATCCTTGGCATGACCGAACCCGTGACAGATGGCGAGCTTATGTACCGGGGGAAGAGAGCGCAGGAGCTTTCGGATAAGGAGTCGGCCAGGATACGCCGGGAGGAATTAGGATTCGTGTTTCAGGAATTTTTTCTGATGGACAGCCTTGACATTCTTGAAAATGTCATGCTGCCGCTGCTTATCAGTAAAGATGCTGATGGCAGGGGAAAGAAGAAGGCTGCGATGCTGATGGAAAGGTTTGGCATCAGGGAACTGGCAGAGAAGATGCCATGCGAGCTGTCTGGAGGGGAGAGGCAGAGAACGGCGATATGCAGGGCGTTGATCAATGATCCGCAGCTCGTGCTGGCAGATGAGCCCACAGGGAGCCTTGATTCGAAATCCGGAAAAACGGTGATTGATTCCCTGGGAAAAATTAACCGGGAGCTTGGCAAGACAATTATCATGGTGACACATGACCCTTGGATGGCAAGCCATTGTAGCCGGGTGGTGCTGCTGAAAGACGGGATTATACTGGATGAACTGAAGTGCAGAAACGTAATGGATACATTTTATCAGGAAATACTTGGAAGAATGTCAGAGCTCTAGAGCCGTTTTGAGATATCTTTTTAAATGTCTGAAAACTTCTCTCTTGTAAACATGTTCTTAATAAGATACAATAAGATATATAATCAGAAATAAGAAGGTGTGGAAGGGGAGGGGAAGAAATAATGAAGATTATGAATGTATTCCTCGAGAAGTTTTTGCGAAAAAAGAAGGAGGATAATCAGGAGGAGCCTGTGGAAAAGGCGTTTTTGGAGGAGCCGGAGCCGCAGTTTGAGACGTCCGAAGACGATCCTGCCTGCCTGGAGCTGTCTCACGAACATCCGCTCTACCGTCTGTATGACCTTCGGACAGAGAAGTCCAGGAACACGCCCCCTCCGGAGCTGATAATGAAAGGGTGCGACGATCTGCCGGAGAGCAAAGTGAGGCAGGAGCTTATGGGATTCCGCATTGAGGTCACGAAAGCGGCTGACCAGCGGCTGAAGGATGCGACGCCGAAAGTAAAGGTAGACGAGGACGGGGTGGAGACCGTGGGGTTAGAGCCGTCCATGGACGCGCAGCCTCTGGTGCATATCTCGTCAGACAAGATGTATGCGTGGGTCATGGTCTTCCCGCCGACAGGCATGGGAAAAGAACTGGACCGGGAGATCCTCTGTGATGCGCTGGAGAAAAAGAAAGTCACTTACGGGGTAGATCTGGAGCTTCTGGAGAAACTGCCGGAGGACTATAACCGGTATTTCCATTTGTTTCCGATTGCAAGGGGAAGCAAGGCGGCGAACGGGGATAACGGCTATATCGTAGATTATTTTCTCAGGAATGTGGAGCGTGTGCCGGAGATGGATGAATTCGGCAACGTGGACTATACGTCCCTTGGTTCCGAGCAGAATGTTAAAAAGGGCGATCTGATCTGTGAGGCGATCCCGCCGACGGAAGGGATAGCGGGGCGGAACGTGCTGAATCAGGAGCTGCGCTGCAAGGACGGGCAGAGCGTGTCTATCCCGAAAGGGAAGAATACGGAGATCAGCGAGGACGGGAACAAGCTTCTGGCATCTCTGGACGGACGGGTGGAATTCAGCGGGCGGTATTTCTCGGTAAGGCCTCTCCTTGAAGTCCACGGGAATGTGGATTACTCTACGGGAAATATTAATTTTATAGGAGACGTGCTGGTGCGGGGCAATGTGTGCAGCGGTTTTTCGGTCCGCGCCATGGGGGATATCAAAGTATGCGGCGTAGTGGAGTCCTGCGAGATAGAGGCGGGAGGAGACCTGATCGTTGACAAGGGCATCATAGGGAACAAGGAGAACCTGGAGAATATCGTGCGCTCGCAGCACAATGTATATTCTAAATATATCGCGAACAGCATCGTACATGCCAGAAAGAACGTGCATACGGATGTCATCCGCTACAGCAACGTATACAGCGACGGGGATGTCCAGGTCTGCTCGGGAAGGGGGCTTGTGGTCGGCGGCCAGATACGTGCGGCGCGCGGAGTCGAGGCCAGGACGGTAGGTTCCGTGTATGAAAGCCCGACTCTTATCATGCTGGGGGGTCAGCCCTATGCAGATTTTGAGAGAGAGCTTTTATCTCGGAATATAAAAGAGATGAAAGCGGAGATGGAACGTCTGGAGCAGCAGCCGGACAGCCCGTTCCGTTCAAAACGCATGAGCAAGCTGCGGCTTGAGCTGTCCGTAAACGGGATGAAGCTTAATAAGTTTGACCGGGAAAAGGAGAGGCTTGACGAGGAGCTGGAAGAGAAAGGGGGCTGCCAGCTCAGGTGCAGCACGGCGCACCCGAAAGTGACGATAACGATCGAGGGAGAGACGGTTGTTCTGGACCGCACTTATAATTCCTGCTATGCAAGGCTCGTGGGCGGGGAGATATTCCTGATGTAACATTCAGCGAAATCAGTTGACAAATATCCGGTTTTCACATATTATGGTATGGTAATTATATTTATAGGCAAAGACATGGAACGGGAGGAGTAACAGTTTCCGGAACTGACAGAGAGGAGCCGTCACCGGCTGAAAGCGGCTCTGAGGGAAGAATCTGCGAAGTGCGCCCGGGAGTCTGTCCGGTGAACAGGAGCGGGGAGCTGTGATTAAGTAGCCGGATACGTTTGGCATACGTTACATGCATTGAGCGGAGGAGCGTCCGGGTAATCCGGAGGTCCTTTAGAAGAGTGGAACCGCGGGGCATAATGCTTCGTCTCTTGCCGAAACCAGGCAGGAGACGGAGCTTTTTTGTTATACCGGAAACTTGTTTCCTGCATGTTAAGTTTTATAATAAGGAGAATGATTATGGGCATGATATCTTACATCAAAGAAGAGATTAAGGTCATAAGAGAACGGGACCCGGCGATCAAGTCCAATATGGAAGTGTTCTTGTATCCCAGTTTTAAGGCGATCATAATGTACCGGGCGGCGCATAAGCTGTATCGGAAAAAACATTATTTCCTGGCCCGCTGGGTTTCCCAGAGGGCGGCGAGGAAAACCGGGATTGAGATACATCCGGGGGCAAAGATTGGGAAAGGGCTTTTCATCGACCATGGAAGCGGCGTCATCATCGGCGAGACGGCGGAGCTGGGAGATAATGTCACGCTGTACCAGGGAGTGACTCTCGGCGGTACGGGAAAAGAACAGGGGAAAAGGCACCCTACCCTGAAGGACAATGTGATGGTAAGCGCGGGGGCGAAGGTGCTTGGCTCCTTCACCATAGGGGAGAACTCGAAGATAGGAGCAGGCTCCGTAGTGCTTAAGGAGGTTCCGCCCAACTGTACGGTAGTGGGCGTTCCGGGCCGTGTGGTGAGGATGGGGAATATCAAGATTCCCCGCTCCGACATGGATCAGATTGACCTTCCGGATCCGATAAGCAACGATATCCGGGAGCTTCAGGCAGACAACATACGCATGCACAGACGGATCATGGATATGGAGAGAAAGTTAAGATCAGCAGCAGAGACCAAAAAGGAGATAAAGGAAGATGAAAGTATTTAACACACTGTCTAAGACAAAGCAGGAGTTCGTTCCGTTGGAGGAGAACAAGGTAAAGATGTATGTATGCGGGCCTACCGTGTATAATTTCATCCATATCGGCAACGCAAGGCCGATGATCGTATTTGACACCGTCCGCAGATATTTTGAGTATAAGGGATATGACGTGAATTTTGTGTCGAATTTCACGGATGTGGACGACAAGATCATCAAACGCGCCATCGAAGAGGGAGTGTCCTCCGAAGAGATATCCAAACGGTATATTGCCGAGTGCAAGAAAGATATGGAGGGCATGAATATCAAGCCTGCCACAAAGCATCCGCTTGCGACGGAAGAGATTGACGGCATGATCGAGATGATCGGACAGCTGATTGAAAAGGGTTTTGCCTACGAGAAAAACGGAACGGTCTATTTCCGCACAAGGAAATTCGGGGAATACGGGAAACTGTCCCATAAGAACCTGGATGATCTGCGCTCCGGGGAGCGTTCCCTGCTGGTGACAGGAGAGGACGAAAAGGAAGACGCTCTTGACTTCGTCCTCTGGAAACCGAAGAAAGAGGGGGAGCCTTTCTGGGAGTCTCCATGGAGCCAGGGGCGCCCGGGATGGCATATCGAGTGTTCCGTGATGTCAAAGAAATATCTCGGCGAGCAGATTGACATCCATGCAGGAGGGGAGGACCTTGTGTTCCCTCACCATGAGAACGAGATTGCCCAGAGCGAGGCGGCGAACGGAAAAGAATTTTCAAAATACTGGATGCACAATGCCTTTTTAAATATCGACAACCATAAGATGAGCAAATCTTTAGGGAATTTCCGCACGGTGCGGGAGATTTCCGGGCAGTATGACCTGCAGGTGCTGCGTTTCTTCATGCTGAGCGCCCACTACAGAAGCCCGCTTAACTTCAGCGCGGATCTTATGGAGGCGTCAAAAAGCGGCCTTGAGCGCATTGTGAATGCGGCGGATCATCTGAAGTTTCTGACGGGGAATGCAAAGAGCGAAACAATGACAGAGGCTGAAAAGGCTCTTTTCGGTAAGACCGGAGAGTTTGTGGAAGGCTTTGAGCATGCAATGGAGGATGATTTTAACACGGCAGATGCCGTGGCGGCAGTCTTTGAGCTTGTAAAATATATCAATACAAATACGGATGAGGGCAGTTCGAAAGAGTACCTTGGGAAGATGCTTGACCTGCTGAAAAAGCTTACGGACGTGCTGGGATTGATCGTAGACAGGAAAGAGGAAATCCTTGACTCAGATATCGAAGAGCTTATCAGAGAGCGGCAGGAAGCCAGGAAGGCAAAGGATTTTGCAAGGGCAGACGCAATCCGCGACGAACTTCTGGAGAAAGGGATCATCCTTAAGGATACGAGGGAAGGCGTACAATGGAAGAGAGCGTAACATGGCAGTTTGATTCTCTGATGGAAGAGATGTTCGAGATGCGGGAGGCGGATGTGAAGGAATATTCGCCTCTCACTCTGGCGTATATCGGCGACAGCATATTTGACTTGATCATGAAGTCTCTTGTGGTGAATGAAGGAAACCAGCCGGTACAGAAACTCCATCTGCGGACGAGCCGTTTTGTCCAGGCATCCGCCCAGTCCCGGATGATGCGGGTGCTTCAGGAGGAGCTTACGGAGGAGGAGCATGCGGTATACAAAAGAGGGCGGAATGCAAAGAGCGTGTCGCCCGCAAAAAACCAGTCGGTTACGGATTACCGCAGGGCAACGGGCTTTGAGGCGCTTTTGGGGTATCTCTACCTGAAAAAAGAGTGGAAAAGGATGCTTAGCTTGGTTAAGATGGGGTTAGAAAGCATAGAGGACGACAGATGAGGGATATGAGAGAAGAAAAAAAGGAAAATGAGAATATTATAGAAGGGCGCAATGCGGTGCTGGAAGCATTCCGGGCAGGAAAGCCTATTGACAAGCTTTTTGTGTTGGACGGATGTCAGGATGGCCCTGTACGAACTATCGTCCGGGAGGCGAAAAAGCATGATACGCTCCTCCAGTTCGTGTCAAAGGAGCGTCTCGGGCAGATGTCCGCCACCGGAAAGCACCAGGGAGTGATTGCGTTCGGGGCGGCGTATGAGTACAGCCAGGTGGAGGATATGCTTGAGCTGGCGAGGGAGCGGGGAGAAGACCCGTTTTTAATCCTGCTTGACAATATCGAGGATCCCCACAACCTGGGAGCCATCATCCGTACCGCCAACCTGGCGGGGGCGCACGGAGTGGTCATCCCGAAGCGGCGGGCAGCAGGGCTTACTGCCACGGTGGCAAAGACATCTGCCGGCGCCCTCAACTATACGCCGGTGGCAAAAGTGACAAACCTTAAGAAAACGATGGAAGAGCTGAAGGAGAAGGGGCTCTGGTTCGTATGCGCCGACATGGACGGTGAGCAGATGTACAAGCTGAACCTCACAGGCCCTATCGGGCTTGTGGTAGGCAGCGAAGGCGAGGGCGTAAGCCGCCTTGTAAGGGAGACATGTGATTTTGCGGCTACCATCCCGATGAAAGGGGATATCGATTCCCTCAACGCCTCTGTGGCGGCGGGTGTGCTCGCCTATGAGATTGTCAGGCAGCGCCTGTAGGAATAGGTTATAATTATGAAGAAGTATGAACAGATGACGGATGAACAGCTGATCCAGAACCTCCGTCAAGGGGATTCCAACATTATCGACTATCTGATGGATAAGTACAAGAACACGGTCCGGAAAGAGGCAAACGCCATGTACCTTTTGGGCGGTGAGAATGACGACCTGATACAGGAAGGGATGATTGGGCTGTTTAAAGCCGTGCAGGACTATGATGCGGATAAGGAGGCATCCTTTTTCAGCTTTGCAAAGCTCTGCATCACGAGGCAGATGTATTCTGCCATAGAGGCATCAAAGAGGAAGAAACACGGGCCGTTAAACAGCTATGTCTCCCTCTATGAGATAGGGGAAGATCAAAGCACTCTCCTGGAGACGATGGAGGCCGGCGGCGAGAGCAACCCGGAGGAGCTTTTAGTAAGCCGGGAGTATGCGGAAATACTGGAGAACAGGCTTGAGGAAAGCTTAAGCGACCTTGAGAGCCGTGTGCTGTATCTGCATCTGCGGGGGACCGATTATAAGACGATCGCAAAGCTCTTGGACCGCAGTCCGAAAACGGTTGACAATGCGCTGCAGAGGATTAAGAGCAAGACAGAAAAGATATTGGAAAAAGAAAAGTTTGTATAAAAATGTCATTGACAAAACATGGGTTGGTATTGTATATTATTAACGTTGCATGTAATGAATGCAAGCTGCCTTGGCGCAGTCGGTAGCGCGCATCCTTGGTAAGGATGAGGTCGGCGGTTCAAATCCGCTAGGCAGCTTAAAGAGGTTTCAGAAGGCTTTTCTTTTGAAACCTCTTTTCATATACAGGATAAAACATAAGGAAAGAGAGTTAAGGAAAATCATGAAAAGAGAAGGTTTTAAATCCCGGCTGGGATTTCTTTTAGTCAGCGCAGGGTGCGCGATCGGAATCGGAAACGTGTGGAGGTTCCCGTATGTGGCGGGGCAGAACGGCGGGGGGATCTTTGTCCTTCTCTATCTTCTGTTCCTGCTCGGCATGGGGATGCCGGTTCTTACGATGGAGCTGGCGGTAGGAAGAGCCAGCAGGAAAAGCGCGGTGCTCGGGTATAAGGCGCTGGAAAAGCCGGGGAGCAAATGGCATCTCCACGGCTGGGCATGTATTTTTGGATGCTATATGCTGATGATGTATTACACCACAGTCTCAGGGTGGATGGTAAGCTACTTTTTCAAGTTTGCCGCAGGAACATTTAAGAGCTCTATGGGAGCCGAGGAGGTGGGAGCCGTATTCTCAGAGCTCCTGGCATCGCCATGGGAGATGGGCGTCTGGATGGCGCTCACGGTAATCCTCGGATTTTTCGTGTGCTCCAGGGGGCTGCAGAATGGGCTTGAGAAGATCAGCAAGTTTATGATGGCGGCGCTTCTGGTGCTGATCGTAGTGCTGGCGGCCCATAGCGTGCTCCTTTCGGGGGCGGCGGAAGGAGTATCCTTTTATCTCGTTCCCAGTATAGAGAAAGTGAAGTCGGTAGGGCTTGCCAATGTGATAACCGAGGCGATGAACCAGTCGTTCTTTACTTTGAGCCTTGGAATTGCGGCGATGGAGATCTTCGGCAGCTATATGACGAAAGAACACAGCCTTCCGGGGGAGGCGGTAAGGATCTGCGGGCTTGACACCTTCGTGGCGATCATGTCAGGACTGATCATCTTCCCTGCATGTTTTTCCTATGGGGTGGAGCCGGATGCAGGCCCGTCTCTTATCTTTGTGACGCTGCCTAATGTGTTTGTGAACATGGCGGGAGGACGCGTGTGGGGAGCGCTCTTCTTCCTGTTTATGACTTTTGCCAGTTTCTCGACGGTGATGGCGGTCTTTGAGAATATTATTTCTTTTGCGGTGGATATGTTCGGCACAAGCCGCAGGAAAGCAGTCCTGGTAAACGGGGCCATCGTCCTGATCGCAAGCCTTCCCTGCGTCCTTGGCTACAATGTGTGGAGCAGCCTGCGCCTTATTGGCGGGCGGGATGTCCTTGACAGCGAGGACTTTATCGTCAGCAATCTGCTGCTGCCGATCGGTTCCCTGATATACCTCCTTTTCTGTGTCACCCGGTTCGGATGGGGATTTGACAAATATTATGAAGAATGTAACCAGGGAGAAGGACTTAAGTTTCAGAAGGCGCTGAAGCCTTACTTCCAGTTTGTGCTGCCAGTGCTGATCGTGGCGATTATCCTGCAGGGGCTGCTGCGGTAATCCATCCAGAGCGGGAACAGGATAACAGATATATAAATGAGGTGCGGTATGGATTATGAGATGCTGCTGAATGAAGTCTTGAATATCGGGAAAGAGATGCTTAAGAGCGGCGCGGAGACGGACCGCGCCGAGGACAGCATGTATCGGATGCTTGAGAGCTATGACCTGGAGCAGTGCAGTATTTTTGCCATCCAGAGCGACATACAGGCGACCATCAAGCCAAAGAACGGCTCTTTTATCACTCAGATCCGAAGAGTGCACAAGGTAGGGCTTAACTATGACCGGCTGGATTATCTGAACAATCTTTCGCGGTATATCTGTAAATATAAGCCTTCTCTGGAGGAGATAAGGGAAAAATATGCGGAGGTGATGAACCGGAAGGCGCAGCCTCTGTATCTGAAATATTTGTCAGCCATTATGGGTGGTATTGGTTTCGGCGTCTATTTTGGGTGCGATGTTGCGGACTCTGTTGTAGGAACCTGCATTTGTGCGGTATTTATCGTATATATGGGGAACGTCCTTGACAGGAAAGGCTACAGCCTTGTGGTATACAACCTGGTCCTTGCTTTTCTGTCTTCCGCCGCTGTGTACATAGCCGGAGGGGCAGGGCTCGGGAACCATCCGGACAGGATCGTGCTGGGACTCAATATGGTGCTGATCAGCGGACTTGGCGTTGCCAACGGCATCCGGGATGTGCTGAACAAGGCGTTCCTGTCCGGTCTTCTGAATGTCGTAAATTCATTTTTGGGGGCGGTTGCCATCGCGTGCGGAACGGGGCTTGCCATGATGCTTTTTGAAGGGAAGATGTATGAGATGTACATTGCGCCAAGCATCGCAGTGCAGCTGATTTCCTGCGGGATAGCCAGCATGGGGTTTGCCCTTTTGTTCCAGGCGGCGGTGAGGCAGTCGGTCTCCGCGGGAATCGGGGGAACGGTCAATTGTGCATGCTACCTTCTGGTGCAGGAGCTTTCGGGAAATAACTTTGCGGCTGTCATGGCGGCGGCAACCTTTGTGGCGGCTTACGCGTATATTATGTCCAGAGTCCATAGGGCGCCGGCGACGATTTTTCTGACGACATCCATCATGCCGGTGATTCCGGGGGCGACGCTGTTCTATATGATGCATGGGTTTGTGCAGGCCGACTACGCTCTGGCATCCCAGCAGACGATGGCGCTTGTGCAGACATGTCTTGCGATAGCGTTTGGATTTCTGATCGTCGAGATCGCCACGCGCTATACAGGCGGGCGGAGAGAGTAGCTGGTGCGTTGGATTCAGCCTTGTCTGCATATATAAATTATGATAAGATGGACGCATGGTAAGATTAAGGAGGAGAAATATGGGAGAAGAGACAGTTTCTAAAAATTTTATTGAACAGGAGATAGATAAGGATCTGGAGAAGGGAGTCTATACAGAGGTGTGTACGAGATTTCCGCCGGAGCCCAACGGATATCTGCATATCGGGCATGCGAAGTCCATTATTTTAAATTCCGGACTGGCAAAAAAATATAACGGAACATTCCACCTTCGGTTTGACGACACAAATCCGACGAAAGAAGACATGGAGTATGTGGAGTCCATAAAAGAAGACGTGGAGTGGCTCGGCGCAGATTTTAAAGACCATCTTTACTATGCGTCGGACTATTTTGACGTGATGTATGAGTGTGCCGTGAAACTGATCAGGAACGGAAAGGCTTATGTGTGCGACCTGACTGCTGACGAGATCCGGGAGTACCGGGGAACGCTCACAGAGCCCGGAAAGGACAGTCCTTACAGGAACCGTCCTGTAGAGGAGAACCTTGCGCTGTTCGAGGCGATGAAGAACGGAGAGTATAAGGATGGAGAGAAGGTGCTCCGGGCAAAGATTGACATGTTGTCTCCGAACATCAATATGCGCGACCCGGTCATCTACAGGGTGGCGCGGATGACGCACCACAACACGGGAGATAAGTGGTGCATCTATCCGATGTATGACTTTGCACATCCAATCGAAGATGCGGTGGAGAAGATCACGCACTCCATCTGCACGCTGGAGTTTGAGGATCATAGGCCGCTCTACGACTGGGTGGTGAAAGAGTGCGGGTTCGATCCTGCGCCCCGCCAGATTGAGTTCGCAAAACTGTACCTCACGAATGTGGTGACAGGCAAAAGATATATTAAAAAACTGGTGCAGGACGGCATTGTGGACGGGTGGGATGACCCAAGGCTCGTATCCATCGCAGCTCTAAGGAGAAGGGGGTTTACCCCAGAGTCGCTGCGGATGTTCGTTGAACTGTGCGGGGTATCAAAGAGCCAGAGCTCTGTGGACTATGCTATGCTTGAATACTGTATCCGAGAGGATTTAAAGCTGAAAAAGCCCCGTATGATGGCAGTGCTTGACCCGGTGAAGCTGATAATAGACAATTACCCAGAAGGGGAAATGGAATATCTGGAAGCGGACAACAATCTTGAGAACCCGGAGCTTGGAAAGCGGAAACTTCCGTTCTGCCGGGAGCTTTACATTGAGCGGGAGGACTTTATGATCGAGCCTCCGAAAAAGTATTTCCGGCTGTTTCCGGGTAATGAAGTTCGTCTTATGAATGCGTACTTTGTAAAGTGCGAAAGCTATGAGACGGATGAGGACGGCAATGTGACAGAAGTTCACTGTACCTACGATCCGGAAACGAAGTGCGGCACAGGATTTACGGGGCGCAAGGTGAAGGGAACCATCCACTGGGTGGCGGCTCCTTACGCAAAGAAGGCGGAGGTAAGGCTTTATGAGAACTTAGTGGATGAGGAGAAAGGTGTCTACAATAAGGAAGACGGCTCCCTGAACTTGAATCCGAATTCGCTGGAAATTCGCAGAAACTGCTATGTAGAAGACAGCTTTTCCAATGCAAAAGGGCATGACAGTTTCCAGTTTGTGCGGAACGGGTATTTCTGCATTGATTCTAAGGACTCGTCGCCGGAACAGCTGGTGTTCAATCGGATCGTGTCGTTAAAGAGCTCCTTTAAGCTGCCGAAATAAAACAATACAATGAATGAACTGACGATTGAGTTAAAAGCGGAATCTAAGATTCCGCTTTATGAGCAGATATATGTTTTTATAAAGGAAAATATACAGAGCGGAAGGATTGTGTACAGGGAAAAACTGCCGTCCACGCGGGCGCTGGCGAAACACCTGGAAGTAAGTCGGAGCACGGTGGAGCTTGCCTATGAGCAGCTCCTGTCGGAAGGGTTTATCGAGTCGGAGCCCTGCAGGGGCTTTTTTGCGGCGCAGATAGAGGAACTTTATCATTTCAGGCCCATGCAGGCAGAGGAAGAGGAGAAGGCTGCATGTGAAAGATATAGATATGACTTCACTCCCAACGGCGTGGATTTAAAAAGCTTTCCTTACAATGCGTGGCGGAAACTGTCAAAAGATATCCTGATTGACGACAGGACTGAGCTTTTCTGCTCCGGTAATCCTCAGGGGGAGTACGGGTTTCGGAGTGCTGTGTGCAAATATCTTTACCAGGCAAGGGGAGTGAACTGTACGCCGGGTCAGGTCATCATCGGTGCTGGGAGCGATTATCTGTTCATGCTCCTGTCGATGATTCTCGGAACGGACCGTAAGATAGCTTTTGAAGACCCTACTTACAAGCAGGCTTATCGCCTGGCGGAGAGCCTTTCTTTTGAGTGTATCCCGATTCCCATGGATAAAAACGGGATGCAGGTGGACGCTCTTTCGGAGACAGATGCGGATATTGCCTATGTAACGCCGTCACACCAGTATCCGACGGGCATTGTCATGCCGATCCGCCGGAGGATGGAGCTGCTTAAGTGGGCGAAAGAAAAGGACGGCCGCTACATCATTGAAGACGATTATGACAGTGAGTTCCGCTACAAAGGGAAACCGATACCTGCACTCCAGGGATATGACAGGGAGGGGAGAGTGATCTATCTGGGAACTTTCTCAAAGTCCATTGCCCCTGCGATCCGTCTGAGCTACATGGTACTGCCCCAGCCTCTTCTGGGCATTTACCGTGAGAGGCACGGTTTCGTGAATTCTACAGTGTCGAAGGTGGACCAGCTTATTGTGCAGCGATTTTTGGAGGAGGGGTATTATGAGAGGCATCTGAACCGGATGCGCGCCCTCTACAAAAGCAGGCACGACGTGCTTATCGAGTCGCTGCGGCCGTTTCATGGGATGTGCCGGATTTTCGGTGAACATGCGGGAGTGCATCTTCTCCTGGCTTTTGAGGAGGATGCCCGGGAGGAGGAGCTGATAAGTAAGGCGAAGGAGCAAGGAGTACGGGTGTACGGGCTTTCCGATTACAGGATCTGCAAAGGCAGGGCAGCCAGGCCGACGATTCTTTTGGGGTACGCCAACCTGTCAGAGGGGCAGATACGGGATGCCGTTAGGATATTGGAAGAATGTTGGAAATAAAAAGAGAGATGCAGGGAACTTTCCCCCGCATCTCTCTTTTTGAAACCTTCATGTCAGGCATTAAGGCTTATTCGTCCTTCTTTACTTTATTCTTTACAGCTTCGGCAGCGTCTTTTGCCTTGTCTTTCAGAGCCTCGGCGACATCCTTCACTTTTGACTTTGCCTCTTCGGCAGTTTCTTTCGCTGCATCCACGGCGGTTTCGGCAGTTTCTTTCGCTGCTTCTCCGGCAGTTTCAGCAGTTTCTTTCGCTGCGTCCGCTGCAGCTTTGGCAGTTTCTTCAACAGCCTCTTCAGCTGCCTCGATACTTTCCTTTGCGGCTTCTTTCGCCTCTTCGGCCGTCTCGGAAAGAGACTGCGCGGCGCAGTTAAGAGGCACGTATTCGCGCTCGGAGGCCGGCTTTAAGTCATTGTCCAAGTCAAAGTCTTCGTCGGTGAAATCATCTTCAAAATCATCATCCTCAGACTGGCTGTTCTTTTTCAGGTAATAAACGGCTCCTGCAACAGCGGCGCCGATTGCCGCCAGTCCAAATAATTTCTTTAATACATTCTTCATATCATAAATCTCCTTTCGCTTAGCTGCGGTTTTATAATACTGCCATTGTAATACTTTTTAGAGAAAAAATAAAGGGAAAGGTGATATTTTTATCATTTTGTGATAGAATGGTGAACCAGATACTTATTTTAAGAGGCTTGGCTTGAGAAGGAGAGATTCGATGGGAAGAGTCAAAGGACCGGGAACAGCGAAAAAGAGCCTGTTCCGCATTATATTCAGCCGTACGGGGATTTTCCTGGTTTTGATTCTTATCCAGGTTCTGTTCTTCATCGGCACGACGTTCCATCTTCGGGAATACACGGTGTACATATACGGGGTGCTGATCATGCTCCGGGTGGCGGTCATCATCTACATCATCAACCGGAAAGGGAACCCTGCGTTTAAGATAACATGGATTCTGGCAGTTCTGGCATTTCCGGTGGTGGGAACTTTGTTCTACATGTATTCGGAGATGCAGGTAGGAACATCCTTTATGAGGCAGAGGCTTACAGAGCTTAAGCTTGAGACGGCGCAGTATATGCGGCAGGATCAGGACGTGGTGGACGCGATCTGGGCGAGCAAGTCCGCCAACTCGCATCTGTCCTACTATCTGTCGCATCAGCTTGGGTTCCCTACATACCGCAATACGTCGGTAAAATATTTTCCTCTGGGGGAATATAAGTTCAAATATCTGATAGAGGAGCTGAAACGGGCGAGGAAGTTTATTTTCCTTGAATATTTCATTATAGATAAAGGGTATATGTGGGGAACGATACTTGATGTCTTAAAGCAAAAGGCGGAAGACGGCGTGGAGGTGCGCGTGATGTATGACGGGATGTGCGCCATAAGTCTTTTGCCCTACGGGTATCCCCGGGAGCTAAGGAAATACGGAATCAAGTGCAAGATGGCAAATGCCGTGAAACCGTTTTTATCCACAACCCAGAATAACCGCGACCACCGCAAGATCTGCGTGATAGACGGGAAGACGGCATTTACCGGGGGCGTGAACTTGGCGGATGAGTACATCAACAAAAAAGTGAGGTTCGGCCACTGGAAGGACACAGCGATCATGCTGAAAGGCGATGCGGTGCAGAGCTTTACGGTCATGTTCCTTGAGATGTGGAATGTCAACGAGAGGAAGGCGGAAAATTTCAGGCGGTATATGACCCCGAAACGCAAAGAGCTGAAAAGAGAGCTGGGCTATGTGATCCCTTATGCGGACAGCCCGTTTGACAATGAGAACGTGGGGGAGGAAGTTTACTTCCATATCCTGAACCACGCAAAGAAATATGTCCACATCATGACGCCATATCTGATCCTTGATAACGAAATGATCACAACTCTGACAAGGGTAGCCAAAAGCGGGATAGACGTGGTGATCATTATGCCCCATATCCCGGACAAATGGTACGCTTTCGTGGTGGCGCAGACTTACTATCAGGAGCTGATTGAGAGCGGCGTGCAGATATACGAGTACACGCCCGGCTTTGTCCATGCCAAGGTGTTTGTCTCCGACGACGATACGGCAGTGGTGGGAACTATAAACCTGGATTACAGAAGCCTGTACTTGCATTTTGAATGTGGGGCGTTCATCTATAATAATTCGGAAATAGACCGCATTGAGCGGGATTTCCAGCAGACGCTGGGCCACAGCCACAAGGTGACGCTTATGGAAGTGAAGAACCGGACGATGCTCACAAAGGTAGTGGGGCAGGTGCTCCGGCTTGTAGCGCCGCTGATGTAGCCATTCATGTTCTGTCTGTAAATAATGTTTTACAGATATAGGAAAATATAGTATAATGCAAACGGTGGTTTTAATTGAATGTCAGTATATCTGACAGCACAGGAGGATTTGATATGGTAAAAGCAGTGGTAGGTGCAAACTGGGGCGATGAAGGCAAGGGCAAGATTACGGATATGCTTGCGAGGGAAGCCAACATCATCGTGCGTTTTCAGGGCGGAGCGAATGCGGGACATACGATTATCAACAATTACGGGAAATTTGCCCTGCATACCTTGCCGTCAGGAGTGTTTTACAATCATACGACGAGCATTATCGGCAACGGAGTGGCTCTTGACATCCCGGTATTATTTAAGGAAGTCAGGTCTATTGTGGACAGGGGCGTGCCGGAACCAAGGATTTTAGTGTCCGACCGGGCGCAGATAGTGATGTCATACCATAAAAACTTTGACGCGTATGAGGAGGAGAGGCTTGGGGGCAAGTCATTCGGCTCCACCAAATCCGGTATTGCTCCGTTTTACTCGGATAAATATGCGAAGGTAGGCTTTCAGGTCAGTGAGCTTTTTGACGACGAGCTGCTGAAAGAAAAGACTGTCCGCGTGGCACAGCAGAAGAATGTGCTTTTAGAGCATCTTTACCATAAGCCGCTTATAAATCCTGAAGACCTCTACAAGGAGCTTAAGGAATACAAAGAGATGATAGAGCCTTTCGTGTGCGATACATCCCTGTTCCTTTACAATGCAGTAAAAGAAGGGAAGAATATCCTTCTTGAAGGCCAGCTCGGTTCCCTGAAGGATCCAGATCACGGGATCTACCCGATGGTTACGTCTTCTTCTACGCTGGCAGGCTATGGCGCGGTAGGCTCAGGCATCCCGCCTTATGAGATCCGCCAGATTATCACGGTGTGCAAGGCATACTCCAGCGCGGTAGGCGCAGGGGCATTTGTCAGTGAAATCTTCGGGGAAGAGGCGGATAAGCTGAGAAACCGGGGCGGAGACGGGGGAGAGTTTGGCGCAACGACAGGCCGGCCCAGGAGAATGGGGTGGTTCGACTGCGTGGCATCAAAGTACGGGTGCCGTCTGCAGGGAACGACGGACGTGGCGTTTACGGTGCTGGATGTTCTGGGATATCTGGAAGAGATCCCGGTGTGCGTCGGCTACGAGATTGACGGGGAAGTGACGACGGAATTCCCGCCCACATATCTTCTTGAAAAGGCAAAGCCGGTGCTTGAGGTGCTGCCGGGATGGAAGTGCGACATCAGCGGAATTAGGGAGTATGAGAAACTTCCAGAGAACTGCCGCGGGTATATCGAGTTTATCGAGGAAAAGATCGGGTATCCGATTACGATGGTTTCCAACGGTCCGGGGCGTGACGATATCATTTACAGAAAAAAATAATGTGGGCTTAAGAAATATTTATGCCTGATTTTAGATTTGCGACATAGTATGGACACATTTGTAATTTATACTGAAAAATATCAGAAACAAGTCATACATTTTGGGCATGACGCATATACTGATAGAGCGGAGTATAAAGAACGGAGGTATATTATGTGGCAGAAAAAAGATAATGTTCCCTGCGAGAACCTCTCCATAGAGGAATATCTCGTCAGGAGGAAAAAAAGCAGCAAAGAGCGTGATTCGGACAAACATGGGCTGATATTGCCGGAAAATAAAAAGTGGATTTTTGCGGAATTGTATATGTAGTTTCCGGTATTTGGTACATAGCCGGATGAACGTTAAAAAGGCAGGCCTCTTTCGGGAGCCTGCTTTTTTTAACGGCCTGCCTGCCGGAAACCAGGCTAGCTGTCGGCGCTGTCTGTGTGCCCGTCATCGGAGCCATGCCCTTTTAAGACGCGGTATACAAGCATATAAGCATAGAGGAATACTGGAACAATGACCGTGCAGGCGATGGACGCGCGCAGAAGTTTCAAGGTGATGTCAGAGCCGATAAGCGCCAGTACCAGGGTTACAGCGTACATTGCAAAAAGGAGCAGCGCTCCGGCAAGCGCCAGAATACGTTTTGTCTTTTTCATAAGAATCATCCTTTACATCTAAGTGTGATTTTAGTATACTATTTAGAGTGCGGGAGATACCGCAGCATTATTATATAAAAAAACAGTAAAAAAAGCAAATGATACAAAGGAGTACATGAATATGAGCCGTACATTATTGGAACAGTGGAGAGACATGGCGTATGACGAGAAGGTGGACAGAGGGCAGCTGCAGAGATTCTGGGGGAGCTATTTCCAGATTGAGAAGGAGATTTATGAGCAGCTCCTTGAGAATCCCCAGGAGGAAGTAAAGGGAACCGTAAAAGAGCTGGCGGAGAAATACGGCCAGGAAGTTATGACGATGGTAGGGTTCCTGGACGGAATAAATGAGAGCCTTAAGGAAGAAAACCCCATTGAGACGATGGACGAGGATACTCAGGTGAGCCTTGCTTTTGACACGGAAAAGCTCTACAAGAATATGGTTGCTGCTAAGGCGGACTGGCTCTACAACCTGCCTCAGTGGAATGACATCTATACGGAGGAGGAGCGAAAGAGGCTGTACAAGGAGCAGAAGGAATCCACGACAATCCGCAAGGAGAAGAAAATCGGACGGAACGACCCATGCCCGTGCGGTTCCGGAAAGAAATATAAAAAGTGCTGCGGCAAATAGATATAGAGAAAATAGATAAAGAAAATGTCTTTGTTGACAAAACAGGATTTTAGAGTATAATTAGTAAAGGAACGAAAAAGCGTTGAAGAGAAGAGTAGGCTGGGGAAAAACCGCAGAGAGAGAGGCCTTTGTGCTGCGAGCCTCTTGGTTTGGAACCTTTCGAAGACCACCTCTGAGCGGCTGCAAACCAGCCCGGTGATTCCGTTATCGTCATAAATGAGTGGTTCCGGCCAGGTGCCGGTTCAATTGGGGTGGAACCGCGAGGATGAAAAGACTCGTCCCTTGCAGCATTTGCTGCAGGGGGCTTTTTTGTTTTACGAGGAGGTGAAAAAGGCATGAGCAAAAAGAAACCATACAGGCGGAAAGTCTTTTATTACGAAACTGACCAGATGGGGATTGTTCACCATTCCAACTATATACGCTGGTTTGAGGAGGCAAGGATTGACTATATGGACCAGCTGGGCCTTGGCTACAGTGAGATGGAAAAACAGGGCATCATAAGCCCGGTGCTGTCGGTGGAGGCAAATTATCTCCGGATGCTTCATTTTGGCGATTCAGTGACGATAGATGCGTGGATCAAGGAATATAACGGCATCAAGCTTACCGTGGCGTATGAGGTGACCGGGGATAAGACAGGGAAGGTGTACTGCAAAGGAACTTCAAAACATTGCTTTCTGGAGAGAACCGGGAGGCCGCTGTCACTAAAGCAGTCTTCTCCGGCAATCCATGAGCTGTTCCTGAAAGGCCTTAACGAGCATAAAAAGCAATAATGCTGTATGAGAACAAATATATGAAAGAAAGGAAGAAAAAGATTATGAAAATCACATTGAAAGACGGAACTGTAAAAGAATACGAGAGCAGCAAGTCTGTCATAGACATCGCGAAAGACATCAGCGAGGGTCTGGCAAGAGCCGCCACTTCGGCAAAGATTGACGGAGAGATTGCGGATCTGCGTACGGAAGTGTCGGAGGACTGCGGACTTGAAATCCTGACATTTGACTCGGAGGACGGAAAAGGTGCATTTAACCATACTGCATCGCATATTATGGCACAGGCGGTAAAGCGGCTGTATCCTGAGACAAAGCTTGCCATCGGCCCGTCCATCGCTAACGGATTTTACTACGACCTAGACAGGGAGACTCCTTTTGCAGCGGAGGATCTGGAAAAAATTGAGGCGGAGATGAAGAAGATCGTAAAGGAAAATCTTCCTCTGGAGAGATTTACTAAGACAAGGGAGGATGCAATACAGTACTTTGAGGAGAAAGGCGAGCCCTATAAAGTGGAGCTTATCGAGGACCTTCCGGAGGGAGAGGAGATCAGTTTCTACAGCCAGGGAGAATTTACAGATCTGTGCGCGGGACCGCACCTGATGTCTACGAAGGCGGTGAAGGCATTTAAGCTGACAAGCCTTGCGGGGGCATACTGGAGAGGCAGCGAGAAGAACAAGATGCTGACCAGGATTTACGGCGTGGCATATCCGAAGAAGTCTGAACTTGACGAATATCTGCACATGATGGAGGAGGCAAGAAAGCGCGATCACAGAAAAGTGGGAAGGGAGCTGGGCCTGTTCATGATGTGCGAGGAGGGTCCGGGATTCCCGTTCTTCCTGCCGAAGGGAATGGTGCTTAAAAATACGCTTCTGGAATATTGGAGAGAGCTTCATAAGAAGAATGGCTATGTGGAGATTTCCACGCCGATCATCTTGAGCCGCCATCTGTGGGAGAATTCCGGGCACTGGGACCACTATAAGGACAATATGTATACAACGGTCATCGACGAGGAAGACTTTGCAGTGAAGCCGATGAACTGCCCGGGCGGCATGCTCGTGTACAAATCAGAGCCGCGCTCCTATAAAGACCTTCCGCTGAGGGCGGGAGAGCTTGGGCTTGTCCACCGCCATGAGAAGTCCGGGCAGCTCCATGGGCTGATGCGGGTGCGCTGCTTTACCCAGGACGACGCGCATATCTTCATGACGCCGGAGCAGATAAGGGATGAGATAAAAGGCGTTGCGAAACTGATTGACGAGGTGTACAGCCTGTTCGGGTTTAAGTATCATGTAGAGCTTTCCACCCGCCCTGAAGACAGCATGGGCAGCGATGCGGACTGGGAGATGGCGACAGAAGGGCTTAGGGGGGCGCTTGACGACCTTGGGCTTGCCTACGTAGTCAACGAGGGTGACGGGGCATTTTACGGCCCGAAGATTGACTTCCATCTGGAGGATTCTATCGGAAGGACATGGCAGTGCGGAACGATTCAGCTTGACATGCAGATGCCTCAGAGATTTGACCTTGAGTATGTGGGTGCGGACGGGGAAAAACACCGCCCGATCATGATCCACCGCGTGGCGTTTGGCTCTATAGAGCGGTTTATCGGCATCCTGATCGAGCATTTTGCGGGAGCGTTCCCGACGTGGCTCGCTCCGGTACAGGTAAAAGTCCTGCCGATTTCTGATAAATATATGGACTATGCAAATAAAGTGCTTGCGAGGCTTGACGAGGCGGGAATCCGCGCAGAGACAGATACCCGCGCGGAAAAGATCGGCTACAAGATCCGCGAGGCGCAGATGAATAAGATTCCTTACATGCTTGTAGTGGGCGCGAAAGAGGAAGAGACAGGCGTCGTATCCGTGAGGAGCAGATTTGCCGGGGATGAGGGGGCGAAAGGCCTGGATGAATTCATCGCGTCGGCGAAAGAGGAAATTGAGGCAAAAACCATCCGCGAAGTGATAAAAGAAGAATAAAATGATAAAATCAGGAAAAAAGGGCATAATAACTCCGATATCAGTATGAAGGAGGTAAGATTATGCCAGAACTCAGATGTACCGTGCAGACATGCCTGCACAACAAGGACTTTTACTGTGCGCTGGACGGGATTGTGGTAGGGGGCAGCAATGCGACGACTGCGGAGCAGACCTGCTGTGACAGTTTCGAGGAGCGAAGAGGGGGAGACACTTACAGCAATGTGACAGGAGAGGCTTCGCCGAAGAGCGATATCGACTGCAAGGCAGTGGAGTGCAGATATAATGAGGATTGCCACTGCCATGCCGGGAAGATCAGCGTGGAAGGAAGCAACGCCTGCCAGTGCGAGCAGACAGGATGCGCCACATTTACATGTGGGTGCGGGAAATAAAGAGATGCCTGACGAAAAAGGGAGCTTAAAAAGCTCTCTTTTTTGTTGACGGAAAATGGCTGCAAGAGTATACTGAGTTTATCGTCCTGCTTTTGCACATCTATAGAAGAGGAAAAGGCAGGCAGGTATGACATGAAAGAGGAAAGATTTATGGAAAATGAAGAAAAGACAGAAAAAAAAGAGGGCGGAACGGAGAATGCATATTACAGCGCAAAGCCAAGATTCGGCTCAAAAGGACCGTCAAAGATCAGGCAGCAGTTCAGCAGGGGCATTGCGGTCTTTCTTATTGTAGCTGCCAGCATCCTGTTTTATTTTGCGCTCTTGAGGCTGACCAACCTTTCGAATACATTCAGCAAAGTAATCAATGTGCTGAAACCCGTCATATATGGGGGCGTGATTGCGTATTTGCTGAATCCTATCGTGAATAAAGTGGATCTGTATCTCCTGCCTGCAGTGAAGAGGCATATAAAAAATAAGAATCATGCGGAGAAACTGACGAGGACAGTTGGGGTGTTTACGGCGCTGTTTGTGCTGATTTTTTTGATAGTCGTGCTGTGCAATCTCCTGATACCGGAGCTGTACTTAAGCATCCGGAATATGGTATACACGCTGCCTGGGCAGCTGAATCGGCTTGTGAGCGAGATCAATGAGATGGCAACCGGCGAGACGACTACCAGCGCATTTCTTAAGACGGCAGTGGAAGAAGGCACGGAGATGTTTGAGACTTGGCTGAGGACGGATCTCCTTACTATGACCAACGAGCTGATGTCGAATCTTACGGTAGGGGTCATCAATGTAATCAACACTGTATTTGACTTCCTGATCGGCATGATCGTGTCAATCTATATACTGTTCAGCAAGGAGCTTTTTTCCGCCCAGTGCAAAAAAGGGGTTTATGCGATCTTCAGCCCAAGGCATGCCAATATGATCCTTCATTTTACGACGAAGAGCAATGAGATTTTTGGGGGATTTATTATAGGGAAGCTTATTGATTCCGTGATTATCGGGGTTTTATGCTTTTTCGGGCTGTCATTTCTTGACATGCCGTATATCATGCTGATCAGCGTGATCGTGGGCGTGACGAATGTGATCCCGTTTTTCGGGCCTTACATAGGAGCAGTTCCGAGCGCAGTTTTGATCATCTTAAGCGATCCGATGAAAGGTCTGTACTTTATTATATTTATATTGATTTTACAGCAGTTTGACGGCAATATCCTGGGGCCGAAGATTCTGGGAAACTCCACGGGGCTCAGCGCATTCTGGGTTATCGTGGCGATCCTTCTGGGAGGTGGCCTCTTCGGGTTCGTGGGCATGGTGATGGGAGTTCCGACTTTCGCGGTGTTTTATTATGTTGCGGAGCTGATCGTGAACAGCAGGCTGGAGAAGAAAAAGCTGCCCGCATCCTCAGAGCAGTACGACCCGCTGAGCTATGTGGACGATGAAGGACGATTCATGCCGGGGCGTGAAGTGAAAAAGAAACGGACAGAAGGGATTGTGGAGGAGATTGTAGAAGAGCTGGTCAAGGAGACGCAAGAAGAGCCAGAAGAAAAGTAAAGGAGATAGCATTATGCCAATTCGTGTGCAGAACGACCTGCCGGTTAAGGAAATATTAGAGAGCGAGAATATATTTGTGATGGACGAGCACCGCGCCGCCCATCAGGATATCCGGCCTATAAAGATAGGGCTTTTAAATCTGATGCCCCTTAAGGAAGATACGGAGCTGCAGCTTATGCGCTCCCTTTCCAACACGCCCATTCAGGTGGACGTGACGTTTGTGACCGTGTCAAGCCACGAGTCTAAAAATACGCCTACCAGCCATCTGAATAAGTTCTACGAAAAATTCTGCGATATCAGGAACCGGAAGTTTGACGGATTCATCATAACCGGAGCGCCGGTGGAGCAGATTCCTTTTGAGGAAGTGGACTACTGGGAGGAACTTAAGGGTGTCATGGAGTGGACGAAGACCCATGTGACATCCACCATCCATCTGTGCTGGGGGGCGCAGGCGGGAATCTATTATCACTACGGGATAGACAAGGTGCAGCTTGACAGGAAAGTATTCGGGGTGTTTAAGCACCGCGTGATGAACCGCAAGATTCCTCTGGTGAGAGGGTTTGACGATGTGTTCTTCGCGCCCCATTCCCGCCATACCGAAGTTCCGATGGATAAAATCCGTGCGGAAAAGCGGCTGACGGTTCTTGCGGAGTCAGAGGAGGCAGGGCTTTTCCTTGCCATGGCAGAGGACGGGCGGCAGATCTTCGTGATGGGGCACCCGGAGTATGACCGGGTGACGCTTGACGGGGAATATAAAAGGGATCTGTCAAAAGGGCTGCCGATAGAAGTTCCGGAGAATTATTATGAGGGCGACGACCCGGAGAATAAGCCGCTCCTTACTTGGAGGGCGCATGCGAATAATCTGTATACGAACTGGCTGAATTATTACGTATATCAGGTGACACCTTATGACTTGGAGGGTACGCCGTTTTGATGTGGGGGGTTCTAAGATTACGGTACATTCCTGAAAGTCAAACAAATGTTCGAAAAAATCCAATTTTGTCTTCCATTTTATTATCATTTAGTGTATAATGAAAACGTAAAAGAACTTAAGTAAAATTATATTTGACAGGTGAAGAACATATACTAAGCGCTGGCTATACACTATTAAGAAAGGGGTAATGATTATGGAAAGCATTTTTGAAGTTGCTAAATATTTTTTATCATTAGGGCGGATGAATCATAGGAAACTGCAAAAGTTATGTTATTATGCTCAGGCATGGTCTTTAGCCCTTACTGGCACGCGCCTGATGAATGCGCGGTTTGAGGCATGGGCGCACGGCCCTGTTTCACCGGAACTATGGCACAGGTATAAGGATTGGGGCGGACTGGCGATCTCTTCCTATGAGGGAATCCCAAGTTTTAATAGTGATCAGACAGTTTCGTTTCTGAAAAAAATATATCAATTATATGGTGATTATTCAGGAGATCAGCTTGAACAATTGACGCACAATGAAATGCCCTGGATTAATGCAAGAGGAGATTACCCTCCGGGGGCAATTTGCACAAATGTGATCGATGAAGACGATATGACTTATTTCTACAGAAAATTATTACATTAACAGCGGAAAGAGATTGTGGGAAAATGCAGAATTATTTTATGGCCAATTATCATTCGGAATATTTTTGGCTCTTTATGGCAATGGGAGCATTTGCAGGAATTGTGGTTTTCTCGTTGGTTAAACGGATTATTTGCAGAATAATGAAAATTGGCAAAAGCCATTTTAACCTGGAGAAAGTCATACTGTGGATTTCTTTTGTTGGCGCTGTTATGTGCCTTGTCCTATCCCTTTTGGGAGAGCAGACTGTAAGCATACAGATTTTAAGTTTTTATGTATCTTTTATATTTGCATGGCTGTTAACAAAAGGAAGCTCACAGAAAGATTTTAAAAGAATGCAGCATAAAATCGCAAAAAATACATACAGGCATATTGAAGATGTGGAAACTACGGTTCTTATTACGAAAAGCCGTATTGAGGAACTTTGCGGAAAAGAAGAGGTATCGCAGGGAGAGCTGCAGGGAATTGTAGACGACTTAAATTCAATACTGACCGGAATACGTTCTAATAAAGATGACTGGAAAGACATGCTGAAAAAAAGCTACAGGACAAAGATTGATAATCAGGATGATCCGGAAGGCAGATTAGAGAAATTGAAATCTCCGCCTAATTCAGCTGAAATAAAAGAAGTTTTTAAAGATGAGATAAAAAATAATAACACCCTCCAAGTGTAGAGGGATATGATAAGACAGGAGCAATCAGGAAAAGATTGCTCCTGTTTTTGATTAACGGCGCAAAACAGGAGAGAAATTGCATCTATTGTTCCGAAAGGTGTCAGATAGCCACCTTCAAAGGTCTTAATATTTTTTGGAAGATATGGTAAAATGAATATAATTAGGGTATTATATACGGTTTTATTGTTTAAAAAGAAAATACGAATGAGATGGAGAGATAAAATGTTTAGAGTAGCGGTCGTAGACGATAACCCAGTTTTTCTGGAAAAGAGCAAAAAGATAACAGGGAAGTTTTTTGAAGAACGTAAGCTTGAGTGCGAGATAAAGACATATGAGCGTGCAAACTCCGTTATTGAGGAAATTAAGGAGAGGCAGTATTTTGACGTTTTCCTGATAGATATTGAGATGCCGGATGTGGACGGGATGGAGCTGGCGCGCCAGATCCGGCGGCTGTATGATTCGCCCTATATTATCTTTGTGACATCCCATGTTGAATACAGCATTAAGGGATACGAATACAATGTCTGGCGTTATATCATCAAGGAGAATATGGCTGAGAACCTTCCGCAAGCTTATGAGTCATTAATAGAGCAGCTGAAACAGAAGAAGGAGAAGTTTTATATTGTCGAACATCCGAAGAAATTATTAAAGATACTTTATGAGGATATACATTATATTTATAAGGACGGTAAAAATGCTGTTTTTGTGACAAAAAATAATGTCTGGAGCGACAGGAAATCATTGGAACAGGTCATGCAGGCTTTGAATGATCCGATGTTTGTCCGCTGTGAGCGGGGAAATATCGCAAATATCCGCCATATCATGTCTATGAAAGATAATGTACTGAAAATGCGGAACGGGGATCAGCTGCCTGTCAGCAGCAGAATGCTGAAAGAAGTGAGAAAAACGCTCACAAAATACTGGGGAGAGCAGCTATGAGCCTTGGGAAGATTGCAGCAGCGATAGAAATTATAGTGTCTGTCTGGGGCTCGGTAAAGCTGGCGGAATCGCTGGGGGAATTCCGGTGGGAGAACAGGATAGCGAAGGTTTTATTCCATCTGTCGGTTTTGCTCCGCATAGGAGTAGGTATTGTTAATCTGCATTGGGGAAAGTTTTCTGATGGTGGATTGATGATTTTTTCGGCATATTTATTGCTGGTTATATTGGTTTTTTATGAGACGGATATATTAAAGATGATAACAGTACAGCTATTATACTGGTTTTCTATTTTAATGTTTCAGTTTGCATGTTTATTTATAACAGCGTATGTATATTCCCTTTCATTGAGAAATTATATATATGATACAGGGAGTGTCGTTTATCCGTATTACGGCGTGCATCTTGTGGGCATGTCTCTTGAAATCGCAGGAATCTGCTTGCTTGAAAGGCTTATAAAAAATAAAAAAATTCTAGTAAACTGCGGAGCCTGGTTTTACATAGGATGCATGGTAATCATCATCTGTGAATTCCTTATAGATTTTTTCGTAATTAGTGAAGATGTGGTGTTGAAAAGAATGGACAAGTATCCCTTGCTTTTGATGCTTTTCCTGCTATGGGTGTTGGCATGCATGGGATGTGTCATAATTGCAGTGTTTAATTATGTACAGGCGAACTATCAGAGAAATCATATAGAGATGAACTTAAAACTGCTCAGCGAGCAATATGAATTTGTAGTTCGGTCTTATGAGGAAAAGAGACGCCAGGTGCATGATAACGTACAGCATGATATTATACTGTTGGGGATGATGGAGAGCCGTCAATATGAGCAGGCTGCTGCCTATTTAAGAGATAAGACAAGGAGAAAGGGAACAGGAAACAGATATACCGGGCTGACAACTATTGATATCATGCTGGACTACAAGATATCTGCTGCAGGAGGTTATCACATCCGTTTTGATATCAATGCAGATTTATATGGCTGTCCTCTAAAGGACGGAGATATGTGTGTGCTGCTGGGGAATCTTTTGGACAATTCGGTTGACGCGGTAAAGGATTTGCCGGAACAGGAGCGATGGGTGAAAATCATGCTGAAATCGCCAAATGACCTATTTATGCTGGAGATTGCCAACCCATATGAAGGGGTGCGGAAGAAGAAACAGGGGCATTATCTCACAACAAAAAAAGAGAATAGCCAGATGCACGGGATAGGGCTTGGGAGCGTTGAAAAGATTGTGAGCAACTATGACGGGGATATAGAGATTTCTGACGCAGGCAGGATATTTAAAGTGGTGATAACGATTTTTTAGGATGTTAAGAGACAAAAAACGGTCATTGGAGGACAAATGAGGACAAAATTGTAAAAATAAGGTAGAATAAGCAGTAACATAAAAGCAGAAAGGATGAGTGGATGATGGAAAGGGAATATGTTATTGGGGATATAAAAGCAGAACTTGAAGAGATTGAACATATGGATGAAAAAATTCAGGAAACCAATAATAATTTAGGGATTACATATGCAGGATCAATTCTTACGTTATTGTGCTGCTGATAATTAGGAAGGAAAGATGTAAAGAGGGGAGCAATCCTCTCTTTTTCAATAATATTAGAATGGCAATACTTAAGGAGCATTTTAAAGGATGGATAGAGAGGGTAATGTAAAAGAAAGATTATTTATACCATATTTTAAGAGAGTGGAGGACTGGGCAAAAAGAAAATTAGAATATCTGAAACTTGAGGATGAAGAAATGATTGAAAAGATTGCCATTCAAATAGCGGAAAAATGCATGTGGATTCCTCTCCGCTGCCTGATTTTTGAGATGCATGAACTGAAGGAACGGAATATGCTGTCAGGAAAAGATTCCGTGCAGATGTATGAGAGCTATTTGGAGGATTATCTTGGCAATGAGAAGTATTTACTCTGGTTTGAACAGAAATACCCACTTATCCAAGAGCTTATCAGTAAAAAGATAAGGGATACGGTTTCTTTTGTGAGAGAATTGCTGGAACATCTCTGGCAGGATGAGCGGGCGGTGGCAGAAGAGCTTTGCGGCGGAAAAGAGTTTGGCGCGGTAGAAGATATGGAGCTGTATCGGTCGGATGAGCATGTATCAGGAAAGACCGTGGTCAGGCTCAGACTGGACAACGGGTGTACGGTTTACTATAAACCGAAAGAATTATCTGTAAGCAGATTCTATCAGGATGCCTATAAATGGCTGGCGGAGAGATGCGGGAGAGATACGTTTCCCTATCCGATGGTATGCAGGAAGACATACGGATGGGAAAAAGAGATTGCGCCAATGCCCTGCCAGTGCGAAGAGGCGGCGGAAGAGTATTATAAAAACATAGGGATGCATCTGAGCCTCGCATACGTGCTGGGAGTTACGGACATACATTTTGAAAATGTGATCGCGCATGGGGAGCATCCGGTGATAACGGATGTGGAATTTTTGGGAAACATGGGGTGCATTGCTTTTACAGAAAAGAAAAATCTTCAGGACCATCTGAAGGATAATGCGTTGTCTACAGGGATGATGCCAGTAAGATCCTGGCTGGGCGGCAGCAATAATGTAAGCGGGATTGGGGATACGTCAGATCAGCGCCTTCCGGTGAAGATGCCGGTGATATCGAACCGCGGAACGTCAGACATGGCGATAGGGTATGACTATCCCCGGATGAGGCCGGGGAAAAATGTGCCGGTTCTCAATGGGGAAAAGTGTGATTACAGGAAATATGTGCGGCAAATCCTATCGGGATTTGAGGCGGGGTATACATGCATTCTGCAGAACAGGGATGCTTTTGCCGGGGAATTCCAACATAGGTTCTACCATGCGGGGCGTGTGCTTTTTCGGAATACTCAGGAATATTCTATGTATGCAAATATGCTGAATTTCCCGGAACTGATGCAAAGCGAGCCGAAAAAGAGAGCGCTCCTTGGACATATGGGAAAGGGTCTCACATGCCGGGGAGAATACCGAGAATGGGTATTGGGATATGAGATGAAAAGTGTATATGGAGGGGAGATACCGGTTTTCCATGCGGAGGGAAGAAATCTTGTTGCCGGAGACGGAGAGGTGCTTGAGGACTATTACGGCAGCAGTAGCGGAGAAAGGATTATAGCGCATATGGGGAAACTGTCAGAAAAGGACAGAGAGCTGCAAAAGAGGATTATATGTGTGCAGTTTTATTCGCTGTTCAGAAGGCAAGGAGCCGAGATAGCAGGCGAAGGCAGCCTATATCCTGAACTTTGGCAGCTTACTCCAGAAAAGATTGCGGGCTACCTGATAGAGACCATGTGGGATACAGGGGGAAAATACGAATGGGCGACACTGTTTTATAAGGAGACATCTATCTGCCTGGGAGCGGCTGACAACTATCTGTACGGTGGGATAAGCGGGATGGCGCTGTTTTTTGCAGCTTTGGGGAAAAGAAAGCATAACCCTGTATATAACAGAGTTTTTGAAGGACTTACCCGCCGGATGAAACAGCATACGGACAGGGGGATAAAGGCGGGAGATGGTCTGGATGGGGGATTGTTTGCCGGAGAACCTTCTGTTATCTATGCTTATTTGCTGCTTTATAATATAACAGAGGAAGAAAGCTTTCTGTCGTATGCAAAAAAACATGCCGGACTGATTATGGCGTGTGATATATCGCGGATAGAAGAGGACGATTTGCTGGGCGGAAAGGCCGGCGTCATGATAGCATACGTGAAACTCTATGAGCATACGGGCAGCACAGAGTATCTGGATTTTGCGGCTGCGGCTGCAGAGCTTTTGCTTGCAGGAGCACGGAAGGAAGAAGGCGGTGTCAGGTGGAACAATGCAGGGCAGGGCGGTCTGGCAGGGATGGCGCATGGAAATAGCGGGATTGCCCTTGCGTTTGCCATGCTGTGGAAACACTGCAGGTCAGATAAATATATGAGGTGCGTGAAAGAGGCACTTTTTTATGAGGATGCGCTTTATGATGAAGAGCTGTGTAATTGGCTGGATATGAGGGAGCATGAAAAATCCGGGAAAGGAAAGGATACGGTAGCCTGGTGCCACGGATGCGGAGGGATCTTTTTTGCCCGGAAAAGGATACATGAGCTCACAGGGCTTTCGATGGGAGAATGCTTTGACATTGAATTGGAAAGCAAATTGCTTGCAGCAAGAAAAGAAGACTGCTGTCTCTGCCACGGGGGATTGGGGATTCATAGCGCATTAAGACAGATCAGTGAAGAAAAGGCTGGAAGATACAGGGAAAAAATAAAAGATCAGCGCCTGTCTTTTGAAGATATGAACAATGTCGGGTTCATGAACGGGCTGGCGGGTATCGGGTATGCATTGCTGGGTGAGGACGGAATCAGGCTGCCTAATGTGCTAGAGATAGAATGAGGGAAGGCATTTAAGGACAAAAAATGGGTGTTTAAGGACAAATTAGCACAAGTCAGTTTTCCTTTGATATAATTATTGTAAGAATGTGTGCCTATTTGAGTTTTGATAATGATTCATATGTAACAAATATGGAGGAGTTTGTGTGGTAAGAAAACTGGTTTCATATATAAAGGTAACTATTCGTGACATTTTTTTGATATGTTTTACTTGTGCTTTTACGGTTTTTCTTACTGTTTTCAGGCCGGGAGCTGTCAGCAGATTAATAGATGAGGGATTCATACTGCAAAGCTATTCCGCAGTCTTGCTCTGGACATGTTTTATATGTATATTATCTGTTGGTGATTATGTAAGTCAGATGATACAAATTAGTGTTTTTACAAAATTGGAAAATCTGTTTACAGAAAATATGTATCAGGCATCTCTGGAGAAAATTATGAAAATCCCGCTTAATCAAGTTCAAAACAGAAATGTAGCGGAGTTATTAAATACGGTTGAGAACGATATTTCCAGAATGACAATATTGGTTAATAGAAATACCATAATTTATTTTGATTGTCTTTTTCAGATTGTTGGTGGAATCGCAGGTGTTTTTCTTTTGGATTACCGAATGGCTTTTGCTGTATTGTTCATTATTCCGATAAAGCAGCTGCTTGTAGTCTTTATGGCAAAAAGAAAAAAAGAATTGACGAGAAACTACATTGAGCTATGGCGGACATTTAGCACATGGTTTGGAAATCAGATAGGGGGAATTTTAGAGATTAAATTGTGGAACCTGTATGAGAAGAAAACAGGTGAGATGAAAGAAACATATCGGGAAATCCCACATGTAAATAGGAAAATACAGATATGGGATGGTTTGGAAGATATCAGCGGGCAACTAATAGGCTTGGCGTTGGAAGTTGTTGTGTATGTGGGATGTGGATATCTGGCTTGTGAGGGGAAAATGAGTGTAGGGAATATACTTGCCTTTTTGACTTATACTACCTATGTATCAGGGCCGTTAAGCTGCCTTACAAGGATACCCTATTTATGGGCGGATGTTAAGCCTTCATTAGAAAGATATATGACCCTTATGGAAACAGAAGAAGAAAAGCTGGCAGGGGATGAAGAAATAAAGAAAAAACAAGGCATATATTTAAAGATGGAAAAAGTTGCCTTTGGTTATTCCGAGGAAAAAACAATTTTGGAAAACATAGATTTATCGGTGTGCAGAGGGGAAAAAATAGCGGTTATCGGAGATAATGGCGCCGGTAAAACAACACTGATCAGTCTTTTGCTTGGCTTGGATGTTCCATCAAAAGGAGAAATCAGCATGGGTGGAAACAGTATGGAAACTATGGGTCTTTCAGAATGGAGAAAAAAGTTTGCTCTTGTCAGTCAAAGACCATATTTATTTCAGGGAACCTTGAAAGACAATGTTGATTTAGAAGGCGTGCATACAGAACAGGAGATTGAAACAATAGCAGAGCATTATGGTCTGGAGTTTGTCTTGGATAAAATAGAAAATGGTCTGCATTATCAGATCGAAAACAATGGAACAAATCTGTCGGGCGGAGAACAGCAAAAGATTACATTTTTAAGAGCGCTTATGAAAGATGCGGAAATTGTAATATTGGATGAGGCAACCTCAAATTGCGATGTGACATCCAGAAAAGTACTAAGGCAGGTTGTGCTGGATGATTCATTCGAAAAAACAGTAATTATAATCAGTCATTATAGAGAAGATGTCAGTGGAGTTGACTGTGTTTATGAAATTAAAAATCGGAGTTTAATAAAAATTAAATACGATGATTTTTAATACAGGGTATAAAAATACCTGAGTTTTAGAGAGAGGAGAAGAACGTATGAGAAAAGAACTGAAAAAGAAATCAGAACGGAATACGATGACAGTTGTGGCATGTGCGGCAATGAGAAAAACGTGTACCTGCCAGGTGAAATATTGTCAGTGTGTCAGTCCAAGCATTTATGTGAAAAATGATGCAAAGCAGTATTCAAACAGTGATTCGAAGTCTTATGTAAACCATTAATAATAGGTTTGCCCTATGCACAGAATCACAACTGTGTATAGGGTTTGTTGAAGGGAGGAACTCATGGAACCTGTAAAACGCGGAATAAAATACTTACTATACCACCGCTGGAAGACGCTGCTTATTTTCTGCATATACAGCGTCCTGTTTTCCATCCTTTTGATCATGGTGGTGATGAACCTGTCATCGGGGCGTTTCATCGAGGACACCCAGAAAGCAATCGGAAATGCCGTATATATCCGGAAAGTGCGGGATGAGGGCTATGGGAGGCGGAACAACCTTGGGATATTTTCCGATGCCGAGATTGAGATGCTGACGCAGGATAAGGATGTGGACTTCTATAACGTGCTGGTAAGGCAGTATGGGAACGTGGTGGACGGAGAGGTCTATATAAAGGAAAAAGAACGGTATAAAAAGAAACAGGAATTACATCCAGATATATTTGAAGACAGCGACAACTGTACTTTCATAGGGGTGTCAAACAGTCGGTACGCGCCCTTTTTCGCAGGAGCGGGATTCCGCCTTAAGGAGGGAACCGGGATTACAGAAGAGGACGAAGGGGAGCCGGTGGCGCTGGTATCGGAAACGCTGGCAGCATTAAATGGCTGGAAAGTAGGAGATACTGTCAAGCTGGGAACGACAAAGTGTTTGGGTATGCTAAAGAGCATAGAGTTCGATGTCCGGATAAAGGGAATATACGGAGCTCCGAAAGAATCCTTTGTTAATCAGACAGGCTATTATACCCCGGATGAGTTGCAGGAAAATTATATATTCCTTCCATGGGATACTCCGTACAAGCTGGATCCTGTCTCTTACCAGCCGGTCATGGCATTCGTCTATTTGAAGAGCAGTGATGCGATACCGGGGTTTATCGGACGTATGAAAGAAGAATTCGGGGAAGAGAGCCCGGACTTGACGCAAAGCGGCTGGATGGACAAGTATGAGTATAGCTGGGATGAGGAGTGGAATGAGCTTGTCAGCGGGCCCATGAGAGAGATTCATAATGTGGCGGATGCCGCCATGTGGATTGTATTGGCGGGGGTAGTGCTTTCGGTATTCCTTATATCCCTCAGTGAACTGCAGGGGCGGAAAAAAGAGATGGGCATCTGGCTTGCCTGCGGGGAAAGGCGCTCTAAGATTATGGGTCAGATATTAACGGAGAGGATGGTTCCGATTCTGGCCGCGCTTATCATCGCCGTATCTGCCGGGTTCGCAACGGCGGGAGCGGTAAGCGCCGGGGTGGTCGGGAACAGTTCGGCTCAGATCAACCGGCAGCTAAAGCAGGACAGGGAGAACGTGGACTTTTGGGAATACATTTACAGCATGGAGGAGGAATTAAGGCAGGGATACTATGACTTTTATAACCTGGAAAATACAGTGGACACCTATGGGAGCAGATATGAGATCCTTTTTGCTGCCGCCGGATGGTATCTGGCTCTGGCAGTTGTCTTAGGCTTTCAGACCTGTGTCTTTTTAAATAAGAGGCCGGCGGTTTTGCTGGGGAGAGAAGAGTAGGAGGCCAGGATGAGGAATGTAAAACGGAGTTTAAAAAGCATCAGATATCATTGGAAACGGAATGTGTTTATCATGGCGGCGCTTTTAGTGGTCATGGTCTTGCTCCTTGGCATGGCATCGCTGAAGGAAAATGTAAAAGATGTGGTGGCGGCAACCGGGAGACGCATAGGGGCAGACCTGACCCTGCGCCGGGAAGGCGCGACCTCCGAAAGTTTTTACCGCAGGAATTATTATCCGGCGGAATCGGTGAAAGAGATAGAAAAGTGGGGAGAGGTCAACGCGGCTGATTATATCTCAATGGCGAATGCAAAAGGGGTGGACGTAAAGGAATTTCCGTCTCATTACCAGGAGCTGTCAAAACAGTCTTTTGAGGATAATGGACTGGATTACTATGAGGATAAATATGAAGGGAATGAAGAGGCGAAAGCGGCAGGGGAGATTACGGTGATAGGCGTCAGCAGCCTTGAGAAGGCTTGGGAGTTTAAGCGGAGAGGAGCAGAAGTCATCTCGGGGCGAGGGTTTGACGAGACGGACGCAGACCGCGCGGTGGCAGTCGTCAGTGAGATGTTCCTGAGGAATAATCCGGTGAAAAAAGTGGGGGATGAGATTACGCTTAAAAATGTCCTAAACCCCGGGCGCACCATGACGGCGGAGATTATCGGTGTTCATACAGAGGCGGTGGAAAGCGACCTGATTGCCAAAAGTACATGCAACTATATCTACGTTCCCCTGGAACAATGCTTAAAGTTTAACGGAGGAGACATCATACAGGCGACTTTCCATACGGACGCCCCAGAAAGGTGCGACGAGCTGGCGGAAGATATGAAAGACTTGATGAAACAGGAGACAGGAGGAGAGTTTACCGTGTATGAAGAGCGCATGATGTACCTGGCGGCAATCACGCCTCTGAACGGGGTGGCAAAGACGAGCCGGGCTATGTTTTATACCGTGTATGCAATCTTGTTGCTGATCCTTTTGATGCTTTCCGTAAGATTTTTTAGTGAATGCCGGAAAGAGATTGGCATATGGATATCCTTGGGCGAAAAAAAGAGGAATATATTGACGCAGAAGGTTCTGGAATCCGCGCTGCCGGTTCTGGCGGGGATGGCGGCAGGAACGTGTATCGCGCTCCGTATGGAGGAGACGGTGGGCGGATGGATCGCAGGGAGCTTTGGGCTGTCCGGGTGCGCTGATTTTCATATTGCCGCCGGATATGCCCTGGAGATGGTCATCCTTACAGCAGTGTTTGAGACGGTGGTGACAGCGGTTATCCTTTTCCGGATGTTCCGGCTGAAGGGGAAAGAATTATTATGACGAGGTGCGTGTGATGGGGAAAGAGATTCTTAAGATGGAAAACGTCACTTATTATTATCCGGCAAAATCGGGAAATGTGGAGATATTGGAAAACGTGGACTACTGCTTTGAGACGGGAAAGCTCTATACGGTGATGGGGCCTTCCGGCTCGGGGAAGACGACGACGCTCTCCCTCCTTGAGGGCCTGGATGTGCCGAAGGAGGGAAAAGTATTGTTTGAGGGGAAAGATATCTCACAGATAAATGGGAACCTATATCGCGGACAGCATATAGGGATCATTTTCCAGTCCTATAACCTGTTCCCTTACCTGAATGCGCGGGAGAATGTGGAGGTGTCCATGGAGATTTCCGGAAAAAGGGAGAAAAAGAAAGAGAAAGCCTGTGAGCTTTTAAGAAAGATGGGGCTTAAGGAGGAGCAGTACGGGCGCGGGATTGAGCAGCTCTCGGGAGGGGAACAGCAGAGGGTCGCCATTGCGCGCGCGCTGGCAACGGACGCGCAGGTGATACTGGCAGACGAGCCTACGGGGAATCTGGACAAGGATACGGCGGAAGAGATCAGGGATTTATTTGCAGATATCGCTCATGAGTTGGGGAAATGTGTGATTGTGGTGACACACTCTCAGGCATTTTCGCAGAAGGCGGATGTGGTGGTGGAGCTGGAGGGGAAACGGCTTAAGGCTGTGCAAGTAAGAGGATAGGAAGTCTGAAGGGAAAAATGGTTTCGATAGCGGTATTAGATGACGGGATATTTATTGATTGTCGTAAAGTCATGAAAAAAGTGACGGAATATTTATTTGTTGATGAATATGGGAAAATATTGCCTGCTGAAAAAATTGGTTGTCAGACAGTGACACATGGAGGATTGTGTGCGTATATCATACAGGATGTTTTTTCGGATGTGGAATTTACAAGTATCCGCATTTTGAATAAAGAGGGAAGAGGAAAAGCAGAACACTTAGCAGCAGCATTAAATTGGTGTCTGGATAGAAATTACGAAATTATACATATGAGTCTGACTACTAACAGTTATTATGATTATGTACTTTTAAAGCCTATTGTAAGTAGATTGATATCAAAAAAAAGGATTTTGGTGTCTTCGCTTTCCAATGAACAGGTTGTATCATATCCGGCGGCTTTTCCTGGAGTTTTTGCTGCATTTATGGATAATTCCGGGTTTTTAAAAGATTCTGCACTTGGAGTCTTTTATTCGCATGGAATCAATAAAGATTTTGTTATGGTTCATTATCAAAAAACGTTTTATACCGATACAGGAGAGATTTGTGAATTGAAAGGAGCCAATAGTTTTGCTGCTGCTGTTTTGTCAGGCGGCCTTGCTCAGATAATTCAAAATAAGAGAACGGGTTCAGAGGTTACAGACTATATTTCAGATTTGAGAAAAACCGGAAGAATACAGGAAGGAAGATTAATAAGAATCAGACCAGGGGGATGCAGCAGGACAATTCCTGTGGTAAGAATTGAAAATGATGAAGAAGTACTGGGATGGATTAAGGGATTTTTTGAAAATAAAGGATATGAAGTAGCTGCTTTTTGTGGCAGCGGAAGTAATATCGGTATTCCCTTGTCATTTTATCTGGAGAATGAAAAAACAATAGAAGAAAGTTTTTTTGAAAATATGGAAACTATTTACTCTCCGGATATGATAATTCTTGGCGGAGATTTAGAGAAATACCCAGTCAAGGCGGAGGTAGAATGTTTGGTCTGTCTTGAAAATCATTTTCTGACGCTTAAATGGAAAAATGGCAAACAAGATTGTTTTAAGAACAAAGATGAGGCATTAAGTTTTTTAGAGCTTAGATTACAGGAGGACGTATCAGAATGCAGTTAGAAGAAAACAAGCTTCCGTTTATACATTTGTTTCAGACGGCTGCGGGTAGTTATTTTTATGATGTGAATTGTAATCGTTCTGTACATGTAAGTGATGAGGCTTACAGTGTGCTTTTAAAGCAGCAAAAGAAAGAAAACGATATTAAGATATCCTCCACTGTAGAAAAAGAACTTGCAGGATTGAAAGAAGAGGGTTTTTTAAAAGATATTCACATAAAAAAGGTTAAACATCCTTTCACGGATATTTTACAATACCATCTGGAGTCAAAATTAAAGCTTTTGATTTTGCAAGTGACACAGAACTGTAATTTGAGATGTGAATATTGTGTTTATTCAGGAGATTATCAGAACCGCATTCATTCAAACCGAAAAATGCCATTTCACATAGCAAAAAAATCAATGGATTACTTTATTGAACATTCCAGAAACGTTGAGCAGTTGTTAATGTCCTTCTATGGCGGAGAACCCTGTCTGAATTTTAAACTGATTCAGCAATGTGTAGAATATATGGAAGAGGCAGCAGAAGGTAAAAGTGTACTTTACAGTCTTACGACAAATGCAACTTTACTCAATAAAAAGATAATTGATTTCTTTGCAAAGCATCATTTCAGGATGATGATTAGTTTGGACGGCCCGAAGGAAATCCATGATAAACACCGGAAGTTTTCTGGCTCGGGAGAAGGATCGTTTGATACAGTGCTGAGGAATATGAAATATATTAAAGAAGAGTATCCAGAGTTTTTTCAAGAAGGCGTTCATTTTAACACGGTCCTGGATGTGGAAAATGAGTTCAAGATAATTGATGATTTTGTAAGTGGTAATGATATACTTTCCGGAGCGGAGTTCAAAGCTGCCAGTATAGATACGAAAAACACTGACAAGAGATATCTTACGAACCCACGTTACTGGGAAGAAATAAATTATGAATATTTTAAGATGATGCTGGAGTTATTAGGCAAAATTCCGACGGGAAGTTCCTCAAAGCTTTTGCAGGATTATAAAGAGGATTTAAGAAGTGCGTTAGAAGAAAATGATAATATGGAAAGTGAAGTGCTGCCAGAGGAATGTCATCATGGAGGGCCGTGCCTGCCGGGAGCTACCAGGCTTTTTGTGACGGTAGATGGCGACTTTTATCCCTGTGAAAAAGTCAGTGAGGAGCTAAGAGAGGCAATTATCGGAAATGTAGAAGAAGGTATAAACCTGGAACTTGCAAAGAAGAATTTGAATTTTGATGTTGCAAATGCAAAAAAATGTAACGAATGCTGGGCATATTTAAAATGCCGGCAGTGTCCTGCATTTTCAAGCTGCAATTTAGAGACACTGGATAAAGTTAAAAATCAGTATTGCAAAAACACACGCAACAGTGCAGAAGAGGAATTGATGGATGTAAGTATCTTACAGGTTCTGGGGTGTGACTATTATGTAACAGAAAAAAAGGACTGAAGTTATGGATATAAAATATAAAACACTAATATACCCGTATAACAGAACAGTGAAAGGATTAATAAAATACCAGGAGCTTTTGGATGGACTGGAGGTTGAGGCAGTAGTTATACCTAAAGGATGGGGTGAAAAAGGAGAAGTTATAAAAAGCATTTCCGGAAAAAGTATCGTTGTAAAAGATGATTTTGAAGAAGAGATTTTGAGATGTGATGTTGTGTGGTTTGTAGAAGACGGCATCTGCTCGTTGCCCGAAAAATTATTAAAGGACAAAATAGAAAAAACAGCAGAAATGGGAAAGAAGTTTATATTTTCAAGGCATGAGTCAATTTTTATGGAAAAATATAATATGGATTTATTGCTGGCTCCTAATTGTAGAGAAAAACAGATAGAAATAAAATATACAAATCGGCTGATTCCCAACGATGTACCGGTGATTGTTGTGGCAAGTGATTTTAAAACTCCGGATAAGGCAGAGATTGAAATTGCGCTTAGATATGAACTGCAGAAGAAGGGGTATAATGTTTCGTCTATTTTTTCTTTTTCAGGTGGAGAATATATGGGGGGACATTCTTTCCCAGATTTTATGAATGATCAGAAAAAATCTGAAAGTGACAAAATCATATTATACAATCATAATGTCAGATTGATTGCGGCAGACGAAAAGCCCGATGTTTTCATAGTAGGAATTCCAGGAGAAGTACTGCCATACTCTAATACGATTCATAATGAGTTCGGTATTCGGACTTTTGAGATTACAAATGCAATTTCAAGTGACTTTACAGTGTTGTGTACAATATACAGAGAAGGTCTTTTGGAGGAGCTAGACACAGAAAGGCAAATGCTTTTTGAAAAGTATGGACTAAATGTAGAATGTATCCATCTTTCCCCATATATTTGGGATGTCCAGGATGACGTAGGAAATCAAACAGAAGGAGCAGTTTTAGAAACAGACAAAAAATTTCTCTATGATCACGTATCAGAACTGGATAAAAAAGATATTTGGAATTTAAGTGAATATAAAAATATTCAAATAGTAACAAATAAAATAATTGAATTGCTTTCTTAAAATAACACCACTTTACAACTTTTCCATAAAAAAAATGTCATACAGGACTTTCTGATGT
>OFGH01000058.1_pt1 | contig 101175 bp, 97 predicted proteins | sample 1521721 | NCBI WGS metagenome assembly OFGH01 (sample SAMEA3504132, study PRJEB24116) | mouse gut metagenome | biome: mouse gut; feature: mouse-associated habitat; material: faeces | place: Denmark | collected 2011
GTATGCCCCTGCCATAATCAGCACGGCGCATGCCCGCAGGAAAAAATATTTTTTTTCCTGCGGAACCCTCCCGTAAAATATTATGACGGCTACTGTCATAAGCACGACGCTGGCAAAGAAAAAAAGATGCTGGTTCTGAAACAGCCCAAAAGCAGCCCCCCTGTTTTCAAGATATTGGAGCTCAAAGACGCCGTCCAAAATCACGAATGGATTCTTTCCTTTTAAATGAGCAGCCGCCAGGCTTTTCGTAAACTGATCCAGCACAACGCCGGCAATCACAAACGCGAGAGCCATAATATAGTTTTTCTTCCGGTTTCCGGAAATCTGGGAATTCATATTCATTAAATCCTCACTAAATATATTTTCGTACAGATACGTAATAGCGCCCTTTTTTTGTCTCGGATAAAATGCCCTGATAGCAGATGCGCCCCATCCCTCTCACGGAGATCAGATTCTCGGGTTCCAGGCGATAGCCGTTGCTTGTGATCTGCTTTCCGTTGACGAACACTTTTCCAGTTTCGATGTAAGCGGAAAGCTTGCTCCTGGACAGCGGGAACGCCACTGACAGAACCGTGTCAAGGCGCACAGACGGAACTGTTCCCTTTATCTCGGAAAACTCCGGAACATATGATATATCGGCTATCTCCTTCTTTTCACATGCCACGGATGTATGGCGGACACAGGTCAGGCTGTCTGCAACATAGCCTGCAATTTCATCGCAGACAAAGACAATGGCGGAATCTTCATTTACTATGATATCCCCGAATTTGGAACGTTCCAGCCCAAGGTTCATGATAGAGCCGAGATAGTCGCGGTGCGACAGTTTCTCCGCAAACTTAACGCTTAGCGGATGGACAAAAAGCGCCTGAAAGGGATATGTGTATTCATAGCATATATTCTCCGGCACAAAGACAGCCATCTGCCTTTCTGCCAGCCCGTAGCCGCCGAACATCTCAAATCTGGCGGAAAGGCTGTCCTTAGGCAGCGTATGGAGGATGTTCTGTTCATTGAGGTTCAGAAAATCCGAAAAAACTGCGATATCACGCTGAAATGCCTGATTAGACAGGTCTATCAGGCGTTTTTTTAGCATTAATTCTTCTTTATCCATAGTGCATATTAAAACCTTGAACGCATGGAAGACGCGTCAAAGGATGTGTTCAGGAGATCCTGAAGGTCTCCGGTTATGTCTACATTTGTCGGCGTTACCAGGAATATGTAGTTGGAAATCTTCTGGAGGTTCCCATCTATGGCAAATGTAGCGCCCGATGTAAAGTCAATGATCCTCTGGGCAATCTCAAGGTCAAGCCCCTCAAGGTTCAGGATAACTGTCCGTCCGTTCAGAAGCGTCTCCGTAATCTCACGCGCATCTTCCACAGACGTAGGCTTTACGACACAGACTTCCATACTGCCGCTGTTTCTTCTGGCAGGCTGGCGCATCGGCGTTACCTTGCTGCTGGAGCGGGCGTTTCCCCTGGATCTTGGCGCAAGCTCATAATCCCCGTCCTCTTCATCATCATAATCATTGCTTTTTCGAAAAAATCCTCTTTTGGGTTTTTCTTCGTATTCATCTTCATATTCGTCATCATAGAAATCATCATCGTACTCATCGTCACCGTTTAATTTCATGATGTCCAAAAACCTGTCTAATACTCCCATCGTCAAAAACTCTCCTATCTTATGTTAATGTATAAATATATTTATACATGTGAATAATCACGCTCTCCGAAAATGCCGGTTCCAACGCGAACCATAGTCGCACCTTCTTCTACTGCAACTTCATAATCATTTGTCATTCCCATGGATAAAACACCCATAGTAATATTATGGGTGTTTTTGCCTGCAATGTCAACAGACAATTTGCGTAATCGCTCAAAAATGAGACGATTTTCTTCAGCATTTCCCACAAACGGGGCAATCGTCATAAGCCCGAGGACGCGGATGTTCGAAAATTGTGCGATTTCGTCGGTAAACGCATCCAATTCATCCGGAGCTACTCCAAATTTTGATTCCTCTCCGGCTACGTTGACTTCAATGAGGATGTTGGCCGTCAGATTATGTTTTCTGGCCTCCCTGTCAATCGTCTCGGCAAGCCTTATGGAATCGACGGAATGGATAAGCTCCACTTTATCGATGATATATTTTACTTTATTGCGCTGCAGATGCCCGATCATATGCCAGCGGATATCTTTCGGAAGAGCCTCGTACTTGTCCGCAAGCTCCTGCACTTTATTTTCCCCGAATACCCGCACTCCCAGGTCATAGGCCTCCTGCAGCACTTCAACGGGCTTGGTCTTGCTGACGGCGATCAATGTGACATCCTCCCGGCTGCGCCCGGAAACGCTGCATGCCTCGCATATCTTATTTTCTATGTTTTGTAAATTTTCCTTCAACATTTTTATGCTCCTTAAAAAACTACTGAATTTTCTGTAATAATGCCGCCGTCCAGGGCAATGTGGTCATAGTTCGTAAGGCTGTAGTCGTTTCCTGCCCTTACGATATAGTACTCATCGCTCTCGCAGAGAATCTCAATCTGCTTGAACACCGCATACCCCTTATTGATATTGTAAACTCCTTTGAGGGGTTTCGTGCTCCTCAGAGACAGCGTCTCGGAAGATTCCGGCTTTATCAGCACCGTATTTTCATCAAACACAAGCGGATCCAGATAAATGCTATTGGTTTCCTGATCCCAGTAATATACGTTTACTTTTTTAAATTCCGCCTGCCCGCCTTTCTTCCTGACAAGCACCCCGGCCTCGCTGCTGTTGCCGCCGCGGGAAAGGTAGTCTTCCGGAACGGTATAAAACTTTTTCTTCACAACGGCTGATTTGGGGATCTTAAGCCCGGATTCGTCTTCCAGGATTAATTCAATGTCCAGGTACCGCTCCTGCACATAGCGGATCATCCCGGAATGAAAGGTCAGGTACCCCAGTTTCTGCCCGGAGGAGGAAGAAATGGAAAAGTCAGCCCTCTCCGTCTGGCCGTCCTTGGAAAACTTAACCTTAACCCGCTTAAGTTCCTCCATCTCCTTTGCCGAGTCGTCGCTCAGGGGGATGACAAGCGTCCAGATGTCGCTCGTGACGAGCTTATATATCGCGTCTCCCGGCTTGACGGCAGCGTTGTCTTCCATGGCATGGGATGCGTAATCCTCCTTTGACAGCATGCCTTCTGTGACATTGTCCGCGGTGATGCCTTCAAACCCGTCAAGAAAATATTGGATAATTCCGTCTGCCGCAGCCGGGTACGCTGTGAGCCCGCTGTTATTTTGCCCAAGCTTTGCCTCCAGCTGGGCGCGCCTGCTCTGACTTGATTTTCCCTCAAGGGCCGTCACGATATTGCTTTTCAGCGCGTAGACATCCCGGAAATGCCCGGAGTTGGAATTTTCGCTGAAAGACTGTATCTTCAGCAAGAGCGCCGCCTGCTCCTCCGAGGATAATTCGCTTTGGCCGTCGGCGCCGGCATCTTTAAAATTAAGTTTCTTATCGGAAAGCGTGTAGACATTTGTCTTTGCCCCAATCTTGCTGCCTTCCGGAATAAAGTAATTGATATATCCTCCGTCATTTGCCGAAACCACGGTCTCCTCCCGGATGGCAAGCCCTGTATATGCCCTGTCTTTTAATATGGAGCCTTCCCGAACCTCATACACTGAGACATGCTTATTCGTTATATAGGTAAAGACCGTAACAATCAGATAAATAAATATAATCCCAAAGATTGCATTCCCAATGTTAAGATACGGCCTTTTCCTGTATGTCTGTATATTTGTCAAATTCTTACCTGCCAAAATCAAGCCCCCTGAATCTTATCTAATGCAGCTCCATTCAGATAATGGAAGTTTTTCCCCTGGAAACTTCCGGAGGAATGCATTTTTTCCACAGTTTCATCTCTTAGTTTCCACCAGCTCTGCCCCCAGTTGGAAAATACGGCATCCTTTTTTGGTATCCTTGAGAACAGGCGTTCAACAGCAATGCCCGGATCAAGGTTTTCTAAAAATGCGATCAGCCTCTGAATATACTCGTCTTTCGAGCACAAGCTTATTGTACCATTTTCATAATCCTCACACAACCTGGTGTTTTTCGCGATATACAGCGAATGGATCTTCACTGTGCTTACCCTGAGCGCCGACAGGAACCTGGCGGTTTCCACGCAGTCAGGCATGCCGTCTCCCGGAAGGTTAAGAATTACATGGGCGCAGATACCAAATCCGTACTCCCGGATCATGAGGACCGCGTCAATAAACTCGGCAAGCCCATGTCCTCTTCCGATACGGGCCAGCGTTCGGTAATTTACAGTCTGGAGCCCAAGCTCCACGGTAATGTCAAGTTTCTTTCCAATAGAAATCTCCCTCAAAACATCCAGATACTCTCTCCGTATGCAGTCGGGCCTCGTAGATACCGCGATGCCCGCAAGACCTGATACGCCTCCCGCCTCTGTCATATACTGCCGGAACTCTGAAACCGGAAGAAACGTATTGGTATAGTTTTGAAAATATGCGATAAACTTATGTGCGTTATATTTGCGCCTGATATGCTCCTTTGTGTCCTCCAACTGCTTTTTTACCAGAACAGATGCATCCATCGCCTCAAATCCGGTTCCGCATTCCGCACAGAAACTGCATCCTCCTGCCCCGCCGGCGCGGTTGGGACATCCTGCCGGAATGTTCACCGGCAGCTTGTATACTTTCTCACCGTATTTTTCTTTCAGATAATCCGAATATGCATAATAGGGTAGCTTTTCCTGTTTCATAAAATTTCCTTTTTATGTATAGTTTCTGTCCTCGCCATGCATACTAGAGATAGTATGAAAAAAGGAGGCAATTGTTAATGAAATGGTTTGATAATACAGCCCTGACTCTTGTAATCATCGGTGCAGTCAACTGGCTGCTGGTAGGAATCTTCCGGTTTGACCTGGTTGCATTCCTTCTCGGGAACCTCTCATGGTCTTCACGCATTGTCTATGCAATCGTAGGACTGTGCGGCTTATACCTTATCAGTCTGTACGGCAGGATCGGCAATGCGTCTGACATGCAGCCTTAGCAGGATAAATGATGGGGAATCCTTTGGGATTCCCCATTGCCAGCTTATTCGTTATCTGAAATCCCTTCAATCAAAGCGGTCATATCCTGATACAGGACATCTTTCGTTCCGGCTCCCATGACAATCGATATATACGGTTTTCCGGCATCCGACCGGTCTAAAAGCACCAGGCAGTTACCGGCTTTTAAAGTAGTGCCTGTCTTTCCGCCCACAATCTCCCCGCTTTTTGGAAGAGGAGCCTCTCCCAGGGCATAATAATTTGTCGGTTCCCATACAATCTGCCGGGTAGTGCCGTCCGCATTTTTCACATCTGTTTTGTAGGACTTTGCCTGTATCATCTCCAGAAATTTTTCATTTTTAATACATTCGTTAAAAATCAGATACATATCATAGGCGGTCGTATAATGGTCCTCATTGTGAAGCCCGTTGGAATTCACAAAATGAGACTTTGTAGCCATGATCTCCTGCGCCTTTTCATTCATCTTTTCCGCAAAGGCTTTCTCGCTGCCGCTGATATGCTCGGCGATAGCCACCGCGTTATCATTGCCGGAATAGAGCAAAAGCCCGTAGAGAAGGTCGCCGAGCGTAAGCTCATCGCCCGCTTTTATCCCGCAGACCTGTTCGTCCGCGGCAAATTTCCCGGCATCCGCATTGGCAGACACAGTGACCGTGTCGGATAAGTCCGCGCTATCCAGCGCTACCAGCGCCGTCATCAGCTTAGTCAGGCTTGCTGGATACATCCTTTCGTGAATATTATATGCAAAATCAACTGTTTTTCCTTCAACGTCAAAAAGTGCTGCCGATTTCAGTGTATCGGTCGCCGGAGCTCCCTTCATATCCACATTATCTGCCGCAACACACAAATCAGCCGAGTACAATTCTTCGCGGTGAAACGCTTTGTCGTAACCCGAAGACTCATATTCAGCTACAAGGTACTTCTCTTTTGCCTGGTATTTTGTATATGCAATCCCGGCAGCCGCAATGCACAGCGCAGTAAACACAAAAAACATCCTGCGGACTGCGCGGTTACGTCTTTTTATAGCCGCCCGGTATTTTCTTGATCTCTTATCGGTACATCTCACGCCACTCCAAATCTCCTCTGTCTATTGCTAAGATAACAAGCTCGGCCGTCGCCAAATTTGTTGCCATCGGGATATTATAAGTGTCGCACAGACGGATCACGTCATTGACATCCGGCTCATGGGGTTTCGGATTTGAAGGCTCCCGCAGGAAAATCAGCGCATCAATATCGTTCTGTGCGATCTGCGCTCCAAGCTGCTGCTTGCCGCCAAGAGGCCCCGCCAGATATTTATGGATGTTCAGGTTCGTAACTTCCTCAATCAACCGCCCTGTCGTACCTGTCGCATACAGACTATGCTTACTTAATATGCCCCGGTATGCAATGCAGAAATTCTGCATAAGCGTTTTTTTCGAATCATGTGCAATTAGGCCAATGTTCATTGTTTCCACACTCCTTACTGATACTTCTTCGGCTGCAATCCGACATTCAGCACAAATCCTATGCCCATGTAAAGGCTCACGAGAGACGTAAGGCCATAGCTTACAAAAGGCAGGGGAACCCCGGTATTAGGCATCAGCCCTGTGGCAACCGAAATATTGATAAAGCTCTGGACTCCGATGAGCCCTCCTACCCCGCAGCAGATAATTCTCCCCGCCAGGTTTTGCGCCCGTATCCCAATCAATATACATTGTATCACAATTAATAGCAATAAAGCAATAACTATACAGCCGCCGATGAAACCTAATTCCTCCCCGATAATGGCAAAGATAAAATCTGTCTGGGGCTCCAGGATAAAGTTCCCGTTCTTCACCGATGTGGTAGTGTTGTTGTTAAGTCCTTTTCCTACAAGCTGTCCGGAACCGATTGCCATGACAGAGTTGTTCTGCTGGTAGGCCTCGTCGCTTGCATATTCCTCCGGATTTAAAAACGCCAGGATCCTCTTCTGCTGGTATTCCTTTAGGAAAGGCTGGTTCGGCATGACGGCGATGCTTAAAAAAATCACGGAGGCAGGTATCAGCACCAGGAGAATCTTTGCGATTATCCGGTAGCTCAGCCCGCCCACATAGATCAGAAGGCAGATGACCAGCGCCGTAACGATAGTCGTAGAAAGATTCGGCTCTACGATGATCAGCCCCAGGGGCACTGCCGAGAGAGCTGCGTATCTGATCAATGACGGGATTTCATTAATATTTTCCCTGTGATCCATAATATATTTTGAAAAAAACAGTATTAAAAGTATCTTGGCAAGCTCAGACGGCTGAAAAGTCGTAAAACCAAGGTTGATCCACCTCTTTGCTCCGTTAACTGTCTGCCCTATCAAAAGGACGCTCCCCAGGCTTCCGATTGCTACCAGGTAGATAATCCAGTTAAACTCCAGTATCCAGATATAATCAAACAGCGATACGGCGGCCATGACGGACAGGCCGATGATGACACCGAATATCTGCCTGTTCTGGAGGCTTTCCTTTGCGCTTCCCACCACGAAGATCCCCAGCACGGACAGCGCAAAAACAAGTGCCACCAATACAAAATTATAGTTTTTTACATGATATGCTTTTATAAATCCAGGTAATTTCAATCTTCTTCTCCCATAAAATCAATATGTAAATAAGTCCGCGTTATCTGCACGCAGAAATTATCTTCTGTAAATTCAATATATTTTGAGAGCACTTCATGCAGCTCCGTGCATATCCTCTCATACGCTTCCGGGGTACAGTTCATCCTGTCCGACGTGACCAGGGCTCGTATCCTCTCCCTGGCAATGTTTACAGACGATCTTTTCAGCATGGGATACCTCCTTAGTCTTTCTTAAACAGATGTGAAAGCATCGAAAGGATCCCTCCGCCTGCGTCCAGATCCATGACGGGAACTTCCTCCCCGAGAATCCTGCGGCAGATATTTCCGTATGATTTTCCTGCCTTTGAATCCATCCCAATAACTGGCTCGCCCTGGTTTGTGCCAATTACGACCCGCTCGTCATCCGGGATTGCGCCGATGAGGGGGATGGAAAGAATCTCTGTCACGTCGTCCACCGACATCATATCGCCCCTTTTGACCATATCTGTCCGGATGCGGTTGATGATCAGGGCATTGTCACGGAGCTTATTTTTTTCCAGCAGCCCTATGATACGGTCGGCATCACGGATTGCCGAAACTTCCGGGGTGGTGACCACAATCGCCCGGTCGGCGCCGGCGATGGCATTTTGGAATCCCTGTTCAATTCCGGCAGGCGAATCAAGGATCACGTAATCAAATTCTTCTTTTAATTCTGAAGTAAGCTTTTTCATCTGCCCCGGTGAGACGGCAGTCTTGTCTTTCGTCTGCGCCGACGGAAGCAGGTACAGGCTTTCGTAACGCTTGTCCCGGATCAGCGCCTGTTTTAGCCGGCAGTTTCCTTCGATAACATCGACAAGGTTATAGACGATGAGGTTTTCAAGCCCCATAACAACGTCCAGATTGCGAAGTCCGAGATCCGTATCGATAACTACGACTTTTTTCCCGAGCTGCGACAGCCCTGCTCCGATATTGGCAGTTGTCGTCGTCTTGCCAACCCCGCCTTTTCCTGATGTGATTACAATAACTTCTCCCATGAATAACTTTCCTCCTGTTTCTGGTTTACTTGAAGGCTCAGGCATGCAAATGCCTTTATCATTCGTACCTGAAAGTTCCATTTATGGATTTTAGTCTCCACCGGATTTTATTTTGACTTTTTTTGCTTTTCCGGTAATAACCTTATCTGCCGGTCTGAGCTTATAATAATATTTCATAAGGTCGCTTCCCACCTCCGCCGCATTCCGGGAACTGTATCCGTTGGCGATCCGGACCGTAAACGCAATCTCCGGATTGTCGCTTGGGGCAAACCCTACGAACAGGCCGTGGTCCGCATGTGTCTTGCTCTGCTGCGCCGTACCGGTCTTTCCGGACAGCTTAAGAGAGCTGTTATTTATATCAGAAAAGATAGCGTTCTGTTCATCCCTCACCACTCCTCTCATACCGTTGTGGACCGCCTCCCATGTAGACTCGCTGACATTTGTCAGCGTATTTTTTATGGTCGGCTCAAATTCTTCTATCGTCTTTCCCTCAGGAGTTGCCGTCTTGCTTATGAGCGACAGGTCGAACACAGTTCCTTTATTGGCAACCGCTGTAATATATCTTGCGATCTGGGTTGTCGTATAGTTGTTCGTGCCCTGCCCGATTGCAGACGGAACAGATGCGGTGTCCGAAATCTGAGGATCCGCCTCCGGGATTTCCACCCCGGAAAGATCGCCCAGCCCGAACATCTCTGCATACTCCTTCAGCTTATTGACACCTGTCGTACTGGAGTAATATCTCGTGGTCGCCGACCCTTCCGCATCGTCGGAGCTTAGGTTGTCCATCCCCTTATCCCTTAAGCTCAGGCGGTAACCCAGCTCATAAAAATAGCAGTTGCAGGAATGTTCGATCCCCCCTTCAACATTAAGGCTTCCGTGATATTTTGGGTAAGCCCAGCACTTGGGGTTCGGCTCAACTTTTTTATAAATTCCCGAGCAAGGAAGGTAGCTGCCCAGATTTACGACTCCTTCCGTCAGGCCTGCAACAGCCACCATCGGCTTATAAGTAGAGCCGGGCGCCGTCTTCTCCTGGGTGGCATTGTTGTAAAAAGGACGCGAGCGGTCTGTCACCAGTTTATTATAATATGCTGAATCCATAGAATTTGCAAGGCGGTTATTGTCATATCCGGGATAGGACACGCAGGCAAGCACCTGCCCGGTCCTTGTATCGACCATGACCATAGAGCCGGTGCACGGCTCAAGCCCCAGCTGCCCCGGCGTGAGTTTCAGGTCTTCAATCTTGCCCCGGATAAAGTCATACGCCGAAAATTTCCCTGACGCAAGCCGGTTATACTGGTCGTCGCTGTAATCCAGTATGCCCTGCTCGTAGAGCATCATGCAGATCTGGCGCCCGGTGACGGCTCCCGACTTTATCATATATTTGTAGATTACCTTGTCAAAATTATTGTTTTTCTCCAGATGGTTTAAGATATATTTTTTGAGGCCCTCGTATGTCTCGCTGGAGTCCGAATACTTTTCCCCTTTTGGGACCTCATCCTTAATCTTTGAAGTATCTACCCAGTTTTTTGAAATGGCGTAATTGAGGTATGTGTACACATTGATAGCCTCTTTTTTCCTCCACGCCACATAAGTCTCGTCATTTGTGTCGATCGCGCTGGACACGAGAACCTTGTGGTTCGTAGTCAGCATATCGGTAACGATGTAAGTGAGATAGGCCTGCCACTCTTTTGACATGTCCTTGTAGGCATCTGCATCTGGGTCGCTTAAAATCTCGGCGGCTTTTTCAAGAACTTTTTTCTTCTTCTTTGTAAAAGCCTGGAAGACTTCCTTTTCTGTGTCTTTCGCATCTTCCTCCCCAAAATGGTTCATGTCCAGTATGTCGTTGGACAAAAAGGCGTTGTACACGTCACCGATGGGGATGAGGACGTCGCTGCCGTCCTTTACCTGCGTCCGGTCATAGTCAAGCATGTTCTGGATCCTTGACAGGAGGATACCTGCAAGCTCCTGTTCCAGTATATTGTAAGCCGCTACCTGAAGGTCTGCGTCAATGGAAAGATACAGGTCGTTTCCTGTTTCCGGAGACTGGCCTTGCACGGTGTCTATGACTTTTCCTACGTTATTGACATACAGCTTGACTTCCCCCCGCTTTCCTTTCAGCGTGGAATCCATGGTTTTTTCAATCCCTGCTTTTCCAACAGTATCGGTCTTGCTGTAGTTTTTTTTCTCTTTCTTATCAAGGGAGTTATACTCATCTTCGGAAATCTGCCCTGTGTAGCCGATGATGTTGGCAAAACATTTGCTGTCGTTATACCGGCGGACGGATTCCTCCTGAATGTCCACGCCCTGGAGGGAGTCCATGTTTTCCATGATATCTGCCACTGTCTGATCCGAAATCTCCTCGGCGACAGTAGTTGCGATATACTTCTGGTAGCTGTTAAGGCCCATGGCATACCGGACGTTGATAAGCTTAAGGACAGTTTCTTTTGCCATCTCATCCTGGTCAATGCCGTACCCGTACTTTTCGTCTGTGCAGAGATAATCTATAATGTCCGCGGCAGAATGGTTCTTCTGCGCTTTCGTCAATTCATCGATAGTCAGCTTTCCGTAGACATCCGCAATGAAACGCAGCCTCTGGGTATCGGACTCCGCCACAAAAGTATAATTATTGTCGCGGTCCAGTATAATTCCGAAATTGTTGATCACAGTGTCGTTATTCTTCTCGACGATGTTGATCACCGTGCTCACGACCTTGTTAAGCTCCCTGTTCTTCTGCTCCCTGTCTTCATATTCGCCGTTATCCTCAATTGTGACAGCATATGCCAGCTCGTTGTAGGCGAGCAGTTTCCCGTTGCGGTCGTAGATGTTGCCCCTCGTTCCTTCCACATCCTTCGTCTTCTGGATCTGGAGCTTATAATTATCAAAATACTCCTGCCCTTTTACAATCTGAAGATAAAATATCTTCTGGATAAGGATGCCGGAAGTGATGCAGAACAAAAGGATTACGATGACAACCCTCGTCTCCACAATCTTTGATATTTTTGCTTTGAATCTTTCCCACTTATCAGACAAATTTGCTTGCACTCCTTTGTTCTTCTGTCTCAAGTTTCTTGTTAATGTGTAATATGACCTGGTATAAAATCAAGGTTACAAGAATAGTATATACAAGTTCGGGAAGAATCAAACGGAACAGATGTGTGCCGAATGAAAATTCTCCCTGAAGCACATACCGGAAAAAATAAAACGTAATCCCGTACAGCAGCTCGCTCGCCGCAATGAGGCCGATAGGCAGCTTAATGTCGTCGTCATAGAACAGCCGCTGGAAACCGCCGTTGAAATATCCGATCAGGACAAAAATCATCATATGGAATCCCAGCTCCCCGCCCCAGAACAAATCCGTAAAAAGCCCGCAGGCAAGCCCCACATACATGCCGCTCTTCTGGCCTCTCATAAAGCCGAAAGAGGCAGTGACGATCACAAGTAGGTTGGGCGATACGCTCCCGATGGACAGTCTGTTGAACACTGTGCTCTGCAGGAGAAAACATACGAGGATGATCACAAACGTGACAGCCTTTCTCTTCATATTAAATCACCAGTCCTTTATTCTTCTTTATCAGAATCGCTGCTTTCTTCTCCATCTTTTTCCCCGCTCTTTTTATCGGCTTCCTTACCGTCGGATTTTTTCTTGCTTTTCTTTGCATTGTCGCTTATCATGTCATCCTTTGTCTTCGTGATGACAAGGACTTCCTGCAGCTTGCTGAAATCAACGGCAGGCGTGATGTAGCCGGACCTTGTAAGATTGTTGGAGTCCACTTCGATAGCGCTGACATATCCGATAAAAAGGCCCTGCACGAAACGGTTGCTCACATGGGAGGTGACGACCTGCTCTCCTACCTCCACAACATTGTCATTGTTTGCCAGCTTTTCAAACCGGAGGCGTCCGTCGGACATCAGCCTTAAGTCCCCGCGCACCATGCAGGTGTCGGAAGTTGACAGGATCATGGCGCTGACATTGCTGGCATCGTCGATAATGGAGCGGACCCTGGCATAATCAGGACCCGTCTCCGTGACGACCCCCACAAGACCGCTTCCTGCCAGCACGTTGCAGTTGACCTTTATGCCGTCATTGGTTCCCTTGTCGATGGTAAAATCGCTGAACCAGTTGCTCCCGTTATTTGCGATGACGTGGGCGCCCACCTTCTTATAATCCGAATAATTTTCATCCAGTTTATAAAGCTCCCGGAGGCGCTCAAGCTCGTACTGCTCCTGTCGCAGCCTTGTATTGTCTATGGTCAGCTCGTCAATTTTCGACTGTAGCTTCTCGTTTTTCTTTTTCATGTCTCTCAGCGTCTCAAAATTGTCAGAGACATCGCTCATCCACATGCCGGTATAGCTGATGCCCTTCTGCATGGGAACGATGGTGTAATTTGCGATGAATCTAAGCGGACCGCCGGAGTCGGTAAATCTTTCAAGGACAAGGAGCAGCAGGCACAAAATCATCAGAATGACCAGCACATACCTGCCCGGGATCCGTCTTTGGTTTTTAATCTTCATATTATCTCATCCACCTATACTTCTCATCTAACATTGAATATGCAAATCTGCTCAGTTCATTTGACAGAATGATCTTTTTCAGCCCGTCGATCGTGCAAAGCTCCGGGTTAGGAGCCGTCTTAGTCGCGATTCCGGTTGCCTTTTCAATATAAGTCTCAAGCCCCGGCATATTGGCAAGCCCTCCCGTCAGGAAGATCCCGTTATCATGAATGGCAGCGCGCACCTCTGGCGGCGTGCGGTCAATCAGCGACAGGACAGCGCGGACACAGTCAAGAAGAGGGTCTCTAAGCGCGGAACGCACCAGGCTCAATGTAATTGGCTTTCTTATGGGCAGCCCTGTGATGAGGTCGCGCCCTGCTACCATCACCGCCGTGTCCTCCGCCTCCCCGGTGTACACTCCGAACCGTTTCCTGAGCGCCTCTGCGGTAAGCCTCCCTATCATGAAATCATGGCTGAACCGGACAAGGCTTGCAATGGAGCTGTCATAGTCGACGCCTCCTACTTTCATCAGCTTGTTAAAGATCATTCCCCCTCCTGCCAGGACGGAAACTTCTGTAGTCTCGCCCCCGAAGTTTACCACGAGGAGCCCTTTCGTATTTTTTACGTCCAGATCCATCCCAATGGCGTCCGCGATGGCGCGCTCTACGATATTTACCTCTTTCGCCCTGGCGGTGGAATGTATGACAAGGTCAAAGAACGCTTTTTTTTCTACCTCCGTGACATCTGTGGGAACAGCGATCACATACTCGCATCCCCGACCGGACTGATGTTCCCTCTTTAAAAGACCCTGCATCAGGAACTGCATATTGTTGAATTTCGAGATGACCCCGCTCTTCATGGGAAATACGACTTCCATATTTACCGGCGTTTTCTCATACATGACGTAAGCCTCGTCGCCAATGGCAAAAATCTCTTTTCCATTCATGATGGCGATCGCGTCTTTTGCCTTCCATATCCGATCTTTCTTTTTATCATACACTTTAATCTCATAGGAGCCGAGATCCAGCCCGTATGTGTTTTTTGCCATCTGCTTTCCCTTCCTAAAAAAGTTTTTCTTCCCTCAGGCTAACGTAACAATTATTGCCGATGATAATGTGGTCTAAAAGCTCTATCCCAATGAGGCTCCCCGCTGTCTTCACCCTCTTTGTCAGGACGATGTCCTCTTCGCTCGGTGCCGGGTCGCCGCTTGGATGGTTGTGCATCACGACGATCCCTACCGCCTGCCGTTTCAGAGCCTCTATAAAAATCTCCCTCGGCGTGATGACGGAGGCGTTCACTGTCCCTTTCGAGATATCGCTCTCACCGATCAGCGCGCCCCTGGAGTTCACCATCACAAGCTTTATGACCTCCTGGGGTTCATGCCGCATATCTTCCATATAATAATCCGCGATGGAATCCGGTGACGTAAAGGAGACGGCTGCGCCTGCCGCTGCCTTTGCAAGCCGCCTTGCCAGCTCCAGGACGCAGGCGAGCTGCACCGCTTTTACCTTGCCGATCCCTCGGACCGACATAAATTTCTCCTGCGAAAACCGGTGGAGGCCTAAAAGCCCGTTCTCCCCGGAACGGTAGAGAATCCTCTGCGCCAGCTCCAGGACATTTTCTCCGCGGCTGCCTGTCCTTAAAATAACGGCCAGGAGCTCCGCGTCACTCAGACCCGGCGCCCCGTGCCTTAAACATTTTTCATAAGGACGTTCCATATCAGGGATTTTTTTCATTATATTAGACTGACTCATCTTATCTTTAGATTCAAACGATGTTTTTAAAGAGAACTACAAGAACCGGTATATAATAATTGCAAGGACAACTCCCAGGATGCTCGCAATCGTAATCTTGATCGAAAGCCCAAATGAAATGATCAGTATGCCGAGGTTCATCGTAATCGGGCTCTCCAGCCCGAAAGACTGTCCGTATCCTATCCAGCTGAGTGCCGGAACGCCCTCTGCCAGCATCCCGATAAAACCGCCCAGCACAATGCCTGCCAAAATCATTAAAAATAAAGCCCAGCTGTTCTTGCCGCCCGCTCCCTTCATAACTATGTACTCCTCCCCTATCGCTTCATCTCTTAGAAAACTCAATACATTCTAACATATTTACCAAAATGTGTATAGTGTTTAGCCATTAAAAATTTCTTAAACCTTCCCCCCGCTGTCGAACGGACGATAGGTTTTTATGATGCTTTCTGTCACTTTCAGTCCATCCATGGCGGCTGATGTAATACCGCCTGCATACCCTGCCCCCTCACCGCACGGATAGATGCCGCGGACGCTGCTCTGCAGGGAATCGTCCCGGATGATCCGCACCGGCGACGATGTCCTGCTCTCCACGCCGGAGAGGACCGCTCCGTCCGCTGCGTACCCTTTTATCTTCCGGTCAAAAGAAAAGATGCCCTCCTCAATGGCCGCCGCGACCTGTTCCGGGAAGATACGCCGCACATTTGCCCACGCATAGCCGCCTTTTATCTGCGGCACAACAAAATCGCTGCCCTGGGAGGCAATATTCCGGCAGTAATCCCGGAATGTCTGCACGGGAATCTTCCCGCCGCCTTCCCTGTATGCCCTCTCTTCCAGTTCACGCTGAAATTCCATCCCGGCAAGGACGTTTTCCCCTCCGAAATCCTCCGGCGTTACGGTTACGACGACGGCGCTGTTGGCATTTTCCCCGTCTCTTTTGCTGTAGCTCATGCCGTTGACTGCGGTGCGCCCTTCCTCGGAGGACGCATTTACCACATAGCCGCCGGGGCACATGCAGAACGTGTACACGCCCCTGCCGTCCGCTGCCCTCGCCGTAAGCTTGTAGGATGCCGCCGGGAGAGACGCGTCTTCCATCCCGTACTGGCGCTTATTGATAAAACGCTGGGGATGCTCGATCCTTAAGCCCACGGCAAAGGATTTCCGCACCATCTCGACTCCCAGCCCTTCCAGAACCTCAAAGGTATCCCTGGCGCTGTGCCCCACTGCCAGCACAGCCGCCTGGGTCTCAAGGCGGTAATGCCTGCCGGCTTCCATATCGTGCACCAGCACCGCGCTCAAAGCTTTCCCTCCCCCGTCTACCTGGGTCAGCTCAAAGCCTTCCGCCAGGGAGCCAAACCGCACCTCGCCTCCGTAAGACAGAATGCTCTCACGCATATTTTCCACAATCCTGCATAGGATGTCCGTTCCGATATGGGGCTTGCTGTCGTATAAGATCTCCTCCGGCGCGCCAAACTGATGGAAGATATTCAGCACTTCCTCATGCCTGCCCCCGCTGCCGTGCACAAGGGTGTTGAGCTTTCCGTCGGAAAACGTGCCTGCCCCGCCTTCCCCGAACTGCACGTTGGAGTTCTTATTCAAGGCTCCGCCCTTCCAGAAGTTTTCCACATCCAGCATCCGCTGCCTCACATTTTTCCCCCGCTCCAGGAGAATCGGACGGTATCCCAGCCTAGCGAGCTGATACCCGCAAAAAAGCCCCGCCGGTCCTGTGCCGATTATGACGGGGCGTTTCTTTAACGGGATATCGCCGGACAAGACAGCGCGGTACGGCTTTTCCTTTTTCACAAACCGTATGTTTTTATTTTTTATATTTCTGCGTACCGACGCCTCGTTTTTTACGCAGAGCTCCGCCGTGTATACATAGAAAAGCTCCGGCTTTTTCCTGGCATCCAGCGAACGCCGGGCAATTTTAAAAGACACGACGTCGCTCTCCCGCACATGCAGAGTCTTTAAGGCCTTCTGCCGGACGGCATCCGGCATGTGCGGAATTTTTAAGTTTAACTGCTGAATCTGAATCATCCGGTTTCCTCCTGTATCGCAAACTTATTATCAGCCATTGCTCTTTTCCCTTCCTCAGGCGTGAATCTTCAGGAGAGGGCGGCGCTGCATCCCGCGATACAGCCCCCCGCCCACGCCCACTGAAGGTTGTACCCGCCGCAGATGCCGTCCGCATCAAGAATCTCTCCCGCCAAGTATAATCCGCCGCAGCGCCACGACTCCATCGTGCCGGGATCGATCTCCGTCAGGCGAACCCCGCCGGCGCTCACCTGCGCGCTGTCGAATCCGTTGGTATCTTCAATCTCCAGAGGAAAAGATTTGCATGCCCGTATAAGGCGCTCCAGGCCGGGATTATCCAATTCGCTCATTCTGCACTGGGGATTAATCCCGGCATTTTTCAAAAGGCACGGGATTAATTTCCTGTTAAAGACTCCCAGAAGCACTTGGAAAACCGTCTTCTCCCCGTCTCTTTTTCTCATGTGCCGGCACATCCCTTCCATAGCCTCCGCGGAAATTTCCGGGAGAAAGTCGATCTCTGCCCTCACCCGGCGCTTGTAATAAAGAGACTTTGCGGCGTGGCGGCTCACCTGGAATACCGGGATGCCCGAGATTCCGTAAGCCGTAATCTGCAGCTCGCCGGAGTCTGAACCCATCCGTTTTTTATTCTCATAGATGCTGACTTTTCCGTCTGTCCTGACGCCCGCCGCGCCTTTTAGCGGATGGTTCTTTACCTTAAGCTGCACAAGCCCGGGAACAACCGGCGCCACGGAATGCCCGAGCCTTTCTGCCAGGGCGTACCCGCTGCCGTCAGAGCCCAGCGCTTTCGCGGCCTTCCCCCCTGCTGCAAGTATGACCTTGTCCGCCGTAAATATATCGCCCGCATCTATGGCAAATTCTTTCTTACCCTTTTTTATCTCGCTGACATGCATGCCTGTAAAAATCCGGACTCCGAGGCGTTCAAGCTCCGCCTGGAAGATTTCCCTTACGGCGGATGCCTGCTCCGAGCGGGGATAGTAATATCCGTTCTTTGACTTTGCACTGATGCCAAGGCTGCGGAAGAACTTTAGCGTATCTTGTGCGCCGAACTTTTGCAGAACCTGGCGGATCGCCTCCTGGTTCTCGCTGTAATAGCAGTCCGGCCCCATAACCTCATTCGTAAAATTGCACCGCCCGTTTCCGGTAGAGAGGATCTTCTTCCCTACAATGTCCTTATGCTCCAGGATGCAGACCCGGGCCTTCCTGTTTTTCTGCGCGGCGGCAATCCCGGCAGCCATCCCGGCCGCGCCTCCGCCGATGATCACGATTTTTTTCATGGCAGCCTGACAAGCCCTTCCCTCAAAAGATACTCCAGTGACATTAAGATGCCGAGTTTCGCGTGGGGCCATGTAAGGCCTCCCTGAAAATAAACTGCATAGGGCGGCTTGATGGGGCCGTCCGCGCTCAGCTCTATGGACGAGCCCTGCACGAATGCGCCTGCCGCCATGATGACCTGGCTGTCATATCCGGGCATCGCCCACGGCTCCGGGGTCACATAGGAGTCCACCGGCGCCGCCGCCTGGATTCCGCGGCAGAATGCGATGACTCCCTCCGGGGTGCCAAGCTCCACCGCCTGGATGATGTCGTGGCGGCTCTCACGCCCGTCCGGCACCACGGAAAACCCTAATCTCTCATAGATATTCGCGGCAAGGACTGCTCCCTTTAAGGCGCTTGCCGTAACCGTAGGGGCCAGAAACAGCCCCTGGTAGAAAGACTGCATCACTCCGAGAGACGCCCCCACTTCTCTCCCCAGCCCCGGGGAAGTCAGACGGTAGCCGCAGGATTCGATCAAGTCTTTCCTTCCGGCAATGTAGCCCCCGATAGGCGCTAATCCCCCGCCCGGATTCTTAATGAGCGAGCCAACGGTAAGGTCTGCGCCTTCATCGCTCGGCTCCGTTTCCTCTACAAACTCTCCGTAGCAGTTGTCAACCATGCAGATGACGTCCGGCTTTATATCTTTCACAAAACGGATCACTTCCCCAATCTGCGCCACGGAAAAGCTGGGTCGCGTCTGGTAGCCCTTTGACCGCTGCACCGTCACCATCTTCGTCCTCTCATTTATGGCGGCCCTTATCCCGTCAAAATCAAAGTTTCCGTCCGGCAGAAGGTCCGCCTGGCGGTAAGAAACCCCGTATTCCGCAAGAGAGCCGTTAGAAGGGCGTATGCCGATTACTTCTTCAAGAGTGTCGTAAGGTTTCCCTCCCGCCGACAAAAGCTCGTCCCCCGGCCGGAGGTTGGCCCCAAGCGCCAGCGCCAGGGCATGGGTCCCGCAGGTCACCTGCGGCCTTACAAGCGCGCTCTGTGTATGGAACACCGAGGCATACACATCCTCCAGCGTATCCCTTCCCACATCATCATACCCGTACCCGCTGGCAAAATGAAAACAGTCCGCATTCACCCGGTTCTCCTGCATCGCCCCGATCACCTTGAGCTGATTGAACTCCGCGGTCCTGTCAATCTCGGCAAACCGCTCCCTTAGTTCCGCCTCAATCCCCAGGCAAAACTCCAAAACCTCTCCCCGGATCCCCATATTCCGGTACAAACTCGCAATATCCATCACAAACTTCTCCTTTTATCAAACATATCCTTCTATCTGAACCAATCCGGTGAAATCAAGCCCTACAGTGCGTTCATGATCTTCGTCTTCACTTCCGCGCATCTTGCGTCAAACTCCGGGTTCAACGGCCTTATCTCCCGGATGATATCCGCCGCCAGCTCAAACCTCTTAAGGTCGTAAAGGAGCGCCGCTTTGTTTAAGTTAAACCACGCCATCTCCCCCTGCGTCCGTATGAGCGGCTCCAGCGCCGCAAGCTCTTTGTACGCCGACTCGGCGTTGTGGCTGACGGCGTAAAGCTCCATCAGCGTATTCATCTTCTTTAAAAATTTTGACCCCCCGAATAATCTCTGTAACATATAACTCCCTCCATATACGTTAACATTGTACTTAACAGTTTCTCTTCATCATATCCGTGTGCACCCTTGTCCAGCCAGATAACATCCCTCTCCCTCTTAAACCATGTGATCTGGCGCTTGGCAAAGTGCCTTGTATCCCGCTTGATCCGATAGACTGCCTCCTCAAGAGGACATTCCCCGTCCAAGTAATCAAGCATTTCCTTATAGCCCAGTCCCTGCATGGAGACCATATTTTTTGTGAAGCCCCTGTTCTTTAATGAACGGACTTCACGCTCAAGCCCTTCCTCCATCATCTCATCTACCCGCCGGTCAATGCGCTCATAAAGCTTTTCCCGGTCGTCGTTCAGCACAAAATAGCAGAATGCATAGGGAGACATCTTTGCCCGCTCTCTTTCATTGTGGACAGAGATGGGGATGCCCGACTGCCTGTAAAACTCCAGCGCCCTCACCACCCTCTTTACATTGCGGAAATGAATTTCCCGGGCAGATACTGGGTCAACCTGGCGGAGCTTTTCGTGAAGGGCCTCTTCCCCGTGCTCCCTTGCGAACGCCAAAAGCTCCTGCCGGCAGGAATCATCCCCTTTGTTTTCTGTAAATTCAATGTCGTAGAGCAGTGCTTGAATATAGAACCCCGTTCCTCCCACAACGATAGGGATATGCCCCTTTGCATAAATTTTTTCAAGCGCCTCCTTCGCCATCTTTTGGAAGCGCACCACGTGAAATTCCTCATCCGGCTCAAGCACATCCACGAGATGGTGGCAGATTCCTTCCATCTCCTCCGTCTTTATCTTTGCCGAGCCGATGTCCATGCCCTTATACACCTGCATGGAATCAGCCGAAATAATCTCCCCGCCTATCTTCTTTGCAAGGCGGATGGATAGCTTTGTCTTTCCTGCGGCCGTAGGGCCGGTCAGGACGATCAATGGTTTTTTCTTCATCGGCATCCCCTTAACTATACGATTCTCTTAAATTTCTTTTCCAGCTCCCGCTTTGACATGGAGATGATGGTAGGCCTGCCGTGGGGGCAGTGGTAAGGATTCTCAAGAACAAGCAGCTCTCCGATCAGGGCGTCGGCCTCTGCCGCCGAAAGCCTCATATTTCCTTTCACCGCCGCTTTGCAGGACATAGACGCGATCTTTTCATCAATAAGCTCTGGGGCAAGGTTCCTCCCCAGCTCGTCCGACAGGCTGTCGAGCATGTCAAGAAGAAGTTCTTTCTTTGCAATGGAGAACAGGTTCCCCGGCACTGCCCGGACTGCATAAGAGCCCTGCCCGAACTCCTCAAACTCAAAACCGATGCGCGTAAAGCGGTCCTCAAATCTCACCAGCGCCTCCTGCTCCTGCATCGTAAGGTTTAAAACAATAGGAGGCGATATCATCTGGGAAGTAAACTCCCTTGTATTCATGCCGGACAGCGTCTTCTCATACAGGACGCGCTCATGGGCGGCATGCTGGTCAATGATGTACAGGTTTTCATGATACTCCACAAGCCAGTAAGTGTCAAATACCTGCCCGATGAGCTTATGCTCCGCCTGCGCCTTTCTCTCCAGGAATCTTTCCTCAAAGAGGTCAAGCTGCTTTGCCGGTTCCTGAGGGGGCTTTCCGGCGTCTTTTTCCCTGTAGGGAATTTCCGGCTCCCGGACCATGCCGGCCTGATAAGGCTGCTTCTGCTTTTCTTCCCGGAGCGGCTGTTTCTTCTCCTTCCGGGAATTTTCCTCATGGTAGGAATGTACGCGGCGTTTCATTTCCGCCATAAAGTAATCCAGATCCCTCTCCCCGGCAGGCGGGGGCGCCGGCTTTTCTGCCTGAACCTGTTTTTCTTCCCGTTCCGGCTTTTCTGCCTGCGCCTTTTTCCCTGCATCCACCGCCTTTGGCACGTCAACCGTCACCTTCGGAATCAGCTCTTTTCCACGAAGGCCTTTATCCACCGCCTCGTAGACTGCCTGGTAAAGCTCCTGCTGGTTGTGGAAACGCACCTCCATCTTTGCGGGATGGACGTTGACGTCCACGTCCTCCCCGCTCATCCCGATATGGAGGACGGTAAAAGGGAACCTGTGCTGCATCGTAAAATCCTTGTATGCATCCTCGATGGACTTGTAGATCACCTGGCTTTTAATATAGCGGCAGTTGACAAAGTAGTTCTCAAAGTTCCTGTTCCCCCTGGAGATAAGGGGCGCCCCTATGAACCCTGTAATGCGGAGGCCGTTTTTCTCGTACTCAGCCGGAAACAGGTTGTCCGCCACATCCCTTCCGTAAATGTGGTAGATGACATCTTTAAGCTGCCCGTTCCCGGACGTATGGAGCTTGGGCTGCCCGTTGTTTATAAACCGGAAAGATATCTCCGGATGCGACAGGGCAATCCTGTTCATAAGCTCTCCCACGTGGCTGGCCTCCGTCATTGCCGTCTTAAGGAACTTCCTCCTTGCCGGGATATTGTAAAAAAGCTGGCGGATGAAAAAGGACGTGCCGTCCGGCGCGCTTGCCTCCTCAAGGCGCTCCTCTTTCCCGCCGTTTATCATATACCTTGTTCCGAATTCGTCCTCCCGGGTTTTCGTCAAAAGCTCCGTCTGGGATACCGCCGCGATGCTTGACAGCGCCTCGCCCCGAAACCCCAGGGAATGGATGTATGACAGATCGTCCACCGAACGGATCTTACTTGTAGAGTGACGGTAAAACGCAGGCCTTACATCTTCCTTTGCGATGCCGCAGCCGTTGTCCGCGATCCGGATAAACGTAATCCCGCCGTCCTTGATCTCCACGGTCACGGATGTGGCTCCCGCGTCAATGGCGTTCTCCACCAGCTCCTTGACCACGGATGCAGGGCGCTCGATTACTTCCCCGGCAGCAATTTTATCAATCGTAATACTGTCAAGCACCTGTATCTTATTCATATTACCACCTGTTCTTCAGCTTGTTCTGCAGCTGATAAAGCGTATTGAGGGCGTCGATGGGCGTCAGGTTGCTGACGTCCAGGCACTTAAGCTCCTCCAGGACATCGTCATCCTTTACCGTGTCAAAAAGAGACATCTGCGCCAGATCTACCTCGTCATATTTTTTCGTCTTGATCTTCGGCGCCTGCCCCTGCACCGCGATGTCCTTAATGCGTGTCGTGATGTCCGCATGGACAAGCTCCTCCACAATCTCTTTCGCCCGGTCCGTCACGGTCTTTGGAACTCCCGCAAGCCTCGCCACCTGGATTCCGTAACTTTTATCTGCCCCGCCTTTCACAATCTTTCGGAGGAAGATAATGTCGTCTCCTTTTTCCTTTACGGCAATGCAGTAATTATTCACATTCGTAATCTTGCCTTCCAGCTCCGTCAGCTCGTGATAGTGGGTGGCAAACAGCGTCTTCGCCCCGAGGAGCTTGCTGCTGCTGATATGTTCGACCACTGCCCAGGCAATGCTTAGGCCGTCAAAAGTGCTGGTTCCCCGCCCGATCTCATCTAAGATCAGAAGGCTCCGGCTCGTGGCATTCCGCAGGATGTTGGCCACCTCCGTCATCTCCACCATAAATGTGCTCTGGCCCGAGGCCAGGTCGTCCGACGCCCCTACCCGGGTAAAGATGCGGTCCACAAGACAGATGTCCGCAGACGCGGCCGGAACGAAAGAACCAATCTGCGCCATCAGGACAATCAGCGCAGTCTGCCGCATATAGGTAGATTTTCCCGCCATATTCGGCCCTGTGATAATCGATATCCTTTTCTTTTTGTCATCCAGGTAAGTGTCGTTGGTGATAAACAGGTCATTGGGAATCATCTTCTCCACGACAGGGTGCCGCCCGTCCCGGATGTCGATGACCCCTTTTTCGTTGATCTTCGGGCATACGTAATTATTCTGCCGTGCCACAAGGGCAAGGGATGCCAGCGCGTCAATCTGCGCCACTGCTTTTGCCGTCTCCTGGATGCGTACAACCTCCGCCGCGATGCGGTCCCTCACCTCGCAGTAGAGCTGGTACTCCAGGGCAAAGAGCTTGTCCTCCGCCCCGAGTATGGTATCCTCAAGCTCTTTTAATTCCGGGATGATGTAGCGCTCGGCATTGGCAAGGGTCTGCTTTCTCATATAGTAGTCCGGCACCATGCCCTTAAAGGAATTGGTGACTTCAAGGTAATAGCCGAACACCTTGTTATACTTTACTTTCAGTGTCTTGATGCCCGTCTTTTCCCGCTCCTCGGCCTCCAGCTTCGCGAGCCACTCTTTCCCGTCGGACTTGGCGTTTCTAAGCTTGTCCACTTCCTCATTGTAGCCCGGCCTTATGATGCCGCCCTCCCGCATGGCGATAGGCGGCTCGTCGGCAATCGACTGGCCGATCAGCTCAAAAAGGTCCGGCAGCGGGTCAAGCATCCCGTAAAGCTCTTTCAAGAGAGGGCTTTTCATCTCCCCAAGTATGTACCGGATGTGGGGGAGCATGGACAGGGAGCTTCTAAACGCCAGCAGGTCCCTTGGATTCGCCGACTGATATGTGATCTTGCTCACAAGGCGCTCCAGGTCATAGACCGGAGACAGGTATTCCCGGATCTCCTCCCTTGGAATCTCATTCTCCTTAAGCTCCGCCACTGCCTCCTGGCGTCTCATCACCGGGCTTTTATGGATGAATGGCTGTTCGATATATTTCCTCAGGGCACGGGCGCCCATGGCAGTCTTCGTCTTGTCAAGCACCCACAAAAGAGAGCCCCTCTTCTGTTTCTCACGCAGCGTTTCCGTAAGCTCTAAGTTCCGCCTTGTAGAGCTGTCCAGCAGCATGAAAGCCCCTGTAGTATAAGGCGTCAGTTTTGATAACTGGGAGAGGGATGCCGTCTTCTGCGTCTCCTTAAGGTAAAGGAGCAGCGCCCCCGCAGCGATGACGCCGCAGTCATAGTCGGCAACTCCAAGCCCTTCAAGAGCCCCGGTCCTAAAATGATCCCTCAGCGACTGTTTGCACAGCGCGTCGTCAAAGTACCAGGAATCCAGGGAATAGACTGTGATGCCAAGCCTTTCCCTGAGGTCGTCAAGATCCATGCCGCTCATATAAAAAGCCTCATTGCAAATAAGCTCTGAGGGCATAAACTTGAAAATCTCGTCAAACAGTTTTTCGCCGCTGTCAACTTCCGTCACAAGATATTCCCCGGTGGTGACGTCCGCCACGGAAAGCCCGTAGCGGTCGGCAATGTACACAATGCTCATAATGTAATTGTTCTTCGTCTCGTCAAGCGACTGAGTGTCAAGGTTCGTCCCCGGCGTCACGATCCGCACTACGTCGCGCCTTACAAGCCCTTTGGCCGATGCCGGGTCTTCCATCTGCTCGCAGATGGCGACTTTGTACCCCTTCGCCACGAGACGGTTGAGATACCCGTCAACCGCATGGTAGGGAACGCCGCACATGGGCGCGCGCTCCGGAAGCCCGCAGCTTTTTCCTGTCAGGGTAAGCTCAAGCTCTTTGGAGACTTTCTTTGCGTCCTCGAAAAACATCTCGTAGAAATCGCCCAATCTATAAAAGAGGATGCAGTCAGGATATTCTTCCTTCGTCTTCATATACTGCTGCATCATCGGTGTCATCTCACTCACATTTATTACTCCTGTTCTGTTTAATCATTCTTTATCAGTATAGCATTTTTACCCCTGGTTTTAAAGGCAAATGTTATAAAATATGGTAATGCGGTTTCGGCTCCTGGTAGAGCCAGTGCATCAGATATCCGCTCAGGATGATCCCCGCGGCGGCAAGGCCGGAAAAAATAATGATAAAGGGAACGCAGATCTGCCCAAAAAGCTGGAAGGGCAGGCGGCTGTAATCCCACACGTTCATATGCAGCCATTTGTTGACGATAATGCCCGTGATAAACTCCATGGATGTGACAAAGACCATGCAGCGTCCAATCTGCATCCAAAGCGGATCCTGCCAGTGCAGCATTTTCCCCTGGACGGCAAAAAACACAAAGCAGATCCCGCCCAGCACAAACATGGTCCAGTGGGAAAATCCCCTGAAAACCATCTCGAAACCATAGTACATGCAGCCTCCCACTGCCCACAAAAACAGATACTCACTTATTTTCTTCATGTAAAAAACGCCCCCGCTTATGTTCTTTCCCGCGGCTGTCCGGCAGACAGCCGCTGTCCTTTTTACATAGTCTGAGCGTTTTTGCCCCATAATATAGGTGGTATATATTTCATGCCGGATTTTCCTTAAACAGCCTCTCCGATATAATAAAATCCTTTACACTCTTTAAGCTTTACCTTTACATATCTTCCGATCATACCTGCGTCTCCCGGAATATGAACCAGGAGGTTATTGCTAAGCCGTCCTGTGACCATGGACGCATCCTGGTCGCTGACGGACTCAATAAGGGCCTCCTGCACCGTTCCCTCGTGGAGGGCGCATGTCTCGCCCGCGATTTTCTGCACTTCCTCCAGAAGCCTTCCAAACCGGTCTTTGATCACGTCCTCAGGCACCTGATCTTCCATGGCCGCTGCCGGCGTTCCCGTCCGTTTCGAGTAGATAAAGGTAAATGCGCTGTCATATCGGACTTTCCGCACGATGTCCAGTGTCTCCTGAAAGTCTTCTTCCGTCTCCCCCGGAAAGCCTACGATGATATCTGTTGTAAGGGAGATGCCGGGCACTCCTCTCCTTAGCTTGTCCGCCAGCAGAAGATACTGCTCCTTCGTGTACCGGCGGTTCATCTTTTGAAGGATCGCCGTGCTGCCGGACTGCACCGGAAGGTGGAGGTGACGGCAGATTTTCTCTGACTTTCCCATCACTTCGATAAGCTCGTCCGACAGATCCTTCGGATGGGAAGTCATAAACCGGATCCTCCTTAACCCTTCGATCTTTTCGATCTCCTGAAGGAGCCGTGCAAAAGACATTGGCTCCTCAAGGGTTTTTCCGTAAGAATTTACATTCTGCCCTAAAAGCATCACTTCCGTCACGCCGTCCGCCACAAGACGCCTGATCTCCGCAATGATCGCATCCGGCCTGCGGCTTCTCTCCCGCCCCCGCACATAGGGAACGATGCAGTAGCTGCAGAAATTATTGCACCCGAACATAATGTTTATCCCCGACTTAAAGGAATATTTCCGCTCATTCGGAAGGTTTTCCACAATCTTATCTGTTCCCTCCAGTATATCAATGGCTCTTTTCCCGGACTCCAGGCGGGTGAACAAAATCTCTGCAAATTTGTACAGATTATGCGTTCCGAAGATAATATCCACAAAAGAATAGCTCTTTTTTAACTTTTCCACAACCTCCGGCTCCTGCATCATGCACCCGCACAGCCCGATCATCATATGGGGGTTCTTTTTTTTGCGCGGCTTTAGCTGGCCGAGCCTTCCGTACACCCGGGTGTTGGCATTTTCCCGCACGGTGCATGTATTGTAGACCACAAGGTCCGCCGTCTCCTCCTCTCCTTCCCTGTATCCGATTTCCCGCAGGATGCCCCGGAGCTTTTCCGAATCCCGGGCATTCATCTGGCAGCCGAAAGTTACGACAGCCGCCGCAAGAGGACGGTTAAGCCTCCTGCTCTCCTCTTCTATGTACTGCCGGCACTTTTCTATGAAATCATACTGCCGCGCAGCCTCAGCATTATCTGAATTTATATTGTCATACATTTTGATACCTCATTTCTGCATCCAAACCGCTGCTAAACAAACTGGTTCCGTGCATCGTCATACTTATAGCCAATTGCGCCAAGCGTCTCTTCAATATCCTCCCGCCGCGCCTGCATATCCTCGCAGAGCGCGTCAAGCGAAGGATAAAAATCACGCAGTTTCGTATTGACAGCGCTAAGCAATATTACCGGATCTCTCGGCAGCCCCATCCTTTTTTCCTCCATCTTTATCTGTTTTACGCCGTGAAAAGCACATTAGTAGAAGAAAGACTCTGTGACAACAAAATCTAATCCACAATCCGTCTCTTCTTTTGGGATCTTATCCACCAGCTGGACATCAAAAGCAATCCCCATTTTCACAAGATGGGGATGTTTCCTCAAATACCGGTCATAGAAACCTTTCCCGTAGCCGATGCGGTTTTTCTCCCGGTCAAAAGCAACTCCCGGAACGATGGCAAGGCCGTCCGTTCCCTTGGCCATCTCGGAGACGCCGGAGGGCTCCAGAATCCCGAAAGCTCCTTTCACGAATTTCTGGGACGGCTTGACAAGGAAAAACTCCATCTCACCGCCGGACACCTTTGGCAGCCAGATATCCTTCCCAAGCCGCCAAGCCTCGTCCATAATGCGATCCGTCCCCGCCTCCCGGTCAAAATCCATATAACAGTAAAGGTCCGTCGCCTCCCGGAAACTGTCGCTCTCAATGACCTTCCCGGCGATGGCGTCGGTGGCGGCCTGCCACTCTTCCTCCTCCATGCCGCGGCGTATTTTTAATATCTGTTCCCTAATTTCCTGCTTTGTTTCCAAATTTTTCTCCTAAGTCTGTTATTTTTCCGTCTTTCTCCTGTATGGAAATCTGATTCAGCTGCCCCCGCAGGTTCCGCTTGAAAGCGTCAATATATTCTCTACGCAGCACCTTCTGCTCTGTAAGCTCCGCCTCCGTAAGGCCCTCCGCCTTAGATTTGCGGTACAGTTCATTGATGCGCGCTATCTTTTTCTCATCCATATCTCTTCCTCTGTTTCGTATTGTCCGCATGGCTAACTTGAATAATTTTCAAGGAAACCATATAGTTCTTCCTGGTTTTCAATATATTTCCCGTTGGCAAGCTCTTCCCTTATCTTTTCCGGCAGCTCGTCGCACAGGATGTCTGTATATTCATAAGCGGTCTTCTTGTCGCTCAGAAAAACGACCACATATCCGTTTACATTTTTCAGATAGAAACACTGCTCCTTCAGGGCATGTCCGTCCGCTGCTACTGATTCTTCCGCCTGGGCTTTTTCCATCTCCTCCGCCGCGGCAATCCTGGCCTCCGCCCTCTGCCTGCCCAGCCGGTAGCTGTACTGCCACGCGCAGGTAATCAGGAGAGCCAGGATAAAGATGCCGGAAAGGAATCCGATTCCGTATTTGTTTCTCATAAAGCCAACTCCTTTTTTCTATAAGTATTGGCAGTTTTGGGAAACTTATGCAATCTCTTTCTATTACCGGAACAGACGTACCTTTCTGCATACCTTTGCAAGCAGCCTTCCCTTTGGCATCTCCGCCATCTCCTCCTCACTGACGCCGCCCAGCAGCACAAGCGCCGCGCCGTATGCGGCAACAGCTATGAGTATTGCCACAAGCGTCGCCGGCTTCTGGCCGATCAGCAGGCGGAAAAGGGAGTACGCTCCCAGGGAAAGCGCTCCCATAATAGCTGATGCAAGGAGCGGTATGAGAAACGTCTTCTTCTGCTCCTGTATGTAACCCACCTTCTGCCGCAGCGCATGGGAATTTAACATGGACGCCGTGGCAGAAAATACAATCTTGCTCACCACCACGCCATAAATGCCCCACTGAAACACAACCATCATGACAAACAGCGACACAATATGGACTACAAGGGAGATTGAGGCGCTCTTTACCGGAACCATCATGTTATCAAGCCCCTGGTGGACGGCATTTGTAACCGTGGAAAGGCAGTAAAAGATAACGGAAACCGCCCCGATCTGCAGCATCTTTGCAGACACGTCATTGTTCTCGGTAAAGAAGATCAGGTCCAGGATCGGCTTTGCCAGCACGAACAGCCCGACTGCGCTTGGGATGGCGATCATCATATTGAACCTTACAAACAGGGAGATCTTGCTGTTTACCTGCCTCCTGTTTCCGGATTTTGCAGTTGCCACAAGGCTCGGAACCAAAGATGCGCCCAGGGCATTGGAAAATGCCAGGGGAACATTGATGATGGTGTCATACTTTCCGCTTAAGATTCCCAAAAGTCCGGCATAATCGCTTTCCGCATGCCCCTGGGCGGACATGATGGTGCCAAACATGGCATTGTCAATGACGCCGCTTAAATTATATACTGTCGAGCTTAGAAGGACGGGGGCAATGGTAAATAGAAGCGCACGGAAAATATGCTCGTAGCTCTCCCTCCTCCGCGTGCGGTCCCTGCGCCGCTGCCGCTTCATGACCCTCTGGTACGCCGCAAAGACGAACATCAAAAACAGAAGCGCGAACACTGCCCCAGCCACAGTTCCCAGCGTTCCGCCTACCGCAGCCATGGCAAGCGAATAATTCTCTCCCTTTTTTGCCGCCTTCGCCAGTTTCAGCAGGAAGTAAGCGCCCATGATGCTGACGGCGGCATTGACAATCTGCTCCAGCACCTGGGAAAAGGCAGTCGGTATCATGGACTTGTTCCCCTGGAAAAATCCCCGGAACACGCCCAGGACGGCGACCACCAGGATACAGGGCGCCAGCACTCTCAGGGCATAAGCGCTGAGGCTCATCTTCATGATGTGGGAGGCGATGATATCCGCGCCGAAAAAGATCAGAAGAGCTGCGCTGCCCCCCACCGTAAAGGCGAAAGAGAGGGCGATCCTGAATACTTTATGTGCATTTCTGTACTGACCCACCGCATTCCGCGCCGAGACAAGCTTGGACACCGCCAGCGGAAGGCTGTAGGAGGTCAGCGTCAGCGCGATCGCATAGATCTGGAATGCCACGCCGTAATATCCCATCCCCTTATCCCCCAGTATGTTTACAAGGGGAACCCGGTACACCGCCCCGATGATCTTCGTGATGACCCCGGCGGCGGCAAGGACGGAGCCTTGTACTAAAAATGACTTATCTCCGTTTTTCTTAACTTTAGCCATATTTCACTCCATTTTACCGCAAAATCTCTAATTTCTCCAAAATTTCCTCCTGCATCCGCTCCATCTCAATGCGCTCCTCTTCTTCCTCGTGGTCGTAGCCCATAAGGTGCAGCATGGAATGCGTGATCAGAAAAGAAAATTCTCTCATTATGCTGTGCCCGAATTCCTCCGCCTGGGAAACCACCTTTTCTTTGGAAATCACGATGTCTCCTAAAATCAGCTCTCCTGTCTCCGGATGGAAATATTCGTCCGCACTTTCAAGGAACTCAAAATCCCCCGCTTTTTCAAACTCTGCCATGGGAAATGACAGAACGTCCGTCGCTTTTCCGATTCCCCGGAACTCCTCATTCATCCGGCGGATATCCTCGTTCATCGTCAGCAGGAGATTCACCTCTGCCTCATAAGGGCAGCCGGCATAGTCAAGCGACGCCTCAATCACGGCGCTGGCGAGCTCTTTATCTCTTAAGGGGAGGGAAAGCTCCCCTTCGTCTTCAAAATACAGTGTCATGGCCTTTTCCTCTGCTTTCTTCCCTTCCCTTTTGCGCCGGCGCTCTCATATGCCTCGTATGCCTTTACGATCTTCTGGACAAGCGGGTGGCGCACTACGTCTTTGTTCGACAGCCTGCATATGCTGATATCCTCTATCTGCTTTACTACATTTACCGCAACGTCAAGGCCGGAGACCTGCCCGGCCGGAAGGTCCTTTTGCGTCTCATCCCCGGTTACTACCACTTTCGACCCAAAACCAATCCTCGTGAGAAACATCTTCATCTGCGCCGGGGTGGTGTTCTGCGCTTCGTCCAGTATGATAAAAGCATTGTCAAGGGTGCGCCCGCGCATATAGGCAAGAGGCGCAACCTCGATAAGCCCTTTCTCCGAATTCTTCTGAAAGCTCTCCGCTCCCATGATCTGGTAAAGGGCGTCATAAAGCGGGCGCAGATAAGGGTCGATCTTGCTTTGCAGGTCCCCTGGCAAAAAGCCCAGTTTCTCCCCCGCCTCAATGGCAGGGCGGGTCAGGATGATCCTTCCCACCTCGCCCTGCTTGAATGCAGTAATCGCCATTGCCATGGCAAGGTATGTCTTTCCCGTCCCGGCAGGGCCGATGCCGAACACGATCATCTGCCTGCGGATTGCGTCCACATATTTTTTCTGCCCAAGCGTCTTCGGCTTAATAGGCTTTCCCGCAAGGGTATGGCAGATAATATCCCTGTCGATCTCAAGGATATCCCCGTCGCAGTCCTCCATGACCAGGGACAGCACATAATCCACATTCTGCTCCTGTATTGTATTTCCTCTCTTTGATAATTCCGTCAGCTGTGAAAGCGCGCTCTTTGCTTTTTCAACATTCCTGCCCTCTCCGATGACTTTCATGCTCTCTCCCCTGGCAATAAGCGTGACATGGAGGGCGCGCTCTATCTTTTTCGCATATGCGTCAAGCTGGCCAAATATATTGCTCTCATGTCCTGCCGGAATCTCAATGACTGTTTCCATCATTCCCATCTGGCTGTTCTCCTGTCTCTTCCTTTTCTTTCGGATCCGGGATTTTGATTAATTCCGATTTCTTCTCCGTACCAACCGGCATCCGGACCGTCAAACGCCCTTTTGCCTCCGATGTCTTTGACCCTGTGTATATTTTAACATTATTCTCAATAATTTCTACCCCTTTTTTCTCCAAATCTTCACAGTAACTTACAAATCTTTGTGTGAGGATCTGCTGAATCTCCTCCTGGCTGTAGGGTTCTTCGTGAGCTATATAGGGAACTGCTTTTCGCTCTCCCCAGTAGACGGGGAAATAAAAGTTGTCAAACAGCCTGAGCTGCCACTGTTCCCCGGTCATTGTAAAATGCTCATACTGATTCTTTATCCCGCCCAGGGCCACCCTCACCTTCCCGATCTTCAGGTAATGCTCCTGTTTTACGATTCCCGGCTCTTCCTTGCGGATATAGGTATTCTCACAGGAATCCCTGTATTTCAGCACAGTTTTCCCTGTCAGGTCGGCGTCGGATATCTGGTACTGATATCCCACGGTCTCCCCTGCGTCGTTGTTTACCGGAACCTGGCCGGATACCAAGACATCTCCTTTTTTCACTTTTTTTCCGATTTTTGCCTGCAAAAGCCCTTTCCTGACAATGGCGTCTTCAAGGGTGCAGTCTCTGTCCGCCACAATATCCACGGGAGTCTTTACCGGTTCGTCCTCCTCTTTATAAGCCGTCGTTTCGGCGGAATCCTCATTTTCCTTGACCTGAATGATCAGCCTCGTGCCTCTGATGGATGCAGAGACCCATATGATATCGTCATATTCCTTCCGGATATCCTTTACGATCCGCTGGCAGTCCACTTCAGACTTTGCCATTCCGTTTTTTACGGACTTTGTCGCAAGAAATTCAAGGAGCGTCTCGTCGGTCCGGGTCAGGTTGCCCGTAATGTCAATGTTCCAGATATACCGCGACATTCCAAAGATCAGAAAAACACAGCAAAAAACCCCGACGAAAAAAAGTTTCCTTTTCCGGTACTGGTATAAATAAAAAGGAAGACCGGACTTTCTTACAATCGTGACTTTTGTTCCCGTCTTCCTGATAATCGGTTTTAACCGCCTGAATCCGCTGATTGGAATATTCATCTCGTAAGCGCCGGAAACTGCCCGAAGCCCCCACAGATAAATGCCTTTGTGGCGGCAGGCGTTCAAGAACCTCTCTGTAGAATACCCCGTAATGCGGATGCAAAGATACCCTCTCATATAGCAGATAAGCCGTGACAGCAATGTTTCCTTCCCCCTATTTCACATATTCCACCGATACGATGCATCCGGTAATCTTCATCTCGTCATTGGTATAGTAATCTACTTTCAGACTGTTCCCCACTACCTTTATCTGCCCGTCTTTTGTGTGGATACGCACCAGGATGTCTGTGTATTCTATGATTCCTCTGTAATTTTCGATGATCAGCTCCATCTGGCCGATCATTGTCAGCATGGGGATTCCAAGCACCACATCCTTGGGAAGTTCCGACAGCTCTGATATTCTATTTTTAAGGGAATGCATATCTCCCTCTGATGCCTGTCTTTTTGCTCTCATAAAAACGCCATTCACAGATTTTATTGTAATTTATGTGAATGGCGTTCACAATATGACTAAACAGGAATTAAATCATGAACTGAATTCTCTTGTTAATCCTCATCAGCTCTTTCACAAAAGCGTCATTGTCCTTCAATGACACAAACACTGCGTTCCGCCCGCGGATCTCAATGCCTACCCGGTCTTCGGAAGCCGCAAAAGCTGCCGAGAATCCTTTCACTTTTTTTATGCGCGTGATATCCTTTGGCGACAGCACTTTCTGCAGGAATCCAAACTGTATCACAATTTCCTTTTTCGTAACCGTGACCCTGTTATTAAATAACGTCGGAATCAGGATCAGATCCAGGACGACCAGCATCAAAATTCCTACTCCCACCGTCACGGATATGCCCGCATAGATTGCAGACGCAATCTCAATCCCGTTAATGACCGCGATCAGAGCGCACCACCATACCGAAACCTTTCCCTCGAATGTCATATTAAACCTCCATATTATCTAAATTTACCCCATTTTCTGGATTATTCATCCCTTCAGCGTCCTTCGCCCGCTGAACGTCATTTGCCGCCTTCATGCCGAGAAATCCGGACAAAACGGACTGAAGGTCAACTCCTGTGGACTCCTTAAGGCCGTCTGTCACCTGGGTAAGGGTTCCCACAATATCTTTCACAAGTTTTGAGGAATTGCCGTCCCCGTACATTGTAATCTTATCCACCTTTGCAAGAGGCTCGGCAATGTTCCTTGCAATCTCCGGCATAGCCTTAAAGCACATCTCAAGGATGGCGGCTTCGCCCATCTGTTTCATGGCCTCGGCCTTTTGCTCGATACCTTCCGCCTCCGCAAGCCCCTTTGCCTTGGTTCCGCGTTCTCTTTCACCAGGTTGGCAAATTTCTGCCGGTCAGACACCATCTCCTCAAGATTCATCTTTCCTGCAATCTCACGCATGTTTCCTTCCAGCCTTCCCTGGAGACCTGCGCGATATATTCTACCGGCTTGTTCAGGAAATTCTGTGCCGCCAGGGCCAGCCGGTCATTGTTGTCGCTGATCTTTACGTTTACGGCAGATTCACACGTATATTGATGTAGTCAGCCGTGAGAACCGCGCTTGAAGTCTTAACATCAATAGGGATCAGCTGTAAATTCAGCTCATCTTTCTTCTCAAGAAACGGAATCTTGATTCCTGCTTTTCCAATCAGCACCTTTGGCTGTTTCCGCAAGCCTGAAATTATGTATGCTGTATCCGGCGATGCCTTTACATAACCTGTTATCAGAACAAGAACAACAACCAGAATTACTGCCATAACCGGAATAATAACTTCAATCATGCCCAAAATCATACCCATCATCTTACGCCCTCCTTTGAATTGCCGTGTCATTTTATACCATTATACTACATATCCGGACAGAATGGTATCATTTTACATGCGGAATCTCATAAAGGGATCTCTATGCAAGCTTTACTTATGATATAGCTCCCCATAACATGCCTAAATGCGAAAAATCTCGTAATATTAATTTCAGGCAGAACACGGAAATGTTCTGCCTTGTCATACTCCTGCTCTTAGATGATGTGATATTCTAAATAAAGGCTCTGGCGATATTCTTTATCCTGTGATACCCTTACAATATCTGACAGCCGCCCATCCTCATTTAATAACATTATCAGTTTGGCCATCAGTTCTTCACCATATTCTTTGCCCTTTTCCACGTTCTCCTGGTCTCTCATTAATAACGTCATATACTCATGCCTCCATTCCCTATTTTTCTTGGCTTCCTGCACAGCTTTTTCCAATTTCTCAACATAGGAATCCTCTGGTTTCTGCCCTGATACATAATCCAAAAACGCCTTTAACTCCCTGCTGACATCATCCATTGTCCCATCTGCGTTCAGAAATATCTTTATGGCTTCATCCCCCATGGAAATGCTATTGTCTTCTTTACAGATATTTTCAAAGGTATAAATATGCCGCCCTTTCCCATATAAATCAAATGGACAGATAAATATAACATAGCTTCGCTTTAACTCATCATAAAGCTGCCCTTTGTCGATAAGCTGCAGGTCTATCATACTCTGATAATACCGGCTTCTCTTAGGAAGTTCCTTTGTATGACTTACCTGCATTTCTATGTCGTAAACAACTTCTTTCTCATCTTTTACATACACATCCAGCCTCACACTACGAGCATCCATATCCATGTTGATACTTTTCTGCAATTCTGGATATTCAATGCGTTCAATGTTCAAATCCGGGAGAATCCTTTGCAATAACTCTTTGCACAATTCCGGATTCTGCATGACCTTGCCAAACAGGAAATCATTGGATATGCTTAATTCTTCCCATTTTGTCTGCTTTTCCTCTATGTTGCCCATAGTTTTACCTGCTTTCTTCCCGTAAATGACTGCCGGAAAACTCTATATATACCATAGCCTTGCTATCTCCTACTCTTATTATACACAGTCTTCCGGCCAATTACAATACGAACAGAACCTGTCTATTTTGACGAATAAGACCTTATAGCATCCAGAATGTGCTCAGGACTGCACCACTTTTTATTCGTATTCCGGCAGTTTTGTAAAATTAACTCGTTCCCCATCAGCCACGCCTACATACATATCATTTGTCCTTCGTCCAATCTTCAGATAATGCTCAATGACAAATTTAGCGGTATATGGCATCTCCAATACCGATAGCTCCGAAAGTGTAAACCACCTGCTTATCCCTTCCGTTGATACAATGTGATCACCCGTCTCATTGTCCAGTTCCGCAAAAAAATAGTAATTCTGCCGGATTTCTCCTTTCATCCTCCGCAAAGTAACATACCTCAGCAACAGATTCCTGATACCACCTTCACTTATTCCTAATTCTTCTTTCAGTTCTCTCAATACACATGCTCTTGGATCGTTTAGTTCATTCTCTTCAAAATGACCTCCCGCAGCTCCAACCCATGTATCGCTCACAACGCGGCCGCGCTGCCGGAAAAGCAATAGCATTTTATCTCCTTTTGTTATATATAGAGAAGTCATGTTCCTTAGTTTCTCATCCATTTACAAGCCACCCTCCCTTATCATTTTTTATCCTACTAATCCATTTTTCCTGTAGATCCATAGATTTTATACAACATACTCTTTCCATGAATCTTTTGCACTTCCTCAAAACTTCGCACTTACTTATGATATGGTTCCCCATTGATAATCCGATACGCCCGGTAAATTTGCTCGCACAAAATTACCCGCATCAGTTGATGGGGAAAAGTCATATCGGAAAAGCTGACAGCCTGTTGAGAGCGTTTCCTCACTTTTTCGTGAAGTCCCAGGGAACCGCCAATCAAAAAGACCATATGGCTCTGTCCGCTGAGTCCCGCCCGGTTAATGGCTTCCGCAAAGCCTTCCGAAGTATAGCGCTTTCCCTGTATCTCCAAAGTACACACAAAGGCTCCCTCCTCCAGGCGGGCCAAAAGTCTGTCTGCTTCCCTCTCCCGAATCTGGTCTTCCAGCGCCGCAGACGCTTTGTCCGGTGTCCTTTCGTCAGCCACTTCCACAATCTCCAGCCTGCAGTATCTGCTCAGCCGCTTGACATACTCGCCCACTGCTTCCCGATAAAAACTCTCCTTGATCTTCCCTACACACAATATGGTGATTTTCATGGCTTGGTCCCCCCAAAAATGATACCTGGAATCCGGAAGAATTCTCCCGGATTCCAGGTATTAAGACATCCTATACAAATGCAGAAACGCATCTTATCCCTCCGGGAAGATCGTGTCATACATGTCGTCCACAAAGTGATCCAGAAATTCCTGGTCCAAATTCACAAACTGACGGTTCAGCAGAGCTTTGATCAGGGCCACCCGGCGGAAATACCACTCTTCCTCGGGTGCGGCAGACAGCTGCAGGCTGGCATCCACTTTAGCCCCCTCCAGATTCTCCCTGCACCACTTCTCCATAGTGCTCTTGAGGGAATTCTCGGAGTCGGCCTCTCTGGCATACTGCTTGGAATTTTTCAGGGAAACAAAACCCATGACAATAAAAATCACAAACATAGCTCCCATGATGCCGCCGATCATAAAACGGTTACTTCCCTGCAGTTTTAGGGGCAAAACCCCCGCCAGCAGCAGCCCCAGAGCTATCAGGCCCAGGCCGCCCACAATCAGCAGCGTCCAAGCCGAGGACCTGTTCTCTGCCGCCTGCTCCGACTTATTCTGATAGCCATGAGAGGATCTGCGCATCGGCTGAGGCTGGGGTTTCCGCTCCTCCCCAGTCCCTGCCCCCACCCCAAACCACTGGGGCTGAGGCGCCTCGGCTTCCTGCCGGGCCTGTTCCTCCTGCATCCTGACGGCCTCCTCAGCCTGCCGCACCTGTTCCTGCTGCATGTACACAGATCCCAGCTTAACAGCCTTCTGCCTGTGCTTTTCGTCAATCAGAAGTTCGTGCACCGCCTCTTTCTCATCATAGACGATCTCCATATCCTTCAGGCCATTGTACTCCAGATATTCCTTCAGCCGGGTCAACTCTGCCTCAGATCCAAAAATCAGCGGAACCCTGTTCACAATCTCCTTTTCTGTCACCAGCTGGCAGCCGCAATCCGCACATACGGCGATACCGTCTCTGTACTCATTCCTGCACTTGGGACATATCAACATATACCCTCTCCTCCTCGCAACCCTGCCCATTTGCTCCAGGCTTATCTCTGCCCATAATACACTAGTTCATGTTGGAAAGATATTCATCAATCCCTTTCGCTGCCGCCTTTCCGGCCCCCATTGCCAGAATTACGGTAGCAGCCCCCGTCACGGCGTCACCCCCGGCATACACAGCCTCCTTGGTGGTCCTGCCGTTCTCTTCTTCCGCCACAATGCATTTCCACTTGTTGGTCTCCAACCCCTCGGTGGTGGAAGAAATCAGCGGATTAGGGGAAGTCCCCAGAGACATGATCACCGTATCCACCTCCAGCACAAACTCGGACCCGGCCACTTCCACCGGTCTTCTTCTGCCGGACTCGTCAGGCTCACCCAGTTCCATTCGGATGCACCTCATGCCCGTCACCCAGCCCTTATCATCCGCCAGAATCTCGGTGGGGTTCGTCAGCAGGTCAAATATAATGCCCTCTTCCTTTGCGTGGTGTACTTCCTCCACACGGGCAGGCAGTTCCTCCTCACTGCGGCGATACACAATATGCACCTCCGCCCCCAGCCGCAGGGCGGTACGGGCCGCATCCATGGCCACGTTGCCGCCTCCCACCACGGCCACTTTCTTTCCCCGCATAATGGGAGTGCTGCTGTTTTCGTCAAAAGCCTTCATCAGATTGCTTCTGGTCAGGTACTCGTTGGCGGAAAACACGCCGTTGCTGTTCTCGCCGGGAATGCCCATGAACTTGGGCAGCCCTGCGCCCGAACCGATAAACACTGCCGAGAAACCCTCCTCGGTCAAAAGCTGGTCGATGGTAACGGATTTGCCCACCACCACATTGGTCTCTATCTTTACACCCAGGGATTTCACGTTCTCAATCTCCCTGGCCACCACCGCCTCCTTGGGCAGACGGAACTCGGGAATGCCATATACCAGCACGCCGCCGGGCTCATGCAATGCCTCGAAGATGGTCACTTCATACCCCAGCTTGGCCAGATCTCCGGCACAGGTCAGCCCTGCGGGGCCGGAGCCGATCACAGCCACTTTTTTCCCCTTTTTCTCCTTGGCTCCCTCCGGCTTTATGCCCTGCTCCCTGGCGTAATCTGCCACAAAGCGCTCCAGTTTTCCGATGGATACCGGCTCTCCCTTGATGCCCCGGATGCATTTGCCCTCACACTGGCTCTCCTGGGGACACACCCGTCCGCACACGGCGGGCAGGGCGCTGGCCTGACTGATGGTCTGGTAAGCCCCCTCCATATCTCCGTTTTTCACCTGCTCCACAAAGCCCGGAATGTTGATCGCCACGGGACAGCCCTTGACGCACTGCGCATTCTTGCAGTTAATGCAGCGGGCCGCCTCCTCCATGGCCTCTTCTCTGTTGTATCCCAGACATACTTCTTCAAAATTCTTCCCACGTGCCTGCGCATCCTGTTCCCTCACAGGCACTTTCTTCAAAACATCCATCTCTATTCTCCTATTTAAGTTCCCCATCCGCCCTCACGGCACATCTGACCGGCGCTCGTCATGTAACTGCTTTGTCAACCGTCTGCTGTCCCATGCCTTTCCCGGCAGATGCTATTTTCAGTTCCGCATTCTTCTGTCGCTTCACCCGCTGCAGTTGCCGCATCCTCCATGGTGGGTGGCCCCTTCCCTGGCTTTCAGGAAAGCCCTGCCCTCCTCTGTCCTGTAGATCTGCTGACGGCTCATGGCCTCATCAAAATTCACCTGGTGTCCGTCAAATTCCGGACCGTCCACACAGGCGAACTTCACTTTGCCGCCCACTGTCACGCGGCAGGCGCCGCACATGCCTGTGCCGTCCACCATGATAGGGTTCAGACTGACAATGGTGGGGATGCCCAGTTCCTTGGTAAGCAGGCAGACAAACTTCATCATGATCATGGGACCGATGGCCACGCAGCAGTCATACTGCTTTCCTTCTGCCACCAGATCCTTGACGGTCTGGGTAACCATGCCGCTCCTGCCATAAGAACCGTCGTCGGTGGTCACATACAGATTGCCTGCCACGGCCTCCATCTCCTTCTCCAGAATCAGCAGGTCTCTGGTCTTGCTGCCCACCACCACGTCCACGGCGATACCACGCTCATGAAGCCATTTCACCTGGGGGTATACAGGTGCAGCCCCCACGCCTCCGGCCACAAACAGAAGTTTCTTGTTCTTCAGACTCTCGATATCCTCGGAAACAAACTCAGACGCACAGCCCAGAGGCCCCACGAAATCGTGAAAGCTGTCCCCTGCTTTCAGAGCGGACATCATCTGGGTGGACGCGCCCACAATCTGGAACACGATGGTCACCGTGCCCCGTTCCCTGTCATAGTCACACACCGTCAGGGGAATCCTCTCCCCCTCTGCATCCGTCCTGACAATCACGAATTGGCCGGGCTGGCAATATTTTGCCACCCGTTCCGCCTCCACCTCCATCAGATAGATATTGGTGGTAAGTTCCTCTGCTCTGACAATCTTGTACATACTCTCCTCCTACTTATAATTCCGGAACATACTGTTCCCGTTCCGCATTTTCCCTTCTGCCGTGTGGGACGGCGCTGCCCTGTCTGTCCGCTCCTGGGGCCGCATATACAGCAATGGGCAGTCCGGCCCATCATGGAATTTCCGCTATGCTGTAGCTGCCGCCGTCCGTCAGCAGCTTATAGCAGATACAGTTATATGCATGGACTGCGTAATAACTGCCTGTGCGGATGCTGCCCCCGCTTTCGTCCACATGCAGTTCCGCAAAGATATAATAATCCTCCTCGCCAACTGTCAGCGGATATTGGAACCGATACTGGTATATGCCGCTTTCTCCTGCAAATCCCTCAGGGGTCTGGATTCTCCCCGTGCGCATCATCTCATTATAGACAGTCACTGTGGCCATATCCACCGAAATGTCCGTATTTAACTGCAAACTGTAAGCACGCTCCGCGACCTCACCCACGATCCCATCCTCCTCAATGATGGCAAAGGAGTACACGGAATCGCCCAGGGGCATGGGAATGGGCCCCGTATACCGGGCAGAGTCTATGGTGGGAACCGTGCCGTCCATGGTATAGTAAACCGTTTCATCCTCCTCCCGATTGATCTGGATCAGGGTGGGACTGCTGTACTGGCCGCTGGCCGTCACCACATCCGGCGCAACGGGAATCTTCAGTTCGATCAGGTAGTTCTTGGTCACCACATCGCTGACCAGACCATATTGGTTTACAAACACGGCCTTGATGGTATGTTCCCCGTTGTCCAGGAAGATGGGCGCCGTATATACCGAACTGTTCTCATCCGGCTCCGAGCCGTCCATGGTATAGTAGATAGTCCCCGCCGTGTTGGAACTGAGTTTCAGGGGCAAAATCTCCTGATAATACCCTTCCTCAAACCCGAACTCCGGCGCTTTGGCCTGTAAGTTCTGATATGTGCTTCTGATAACTTCATTATCACAGTTATTCAGCAGACTGTCAATCGTCTGGTAATCATTTCTGGCCCTGTAGGACTGAATCAGCTGGGAATAGGCCCTCTCAAGCTGCTTCTGGTCCAGCAGTCCGCCTTCAATCAGGTCCGACAACTGGCTCTCATATCCCCCAACATTATCCATTGTATAATAACATTCCGCCAGGGCAAATCCCACTTCCGGATCGGTGCTGCCTAATTGCCGGGCACGGATATAATAGCTGACCGCCTGTTCATAGTTCTGGGCCCTGACACATTCCACCGCTCTGGCAATCTGGTATTCCACGGAATTCTCCATATGCTGCCAGACGCCGATCAGCACGCCGGACAGAACCAGAATCAGCAGGAAAAATATCCCGATCAGCCATCCCAGATAACTCTTCTTCTTTTTTTGAGGGAACTCCGGCCCGGCCGTCTCCCCGGAAGAGAAAGCAGTTTCAGAAATTTGCAGTTCTTCCGCAATATGTTCCAGCGTAGCCTGCATGCTCTGTTCCACTTCCGATTCAAAATCGGGTACAATGTGTATATCTTCCCCGCAGACCCCGCAATAGAGCGAACCCTCTTCTATTTCTGCTCCGCATTTCGGACAATTCATACGAATTTACTTCCGCCCTTTCAACAAAATACCCCTCAACGTTCCTGAAGCAAAACGCTGTCCACACAATTCTTCATCAACATGGCTATGGTCATGGGACCCACGCCGCCGGGAACCGGGGTGATGGCACTGCAGTGAGGCGCCACGGAACCATAATCCACATCCCCGCACAACTTATTGTTGTCATCCCGGTGAATGCCCACGTCAATCACCACGGCTCCCTCCTTTACATAGTCCGCAGTAATCATCAGAGGTTTGCCCACCGCCACCACCAGGATATCCGCCCGGCGGGTGACTGCCTTTAAATCCTCGGTCCGGCTGTGGGCCACCGTCACGGTGCCGTTCTCCCGCAAAAGCAGCAGGGCCATGGGCTTGCCCACAATATTACTGCGGCCCACCACCACGCATTCCTTCCCGCTGACGGAAATGCCGGAGCGCTTCAGCAGTTGAATTACCCCGGCGGGGGTGCAGGACACAAATCCCTTTTTCCCGATACATAACGCCCCCACATTCATGGGATGAAATCCGTCCACATCCTTAAGCGGGCTGATGGCATTGAGTACCTTTTCCTCGTTGATCTGTCCCGGCAGAGGCAGCTGCACCAAAATGCCGTTCACATCCGCCCTGGCATTGAGTTCCTCCACCAGAGAAAGCAGCTCCTGCTCCGTGGTTTGGGAGGGCAGTTCATAGGACAGGGAACGAATCCCGATATACTCGCAGGCCTTCTTCTTGTTGCGCACATAAACGCTGGAGGCGGGATCGTCCCCCACCTGTATCACCGCCAGACAGATTTCCTTCCCCTGGGCCCTGTAAACCGCCACCTGCTCCTTCAACTCGTCTTTGATCTCCGCGCTGATTTGCTTCCCGTCAATAATCTGTGTCATTTCATCCTCCCATCTTATTTTCGCAAATATCCTCCCGACACGCTTTTGCATCCACCGTCCAGGCTTCCTCAAAATAATCCCGTGATCCTCCCCTGTTCATCCACGTCGATCCCATAGGCAGCAGGATTCCTGGACAGCCCGGGCATAGTCACCACGGCTCCCGTCAGCACCACCACAAATCCGGCGCCGGCGGAAACATAAACTTCCCGTACATTCATCTCAAAGTTCTCCGGCCTGCCCAGCAGAGCCGGGTCATCGGACAGGGAATACTGGGTCTTGGCCATACACACCGGCAGTTCCCCATAGCCCAGTTCCTCCAGACGCTGCAACTGCTTTGCCGCTCCGGGAGCAAAATGTACTTTCCCTGCCCCATAGATTTCCGTGGCTACCTTTACCACCTTGTCCTTTAAGGGCAGACTGTCCTCATACAGCACCCGGAAATGGCTCTCTTTCTGCTCCAGAGTCTCCAGAACCTTTTCCGCCAGTTCCACGCCGCCCCGGCCGCCCTGTTCCCACACTCTGGCCAGAGCGAAAGCACAGCCTCTTTCCTCACAGAAATGTTTTACAAAAGCGGTCTCCGCCTCCGTGTCGGCTGTGAACGCATTCAGCGTCACCACCACCGGCACACCGTACTTCTGCAGATTTTCGATATGCTTCTCCAGATTGACAATCCCTCTTTCCAGAGCTTCCAGATTCTCCTGGGAAAGCTGCTCTTTTCGCACACCGCCGTTATATTTCAGCGCTCTTATGGTGGCTACCAGCACCACGGCGTCCGGCGCCAGCCGCGCCTGACGGCATTTGATGTCAAAGAACTTCTCCGCGCCCAGATCCGCACCGAATCCCGCCTCCGTGATGCAGTAATCCGCCATTTTCAAGGCTGCCCTGGTGGCGATGATGGAATTGCATCCATGGGCGATGTTGGCAAAGGGACCGCCGTGTACCAATGCCGGAGTATGCTCCAGAGTCTGGATCAGATTGGGCTTGAGAGCGTCTTTCAGCAGAGCCGCCATGGCTCCCACAGCCTGAAGCTGTCCCGCTGTCACAGGTTCCCCCTCATAATTGTAGGCCACTACGATCCGGGAAAGTCTTTCCTTCAGATCCTGCAGATCGGTGGCCAGACAAAGGATGGCCATGATCTCCGAAGCCACCGTGATCACAAAATGATCCTCCCGGACCACGCCGTCCATCTTGGCCCCCATGCCCACCACAATGTTGCGCAGCACCCGGTCGTTCATATCCATGCAGCGCTTCCACACCACCTGCCGGGTGTCGATCCCCAGTTCGTTGCCCTGCTGGATATGGTTGTCCAGCAGCGCTGCCAGCAGATTATTGGCGCTGGTAATGGCGTGAAAATCCCCGGTGAAATGAAGGTTCAGATCCTCCATGGGCACCACCTGGGCATATCCTCCCCCGGCCGCCCCTCCCTTAATGCCGAAACACGGTCCCAGAGAAGGCTCCCGCAGAGCGATAACCGCTTTTTTGCCCAACTGCCCGAAGGCTTCTCCCAGGCCCACGGTGACCGTGGTCTTGCCCTCCCCGGCCGGGGTGGGATTGATGGCCGTCACCAGGATCAGTTTGCCCTCCGGCCGGTCCTGAAGCCGCCGGATATAGTCATCGGAAACCTTGGCCTTATATTTGCCGTACAGTTCCAACTCCTCCTGGGGGATTCCCGCGCGCTCCGCCACCAGTGTGACCGGCTCCAGCACCGCTTCCTGCGCAATCTGAATGTCTGTTTTCATGGTCCGCCTCCTTTTTACCCTACATAATTTCCGGGCAGTCTTGTTATACAATTTCCTCCAGCATCTGCTCAAACTCCTCCGTGCTCATCAGGATCTTCCGGGGCTTGGTGCCCTCCTCCTCCCCCACGACCCCATAGTCATGAAGCTGTTCCATGATCCGCGCCGCACGGTTGAAGCCGATCTTGAAAGCGCGCTGCAGCATACCGATGGAAGCCTTATCCTTGTCGATGATGAAGCGCCCGGCCTCCTCAAAGTACTCGTCTCTCTCGTCTCCGCCTCCTGGACCTCCAGGGCCGCCCATACTCTTAAGCTGCTCTTCCACATCTGCGGCATAGGTGTTGCCCAGAGTCTGGTTTTTCAAAAAATCCACCACGTCGGACACTTCCTTGTCTGACACAAAAGCACCCTGTATTCTGGCCGGCTTGGAATACCCCTGGGGGTAAAATAGCATGTCCCCCTTGCCCAGCAGCTTTTCCGCGCCGTTCATATCCAGGATGGTGCGGGAGTCCACGCCGCTGGACACGGAGAAGGCCACCCGGCTGGGCATGTTGGCCTTGATCAGGCCGGTGATGACATCCACACTGGGCCGCTGGGTAGCAATAATCAGGTGGATGCCCGCCGCCCTGGCAAGCTGGGCCAGGCGGCAGATGGACTCCTCCACTTCCCCCGGGGATACCATCATCAGATCCGCCAGCTCATCCACAATAATGACGATCTGGGGCATCTTGGCAGGGGCCTGGGGATCACTTTCCCTCATAGCCTCCACCTTCTTATTGTAACCCTTCAGGTCACGCACGTTGAAATCCGCAAATTTCTTATAGCGGTCAGTCATCTCCGCCACCCCCCAATGCAGAGCGGCAGAGGCTTTCTTGGGATCCGTCACCACCGGGATCAACAGATGGGGAATACCGTTGTATACGCTGAGTTCCACCACCTTGGGATCCACCATAATCAGCTTCACCTCCTCCGGGTGAGCCTTATACAGGATACTCATAATCAAAGTGTTGATACACACAGACTTGCCGGAACCGGTGGCTCCCGCAATCAGCATATGGGGCATCTTGGCTATGTCCGACACCACCGTCTGTCCTCCGATATCCTTACCCACGGCAAAAGCCAGGTTGGAGGAAAAATCTTTGAACTCCTTGCTCTCCAGCAAATCCCGCAGCGCCACCGCCATGTTTTCCTTGTTGGGCACCTCAATGCCGATGGCCGCCTTGCCGGGTATGGGCGCCTCGATGCGGATATCCGTGGCTGCCAGGTTCAGCTTGATATCATCGGTAAGTCCCACGATCTTGCTGACCTTAACGCCCTGTTCCGGCTGCAGTTCATATCTGGTCACACTGGGACCCTGGCTGATATCGGTGATGGTGACCCTGACCCCAAAATTCTCCAGGGTCTGCTGCAGGCGCATGGCCGTCTGTTTCAGTTCCTGGGTGGTATCCTTATTTCCTCCCTTGCCCTTCTGCAGCAGAGATACAGGCGGGAACATATATTTCCTGGGAATAACAGCCCCCTGCACCGCCCCCATGTCCTGCGTCTGCTGGGTCCTCCCTTCCCGGCTGGAGGACTCCTCCAGGCGCGCCGCAGGTCTGACCCGCTGACCGGACGGCTCCTCCACATCCTCCCTGTGTACCCGGATGTCCTGGCCCTCAAAAGTCTCCCCTGCCTGTACAGGGCCGCCTGCCTCATGCAGTTCTTCCGCTCTCGGCGGATTCTCCGTCTCCGAAGAATCCTCCTGCCGGATAGGACTGTTGAAAGGGTTCACCGGCGCCACGGGATCCGGCTCCAGGGTAGAATAAAACTGCTCCGGTTCCTCCTCTGCCTCATCAATTGTCAACTGATGCGCACTGCGTATGCGGATATTGTCAAAGTCAAAAACGCTGCCCAAAGGCTTCTCTTCCTCCGGCAGTTCCGGCATAACGCCCTCCTCCCCGGAAGGTATGTACTCTTCCCCGTCCTCATTCCACATGATCTCATGGATATCGTCACGCCTGCGCTCTTCGCTTCCCCGGGTGATGGCCGTGTCCAGAATCACGCCGGACACCTTTCTGTCCATCCGCAGAATCTTTTCCGTCTCCTTCTCCTCCCGGCGCTGCGCTCTGCCGCTTTCCTTCTCCATTGCCCTCTGACGGCGCTCCTCCTCCCGTCTGGCCCTGGCCTGCTCCTGTTCCTCCCGGCGCAGCCTGTCCGCTTCCTGACGCTGCTCCCGGCGGCTGAGATATTCCTCCTCCTGTTCCTCTCTGCGCGCTCTCGCATACTCTCTCCTGCGCTGGGAATCTTCCCTGGTGCGCTCCAGCATCCGAAAACCGCCGTTTTTCATGCCGCTGATCAGAGACTTTTCCGTCATAAGGATGAAACTGATCGCGCCGCAGAGCAGTACCACCAACACCGTCCCTATAGTCTCCAGATAATGGTGCAGCAGATAGGCCAGGCTGCCGCCGATGACGCCGCCGCCGGTCCTGTCCCCCCGGGCTGTATCATAAATCCGCGCCATATCATATTTTTCCAGAGACAGGCTGTTTTGGGCAAACAATTCACAGACCACGCCCACCATCAGAAACAGAACGGCGCCTGCAATCAGCTTACGCAGCGCATTGGGATTGCCGGAATTGGCATACCAGAAGGACACGGCCACAAATAAAAGCACCGGCACCGCATAGGAAGTTAATCCGAACAGACCAAATAAGACCCCGCTGACCAGATCGCCGGCCGGACCGATAATGCCGAAGTTGCATAAAAACAAAATTACCATCAAGATGAAAAATATAATCAAGCCAATCTCGTGGAACAGTTCATTTTCTTTCTCATAATCATATGTAGGGGCTTTGCCCTTCCTGCCGGAGCCGGACGACTTTTTGCCGCCTCTCTTGCCTGCCGCTGAAGATGCCCTCCTGCCTGATGAATTTGCCATCTCACCATACTCCTTTTCCCCGGGGGGCCAGGGCCTGTGTACCCGGCCCTGGACAAACAAACATTATTATACCATTTCCCGCCCCGATTGTCATCCTTTAATTTGCCGCCTCTCCGGCCTTCTCCTCCGTCTCGGTATTTTCGGCGTCCCGCTCCCGCATCAGTTCATGAAGTTTGGCTACCGCCCTGTCTATCCCCCCCACCTCGTTAATGATGCCCATTTTCACAGCCTCCTGTCCCACCAGTATGGTTCCCACATCCTTGGTGAGCATACCTGTCTCCATCATCAGTTCTTCCATACGCTTCTGGCCAATCTCGCAGTGATGACAGACGAATCCGGTGATCCGGTCCTGAATCTGCTTGAAATAGTCAAAAGTCTGGGGCACGCCGATCACCGTGCCGTTCATGCGCACCGGATGGATCACCATGGTCCCCGTGGGCACGATGAAAGAATACCTGGTGCTGACGGCGATGGGCACGCCGATGGAGTGACTGCCCCCCAGCACCAGGGACACGGTGGGCTTGCTCAGGGAGGCCAGCATCTCCGCTATGGCCAGCCCTGCCTCCACATCCCCGCCCATGGTGTTCAGGATCACCAGCACACCGTCGATCTCCTGGCTGTCCTCGATGGCCGCCAGCTGAGGCAGGATATGTTCGTATTTCGTAGTCTTGGAGTTGCCGGACAGATTGTCGTGCCCCTCGATCTCACCTATTATGGACAACAGGTGGATATTTTTGTGGTCCGCGTTCTGGTTAAGTGTCACCTGACCGATTTTTTCGATCCGTTCGTCCCGATGCTCTTCTTCCCCGATGCGTTTGTCTTTGTCGCTCATAATGATCCCCCAATCTTCGGATAACTTAAAGAGAAGAACCCTTCCCGGTTCTCCTCTTATCGTAACCAGATATGCGGTTTTCATTCTCGGGTTTTTCTTCCCTGTTTTACGAATTAGAAATCAAAATTGTCACCGGGATCCACTTCCAGGTCATAATGCATTTGGGAAGCCTCTGGCTGGATGGGGAAATCCATTACCTTTTTCACATGCTTTTTCGGCAGCGGCAGAGGATTCTCTATCAGCTGTATCTGTCTGAGCTCCTCCCGCTTCTTTTCAGTCATCTCTTCCCTCTCCCCCGCTTGAGGAACTGCGTTTGCAGGCTGCTCCGGCAAGCTTTCCACGGGCCGCTCCGGGGGCCAGACACCGGCCGAAAGGCCTTCCTTCTGTCCGGCAGCCACAGGCTCCGGCATATCCTGGTCCAAGTCCTCCACCACCGCCTCCGGCAGACCCGGTTCTTCTGCCTCCCGGCCTTCCTGGACAAACAATTCGCAGAACGCCACCCCGGCCAGCCCCGTCATGGCAAAGAACATCTGGTAACTGCCATTCATATTGGGCGTCAGAATGCCCAGCATCCGCATCAGGGTCACAGACAGCACCGTAACCACCCAGGGAGAAAACCTTTCCTCATTTTTTCTGCGCATAAAGGTAAAAATCCCCAGTGCCATCAGTGCCAGCAACAGGAAGGTTTCATAGCCTCCTTCCTGGAAAAAAAAGCTGTAGTCCGCCCCTTTTAACGAATATGTGACCCCCCAGGCCTGCAATACTCTGCCAAAGGTGGAGCCGCTCATAATACTGTCCAACTGCACCAGCAGGCAAAAGACGCCTGCCATGGCCAGCATGGAAGCCAGAAACTGGGCCACCCATTGCAGCATGCCCCTTTGTTCCCGCTTCAGCACCGGCAGACCGCACAGCGGGATTGCCAAAGTAAAGCCCACAATATCCGTATATCCTGCAAATCCCGCCAACGCGCCGCAAAGCACCGCCAGGACCCAGGTGAGAGTCCGGCCACCGGGCCGGGTGCTCCTCCACAGATACTGAGCAATAATCAGCAGGATCAACGCATATATACAGAAATACAACATCTTGGGAGAATAGGTCACCCCGGCCCTGACCGAGCCTGGGGCCAATGTCAGAAACAGCAGGGACACCAGGGCCGGCCCTCTGCCGGCCAACCGCCGCACGGCAAAATAGGCAATGATAATCCCCAGCATCTGCAAAACAAGCTGCAGATAGATTCCTGCCATCCATTTGTTGCCCACCACCCGGAATAAGCCGTTCAACAGGCACAGATAGTAATAGACGCTGCCCTGCACCAACTGGGCCTGCATGCCCTCCTCCGTCACTTTGGCGACTTCATAGTAAGCGGCTTCCTCCCCCGCCCCGCCGGTCATGACCAGACGCAGCACGGTTCCCACCCCCAGAAGCGCCGCTGCCAAAACTCCTTCTATCAAGGCAGCCCTGTCGGAAGTCATCTTCTTGATCTGCACACGGTCCACCAGCCTTTTGGCCAGGAAATAAACCAGAAAAAGAGATCCGAAGGCCAGCGCCACAAGGAGCAGGGCCATATAGGGCACACCCGTATCCTGGTGCCCCACCACCATCCCCATAAAGGACAGCACCACACCGATTCCCATCAGATACAGCGCCCAAATTCCATAACTCACCGCATTTTTCTTGAAACTCATCCTACGTCTCCCGCTCCTTCATGAAGCCCTCACTCCAATATCTTTTCGATATTGTATCTGGGGCGCTGCTTCACCTCCATATAGATCTTGCCGATATACTGGCCCACCATGCCCACAGCCATAAGCTGCAGGCCGCCCAGAAACCAGATGGACAGGATCAGAGACGTCCATCCCGGCACCACGCTGCCGGTAAAATAGGAGATCAGTGCATATATCGCCGCGAAAACGGAGCAGACGATAATGAAAAGCCCCAGCCCGGTTATCATGCTGATGGGCTTCACGCTGAACGAAGAAATGCCGTTGAAAGCCAGTGCCAGCATCTTCTTCAGGGGGTACTTGGACTCTCCCGCCACCCGCTCTTTCCTGTCATAGTAGACGTTGTCGGTCTGATAGCCGATCAGCGGCATCATGCCCCGAAGAAAGAGGTTGGTCTCCTTATACTGGGAAAAATGTTCCACCGCCCGTCTGGACATCAGACGAAAGTCCGCATGGTTATATACAGTTTTCACGCCCATCAGCGCCATCAGCTTATAAAATGCCTGAGCTGTGGTACGCTTGAAAAAGGTATCCGTCTTTCGCTCCCTGCGGACACCGTACACAATGTCATTGCCCTCATGGAACTTATCAATCATCTCCTCAATCACGGTCACATCGTCCTGCAGATCCGCATCGATGGAGACTGTCACATCGCAGCGCTCCATGGCTGTCAGAAGTCCAGCCGTCAGCGCAAACTGGTGTCCCACATTGCCCGCCAGCTTCACCCCGCGGATCTGCCCGGGATACAGCCTGTGCTCCTCCTCGATCAGTTCCCAGGTCCTGTCCCGGCTGCCATCGTTGACAAACAGGATAAAACTCTCCGGGGCCACCTTCTCCCTGGCCACCAGGTCATCCAGCACTCCCCGCAACGCTTCGGAGGCGATCTTCAGCACCTCCTCCTCGTTATAACATGGAACTACGATCGCCAGTCTGTCCATCCTATGTCCTCCTCTACTCGTCCCAGTTATGGTACACATTCTGCACATCGTCGTCATCTTCCAGGATATCCAGAATCCTGTTGAGATTCTTGACGGCGGTTTCGTCTGTCAGGGTCACATAATTTTGAGGCAGCATGGTGACTTCCGCGCTTACCATGGGGATACCGGCCTCCTCCAGGCCCCGCCGCACCGTCTCCAGCGCATCCGGGTCCGTGAGTACCTCGAAGCTGTCCTCCTCCTCCGCAATATCGTCCGCTCCCGCATCCAGAGCCGTCATCATCAGATCGTCAAACTCCATGTCACACTCTTCCCGGTCTATGATGATCTGCCCCTTCTTGTCAAACATGAAAGACACGCAGCCGGGAGTACCGATATTGCCCTGCCCCTTGGTGAAAGCGCTCCTCACATTGGCGGCGGTACGGTTCTTGTTGTCCGTGAGAGTGTCCACGATGATGGCAATGCCGTTGGGGCCATAGCCTTCATACGTAATGTACTCATAATTTACATTGCCCACGTCCCCGGCTGCCTTCTTAATTCCCCTCTCAATGGTATCGTTGGGCATATTGTTGGACTTGGCCTTGGCAATCACCGTGGCCAGCTTGAAATTATTGTTGGGATCCGGGCCGCCCTCCTTCACCGCCACAGCGATTTCCCGTCCCAGAATGGTGAAAATCTTACCCTTTGCCGCGTCGTTCTTCTCCTTTTTATGCTTAATGTTCGCAAATTTAGAATGTCCTGACATATTTTCTCTCCTTATTCCTATAGTATTCCTATTGTCTATTGCGCTCCGTCATACAGCCGGCCCTTTACGGCCCTGCCCTGTTCCCTGCCCGGCTTTACTGCTCCATATCAGCAGCGCCCGTTTCGGATTTTTCTCCGCCCTGCTCTTCATTATCCTCCTCCGGCAGCTTTGTCACCAGAACACTGTGGATCATTTTGTTTTCCACGGACAGAACCTTGAAATGATAACCGTCCACGGAGATCTCAAACTCCTCGTCCTCACTCGGAATCTTGTCCATTCTGGAAATCAGGAAACCATTTAACGTCTCGAAGTCTTCCTCGTGGAAAGAGATATGGAATAACTCTTCCAGATCCTCCAGAGGGGTCTTTCCCTCGATGATATACTCGTCCTTCCCTTTCTCCTCGATGAAGTCCTCCTCCTCGTCGTATTCGTCCAGAATGTTGCCCACAATCTCTTCCAGAATATCCTCCATGGTCACCAGCCCTGCCGTCTGGCCGTACTCATCCACCACAATCACCATCTGCAGCTTGCCCGACTGCATCTGGCGGAACAATTCGTCAATGTTCCTGGTCTGGGGGATATACACCGGCTCCCGCAGAAGGTCACAGAGCTGTCCGATGCTGCAGTACTGCTTATCCTCCGTATGATGGTAACGCATGGCGTCCTTCAGATAAAGGATACCCACGATATGGTCCATATTTTCCTCATACACCGGATAGCGGCTGTTTTTGCCCTCCGCCAGAAAATCCAGAGCGTCCTTGAGCAGCATGGAACCGTCCAGCGCCACGATATTGTTTCGATGGGTCATGATGTCCTGGGCTTCCTTATCTCCGAACTCAAAGATATTGGAAATCATCTCCGCCTCGCTGGCCTGGATGATGCCCTGCTCATGCCCCTCGTTCACCATATTGATGATCTCTTCCTCGGTCACATCCGCTTCATCACCCACATTCCTGGCACCGAAAAGACGCAGTACCAGATTGGCGGACACCGTCACCAGCCCGGTGAAAGGAGTCAGCAGCTTCATCACCACATACACCACATGGATGCTGGCATAAGCCCAGCGTTCCGGCAGGCGCCTGGCAATTTTCTTGGGCAGAAGCACACCGAATGTAAGCAGTATGTACAGCAGAAACACCATGGTAACCACCGCAGAAACAGCGGTGATCACAGCCAGGGGAACGGACACGATTTCTTCCAGGTTCCTCTTCGCGAAACCTTCCAGAAAATCCTTCACCACCCCCAGCCAGATTCCCAGATACACGCCTCCGATCACCACATTGTTCAAGGTGATGATCAGCTGCATGGAATTCACATACCGGGTGGGGTCCTCCAGGATCTTCAACAATCGCTGGGATCGTCGGTCCTTCTCCTCCCTGGCCTTTTTCTCCACCTCTTTGGGATTCAGCTGCTCTACCGCCGCGCCGAACCCGTGGAAAAACATATCAATCAATACGAGAACTACAAAAATTATACTGGCAGTGGGCCCACTGTCGTCCATTTTCCTATCACTCCTTTGTCCTGTCAGATGTTGTTAATCATACCATCATTAGTTCTATTCGTCAAGGAACAGTCTCTTTTTATGTATCCAGTTCCAGACTGATCATCAGCGCCCTGTTGACTTTCCGCATGATTTCCCCCTCCAGGTGGCAGACTTTTGTCTTGAGGCGCTTCTTGTCTATCGTGCGAAGCTGTTCCAGCAGAATCACGGAATCTTTGTCCATGTCGTACTCCAGCGCACTCAGTTCAATGTGGGTGGGCAGTTTGGCCTTATTCATCTTGGAGGTGATGGCAGCGCAGATCACTGTGGGGCTGTGCCGGTTGCCCACATCGTTCTGGATGATCAGCACCGGACGGATCCCTCCCTGTTCCGAGCCTATCACAGGCCGCAGGTCCGCGTAAAATATGTCTCCTCTTCTCATTCCCTGATACCTCTCGAATTTATTGTTTACTCTGAGTATTTCCATTTCTTCTCAAGGTATACAGATGCGGCAAAACTTTGTCCCGGGCCGGATTTTACTGCAGCAGACGCCCTTCCCGAAGGTAGACCCGGGGGACACGGGGGCTTAAGTCACACATCAGTTCATAGTTAAACCGCCCTGACAGCACTCCCAGTTCCTGGGCCGTGATCTCCTCCCGGCCGTCCCGGCCCAGCAGCACCACAGGTTCCCCTTCCGATACCTGGGGCAGATCGGAGAGATCCACCATCAGCTGATCCATGCACACTCTGCCCAGTATGGGAACACGCTTCCCCCGGACCAGTACGCTGCCCTTCCCGGACAGGCTTCTGGGATAGCCGTCCCCGTACCCCACAGGCACGGTTCCCACCCGCATGCGCCGCTCCGCCATGAAAGTGCCCCCGTAACTGATGCTTTGCCCCGGCTCCACCTCCTTCACATAGACCAGATGGCTGTGAAGGGACAGGGCGGGCCGCAGCCAGTCCGCCTCCCCGGCCATCTCCCCGGAGGGGTACAGGCCGTACAGAATTATCCCCGCCCGCACCAGATCCAGATGAGCCTCTTTCATTCGCAGGATTCCCGCGCTGTTGGAGGCGTGGCGACAGGGGATCCCCATCCCCAGCCGTGCCTCCGCCCGGTCCACGAACTGCCGGAAGCGTTCCATCTGCCCCTCCGTATATCCCATGTCTGCCTCGTCCGCCTTGGCGAAATGGGTGAAGATTCCCTCCAGTTCCATATATTCCGAAGCTGCGATCCTTTCCAGGAAAGCCAGGTTTTCTTCCCGGGGCTGTATCCCGATCCTTCCCATCCCCGTATCCACCTTCACATGAACATAGGCCTTTCTCCCCACACGCTTTGCAGCCGCCTCCAGCTGCCCCGGGGTGTCCTCCCGGAATATGGTCATGCGCACATCCTGGCGGATCAGTTCTTCATAGGCATAGGGAAAAGTGTAACCCAGCACCAGAATAGGCTTTCCGATCCCCGCATGCCGCAGTTCCATGGCCTCCTCCGCCGTGGCGGTGGCAAATCCCCCCACTTCTTCCATTTTCTCTATGGCCCTGGCGATGGGCACGCTGCCATGGCCGTAGCCGTCGCATTTTACCACGGCCAGAATCTTTGCCCGGGGTCCCGTCTGCAAACCGATGTGCTCCAAATTGGACTCTATGGCGTCCAGATCAATCTGCGCATATACCCTGCTGTATTCCCACTCCCTGCTATCCATAACTTTTTCTTCCTCTCTATTCAAGTACCTGGAGTGCCGCATATTCCCCGACGGCCTCCGCCAGCCTTCCGGCGGTCAGGCCATGGCTGCCGTACCGCCGGGCAGCCCGCTCCCCAGCCAGCCCGTGCAGATATACTCCCACGCTTGCCGCCTCAAAAGCCTCCGCCCCCTGGGCCAGCAGAGCCGCTATAACACCGGTGAGTACATCGCCGCTGCCTGCGGTCCCCATGCCGTTGTCCCCTGAAAGGTTTACGCAGATCTCCCCCTGTTCCCTGCACACCAGGGTTCTGGCTCCCTTGCACACCAGAATGCAATGAAGATCCCGGGCCAGTGCCCTGGACACATGCTCCCGGTCCTCCCGGACCTGTTCCATGGTCTTGCCGCTGAGCCGGGATAATTCCCCCTCGTGCGGAGTCAGGATCATGCTTCTGCCCGCTTCGCCCTGCCCTGCGGCCAGAATCTGCAGACTCATGTCGCCGGCGATCAGGTTCAGCGCGTCCGCGTCCAGCACCAGCGGCAGACGGCTCTCCGCCAGCAGCCCCGTCAAAATCCCCTTTCCTACGGCATTTCTGCCCAGCCCCGGCCCAATGGCGGCCACATCCGCCCAATCGCAGACCTGCCGCCAATCCTCCGGCCCGGCCCACAATACCTCCGGCACCGCCGTCTGCAGGATGCATCGATTCTCCTCCGGGCATACTACCTTTACCATGCCGGCCCCGGCATGATACGCCGCCCTGGCCGCCAGCACCGCCGCCCCCGGCATCTGCTCAAACCCGGCCGCCAGCAGTACTTTGCCAAAACTCCCCTTGTGCCCGTCCGGCCGTCTGGGGGGCAAAAGCGCTGTCGCCGGCTCTTCATAGTAGAACATGCCAGGCTTATTCCCCGCCGCTTCAAAGCAGGTCTGATTGATGCCGATTTCCTTCACGGCCAGCCTTCCGGCGTATTCCGCCCCGGGGTAAAAAAGCAGGCCCTTCTTGGCCCAGCCGAAGGTCACGGTCAGATCCGCACGCACGGCCTCCCCCATCACCCTGCCCGTGGACGCGTGGATGCCGCTGGGCACATCAATGGACAGCTTATAGCCCTCCCTGCGGTTTATCTCCCGGATGACTGCCCCATACTCCCCCTGTATCTGCCGGGAGAGTCCTATACCGAAAAGAGCATCCACCAATACAGTATATTCCTCAACGGGCCAGTTACTGACCACCCGGACAGGATAAAACCCCATAATTTTATACTGCCTTTCCCATTCCCGGGTACAATGTGCCCTGGAGCCTGCCGGATACACCGTAACCTGCCAGCCTTCCTGAGACAGGATCCGGGCCACGGCCAATCCGTCTGCGCCGTTATTGCCGCTTCCCGCCACTACCAGAAGACTTTTATCCTCCGCCCGCAGCTTTCTGGCTGCGGCATATCCCCTGATCTCCTCCGCCACCGCCAAAGCCGCCCGCTCCATCAGCACAGAAGCCGGCATACCCAGGATGTCCATAACAGTCTCCTCATAATGTTTCATCTCCCGGGCATCCACCACATATTTCATAACGCCTTTCCTCCTCAGATGAAATCTGTTGACCGCAGACTTTCGTTGCCACGAAAAAGCGAGAGGGCCGTCACAACGCAACAGTCCCTCTCCCCCTATTTTTTCTCGTTGCCGCTCCCGTCCTCTTTCTTCTGTCCGACGGCCATGGGATCATACTGCATGTCAAACAGATCAATCACCTCCGCACCGAACAAATCGTGCATATAGGAATAAATCTGCCGGTTCTGATATTCCATCTCCTGTTTGCGGACCAGATTTTTCTTGAGCTCAATCCGAATGTTTTTTACCCACTGAGCGATCTCCACGATCTGCCGGGTGTTCTCCTGCATGCTCTCATAGCAATAACTCATGGTCAGCAGCATAAGGGCATGATTCACCTGCTCGATCTGCCGGGGCAGATCCATCAATTCGTCCTGATATTCCTCCAGCTTTTCGTTGCACTCCTCAATCAGCCGTTTGTGCTCATCCAGCTTTTTCTCCAGGGATTTACTGTACTTCTGTCCCAGTTCGTTGGCCATGGGCACAATCTCATCCATCAATTTCTTTTTCAGCTTCTTAATGTTTTTGGAGTCCACGTTCAACTGGCCCTGACGCTGCACCAGTTCGTTGAGCTGCTTTTCCTTCTCCTGTATCCTGGGCAATTCAGCCAGGTCCGTGAACAACTTGTACCAGTTGTTATCCAGCGTCAGTACCGGCACTCTTTTCCCCGCCAGTGCCTGCTCGTATATATCTGACTTGTCTCCCACCACGCATCCGTCCTTTCGCTAGTCCCTAATGCCCGTTTTCCTGAAGATATCTGTTAATATTGTAGGACAGTTTCATCAGGCTGTCGGACAGGTGTACACTCTCCACCTGTATCCCTTCCGGAACATTCAGATCCACATGGGCAAAATTCCAAATGGCTTTGATACCGTTCTGTACCAGGCGTTCGGCCACCTCCACCGCGCTGGTCTTGGGGATCGCCAGCACTGCTATGTCCACGTCGTTGTCGCGGATAAACTGTTCCATCTCCTCCATGGGCTGCACCCGGATTCCCCGGACCTCCCTGCCCGCCAAAGAAGGGTTTTGGTCAAAAATTCCGCAGAAAATGAAACCTCTCCGCTCAAAATTCAGATAACCGCCCAGCGCCTGCCCCAAATTTCCCGCTCCTATAATGATAAAGCGATGCGTCCGATCCAGCCCCAGTATCCTGCTGATCTCCTGATACAGGTATTCCACATTGTACCCATAGCCCTGCTGCCCGAAACCGCCGAAATTGTTCAGATCCTGACGGATCTGCGAGGCCGTCACCTTCATCCGTTCGCTGAGTTCCTGGGAGGAAACCCTTTCCAGGCCCTCATCCTTCAGATCTCCAAGGTACCGCAGATACCTGGGCAGACGCCCGATGACCGCCTGGGATATTTCCTTCTCTTCCATCATATCCTCCAAAGTGCAAATCTAACTGTATTTATTATATCTGACTGTTAAATATATGTCAATGAATTGGGGAGAAATCCCAAAAACAATGCTCCAGACGGGCAATTCTCCCATCCGGAGCGGGTATCGGGACAATATTTACAGCAGACCGTCCAGGGTCTCCCGGATGGCTTTGATAAAGTCCAGGCAGTTCAGCACCACAGGGTTCTCACAGGTGGAGATGGAAGCCAGAGACCGGGTCATCTTGCCGTCCTCCACAGTCTTGACACAGGCTTTCTCCAGCTTTTCGCTGAAAGCTACAAGCTGGGGAATATGGTCCAGTTCGCCTCTCTTTCTCAAAGCGCCGGTCCAGGCAAAGATGGTGGCGATACCGTTGGTGGATGTCTCCTCCCCTTTCAAATGCTTGTAATAATGCTGCTGCACCGTGCCGTGGGCCGCCTCGTACTCATAGACACCGCTGGGAGATACCAGCACCGAGGTCATCATGGACAAATCGCCGTAGGCCGTGGCCACCATATCCGACATCACATCTCCGTCATAATTCTTGCAGGCCCAGATAAAGCCGCCCTCGGAACGGATCACCCTTGCCACCGCATCGTCGATCAGGGTGTAAAAATACTGGATTCCCAATTCCTTGAATTTCGCCGCATACTCCTGGTCATAGATTTCCTGAAAAATATCCTTGAAAGTATGGTCGTACTTCTTGGAGATGGTATCCTTGGTGGCAAACCACAAATCCTGCCTGCTGTCCAGGGCATAGTTTAAACATGCCCTGGCAAAACTGGATATGGACTTTTCCGTGTTGTGAATGCCCTGCAGGATGCCAGGGCCCGTGAATTCATGAATGGTCTCCCGGATCTCCCTTCCGTCCTCCCCGGTAAACACCAGTTCCGCCCTGCCGGGACCGGGCACTTTAATCTCGGTATTCTTATACACGTCCCCGTAGGCATGTCTGGCAATGGTAATGGGCTTATTCCACTTATTCACGTAAGGGACAATATTGTTGATCAGGATGGGGGCGCGGAACACGGTACCGTCCAATATGGCACGGATGGTGCCGTTGGGGCTTTTCCACATCTCTTTCAGATTGTACTCCGTCATTCTGGCCGCGTTTGGCGTAATGGTGGCGCATTTCACCGCAACGCCGTATTTCAGCGTGGCATTGGCGGAGTCCACCGTCACCTGGTCGTCCGTTTCATTCCGGTGTTCCAGCCCCAGGTCATAGTATTCCGTCTTCAGATCCACATAGGGCAGGATCAGTTCGTCCTTGATCATCTGCCACATAACACGGGTCATCTCGTCCCCGTCCATCTCTACCAGCGGGGTAGTCATTTTGATTCTTTCCATTTTGCAGCCTCTCTTTCTTTATATAATGTATGCTTTTTCACCCTGGTTTTCTGTCGTGGTACGCTTCGTGCAGGCCGTTCTTCACCATATTGTCATAGGCGTTGATCATATGACGGTTGGCCAACTGCTCGGCCCTCTCCCCGTCTCCCGCCTTGATGGCCTGCAGAATCTCCTCGTGCTCTTCGTTGGACTTGGGGCCTCGGTTCTTGCTGGCCAGGGTCTTTCTCCGCACCCGCAGCACATACTGATGGAAATCCTTCAGCTGATGCTCCAGGATCTTGCTGTTGCAGGCCTCATACATGATATCATGGAACCGGTTGTCCAGTTCCGCCAGTTGATCCAGATGGCCCTTCTGGGCATGGAACTTGGACAGGTAGATATTCTCCTCCATCTCCTCCATTTGTTCCCGGGTAATATGTTCCGTGGCCCACCGGGCGCAGAGCCCTTCCAGCAGAGAACGGATCATATAAATATCCTTTACATCCTTTTCCGTAATGCCGGTCACATAAGCCCCCTTATTGGGAATAATCTGGATCAGCCCCTCCAGTTCCAACTGCCGGAAAGCCTCCCGGACCGGAGTGCGGCTGACGCCCAGTTCCTCACCGATGGCCACTTCCTTCAGTTCCTCATTCTCCTCGTATTTACCGCTCAGAATATCTTCCCTGAGTTTGTGGAATACTCTGCCCCGCAGGGAGTACTTGTCCGTAACTTCCTGCTTCACATCATAATGACTGCTCATCTCCGCCTCCAATGGTATAACCTTTTTCCCCGCAGATCCGCTCCAGGCAAGCCACGATCTCTTCGTCCGTCAGCACCGTCACCCGGCCCCCTGCGTATTCCTGATCCACCCAGGCCTTGATCTCTCTGACCAAAGGGGAATTCTTCTCCACCTGCCGGTCCTCCCTGAGTTTATAATAGGTATTGATCCAATGGGCAATGCCCGCCAGACCGGATGTGTTGGAGATTGCGCACAGCACGGGCCTGTTCAGGAATTTTTCCGTGTCAAAGATATTGTATATCTCCTCATTTTTCAGCAGCCCGTCCGCATGGATGCCAGCCCTGGTCACATTGAAATTCTTGCCTACAAAAGGAGTTCTGGGAGGAATCTGATAGCCAATTTCCTTCTCATAATATTCTGCCAGTTCCGTAATCACCGTAGTGTCCATGCCGTTCAAATCGCCCTTCAGCTGTGCATACTCAAACACCATGGCCTCCAGCGGTGTATTGCCTGTCCTCTCTCCGATGCCGAACAGGGAAGTGTTGATGCCGGAGCAGCCGTAAAGCCAGGCCGTGGTAGAATTGGCCACCGCCTTGTAAAAATCATTGTGTCCATGCCACTCAATCAGTTCATGAGGCACTCCTGCATGGGTATGTATGGCATAGATGATGCCCTGCACGCTCCTGGGTATCACGGCGCCGGGATAGTTGACGCCATATCCCATGGTATCGCAGGCCCTGACCTTGATGGGAATCTGATATTCCTTCATCAGTTTCATCAGTTCCAGGCAGAAAGGCACCACATAGCCGTAGATATCCGCCCTGGTGATATCTTCCAGATGACATCTGGGGCTGATCCCCTCCTCCAGGCAGTCCCGGATCACGCTGAGATAATGATCCATGGCCTGTCTTCTGGTCATCTTCAGCTTCAGGAAGATATGGTAGTCCGAGCAGGACACCAGAATCCCGGTCTCCTTCATGCCGATCTCCTTTACCAGCTTAAAATCCTCCTTGCTGGCCCGGATCCAGCTTGTGACCTCCGGGAACTGATACCCTCTCTCCATACATTTATAGACCGCATCCCTGTCCTTCTTGCTGTACAGAAAGAACTCACTGGCACGCACCATGCCGTTTGGACCGCCCAATTGATGCAGATAGTCATAGATGGTCACAATCTGCTCCGTGGTGTAGGGAGCCCTGGACTGCTGGCCATCCCGGAAAGTGGTGTCTGTGATCCAGATTTCCCTGGGCATATTATGGGGCACGATTCTGTCATTAAACGGTATCTTGGGAATCTCCGAATAGGGGAACATATTACGGAATACATTGGGCTTCTCCACATCGTCCAATATATACATATGCTCTTCAATTTCCAGCAGATTATTGTGCTGGTTCATGGTCACCGGCCGACTCTGGAAGGCTTCGTTGTCTCTCATGATCTCTCCTCCTGCTACAAATGCCGCGAAGTCTCTCCCCGGGCGCGGGGAGGCTGTCTACTCCGCAGTTTTTCCGTGCGCATATGTACATGTGCCTGGGCGCAAAACTTTCAGAACGCGGCTCAGTTCGGCAGTTTGCCCGTTCCTATGTGTACATTTCCTCCGGCACATGAGATTCGTCCTCCCGGCCCACTGTCTCATGCGATTCAGACATACCTCCGCAGATGATTCTGGCCGGGACTTTCATATACACCTCTTGTATAAGAGTATACAATTATACCGTGAATGTCAATGCTTTTTTTGCTTTTGCTCCCTATCTGCTTTCCCCGAAGCCTTCCAGCAGACCGCTCAGATTCACCATGCCCCACCCCTGCTGATTCCAGGGAGCCCCCAGATCCCGGGCCGAATAGATCAGTCGTTCACGCACCCGGTCATTGGACAGATAGGGCTCTTTTTGTAACAGCAGGGCAGCACATCCCGTTACAATGGGGGTTGCCATGGATGTTCCGCTCTTGACCGTATAGTATTCCGGACGTCTTCCCTTCTGCCAGTAGGCATTACAGGACATGATATCCGTTCCCGGCGCCACCAGGTCCGGCTTGCGGATGCGGCTTCCCTCCTGTCCCCGTCCGGAGTACAGACTGCAGCTGCCGGGATCTCCCCGCCGATAGCTTCCGTCGTGACAACCCACCATAATTACCCTTTCCCCGGTACCGATGGCAGAGAGCGTGTTCTCTCCCGGCCCTTTGTTGCCCGCCGCGCAGACCACCACCAGTCCCAGCTTCCACAGCCGCTGCACCGCTTCAGCCAGCGCGGAAACCTTCTCCCGATCCCGAAGCTGGCCGATCCCCACCGAGATATTCACCACCCTGATATCATACCTCCTGTAATTCCTCTCTACGAACAGAAGCCCCTGCAGCATGTGTTCCATGCTGCCGTCTCCCTGATGGTCCAACACCTTGCATACCACCAGGCGGCTGTCTGGCGCGATCCCCCTGTATCTGCCGTCAGACATCCTGCCGCTGCCGCACAGGATGCCGCACACATGGGTTCCGTGACCGTTGTCGTCATAACAGGCCGCTTCTCTGCCCTTTCCCCGGACAAAATCAAAAAAAGCATCCAAACGCCCCTCCAGGTCCGGATGCACGGCCATGCCTGTATCCAGCACCGCCACTGTGACGCCATATCTCTGCCAGGATTTTAAATCGATCTTCTCCGCTCCGATCTGTCCTCTGACGCGTTGCATTTCCGTTTTTCCCCCAATCCGCTTCTTCTGCCGGGCAGCTGTCGCCACCCATCTATAAGATATGCCGCGCAGTGCGTATTGTTATTATAAACGAATCGGAAGAATGGCATAAAATAACGGCGTGACCAAAGTCACGCCGTCCTCTTCTTACGCTGTAATAAGATCATTGCCAACCCCAAGGCCAACAGGCCTGTGCCCAGTATCCATTTGGGATGGACAGGGTCTCCTGTATCCGGAGAAGCGTCTCTCCTGCCGTAACCGGTGATCACCGCCCGGCCATCCACCACATCCCCCTGAGCATACAAACTTCCGCTTCCATAAATACCGTATACCGACAGATAATCCGTAGAAAATCTGATCTGCTCACCGTCTGTGGCAACGGGAAGATATTCCAACTGCCCATTGCGGTCCAATGTTACCAACCGTAAATCCTGATTCTGCAGCTGCTCCGGCAGAGGCATCGTAACTTCCAAGGCCTGCCTGCCCAGGCGGACAATCCTTCCTCCGCTGCTGCCCTCGTAGAGACTGAGGGTATAGCACAAAGTATCCAGAGGCAGCCCCTGCTGATAAATCCGCCTGTAGGCGGCATCCAGTTCCGGCGCTTCCCCGATGCCGGCCAGCTTCCGAACCTGCAGTAAATCCCCCTCACCCTGGGGAGAAAGCTGGGCCTGAAGTTCCATATCCCCTGCTACTGTCAAATCCCCGCTTGAGGAAACCTGCCATTTGGGTATGGAATAACTTATCTGATCCATTCCCTGCAGCGTGTAACTTTGCCCGTCAATCCGAACCGTTCCGCTCCAGGATCTGCCCTGTACCTCCGCCACAGACAGATAGGCGGCGTCCGCTACCAGCACATTGCCTTCCAGATGTCCCATGACCCCGTTGTATACCGTCTGTCCGCTGTCCAGAACCGTGCCTTCCAGCTCCTGACCCATGAGATGATTGTACGCCAACACATATTCCACATTGTCAAACGCATTGATACGGTAGCCCTCGTTAGACCGCCTGTCTGCGGAAAGTTCCCGGCCTGCTGCGGGAACCTGCCCCTGCAGCAGGACCACGCCCCCCACATCCTGTCGGGCAAAAGCCCCCAGTCCCACACTTTCTACTGAGGCCGGCAATACCACCCACTCCAGGGGACAGTGGTAAAAAGCCCTGTCACGGATAATCCGCACTCCGGACATGCCCGACACCTGTCTGAGATTATCGCAGTCCGCAAAGGCCGCTTCCCCGATGATCTCCAATGAATCCGGCAGGGTCAGCGAAGTAATTTCCGTATGACCCTGAAATACTTCGGGGCCGATCTGCCGTATTCCTTCAGGAATGCGGACCTGCGCTTCCTTTCCCTTATAGGCCAGCAATATACCGTCCCCGGCCACCAGATAGTCCCCGGCTCCCTGCTCAAAAAACAGATTTACCCAGCCGGTATGATCAAAGGCCTTGGGGGCTATATGGGTGATTGTGCCTGGCAGCTGCACCTGTCCCAGCCGGTCGCAATGATAAAAGGCGCCATAGCCAATGCTGGTCACCCCCTCCGGTATAACCACCTCCTGCAAACTGCTTCTGGCGAAGGAAAACTCTCCGATCTCCTCCAGGCCTTCCGGCAGCGCCAGACTCCCCAGATTCTGATAACCATAGTAAGCCCGATCTGCCAGTACACTGCCGTCCACCAGTGTGTATTTCACAGTTCCCTTAGCCTTTTCCGTGGTGTATTCCCGCATGGACTGAGCCTCCCGGCTTTCAGACACCGAACCTCCCCCGCTTGATACCTGGGGCTGGGTATTATCCATAAACACCACCGCCATATTGCCCACCACTGTGGAAGTGCCCAATTCCCTGCCCGGAATATCTGTAACCGGTTGATCAGAACCGCCGAAAATATCAGAAATACCATTGACCAAATTCTCCAGGAAACTGCCGGAAACATTGTCTGAATTTCCGGGCTGCGGCGCGGGCAATTCCCCTTCCGAAGGGGGCTGAACAGGTGGTGTAACCGTCTCCCCATAATCTTCAATATCCTCGTATTCCGGCATTTCCTTCCGTTTCTCCGAAAAATACAGGGCAAAACGTTCTCCCTCCGTGCCAATATCATATTCGATTTCCAACCGATAACAGCCGTCAAAAGCCGTATCATGTACGGAACGCACGGTATAGGGAATTTTGACAGTCCGGAGGGAGGCACAGTCCGCAAAAGCCATAATGCCGATCCGAGCGATATTGTCCGGGAAATAGACCGACTCAAGTTCCGGACAGTTGGCAAAAACGTAATCTCCCACCTCGCCAAGCCCCTCTCCCAGCAACACCTTTTCCAGTTGACTGCATCCCCAGAAAGCGTAGGGTTCTATTTTTTCCACATTCTCCGGGATTGTCACTCTGGTAATGGTAGTATTGTTCTGAAAAGCACCTTCACCGATCACTTTTACATCAGACGGAACAGACACGTCGGTTGCCGTGCCTGTATAACTGATCAGCGTAGTTCCGTCCATTTTAAAATCGGAAGCGAATGACGATGCATCCGCCTCCGGTACAGGAATCTGCATGATCAGGACCGCCGTTATAATAAGCATAATCCCTATCACATTCCATTTAATTTTCATAGTATCCTCTTTATCTTGCCGCCGCTGCTTTCACCGGCACTCCATTCTTCTCTTTCTTGATGAACAAGATGAAGGAAATACATGCCAAGCCCATGGCCAGGAACCACTTGGGATGAATTCCGTCGCCTGTCTTGGGGGTGCTGTCCTGAATCGTTCCCGCTGACAAATCCTTGGTGTCCACATAAATCACATAGGGTGAAAAATGTGTGGCCGTAAAACTGATGCAGGGCACGCCGGATATGGTGGTAAATTTGGGTGTCAGCTTCTCCAGTCTGCCATCCACCACGCTTGCAACCTTGTTGTTACCCGCATAAGGGATCAGGGAATCCGGAATAGGCAGAGTAATATCCACTGCCAGGCCCGTGGTATCCGTGATCTTATTGGTCCCCGTAGAATCATAAAGACTGATATCCATAGGGAAGTAGGAAATATTTGTCAAATCTCCATACTCATTCATCAGAGCTTTCAGCGCTGCCTCCGTGGCATTGGCATCTTCCGAAATCTTTACAACGAAATTATCCGAAGAGCCGTTTACCGTCACGGAAACTACCCCTGTGTTGGAAAGGCCATTCTTATTGATTACAACAGTAGTGCCATTGCTGCTGCCTGTGGAAGAACCGCTGCCATTGCCCGTTCCGGTACCATTGCCTGTGCTGCCGCCGGGCCGGGTAACGGTTCCCGTATTACCAGTATTGGTCTTGGACTTATAGTTTGCCGTCATAGTTACATTGGATGCCGGCATAATCAACACGGTTCCCATTGAGGACTTGCTGGCCACCACCGCTGTTGAAGGCTCCACCGTCCAGCCACTGAATTCCGAATTGTTGCTGGGATTATCCGCAATTACAATAACCTGGGCGCCCACCACATAACTGCCGGAACCGGAACCGTTCCTGACGGTAAGTGTGAAGATACCGGGCACAGGAGACGGGGACGGAGATGCCGTCGCATTGGGGTTCGGTGTTGCCGTTGCTCCCGGCACGGGAGTCGGCGTTGCATTGGGATTCGGCGTTGCGTTCGGGTCAGGCGTAGGCGTAGGCCAGCCGGGCCCTACCGGTACATACTGGGCATAAGTGTCCGTATCCTTGGTAATCTCCGTAACATCCGGTTTCCAACCGGTAAATCTCCAGCCGCTCCGTTCCGGTACCCTGGGTTCCGTTGCCTTTTCCCCAGGCGCTATGCGCTGGGAAGAAATAAGCACATCCTTACCGTCATCACCCGTGACATAAAAATTAACGGTAAACTTATTCTCATCTGTATCTACCTTGTCATATTTCGCGATACAAATAGTGTCCTTCTCAATATTAGTGCAAGGAGGCGCCCAACCAACAAAACGCTTTCCGGGCTTTTCCGGAACCACGGGAGGCTTTGCATCCTGTCCGGGGAATACACGATCCGTTCCCAATACCGTCACGCCATCCTCATCCATAAAGGTAACTGTCAGTTTGGAATCTTCCGGATTATTTGCCTTATAAGAGCCTAAGCAATCCAAATCTCGGGAAACACCGCGGTAATCAGGGAACCATCCCAGAAAAGTATAGCCTTCAAATTCGGGAGGCGTAGGAGGAACTGCATCTTCTCCTCCTTTTACAGTCTGGGTTTCCAGAAGCTGTTGTTCACCGCTGATGGGATTCAATACGCCAAATGACACTTTGAACTCCAATTCTATAGGCTTGTCGCTGATATTGATATTCCCATGGTTGCTCGCATAAATATTGGCTGCGCTGTCAGGCTCACAGTAGAATTCAATCGTCTTATACTTCTCTCTGGCAATTCCATCGTCCTCCTCTGTTTCCGTATGAGGACTGTTCTTATCTGTATTAAAAGCATCCAAATCAATATAGCTGACACTGCCGGGAATTTCCAACGAACTGACGGCACTGTTCTTAAACGCATTCTTCTGGATCTGCTTACAGGTCTTGGGCAGATACACGGCAAACATATTACTCTTTGCCATCTCGCTGGCCGCAAATGAATACTCCGGTACTTTATCAATGGCTGACTCTCTCAAATCCACAATACCTATTCCGGAACAGTCATAGAAAGCTTCCTTGGCAATCCCTGTAACCCCTGCCAGTTCTCCTGCTTTAACGGAAGTAGAACCGCTCTTGACGCCTCTGGATTCCAGACATTCAATCAACATTCCTTTTTCTCCGCCGTTCAGGCCATAAATAATGGATTCCTCACAGCGGAAATTGGGTCCGTCCTGAAAACTGACATAACTCACATTCGGACAGCCGGCAAACGGCCTAACGCCCATGGCATTCACATTGGCCGATATTTCAACCTTCTCCAGATTCACACAGTCTCTGAAAGCATAATCACCAATCGTAGAAGTGTCTCCGAAAATATACAGTTCCTTCAAGTTTAAACAGCCCTTGAATGTCTCCGGTAAAATCTCCTTGATACCGTTAGTTGTAATGGTCTTCTCGAGACCATTTTTGGTTTCTTTGCTCTCATTCTCTATAAACAAGTCTTTCTTGACAGACTCAATACCCTGGGGCAGCTGGATATTCAGCGCGGAGTTGATAATCTCCCTCTCATAGTCTGTCAAATCGGCAGAACTGCCAAAATTCGCTTTTGCGTTCTTTGCCGCCTCCTTCATTTCGTCAGTCATATAAGGAAACTGATCTAACCAGGTATTCTGATCCAGATTCTCAAAGATCGGGTAATCAATCAACTCGTTCTTATCTGTATCCTCATTATACTTCACGGTAAGATTGGTAGGCCAGCCACTGTAATACGTGATATATGTGCGCTCCTGACTGCCAATATTAATGTTGTTGGACGGATTCATTGCATAATCAAAGGGACCGCTGGCATAGGAAATATCCCCTGTGAAGGTAAGTTTTAAATCTTTTCCCGTCAGCAGACTGCCGTTGCACCCGGCCTGATGAACTGCGGCCTCCTGGGTCTTAAAGGCATTGGCACCGATCTTACACTGCACCGGACTTTCAAAAATCACATCCGTCAGCTTATGACATCCCAGAAAAGCACCGTCTGCAATGGTCAGTACAGAAGACGGAATTGTTATCTTTTTCAGGAAGCAGTTATGCTGAAAACTGGTGGAACTGATGGTTGTAATTCTGTACGGACCAATGGTGGACGGCAGGATAATATTTTCCATGCCATTTTCTATATAGCAGTAAATCAATTCATTATTGGAATTGACTCTGAAGATCGCTTTCTTATCGGGATTGTCCGGATCCGGCTTGACAATCTCATACACATTCTGATCCAGATACTTGAACGCAATGCTATTGTCGTTGGCCGTGCGATGAAGCGTATCCAGCCGTGCCACATTGCTTGATGTGGCTGTGTTGACACCTTCAAAGTAAAAAGTCTCCGGCATCTCCGCCTTAAACGCTTCAAAATCATAAGCGCCGTCTGCAGTAAAATCCGCATTCTCATTTATTACCTTAATAGTCTGCAGATTCTTGCATCCCTGCACCATACTGAGCTTCAACTTATCTCCCGGCTTACCGCCATCGTAATTGCTGTTGCCCGTCACATTGTTGGGAATGACCAGACTGGTCAGGCTGATACAATTTTTAAAGGCGTGATCACCGATCGTATTCAAAGCCGTAACCCTGTCCGGGCTATACAATTCAATGGTAGCCAATTTCTGGCAGTTTTCAAAAGCGCCGTCACCAATGGCCTCCACCGGCGTGGGCATTTGAAATGCCGCCAGGCTCTGGCAGTTGTAGAACGCATGATCCCCAATCCTGCGCATATTACAGTTGGGGTCTACTATGATCTGCTTGATATTCAGACAGCTGTCAAAGGCATGGTTGCCAATGATCTCCAGGCCATTGCCCAGAGTAATGCTCATTAAACCCGTACAAGAGCAGAAAGCATAATCACCGATACCTTTGAGGTTAGGCCCCACCACCAGGTCTACAATATTTCCCTGTCCCTGGAAAACCCCCTTTACCTTGCCGGCCTCCACATCCGCTGCGGTGATCCAGTCGCTCACGGTAATCTTCTTAGTCACCTCATCAATGTGCAGCGCCTGGTTCCCAATGTATTCTACCGCAACATTGGTGATCCACTGATCCAGCGAATCTGTTGTCAGTTTAAAATTCGAGACATCGGACTTATCATACTTCGTATCATCTATCCTTGTATAGAATTCATCAAAATCCAATGATCCCCAGCCAACTTCCGTATTCTTGGTATCATAGTAGCAAGGCAAAAACTCCGTGCGGGTAATGGGTTTATCCAAATCGTCGCTGGTCACATCCTCATTGACCACTACATAAACCACATTCCCCTGGGGATCTGTCTTATCCACCATAATTGGATTCCCCTGGCCGTCATACTGGGGCTGGTCAATACCGTTCTCATCCTTGATCGTTGCCTGCACTTTCTCCGTTTCTCTTGTTCCATATGCAGACGGATTCTTATCATACTCCGACTTCAATACCTTAGTACCGTCCAGCAGCTTATAATGCGGAAGGCTCTCCGTCTTCTGTTCATACAGCGGCTTACCCGTGGCAGGATCTTTCTCATGTACCACATGCTTCCAGAACAGAAAGTTCAGCCGCTGACCTACAGCCACATAGCCGTCGGAGGAACCCTGGACATCGGTAAATTTATCATACACGTTCACGGTATCGGGAATCGTAAGTTTACCGTTGGGCAAAGTGTGTCCGCTGCTGTTATATCCCAGAATCACCGCTACCTTATTGCCGCCGGCGCCAGATGTGGGGTTCACATAGGCAAACTGATACACGCCGTCACCAGTGGCATAGATATGCTCATCCGTCTTAATCTTCGGGATCGTGCTGTCCGCTTCCGTCAGCGTCACACCCAGTTTCCCACTCGTCCCCGTGCTGGCCTGTAAATCATCCACCGGAATCGCCGCCACCGCAATAGCGGACGCCAGGAACAAGGCTCCCAGAGTCTTTCTCACTCTCTTCCTTAATCTTCTGCTTTTCATCATTTTTGCCATCTTAACAACCATTTCCTTTCCAATGACTGTCTATTTAGATTGTCATATCCTGCTTGAAACCGGCGGTGTCAATCCTCCACCCGCCTGGCCACCACTACAAATCTCCCGTTATCCACATAGTAATCGCAGGTGGACAGGGTCAACAGACGATCCCCATAACTGGCCGTAACCCCCGTGTCGTACAGGGACATGGCCGCCATCTCCTGCATATTGGAGTCAAACTCCTGCTGGCTCAGGGTGTCTATGAACTGGTAATACTTGAAAACCACGTCTTCCTCGTTGTAGATCCTGGATCGGAACACATACATAACCTCATATGTACCCTTCTCGTAAATGGAATCAAACTGAATCAGGGGATGCTCTTTATAGTACTCCTCCGAGCTGTATTTGTCCAGCGTTCCGAACATATTGCCGCTCTGCATATGATGCCCGTAGATAATCAGGTTGGTACTGGGCTTTAACACATCGCAGTCCTTATCCAGAAACAGCGCTCCGTTCCTGTCCTTTTTCTGATTCACATTGTGGTCCAGAAAATACTCGTTGTTGGTAGTCTGCATCACAGGGTAATCTATTCTTGTATCGTCAATTTTCAGCCATCCGATAAGTCTTTTATTACTGTTATACAAATTTTTATATTCGTCCAGAACCTCGGGGATCACCCGCTCCCCTTCCTCCGTGTAATGAATCACGGGGCTGACCTCCTGCACAGGCAGTTCATGCGCCCTTTCCCGGAAAGCAGCCATGCGGGAGAATTCCTCCTCCGTCCGGGCAGCCTGGTAGGTGTATATGCCAAAATATCCCAGACATCCCACTGCCACCACGCTGCACAGCAGGGCCAGCCGCTTTCGGATTTTCTCCCGGCGCCGGAGTTCCTCCTGCACGAACTTCTCCATCTGGTCGTTACTTCCTGTCTCACCGGACGGATCCCGGGCCACCCCCTTTCCCCGGGAAGCCCCGGCTTTCCCGGCCGCCTGCCTGGCCCGTTTTCCGCGGGGAGGAGGCGATTTGGACAACTGCCTCAACGCATCTTCCGCTTCCTCCGTGAAATCCTGCCCAAGCAGAGTAAGGAAAGGGTACTTTTTCTCTTGCAATACCTTGACCAGCTGCGAGAGCTGACTGCGGTTCTGAAAGTCCACCTCCGCCCGCAGCCGATCTATTACCTGTTTGTCCTTGAGGGCCCTGCGGTATTCTGCTTCCGTGCGAAACTGCCTGCCCTCTACGATATAAACCTTCTGTGCCATCATCCTGCCTTAGCTGCTCCTGTCCCAGTCAGAAACATATGTACCCACATTCACTCCATATCACTTCTATTTTACTATATGTTCAAATTAATGCAAGTGTTTTTCGCAATATCTTGTAAAGAAATGTTGGAATCTTTCCATATATAGGAAAATCACGAGGCATCCCTGCCTCGTGACCTTTGCCCCACCTTACTCTGTGGGCTTCTCCACACGGCTGATCGCTGACTTCTGCATGGGAATACGGCAGTTCTTGTTGCTGCCAAACTCCACGATCACTGTGTCGTCCGCAATGTCGATCACCACCCCGTAAAAACCGGCGGTAGTCAACACGCTGTCGCCTATCTCCAGCGCCGACAACATGGCCTGCATTTTCTTCTGCTCCTTCTTCTGAGGACGAAACAGGAAAAACCAGATGGCCAGAAAAAACAAGCCGTAGATAACCACCATGGATAAGATTCCCATAGTTCCCCCGGCCTGGGTTGCTGCCGCCTCTTCACCGCTCAATAATATGCCCATATCTATTTCCCTCCAATTTTTTAATGCACTCAATATAACAATATACACAATGTTTGTCCCCAAGACAAGTATTTTTACCGATTTTACAAAAAATTAATGATCCTCACTTCTCAGGCGCTGCCATACCCGCCAGCTTCTCCTTCTTGTAAGCGGCAAAACGTCCCTGGTCCAGCGCGTCCCGGATCTCCGCCATCATGGTATTGTAAAAATACAGGTTGTGCAGCACGCACAGACGCATACCCAACATTTCTCCGGCCTTCAGCAGATGCCGGATATACGCCCTGGAATACCGCCTGCAGGCAGGGCAGCCGCAGCCCTCCTCAACGGGCCTGTCGTCCAGTTCGTACTTGGCGTTAAACAGGTTGATCTTACCCTGATTCGTGTACAGATGTCCATGTCTCCCGTTCCTGCTGGGATAAACGCAGTCAAAAAAGTCCACGCCCCTCTCCACGCCCTCCAGGATATTGGCAGGGGTTCCCACTCCCATCAGATAGGTGGGCTTGTCCGCCGGCAAATATGGTACAACTTCCTCCAGGATATGATACATTTCCTGATGGGTCTCACCCACCGCCAGCCCTCCCACTGCGTAACCGTCCAATTCCAACTCCCGGATGCGCTTGGCATGTTCAATCCGGATGTCCTCATAGACCGCCCCCTGGTTGATGCCGAAGAGCATCTGTTTTTTGTTAAGAGTGTCCTCCAGGCTGTTAAGCCGCCCCATTTCCTTTCTGCAGCGCTCCAGCCACCGGGTGGTGCGCTCCACAGAAGCCTGCACATAAGCCCGGTCTGCCTTACTGGGGGCACACTCATCAAATGCCATGGCTATGGTGGAGGCCAGGTTGGACTGGATCCGCATACTCTCCTCCGGCCCCATAAAAATCCTGCGCCCGTCTATATGAGAGCGGAAATGCACCCCTTCTTCCTTAATCTTACGCAGCCCTGCCAGAGAGAACACCTGAAAACCGCCAGAGTCCGTAAGAATGGGCTTGTTCCAGGACATGAAGCGATGCAGCCCCCCCAGCTGTCTCACCACTTTGTCCCCTGGACGCACATGCAGGTGATAGGTGTTGGACAACTCCACCTGGGTACCGATGTCCTCCAGGTCCTCCGTGGACACCGCGCCCTTAATGGCCGCCACGGTACCCACATTCATAAATACCGGTGTCTCCACCACCCCGTGTACGGTGGACAGACGGCCCCGCTTGGCCCTGCCCTCCCTCTTTAATATCTGATACATGTATCCGCCTTTCCTCATTTACGAAATCAATCTATCTCTTCCAGAAACTCCTCCAACGTCAACTCCTGCTCCATGATAACCGTGGCTGCCTCCACTCCCACATAGCGGAAATGCCATGGCTCATACTCCACACTGGTTATGTACTCCTTGCCCTTGGGATATCGCACGATAAAGCCGAATTCCGCACAGTGTTCCTCCAGCCAGATTCCAGCCCCTGTCTCCCCAAAGCCCTGGGTCAGCGTGCCATAGGTATCGCAGACGATATCCAGGGAAAGACCAATCTGATGCTCGCTGGAATCCGGCACCATCACCACCTGGCTGGACAACTTGAACGCGTCCATGTAGGACATACCCTTTCCCATATACAATCTGATCTTTCTGGCGAACAGCCACTCCTGCCGGGTATCGCTTCGATAGGGGGATTTGATCAGCAGGTTGAACCCGGCCTCCTTGGCCGCCTGCATCATGGCCAGCAGATCATCAATAATCCGCTCGTCACACTGCTGGCTGCCCTTGATGGTGGCCAGAGTGAAGTCATAGTCCTCCGGGATTGGATGTTGCTTGTTTACCAGAATAAGCCGCCAGTCATCTGAGGAAAAGGAAAAGACTTCCCTGTCCTGTTCTCCCACAGACTCCGGCACTGCGTCCTGTCTCTCCTCCTGCTCCCTGCGGTAAGTCAAAATATCCTCCAGAACGATCTGGTCCTCCTCGTCCTCCTGGAGCAGGGCCGCTTCGTCCTCCTCAAAAAGCAATTCCTCCTCCCAGTCTTCCAGACCTTCCAGATCCACCTCCGCCTCCGGCGCCAACGACACTGACTCATCGCTGATCAGCGCCGTCAGACGCTCGTTCTGCTTATGTTCCTCGCCGTCCGGGAAAATCGGGAAAGAGAAACTGGCATAGGCAATAAAAATCACCAGCGACATCATCACCATGGCCAGCCGCTTTCTGTTATCTCTTATGTAATGCGCAAAATGGAAAAGAGAAACACAGAAATACATACCGATTATGGCAATTCTTCTGCGCACCGGTCCTTTCTTTCCCATTTTGAGCAGATAATATCTGACTACTTCCTCCATCGTTGTTTTCATGGGTTTCCTCTGCTTCTGCTGCCGGAAATACGGCAGTAATTACTGTTCAATGTGCATAAAATACAGGCATCGGCACTTTCTCAAAATAATATTATCACAGCTTTTTCAAAAACGCATCATTTTTTTTACGCAAAGTTGCTATTTTTTTTCAAATTCGATATAATCTTATAAAAAATGTTCCGGCTATGCCCCGGAACCCAAAACAGAAAGCGAGGAGAAAATGCTATGGCAGGATCATCTTTTGGCAATATATTCCGCATCACCACCTGGGGAGAATCCCATGGGCCCGCCCTGGGAGTGGTGGTGGACGGCTGTCCCGCCGGACTGGCTTTACAGGAGGAGGACATTCAGCGTTATCTGGACCGGCGCAGGCCAGGACAGAGTAATATCACCACCTCCCGCAGAGAAGCGGACCAGGTGGAAATCCTCTCCGGCGTATTTGAAGGACGAACCACGGGAACCCCCATCTCACTGCTGGTACGCAACACCTCCCAGATCTCCAGAGATTACGGCGAGATTGCCTCCTGCTACCGCCCCGGACATGCAGACTATTCTTTTGACCAGAAGTACGGCTTCCGGGACTATCGGGGGGGCGGTCGATCTTCGGGAAGGGAAACCACCGGCCGGGTAGCAGCGGGAGCCATCGCCTGCAAGATCCTGGAACATCTAGGCATTGGGGTCCGCGCCTACACCCGCTCCATCGGTCCCATCGTCATGGACCCTGCCCGCTTTGATGCCGCCGCCATCCAAGAGACCCGTACCGCCATGCCGGACCGGGAGGCAGACGCCCGGGCAGTGTCCTATCTGGAGGAAGCCATAAAACGTCTGGACTCTGTGGGCGGAGTGATGGAATGCCGGGCCGTTGGGGTTCCCGCCGGCATCGGTGACCCTGTTTTTCGTAAACTGGACGCCCTGCTGGCTCAGGCTGCCATGTCCATCGGCGCGGTAAAGGCAGTGGAGATCGGCGACGGAACCGCCGTAACCACCCGTTACGGCAGCGAGAACAACGATGCCTTTTGTATAAAGCAAGGCCGGGTGGCAAAGGCAACCAACCATGCCGGCGGCATTCTGGGCGGCATCAGTGACGGCGGCGACATCCTGATCCGGGCCCATGTAAAACCCACTCCCTCCATTTACGCCCCTCAACGGACGGTGAATCAATCCGGCCAGGAAATCAACCTCCAGATCAAAGGGCGCCATGATCCCATCATTGTCCCCAGGGCAGTGGTGGTACTGGAGTGCATGACCGCCATCACCCTTTTGGACGCCATGCTGTCCAACCTTTGCTGCCGCATGGACAGCCTGGAGACCTTCTATCGGAAACCGGAAACCTTGGGGGAATAATCTGCACGGACGTCACAAAGGGCCGGTTTCCCTTCCGCAGAAAACCGGCCCTTTTCATATACCTTTACGTCAATTTATGAAAAATAATTGAATTGGGAGCCATCAGCTTCATGGGCGCCCCGTTCATGGTCATGGTTCCGTTCTTTACATCGATTCTGAAGAAAGTCAATGTGTTGGACTCGTGATTCAAGGACACAACGAACTTATTATTCGGGAAGATATCTGCGTCCTTGGGAAATTCCCCGCTGATGGGCAGGCAGAAATTCTTGGTCAACAGGCCATCCTCCTTGTTCACATTATACAGGATCACCGAATTATCCCCCGCATTGGAACTGATCAGGTAATTATAATCCATGGAAAAACTCAGCGCACTGGCGGCACTGCCCTGAGTGGCGTCCTCATTAACAGTGGAGATGCTCTGAATCTTACCGAAATAGGGAACGCCTTCCCTGTCCTCATAGGAATACACGTCCACACAGCACTTCCACTCATGTACTATATAGATAAACCGTCCGTCCTGGGATATCTTTATATGCCTGGGTGCTGCCTCCATTTCGCTGCGGATCACATCGGCAATCCGCAGTTTGCCGCTTCCCGGATTAAAAGCATATACGTTCACATGGTCCATTCCCTGGTCCGCCACCAGCAGATATTTATTGTCATGAGTCATTCGGGCACAATTGATATGAGGACGAAAATTCCGTTCCGACAGGCTGCCCATGCCCTTGTGATACACTTCGTCAGTGATACCGCCGATAGAGCCGTCCTGCTCGATCTTCAACACGGTCAGTTTGCCGTCATGGTAACCGGCAACAAAGAGGTACTTGTCCGTGTAGTCCGTGGACAGATAACAGCCTCTCATCCCGTTGATGGGAGCAAAATTCAGCAGTTCCAGGCTGCCGTCCTTCATAATGGTGTATGCCTCCACGCCAAAATCCGTAATGGAATACAGGCATTTCCCATTGTGAGAGATTGTCACATAGGAAGAGTTGGTAATTTCCACCTTATCCTTTTCCGTGAACCGCCCCTTTTCCATATCCACATCATAAACTCTGATACCATGGCTATCCCCCATTGTATAGGTGGATACATACGCAACATATTTGTCCTTCGCCATAGCCACATACCTCCTCAAGTCATTTCTGTCACAGAACTTTATCCGAATTATAGCACAAAACCTCCCAAAAGACAAGGCAAAAGCCCGACCGTTTAAGGCGGGCTCTCGCTTTTTTCATCTTATTCCTGTAGTATCTAATCCGCATCACAGCCGCAGGTATCCCCGCCGGAAATACTGGGGAAACTGTTCCAAGCGGCGGGACCGCCCTGCTTGCAGTCATGGTGGTCGTGATGATCATGATGATCGTGGTGGTCATGATGATCATGATCATCATGACATCTCACCGGGCCACGGCCCTCTCCCATGCAGGGACAGTCATTGTCGCGGTCCCTCCGGCAGCACATGTCACCGCAGTCTCTGTCCTCACGACAGCACATATTGCCGCCTCTGGCACATCCGCAGCCACAGTTACAACCGCAGCCGCGACCGCACTGACCACCGCCGCAGGCCAGCAGCAAAAGGATAATCAGACAATTCATACGCTATGCTTCCTATCCATGTTTGTTACTCTATCCTATGCTGCAAAGGCGCCTTTGTGACTGGGCCGCCCGTCCGTTTTTCCATCCTGCTCCATACCGGCCCGCCCTCACAGGCGCACGCTCTGATACAGGGTAATGCTCCTGGGGCTCGTCCCCACAGTCTGCCCTTCCCCGGCAGCCTGCACTCTTTTTCTGTCTAACGGCTCCTTTTCTTCTGCCTGTTCTCCCTCTTCCGTATCCAATACCTTCCTCCACACCTGCCCCTTAGGCAATCTGGGCAGCGCGAAATCATGGCCTTCCCAGTGCATATTCACCGCAATATACCAGCAATCCTCCTGCCCCTCTCCGCCATAAGCGCCGTTGAGCATAAGGCCTATGTGCCTATTGTAAGGCTCCCAGGCAGGTCTCCAGGCTTCCGTACCATGATAGGATAGATCCGGGCTTCCGCAAGAACGGTAGTCCATCAATCGGCATTCCCGCTCCAGGTGAAAGATGCCATACCGCCTGCGCAGACGGATCAATCCCTGTACATAATCGTGCAGCACCCTCCTTCTCTCCAAATCTCTCCAATTTACCCAAGTCACACCGTTGTCCTGACAATAGGGATTATTGTTGCCCTTTTGGGTACGCCCAAACTCATCTCCCATGAAAATATAAGGGGTCCCCTGGGACAGCATCAGCAGAGTAAAAGCGTTTCGCAGTTGTTTCATCCGCAGCGCCGTCACCTGCTTTTTACGGGAAGGCCCTTCCGCGCCGCAGTTCCAACTGAAGTTACAGTCACTGCCGTCCCTGTTGTCCTCTCCGTTCTCCTCATTGTGCTTCCTGTCATAGGACACCAGATCCATCATGGTAAAGCCCGCATAATCCGAGAAATAATTGATTATGCCCTTCTGCAGGGGATTGCAGCGCATCCTTTGGGCCACTCCCTGCAGCATGCCCTCATCCCCTTTCAAAAACCGTCTCATTTCCTGCTGAAAGCCGTCATTATAGACGGCCAGGTTCCGATAGGCCGGTATCTTTTGATAACCGTAGATTTGCTCTGTGGGAAAATCATAATACCAAAGTTTGCAATCGCTGAGAGCCGGGTCCGACGCAATCGCCATGACCTGCAGATTCCCCCCCATCAGGTGAAAACCGTCTACATGATAGGCCCAAATCCAATACCGAAGCACGTCCAATATCTCGTCCGTAGATATATGGTCCGGGAAATAAAATTGCAGAATCAATTCCATCCCCCTGGCATGCAGCGCTTTCACCAGTTCCCTGAGTTCTGTGGCAGCATCTGCCGAGGCGGCATAACCACTTTTGGGGGCATAGTAATATCCCTCCTGATAGCCCCAATAATTCAGTCGGGGCTCCCTGGGCTGATAAAGCTCCCTGTTATATTCCTCAGATGTCTGCGCATCCTCCATCTCTATCTGTTCATAGATTGGCTGCAATTCCAGAGTAGTGACCCCCAAGCCCTGCAGATAGTCCAGCTTCTCCCCGATCCCGGCAAAGGTTCCCCTGGCCTTAACTTTGGAGGAGGCATGCATGGTGAAGCCTCTCACATGAATTCCGTAACAGACCGCATCCTCATAGGGGACTCTGGGGCAAGCATCACCGCCCCAGTCATAAGAAGCATCATCAATCACCGCCCGATAATCTCCGGGGCTGCGGGGAGCACCGTACTTCCCCTGAAGTTCATAGGCCCGGCCCCAACGGTCAGGGAACACCTGATTCCCTCTGTAAAACAGATAACTGATCCCCTCAGCCGGAAAGCCCGTGACCACACCGTAGCGGATGCTGCCCAGCCTGTCCTGGGGACGGAAAGCATGCTTTTTCAAGAGTCTTCCGCTTCCCCTCTGGTAGACCAGAACGCCGCAGTCTTCCTCCTGAGAGGGAAAAGAAAATCTGATGCCGTCTATTCCCTGTCCAAGGGGATATGCCCCATATGGGAGCGGAAAATTCTCAAATGTCATATCGCCCACGCTTTCCTTTCTTAAATTAGAGTTCCGCATATTCCCTTCCATCATACAGGCTCCGGTGACGGAAAAAATATGTAGTTTCAAAGTCCCATGTCCTCCCCTGCCAACGTCTTTCCCGGCAGACGGATTCCATCACTGAATTTCATTTTCTTATAATCAGATTATAGCCTATTTTTTTCCGTCTGTAAATCTTATTGCAATAAAAAATGCAATATTGTACAATGAAGATGTGACCGTCATAGCCCTTGAATATTTGGCCCGGCAGGGCAGGATGGGGTTTAGGCATAAGGGCGATACATCGCAGAAAGAGAGGTACTTATTATGGGAAAAAATGAAGAACCCAATGAGGAAATGACCGTGGAACTGTCCCTGGACAACGGACAGGACGTGACATGTGCCGTCATAACCATCCTGGAGGTAGAGGGCCAGGACTATATCGTACTGCTGCCTCTGGATGAGAAAGGGGAGAATCAGGACGGTGAAGTATGGTTCTACCGTTACAGTGAAAATCCCGATGATCCCAACGAAGAGCCGGAGCTGGACTACATTGACAGTGATGAGGAGTATGAAAAGGTGACAGATGCCTTTGACGAGTTTCTGGACAATCAGGAATTCGATGAGATCCTGCCGGACGAGGAGTAACAGCTGACGCCGGAAGTCATACGCCCTGTTGTTCTAACAGTGGCTGCAGGAATGTGGAGGGAAGCCTGGGACGCTCTCTGGTACCGGTCTGGTACAGGAGTTCCAGGCTGTCCCTGGCACGGGTCATCCCCACATAGAAAAGACGCCGTTCTTCCTCCAAAAGAGAATCCGTAACGGTAATGCCTCTTTTCAGCTTCGGTATATTTCCTTCGTTGACGTCCATCAGAAATACTCTGTCATATTCCAGGCCTTTGGCGGCATGCATGGTCAAAATATGTATGCCCTTTTTTTGTGCAGCATTGCCTGCAATGCCTGTGCATCCGTCTCCTTCTCTGCTTTTCCTGTCCGCGTTACACACACTCCCACTGCTTTCCTGAGACATACGGAGAGCTGTACTCTCCTGGCTGCGCTCCCACTCCCGGAAATCCCTGTATCCCGCGCAGTCTCCCTCCAACCAGTCCAGCACCTCCAACCAACTCTCCAGCAGTTCCCGGTTGTCCCCGGCCCTGCGACGCAGGAATTCCTCATATCCAAAGCCCCTTCGAATAAAGGTGATTCCCAATTCCAGAGAAAACCGCCGCAGCTGCTCCAACTTTCTCTCAAACTGCTCCACATCCCTTACAGCGTTTGGATTTTGACAGAAAGCCCCGCTGTAAAACTTTTTGACATGTTCGAAATCCACCACCGGGTGATCCAGCGCCTCCCTTCCCACCCGCAATCTGGGACGGTTCCAGATCCGCAGAAAAAGCTGCCGCTCTCTACAACCGTAAGCCGCCCGAAAATAGTCCATCACATCCCTTACAACGAAATGCTCATAAATATTGTTCAGCTTTTCCCTGACTACAAAAGGAATTCCCTCCTGCATCAGTTCCGCCCCGAAGGCCGCCAACAGACTGCCTGTACGGAACAGGACGGCCCACCGGTCCAATTCCAAAGGTGTCATGCCCCGACATTGGGACAGCACATAGCCCCTCTCCTCCCTTCCTCCCATAAAACCCACAATTCGCACTTTCCCTTCGGTCTCTCTGCCGGAAGCAAATTGCTTTTCCACCCGCTGCCGATTGCAGGCAATAACCCTGGCAGATACATCCACCACCTTCTGAACACATCTGTAATTTCTGCCCAGTACCACATGGGCAATCTCCTCCTGTGCTCCGGCAGCAGGAGCCGACTCTATATATTCCTTCATAAACCTTTGCATAATTCCGGGATCTGCCCCTCGAAACCCGTAGATGGCCTGGTCATCATCCCCCACAGCAAAAAGATTTCCTCCCTTTGGGTAGAGCATTTTCAGAATCTCATACTGCACCGGGTTGCAGTCTTGAAACTCGTCCACCAGTGCATAAGGGTAGCGGCAGCGCCAATACTGCAGCAAACCCGCGTCCCGCCCCAATTCCCGGGCAGTGAGTACCAGCAAGTCATCCAGATCCAGTTGTCTGCGCTGTTCTTTCTCCTTTTCGAATCCCTGCCGGATCTTGCAGTAGTATTCCCTCCAGGGTTCCTGCAGCTGGCCCATAGCCTCCTGCACCCTGCCCGTATTTTTATCAAAGCTGATGGCAGAAAGCATGCTTTTTACGTCCTCCTGGCTCACCGGATCAAAATATTTGTCGTTTTCTCCCCGCCTGACTTTTATATCTTTCAGCAGCGGGTATATAAGTTTCTGCTTTTCTGCTTCTCCGATTATACGATAACGGGTATATTTCTCGGAACTTCTTAGAATTTGATAAAAGAAGGAATGAAAGGTTCCAAAGCTGACCTGCCCGGATTGGGCCTCTTCGGAATAAAGGAACTTTTCGGATATTTCCAGATATCTTCTTTGCATGGAACGGGCCGCCTCCCTGGTGAAGGTGATCACCAGGATCTGGCCAGGAGGGACCAGCCGCTCCTGCACCAGATACAGAATGCGGCTGGTCAAAACATGGGTTTTACCGGAGCCGGGGCCTGCCGTCACCAGCATGGGCCCCGCCCCGTGTGTTACCGCCCGGCGCTGTTCTTCGCTGAGATGCGCTAAAATCTCCGGCATCGGCCTATGCATTTTGCAGCAGTTCAACGCCTCTGCGGATGCGGCGCAGGGACTCCTCCTTGCCCAAAATCTCCATGATCTCCGTGGCACCGGCAGGCGTCATCTGTTTACCGGACACAGCGGTACGCACGGGCCACATTACATAGCCATTCTTACAGCCCTTCCGCTCCACATAGGCGCTCAGCGCCTGATAGAGCCCGTCATTGCTGTAATCCTCCTGAGCCTCCAGGATGGGAAGCACTTCCGTCAACACCTCCAGTGAAGAGGCGGCATCCGTTTTCATCTTCTTATGGGTATACATGGCCATATCATACTCCGGCAACTCAGCAAAAAAATCCACCAGCCCGGCAATATCAGGAAATACCTCAATGCGGGTCTTGACCATCGCGGCAATTTTTTTAAGATTAAGCTGTCCGGGCAATGCTTCCTTCAGATAAGGCTCTGCTATCTCATAAAACCCTTCAAAATCCATAGCTTTAATATACTCACCGTTCATCCAGCGCAGCTTCACGATATCAAACACCGCAGGGGACTTGCTGATACGATGGTAATCAAAGTTCTCAATCAATTCCTGCAGTGTGAAAATCTCCCGGTTATCCTCCGGGCTCCAGCCCAGCAGCGCGATATAGTTGATAATAGCCTCCGTCACAAATCCCTGTTCCAGCAAATCCTCAAAAGAAGAATGGCCGCTTCTCTTGGACAGCTTCTTGTGATTTTCATCGGTAATCAAGGGCAAGTGAATATACACTGGCACCTGCCACCCAAAGGCGTCATACAGACGCACATATTTAGGAGAGGAGGACAAATACTCATTGCCCCGCACCACATGCGTGATATGCATGGTATGGTCGTCCACCACATTGGCAAAATTGTAAGTCGGAAAACCATCGGATTTAATCAGGATCATATCGTCCAGCTCACTGTTCTCCACCGTGATATCACCGTAAAGTTCATCATGAAAAGTGGTGCTCCCCTCATTCGGGATATTTTGCCTGATCACAAAAGGCTTACCCGCCGCCAGATTGGCCTCCACCTCCTCCCTGGAAAGCCCCAGGCAGTGCTTGTCGTAGATACTGATCTCCTTGCCCTCCACCACCTCTGTTTTCAGGGAAGCCAAGCGTTCCCTGTCGCAGAAACAGTAATAGGCCTCACCCTTGTGCACGAGTTCTTCCGCATATTTCATATAAATGCCGGTTTTCATACGCTCACTCTGCACATAGGGACCATAGCCGCCATCCTTATCAGGACCTTCGTCATGTACCAATCCGGCCTTTGCCATAGTACGGTAAATGATTTCTGTGGCTCCGTCCACAAAGCGCTCCTGATCCGTATCCTCAATGCGCAGCATAAAATCTCCCCCCGCATGCTTGGCAATCAAAAACTCATAAAGCGCCGACCGCAGGTTCCCCACATGCATCTTTCCTGTAGGGCTGGGAGCATATCTAGTCCTTATCTTTTCCATCTCTCTATTTCCTTTCTTATTTTAAGTTCCGCATATCCCCTTACACCATACATTCTGGTGATCCATCTATGGCCGCCTTCGCGTCCCTATTTGGATCAGTATACTATAAGGGATCTTTACACGGTATCTGATCGTGAGCGGCCTCCTGGAATTTGCTCAGTTCCCTGGCCGCCTGGCCCAGGGCAATATTGGTTCCTGCACCTGCTATACAGCCCCCCGGGCAGGCCATTCCCTCAATCAGGCAGCCGTTCATCTTGCCCGCCTTGGCTAATAACAGTGCCTTTTTGCACTCTGTCAAACTCTCTGCATGCTCAATGCGCACTTCCGTGCCGGGATAGTACGCCTTGATACACGCCTCGATGGCGGAGGCCACCCCTCCCGCCACGCCATAGCCCCGTCCTGCGGCGGTGGCATCCTCCATATGGTCCAGGGCCTGAATCTCCTCCACCAGGATATTCCTGGCTTCAAACATGCCCGCCAATTCTTCGAAGGTTATGACAAAGTCCACATCGGAGCGCACTGTGGTGCGCATGGCTTCCAGTTTCTTAGAGGCGCAGGGGCCGATGAATACCACCAGGGAGTCCGGATGATCTTCCTTAATCTTTCGGGCCGTGGCCACCATGGGAGTCAGTTCCGGGCTGATCTTGTCAATCGTCTCGGGGAACAGATGCTCCGCCATCATGATCCAGGAGGGGCAGCAGGAAGTCAAGCTGAACGCCTGCTGTCCCGTGGCGACTTCTTTCACATAATGTTCCGCCTCCGCCATACAGCCCGCGTCCGCGCCGATGGCTGTCTCGTATACATCCGCAAATCCCAGTTCTTTCAAAGCCGTTTTAAACATATCCGGAGTCACCTTCGGACCAAACTGTCCCACGAACGCCGGAGCAACCTGCGCAATCACGCTTTTGCCGGACTGCATGGCTCGAATCAGCTGAAAAATCTGAGATTTGTCAGCTACTGCGCCGAAAGGGCAACTAACCATGCACTGCCCACAGGACACGCACATGTGATTATCTATTACCGCCCTGCCGTGGGCGTCGCTTTTAATGGCCCCCAGGCCGCAGGCCGCCTTGCAGGGCCGCTCCCTGTGGGTGATGGCATCGTAGGGGCAGATTTCCTTACACTTACCGCACCTGATACATTTTTCCTGATCGATCACCGACTTTCCCTTCTCAAAGCGAATGGCGCCTCTGGGGCACACCAACTGGCAGGGATGAGCCACACAACCCATACAGGCATTGGTGACTTCATACATATTCTCGGGACAGGCATTGCAGGCTGAAGGAATCACCTGCATCAGAGGAGGCTCATAATATTTCTCGGCTATATTGCTCTCCTCCATCCCTTCTGTCAGATGTCCGGGACGGTTGCGGTTCTCCGGCCGCAAGCTCATGCCCATGGCCAGCCGAATTCGCTCCCGGATAATGGCCCTGTCCCGGTACACACTCTCCCAGTACTCCGACTCCTCATAGTCCACCAGCTTGTAAGGAAGCGCTTCCATATCATCCCGCAGATTAGTTGAGGTATATGCCAGATTGGCTACCTCTCGGAACACCATTCGTCTGCGTTGACGAATCGGGGTATCAATTCCTCTCATACTGCTCATAGGCTTCTCTCCTGATTTTTATTTTCGGGCATTATGCAATCTGGTCAAGCCGTTCTTTGATGGTCCGCAGCTGCTCTTCCATGATATTGACCCGTATCGCTATCATTTCCTTTTCATCATCAATTCTGGTCGCTTCTCTCAACTTCCGATACAAGTCCAGATGTCCTTCCGCAACACGCATAATATTTGGTCGGATCTCGTTTTCAAGAATCAACTTTATGCCTGTAACATCACTGTCCAGCCGATCCAGCCTTCCCCTGAATTCACCGAATTCTGTCTCCAATCTGTCCAGCCTTTCCTTAAATCCACCGAAATCTGCCTCCAGCCTGTCCAACCTTTCCTTAAATTCGCCAAATTCCGTCTCCAGCCTCTCCAACCTCTCGTTAAATTTGCCGAATTCCGTCTCCAGCCTCTCCAACCTCTCATTAAATCCGCCAAATTGCGCCTCCAATTTGTCCAGCTTACCGAGTTTCGAGAGAATTAAATCTAATTTTTCGCTCTCTGTCATAATGCGCCCTCCTTAATGAATGCACTCTGCCGCCCCTGTCTGCCGCACAGGAAACATCCAAAATGTCCGCATATCAATACCGCATCCCGAAAATCCCCTGCCTGTGTTCAGTTGCTCTCCTGTTTGAGTTCCAAGCATAGATTTTCCGATGTACTGATAAAGAGAAAACATCAAAAGAGAAAAGAATATATGCTCTGGAGATATAGTAGCATATACGGAAAAGATTTGCAAGCAAAAATTCCGAAATATCCTTTCCTGATTTCCGTTTCCAATCAGCGCAAAAGCAAAAGCCCCATCTGATAGACCAATGTGGTTACCCCCCAGGCCAGTGCCAGTTCAAAAGCGATCATCTTCAGAGTGAAAGCCCAGGAACCGCTCTCCTTTTTCACTGTCGCCACGGTAGCCACACAGGGCACATACAGCAGACAGAACAGCATAAGGCAGTAAGCGTTCAAAGGGCCAAAGCCAGGGTAAGCCGCCTGCACATTGGCCACAATGGTCTCCATACCCGCGGCGGAATTGGCGTTGGACACACCGAACAGTACGGCAAAACTGGATACCACCACCTCCTTGGCGGAGATACCTGAGAGCAGCGCCACCCCGATCTGCCACATGCCAAGGCCCGCAGGGGACAGTACCGGCACCAGTAGCCGCCCGATCACGGCTCCGAAACTATCCGCCGGACTTTCCACCATACCCCCAACACCGAAATTCAGCAAGAACCAGATCACAATAGAGGCGAGGAAAATGGTAGTTCCCGCCTTGGAAAGATAATCTCTGACTTTGTTCAGCACATAAATGCGGATGGTCCGGGCGTTGGGCCGCTTGTACTCCGGCAGTTCAATAAGCAAAGAGTCGTTGGCTTTTCCCTTCTCCAGCTTGTTGAGTACCATGGCGGAGAGAATAGCCAGGACCATACCCGCCACATACAGAGAAAATGCCGTCAGCCCTGCACAGTCCGGAAAAAACATTCCGGAGAACAACACATAGATGGGCAGTCTGGCCGAACAGGACATAAAGGGAGTAACCAGCATGGTCTTGCGTCTGTCCCGCTCCGTCTCCAGGGCCCGGGTGGCCATGATGGCGGGAACGGTACAGCCAAACCCCAGAATCATGGGAAGGAATGCTTTACCGGACAGTCCCACCCTGCCCATTACAGAATCCATCACATAGGCCACCCTGGACATATAGCCGCTATCCTCCAGCACCGCCAAAGCCAGAAAAAGGATGAAGATATTGGGCAGGAAGGTGAGGATTCCGCCCACCCCTGCAATAATGCCGTCCACCACCAGGGACTGCAGCCATCCCGCCACCTGCATGGCCGTAAACAGACGACTTACTGAATCAGAGAAAAATTCCAGTCCCTGCTCAAACACCCCTTTAAGCAAATCCCCCACTGTAAAGGTCAGGAAAAAAACCAGGCACATGATCAGCAGGAAAACAGGGATTCCCAACACCGGATGGGTCAGAAGCCTGTCCGCCCTGTCCGTGGTAGCAGCCTTTTTGTCCCGGTGAAACAGGGTGTCCGCCACCACATGTTCAATATAGGCATATTTACACTGAATAATGTCTTTTTCATAGCTGCGTTCCACCACATTTGCGGTTTGAATGGGGTGCTCTATGCGCACTTCCTCATCGTCTTCCAGCAGCTTGATGGCATGCCAGCGCACCGATGAATGGGTAGGATAATGAGCCTCCATCATCACGGACAGCTTGGCAATCCTGTCCTCGATCTCTGAAGGATAATCCAAAATGTACTCCTCGGCTCCTTCTTCATAGTGGTGTACCACCGCATGGAGCAGGATGTCCAGCCCGGTGCGGCGGGCAGCGGACACAGGGACCACCGGGATCCCACCCAGCATCTCCGGGAGCCGGTGCAGATCTATCTCCATGCCCCGCTCCTTCACAATATCCATCATATTCAGGGCCAGCACCACAGGCTTTCCCAGCTCCAGAAGCTGCAGTGTCAGATACAGGTTACGCTCCAGAGAAGAGGCATCCACGATGTTAATTATCACATCGATTTCATCGTCCATGACACAACTCCGTGTAACTTTTTCTTCAATCGTATAACAGGTCAGGGAATAAATGCCCGGGGTATCCACCAGTCGGATTCCCATGCCCTCATACTCCGTCTCCCCCTCCACTTTCTCCACCGTGACCCCTGGCCAGTTGGCCACCTTCAGCCGGGATCCCGTCAAGGCGTTAAACAGGGTGGTCTTACCACAGTTGGGATTGCCCACACAGGCCACATGAATATATTTTTTATCGGATATGCGTTGTTTTTCCATGATTTCCTCTTCTCTCCAAATCACAAATTTATCTTTCCCGAGAAGGCAAAGAACACCGTTATTGCATAACGCATTCCTTTATCCTTCCCGCGTGTATTCACTGACTTCAATATTGGAGGAGAGATGCCTGCCCAGAGCCAATCTGGTACCCCGCACCTGGATGATCAGCGCCCCCCGCTTTTTTCGGTTTAAGATCCTGATCCGGGTGCCGTCATTGAGCCCCAATGCCTGCAGCCGCCTGGTTACCGCCGCTTCCACAAACAATCCCTCCACCGTATATTCCCTGTTCTTACACGCCTCATATAATGTCATATATCTGCCGCCTTCTTCCCCGCCTGCGCATGTCCTCCCAGCCTTCCACATGGGATAACAGATAAGTCCCTGCACAGCGCAGCCCTATAATGTAAGTCGCCACTAACATGCTAATTATAGTCCATCGGCCCTGACCCGTCAACTAAAAAGCGCACAAAAAAAGATGTCTTCCGACATCTTTCAGCAGACTCCGTTATTTCGCAGTGCCAGCTTGATCTCCTCGATCATATGGGCCACTTCATTCAGAGTCTTTACAATCTCGTTCATACGCACTTTCTCCACATCGTCGATAATACCGTCCCTCATAATGTCCACCAGATCCCGGGATATACTGTCCATGTCCTGGGCATACCCCAGAAACCGCAGTACCAGTCGATCCAGCTTGGCGCTCTCCTGTGAGGCAGGCTGCTCCTTCAGCAAATAGTCTGTGGTCACATGGAACAGGCCGCTGATGGCCAACAGTTTTTCAATCTCGGGGTAAGACGTGCCCAATTCCCATTTTGATACAGTCTGTCGACTGACCTGCAAAGTCTCCGCCAGATACGCCTGTGACATCCCTGTCTGTGTGCGAAGCGCGTATATTTTTTCCGCAAAACCCATTGTCGCCTTTATCCTCCTGTAAGTAAATTGTCCACAAATTACATGGGAGTACACGGACATTATTATAGCATTTCCCCTTGAAAATGGAAACCAACCAAAATATACAATTTTTGCCAATGGGTGCAACCAAAAGTTGCTCTCTCTACCAGCCTTTCACAAAAGTGTCTATATAGTGGTTCAGGCACTTTTCGATTACCCTGACAGCCTCCTCCCGGTCCCCTTTCTCGTTTACGGCCGTAGTCTTGTTCTCCAAAGACTTATATACAGTAAAGAAATGCTCCATCTCCTGCACCAGGTGAGGCGGCAGTTCAGAGATGTCATGATAGCAGTTATAATTGGGATCCTCGAAAGGCACCGCAATGATCTTTTCGTCGTTTTTGCCATTGTCCAGCATGGAAATCACACCGATGGGGTAAGCGCGCACCAGCGTCATGGGCTGAATGGGCTCGGAACAAAGCAGCAGCACATCCAGGGGATCACCGTCATCGCCATATGTACGGGGAATAAAACCATAATTAGCCGGATAGTGGGTGGAGGTATGCAGAATCCGATCCAGAATCAGAAGTCCCGTCTCCTTGTCCAGTTCATATTTGTTCTTGCTGCCCTTGGAAATCTCAATCACGCAGATAAAGTCCGTAGGCTTGATCCGGCTGGTACTGATGCTGTGCCAGATGCTGCCGTTCACCTGTTTCGTCTCGCTCATTTTACATCCTCCTCTGGGAGTCCATGAAAGTCAAATTATAAAATATGCAATATGCATTTACCCTGTCAGAATCACATTATAAACGATCCCTGAGCCCACGGTCAATAGCTTTGCACAAATATTTCTCTTGATCATACCATAATATTAACCAATCTCGCAAGTTATGAAAGGAGCAGCATGAAAGACTTTGGTTTTGACGGCAACTGCGACAAGTTCCTGGTGGGCATGGCCTATGTGCCCTGGCAGCAGTTTGACAAAATCTGTGACAATCTGGAAGAAGGCTTCCGCATCGGAACCATCTTTCCTGAACTGCATAAACCGTTTACAGGAAGGAGATGTGTGAAATGTTGAGCCAGGAAGGAATGCGTATGCTAAACGATATCAGCATCGTGGACTTTGTGCTGGTGGACCTGTCCCTGTATCTGGACACCCACCCCTTTGACCAGGAAGCCATGGAATACTTCAACCACTATGTACGGATCAAGAACAAGATGAGCCGGGATTTCTCCATGCGGTTTTTCCCCCTCACCAAGGACCTGGCGGAATCTAACAAAGAATGGAGATGGGGCGCCGCTCCTCTTCCATGGGAAGGAGAGTGTTAATCTATGTGGAGTTATGAACGCAGACTGCAATTTCCTGTGAACATCAAAGAGCCCAACGCAAAGCTGGCCCAAGTCATCATCTCCCAGTTCGGAGGTCCCGACGGCGAATTGGCTGCCAGCATGCGGTATTTGTCCCAAAAGTTTGCCACCCCCTACAAGGAAGTGGCCGGACTGCTGAACGACATCGGCACCGAGGAACTGGGACATCTGGAGATCATCGGCGCCATCGTATTCCAGCTCACCCGCAATCTGTGCATGGAAGAGATTCAAAAAAGCGGCTTTGACAAGTACTATGTAGACCATACACTGGGAATCTGGCCCCAGGCGGCAGGCGGCATCCCCTTTAATGCCTGCGAATTTCAGTCCAAAGGGGATATTATCACTGATTTGTTCGAAGACATGGCAGCGGAGCAGAAGGCCCGCAGCACTTATGACAATATCCTGCGCCTGGTGGACGATCCGGACGTATGTGCCCCCATCCAGTTCCTGCGGGAGAGGGAAATCGTTCATTTCCAAAGATTCGGTGAAGCCCTGCGCATCACCCAGGATAAATTGGACAGCAGGAACTTCTACGCCTTTAATCCCGGCTTCGACCGCTGCAAAGACTGCGACGACACCCCTGAGCCTACGCCGGGCTGTGACTGCGGGTGCGACTGCTAAAACACAAAAGGAAAAGGGCTTCCCGTCAGGGAGGCCCTCAGACTGTCAAAGAACCTCTGTTATGCAGCAGCACAGCAGAGGTTCTTTTTAAAAGCAGCCATACTCATTGTGACAAAAAACTGTCGGTGAACTGCCTTCCACTTCCACATCGCCAGTTTCTTAAGGTTCATGGCAGCATATTTCAGCCTTACCCACATATGGACTCTTTTCAGGCCCCGGTAAGGCGTATAACGCATTCCATATTTTTCTTTTGCGTCGGCAAAAACCCTCTCTATTGTCTGGGATCTGAATCGGTAACTTTCTTTTCCCTGCGCTGAATGCCGCATATCCTCCGCCTGTTCTATGTAATCCTCCCAGATATGGCGGGTCACTGTCTTCTGACATTCCCTGCTCTCCGTGCATAAATGTCTTGTTCCACATGCGGCGCACTGATATTTCAGACTCTTATACTCCCTGTAACCTTTCCAGTTGGTCGTGCTGTACAGCAAGCGCCTGTATTCTGGACAGATCACAATATCCAGATATTCGTCATATACATATTTATACCATTCATGAAACCCTTTCTTCGTCATCGGGCGCTTGCAAGGCAGGGATGGAATTCTCGCATTATATATGATATATTTACAAATCCACGGCGTTTTATATCCCGCATCCATCGTGGCTGTTTGAATCTCAGGGAACCGTCCGGTCACCTTCTCATAAAGCTGATCAAAGGCTACACTGTCATGTACCTTCCCACTTGTGACCACCGTATCCAGTATAAAGTTATGCCTGTCACATACGGTATGGACCTTATACGCAAAACAATGCTTATGATCCCCTTTCCGGAACATGCCGCTCTCCGGATCGGTCGTTGATACTATGACCTCCCGTTCCATGGGTTTCCCGCCGCCGCAGTTCCCGTCAAAAGGCTTTTTTCCATGTGCCCTGCGATCTTCATTGATCTCTTTCATAAGCTGCTCCTCATAGGCTTTCGCCGCAGAAGGGATCGCTTTTTTCATTTTCTTCTTGATGTTTGCGTTTGCTTTGATATGGGTCCCGTCCATAAACACTACTTCCGGGGAAAGATAACCGCTCTTTTGCGCCTCAAAAAGGATCCAGGTAAACCCCTTTTCTATGGTGTCCTCGCTGAATCGGTGCCTGAAGTTTTAACTGATGGCGGCAAAATGAGGGACCGGTTCATTGAGCAGATATCCCAGAAACCACCGGTACGCAATGTTCATATTAATTTCCTCCGCGGTACGCCGCAGGGATGGGATTCCATACAGGTGCTGGATGAGGACCATCTTAAACAGGACCACGGAATCAACGCAGGGACGCCCGTTATCCGAACAATAAAAGTCTTCCACAAAATCATAAATATGAATAAAATCCACAGCGCAGTCAATTTTCCGTAACAGATGATCCTGTGGAACAAGCCCCCTTCAAGACTGACCATTTCCAGTGTATTTCTTTCCGACTTTTCTTTTATCAGCATGTCTTCACCTCTGATTTTATTACATCAAAAAAAGCCAGCTTTTGCTGACCTTTTTTGACAGTCTGACCGCCCAATAGGATTACAACCTATCGGGCGGTTTTTGTCATTTTGCGCGGATTCTGCTGCAAGCCAATAATATTTCTTTGAAAAATATGATATCATTCTCCAAATGCCAGGTTCAGTTTCTCTGCCGCCTGTTCTCTTTTCAAAGAAAAACGTTGCATAATGGATTGCGTAATCTCCTCATCGGAATTCCCCTGTCTTAGCATACGCAGAATATGACAGACTATGGCCTGATCCAACTGTGCCGCTTCCCGGTCCTGTTGTGCCGTCTGCAATTCCTTCTGCAAATCTGCCGCTCTTTGCTGCGATTGCGCTGCTTCCTGCTGTGCCTTCTCTGCCTCCTGCTGCGCCTTCTCTGTCTCCTGCTGCGCCTTCTCTGCCTCCTGCTGTACCCGGGCCGCTTCCTGCTGCACTTGAGCCAGTTTCTGACGCTCTATCTCCACTTTTCTTCTCTCTTCCAAAATATCCAGTTTCGCGTTCTCAAATAATAATCCCATTTTTCGCTCCTTTATCTTGGCGACTGCGCCTTCCACCTCATTCTCCGATAGATTCATGTGATAAAGCAAAGCACGCAGTACATTGGCCAGTGTCTCCAACAGGTGCTCCGGCGTATTCCTCAAGATACTTTCCAGCTTTTCCTCGGACAAGCTGGTAAATTCCGACATATCCTCAAACGTCTGTATCTTGTTGATCAGCATGGCAAGCGAAATTTCATCGCCTCTCTCCAGCAGTTCTTCATTGCTGAAATCATGCAGATTGACAAGCTGATACCGAAAATGGGGCAGGTACTTCCCCAGAAGTTTTCCATGGTAAATTTTATCTGCCAAATCTTCCGGCGCCGTCCACCTGTCTGTACCTTCGTAGTACACCATGGGAAGAATGGGCGGATACCGAAACCCTTTCCGCCTGCTGATACCGGGACGCATCCTGTCCATCTCCTTTTCATAATCCTCCCATATATGAACCATGTAGCGCAATATCTGCATAACCACATTATACTCTACTTTTGTTTTGTGTTCAACCAGCGAAATAATGTAAAGCGGCAGCCCCTGCAGATTCGCGGTATCCGTCCGCCTGCATTTGATCGGATCCGACGCAGACAGGCTATCTTCTGTCCTGCATTCCCGGACCGGCAAATATTTTGAGAGATCCACCCGCTTGACGGTATCACTGTTTCGCTCCGTACTATATAAGGGGACATAGCGCTCCGATACATCCTCTATATCCTCAGGCCGGATTTGGCGCAGGATCTCCAGATCGGCATAGTCACGCAGGAATTGAGAACTGAGAATATGATCCGCAAAAATAATTTTACTGCTGCTGTCCCGAAGATTTGGATTCTGAACCTGTGGACTGTTAAAAACGATTTGTGCTTTTTCGGTCATTGAGACTCCTTTCTGTCGTAAGACCGCAGAAAGGAGAGGAATCCCGGACTTTGCCCACATATATAGTTTAAATACATATTTGGAACATCCGCTCCAAATATACGCCTTCTTTGTGTCAAGCAGTTAAGGATGTACAACATCCGAATTTACTCTACCTATCTGCCAATTAATGTTTTCAGGTAAACTAGGGGCGAAATGTCCCGCTTATCTTCGGCAAATGCCGAATAGCCGATACCATGCCCAGATTTTCTGATATGCGAATGTATTAACACTATACCACTTCTATTCCAAAACTGCAAGCCTTTTTTTCAGGCTCAAGGCTCTCTGCCACCTTCCTCAGCAAGACCTGAAAACGCTCCCGGCCTCGAAGCGGCTCAAAGCAGGCATCCTTTTCCAGCCCCTGCAGAATAGCCAGCCGGATCTCTCTGTTAATGACTAATTTTTCAGGTTCCGGCGCGATAGACGGGGCAAAGACCAGCGGATTGGGAGGATCCATCCGCTCGGTCATCCGATCCGCCAAACGCTCCAGACATACCAACGCTTTTTCCTGCTCTCCCACACGCAGATAAACCTCCGCAGCCAGGCCCGCACCCATGTTTCCCCCCACGGAAAACAGGCTGTCAATCTGCTCCAGTATCCGGCAAATCTCCAGCGCCCTGTCCTGTTCCGGCGAAATTTCCTCTCCCAGCAGGCCCATAAGACAGGTACGCAGGTCATACACCAGCTTATATGCCTGTCTTTGCAGGGCACGAAGCGCCTGGTCCCTCTGCCCTCTCTTGAGATAGAGTCTCACCCAGAGAGCGGTGAAATCCCCTGTGTTTGTCTGGTTTTCTTTCAGCAGTTTTTCAGCCTCTTCCAGTTCTCCCTCCTCCAGGTGCAGAGACACCAATATAGACAGGGCATGAAAATAATAAGCGGGATCCCCGCTTCGACACAGAGCCTGGGCCAGATCCTTTTTCTGCCTGGTCCAACGGTCCGTATCTCCGCCGGCTGTGCCCTGCTGCCCATCTTCCCCGTTCATGTTAAAAAGGGACAACGCGGCTATTGCACTGAACTTGAGAGGTATATCCGTAGGATATCTATGCAGCAGCCCGTTCAGCCTCTCCTCCGCCCGGGATATTTTACCTTCCCGCGCCAGTTCGATGATCTCCCCCATGTAGTTCTCCAAATCCTCCTGGGACAGTTCCTCCTCAAACGACAGCAGAGTATCCACATTGGTGCCCAAGACTCGGGCCAGCGGACAGAGCAGCATAATATCCGGACAGGAACTGCCCGTTTCCCATTTACTCACCGCCGGACCCGACACCCCCAGCGCTGCCGCAAGCTGCTCCTGGGTCATCCCCCTTGCCTTGCGCAGCGCCGTGATTTTTGCTCCCATTTTTTGTTCCATAAGTTTACCCCAACCTTTCCATTGTATGTACAACCCGAGCCCCGTCGGTAAAATATCCCGGCCATACCCGCTTTTTGCTTCCCAGCGGCTTCATCGAAATGATAACTATAGTATAAAGCCAACTCCGCCTCATACACAATGGAGGAAAAGTAAACTTTCCGTTAGATTTTTTTAACCTGCGTGAAGATTTTCTGCTATCTCAGTCAGTCCCTTTCAGATCCACATATCTGGGTGCATGTCCCACCGCGGGCAGAAATTTCTCCAACAAATCCCCAACTCTCATACGAATGGTGGATGTATTCATACAGGGATGGCAGCCGAAATATTCCCACTGCAAAATATCCCGGTCCATCAAAAGCCGCACCCGATTTTCCGTGTCATGCGTCAGACCCATGACGCTGACACTGCCGGGACTGACGCACAGATACTTTTCCATGTACATCGCCTCCCCGAAGGACAGCCGGGAACTGCCGATCTGAGCGGAAAGTTCCCGGGTTTTAAACAGCTTGTCCCCGGGCATCATCAGCAGATAGAACTCTGTCCGCTGACGGTTGCACAAAAACAGATTTTTGCAGACCACCGCTCCGCCCAGCGCCTCCTCCACCTCCCGGCAGGCTTCCATGGTATTGGCCTGGGCATGGTCGATCCGCTGAAAGCAGATTCCCAGGCGGTCCAGCAGTTCATATACCGCCAGTTCCCTCTTCCGGCGATGGCGCTCTTCCCTGTTCGGAACTCCGGACAGCAACGCCAACTCCTGTTTCACCGGTCGGGCCATACCCCTGTACCAGCCGATCAGGCCGTTCTTTTTACAATAATATCCCGCGCCGGTCTGCCGAATTACAGACAGCCGATTCCCGGGCTCCACCTCCAGCAGAGTATCCGCGTAATCACTGTAATGAAGCCTTTCTCCGTCCCGGTAAATCCAGTCCGCAGGTCCCTCAAACTCCCGGCCCGATGATATCTGCCGCCATAACGCCATATCCCCCTTCTGCTCCAGAAGTTCCACCTGGTTCTCAAAATACTGGATATGCACACAGGTCTCCCGGCCCGCCTGTCCCTCCAGTGCCTCCACCAGGGGAAATCCGTCATATCCCGTCCAACTGATCCCCTCAATCCCTGTCTGACAGTCCGGTAAAATGATCCCGTTCAGCTGTCCCCCGCGCTTCAGTCCGTTGCCTCCGTCTATACACAGGATCTGTCTCTCCCTGTCAAACAGGGGACTCACGTCCTCTCTGTCTGCCCGGTACAGACAGGTGGGCCAATGCCCCGTCACCACCACATATTTTTGAAAAGCATACCCCTGACTCCAAAAATTATCATTTTTCAGATAGGCTGACGGGTCTGTTCCCTCCAGCGTCTGCAGTTCCTCTGTGGGAATCCCCCCGTGGACAAACAGATATCTGCCCGCCGTCAGAATGGTGGGCCTGCTTCGGAGAAATTCCAGTTCGTCATGAAACTGCACCAACATACGGCTGCGGTACTCCGCCGCCATTTCTCCCGTCACCTGGCTGGCGGGAATTCCCATATCCGCCAACATCTCATGAAACAGGCTGCCGCCCCAGACCCGCTCTGCCCAACCCAGGAATCCCACCCAATCCGCCACACCCTCCGGCGAATCGTCCTCCACCTTGAGAAGCCTCCCCAGATCCACATTTCCCATGGACACATATACCGGCTGCCGTTGGGCCAGATCCATCACATATTGCAGCACCCGCAGACTTTCCGGACCTTTCTCAATCAGATCTCCCACCAGAATCAACAGATCGTCCCCTCCGTAATCCATCTGCCGCAATAGCTGTATGAGGCGGTCCAAATGCCCATGAATATCGCTGACCACCAGCAGGCGCTGCCCCGGTTTTGCCTCTATCCGCTGTATTGTCGTCTTTATCTCATGTATCATATGCCCCCCACTGTATTCCCTGGTTTCATTTTTCCCCAAAAGTATACCCCATTCCCGGATAAAAAGGAATAGGGTAATCCGTACAAAAATTGTTTTGCCCGCTCACTCCTGTCTGGCCCTGGGCAGACGTCTGCGTACCAGGCGGTTTCGCAGCTTTATAAGGTTCAGCGGAAACAGAGGATATAGATAACTGCGGTGGGAAAGCGTCTTGTTGCAGCACATACACAGAGCCGCCACCAACAGCCCCGCGCCATATCCCCAGATGCCGAAGACGGCCGTGAGGACCAGCGTGATAATGCGCATGAATTTCAGTGCGTAACCCAATTCATAATTGGCCTGGGTGTAGTTGGCGATGGCCACGAAAGCCATATACAACATGACCTCGGAGGAGAACCAGCCGCTGTTGACAGAGAACTCTCCCAGTACCAGCGCGGCCATGACGCTGAGAGGCGTACTCAGCATATTGGGCGTGTTCACCGCCGCCAGCCGAAGCCCGTCTATGGCCAGTTCCAGGATCAGGAACTGCCAGACCAGGGGGATATTGGGCGGCTCCTGCAGCATAATGAAAGAAAAGCCCTCCGGAATCCACTGAGGATGGTTCATCAGCAGCAGGAAAGTGGGCGTCATAAGGTAGGTCAACAGTGAGATCAGAAAACGGGTCATCCGCAGATAAGTGCCTGTCACAGGCGGAAAATAATAATCGTCCGCCTCCTCCACCACATCAAAAATAGTGGTGGGCAGAATCATGGCCGAAGGAGAATTGTCCACCAGCAAAATCACATTTCCCTCCAGCACCTGGGCCGCCGCCGTATCCGGTCTCTCCGTATACTTAAACTTGGGAAAAGGATTCCACCATCTCCCGGGAACCAGGCATTCCGCCAGGGATTCCTGGTTCATGGTCAGAGAATCTACCCGTATATTCCGGATCTTCTGCTTGATCTCCTCCAAAAATCCCTGATCCACCCTGGAATCCATATAGCAGAGCACAATGTCCGTCTTGGAACTTTTGCCGGCACTCATCATCTCCATGCGCAAATCCGTGTCTCTGATCCTGCGCCGGATCAGCGCCGTGTTAAACACCACCGTCTCCACAAAGCCGTCCTTGGAGCCCCGCAGCACCTTATCCTTTTCCGGCTCCTCCACGCCTCTGGATGGATAAGAACGGGCATCGATCAGCACCGCCTCCCGATAGCCCTCCACCAGCAGCACAAATATGCCGGAAAGCACACTGGAGGTTATTTTTTCCCACTCCTTCTCCTGATCCACCTCGATGTAGGGCAATCCCTTTTTCAGCAGCTGGGACGCGTCTTGGGGCATATCCTCCGGCTTCATATCCATAAAATATTGCAGCAGCTTTTGCAGCAAATCGTCCTTGCAGAAGCCGTCTATAAAATACAGAGCCGCCTCCCGGCCTCCCACCTCGATGGTGCGGGTCACCACATCAAAATTGCGATCCGTGGCAAGTTTTTGATTCAGCCAGACACTGTCCTGCTCCAGACAGCCGCTGACGGCGGTCCGGGAATCCCCGCCTTTATTTTCTTCCCGGCTGCCCGTGCCCTGGGACAACTGTCCGCTGTATTGGTTTTCTCTGTTCTCAGCCATAAAAACTCCCTTCCTGAAATTGCCTTATTAAAGGGATATTGTGCCGGACAGGGAATATTTTATACTTGTTGCTTCTCTGCTTTTATGCTAAAGTGATAAGAAAAACAGCTTCTGGCAAAAACATATCTTGAGAGGAGATACCCGTGAGAAAAAAACTGTTGCCTGCCTTAGTCTGCCTGCTCCTGCTGACAGGCTGCGGTGAAAATCCCATAAACGCCAAATTTGACGGCGAGATAGCTGCCTTTTGCGAGAACGTATCCGCCATTGGGTCGAAAATCGACGCCATCCAGGTTGAAGCCGAAGAAAACAGTATCCGTTACGCTACCTCCGATCTGCTCTCCTATCTGGACGAGATGGAAATAGAATTCATGAAGTTCGCCAATATTGACTTCCCGGAAGAATATGATTATCTGGAAGATCTGGCGGACGAGGCAGGCCGGTACATGGAGGAAGCCGCTGCCTCCTACCACAAGGCCTACGAAGACGGCTTTCATCAGGAAATGGAAGAATACGCCCGTGAAAACTATGTCCGTGCCTGCAAGCGGATGCAGGTAATCCTGGCACATCTGCGGGGGGAAAATACAGAGGAAAGAGAACCCGATTAATTTGTTCGGTCAAATTTGGAAAAATGTATTGCAATAACAAATTTTTTCTATTATAATGAGAATTATATTAAAAATACATAGGAGGTTATGCGTTATGGACAAGAAAGTAACTGGTATTTTAGCTTACATCACTTGGATTGGCTGGCTGGTTGCATTTTTTGCAGGTGACAAGGAGGGGGCTAAGTTTCATCTTAACCAGGCTTTGATTGTGAACATCGCCCAAATTATCATAGGGGTTCTGGGCGTGATTCCTTTCGTCAACATTGTGGCCGGCCTTTTGGGCATCTTCGTGTTCGTATGCTGGATCATTGGTCTGATCGCCGCCTGCAAGGAAGAGGAAAAAGAGATTCCTCTGATCGGCGGCATCAAGATTTTAAAGTAAGTCTGCATTTACTTGATCGGCAACGGGGAGCGCATTTCATGATGCTTCATGATGCGCTCCTTTTGTGGAAAGAAAATAGTTTGAAGTTAAAACTTTTTTCGGATTGCGGCATACAGTGGGCATAGCTCCAGGTATGCAGGAGGTATAAAATGTATTATTGCAAAAACTGTGGTGAACCCTATATGTCTGACGAAGCCGTACTCTGCGTAAAATGCGGCGCAGGCAAGGGATTGGGCACCAACTACTGCCATAACTGCGGCAAGCCCGTGACCCCGGAGACCACCGTCTGCCTTAGCTGCGGCGTTCCCTGCTATCCGCCGGTAAACGCCAATGCCAAATCCAAGATTGCGGCAGGCCTGTTCGGAATCTTTCTGGGACAGTTCGGCGTACATAATTTTTATTTGGGTTATACCCAAAAAGCGGTCATCCAGTTGGTACTGACCATCGTGGGTTATGTACTCTGCTGTGTGTTCGTAGGTATCTTTTTTGTTATGGCCACTTCCATCTGGGGTCTGGTAGAAGGTATCATGATCCTGGTTGGTAAGATAAATGTGGACGGTAATGGCATACCGTTATCCGAGTGACGCACCGGGTGCGAAGCTCCAAACAATTCATTCATTATGAGGAGGATTAAAAAATGGACGGTCAAAACTTCCAAAACAACTATCAGCAGCCTACACCCCCCGAGGGACCCCAGAAAACCGATACTCTGGCTATCGTTTCCCTGATTCTGGGAATTGCTTCCATTGTATTGGGTTGCTGCATCACCTATCTGGGCATTGCTCTGGGCGTGGGCGGCATCATCTGCTCCGTAATGTCCAAGAAGAAGCAGAAAAGCGGTCTGGCTACCGCCGGTCTGGTATGTTCCATCATCGGTATCGTATTTGCCGTGATCTGGATCATTTTCAGCGTTGCCATCATGGGCATGCTGGCTGCCGCCGGTATTGACATTACTTCCTACATGTAACCCATGAGGAAGCAGCGGTCATTGGAGGATAATTTATTTTGCCTGGGAGGCGTTTTCCTGGGAATAAGCCTTGTGGCAGGGGTACTGTTTTATTATGTACTCCTGCCACATCTTTCCCTGCCCCCCTGCGTGCTGTACAAATACTTCGGTCTTTACTGCCCCGGCTGCGGCGGCACAAGGGCCTTTGTCAGCCTGCTTCACGGCCATATTCTGCAATCCCTGTGGTATCACCCGCTGGTGCCCTACGCCGCCCTGCTCTACGGGGCATTTATGCTATCCCACGGGGCAGCCAGGCTCACCCGTTTCCGCTATTTCCACGGTCTGCGGTTCCGTAACTGGTATCTTTATGGCGCACTGTGCCTCGTGGCGGTAAACTGGATCATTAAGAACTTACTGCTTTTATGTCTGGGAATCCGGCTCTGACGCAAAGTTTATACATTTCGTCTATTATGCCGCAAAAGGGGCTGTTGCAAAAGTAGATGAATAATCTGCCGGAGCAACGGCTCCGTTTT